>WBZN01000075.1_pt1 | contig 156459 bp, 142 predicted proteins | sample 5204281 | NCBI WGS metagenome assembly WBZN01 (sample SAMN12344347, study PRJNA552823) | activated sludge metagenome | biome: Activated sludge suspended growth; feature: Nitrification reactor; material: Wastewater; isolation source: activated sludge from nitrification reactor of wastewater...
ATGCGGTGATCAACGAGGCGCGCCGTCAGCTCGACGAGCAGCGGAAGGCCTGGCGTGACGCGCAGACCAAACCGGCTGAGTGGCAGGAGCTAAATCGCGCGCATGACACCGCCAAGACGGCTCTCGACGACCTCACCAAGGCCTTGGAAGCGTTGCGTCGGCGCGAGAACGAATTGACCGAACTCCGCACGGTTGAACCATTGTTGCGTGAGCATGATCGCCTGGCAAGCGCGCTCCAGTCCTATGCAACGGTTCCCGATCTGTCCGCGCAGCAACGCGAAGAACGGCTGGCCGCAGAGCAGGCGTTGCAGCGCGCGCAGATAGATCTTCGGGAAGCCGAAGAGGAACTCGCGCGTTGCGCCGCCGCGCTGGATGGACTCGTCATCGAACCGTTGCTGCTCGACCATGCCGACGCGATTGAGCGCCTGGTCTCCGGCGTGGAAGCTGCGGCCAGAAATCGCCATGACGTTCATCAGCAGAATGGCCTCATCGCAAAGATCGAGGGTGAGTTGGATCTGGATGTGGCGAGGCTTGCGCCCGGGGTGGATCGTCGGACCATTCTCGAGGCCGTGCCTTCCTCCGCCGACCGGGTGGCGTTGGAGGGGCACCTGGCCGAGGTGAGTCGATTGGGCGAACGGCTTGAAGGCTATCGTGAGCGCGCCGAAGCGTTGGATGCCGCCTTGCAACCGGCCGGCGTGTTGCCCGATACGGTACCGGATCCACTCCACAGACAGGCGTTAACGGCGGCCATACGAGCAGGGCAGGCACAGGGTGATGTGGTCAGGCAGAAGAGCGAAGCGGATCGCCGGCTTCGCGAACTGGAGGGCCAGCTCGCCCTGGCGCTCTCCGAGCTCGGTCTCGAATCGGAGCAGGCGTTGCGTCGCAGCCAACCGGTTTTAGATGCTCAGATTGCGCAGGCGAAACAGGATCTGACGGAAATCGAGGCGCGACTTACCAAGTGGCGTGACGAATCCGAACGGGTCGCGCACGACCTCGACGGACAACGGCTGCGGCAACGGCAGCTCGCTGCGGAAGGTGAGGTGGTGACGGCGGAGACTCTGCGTCAGGCTCGCGCCAAACGTTCCGAGGAATGGACGGCGATTCGTCGCACCTACATCGATAAGACAAGCGGAACGGATCAGCTGGCGCTGGGGTTCGACGCCACCAAGGCCTTGCCGGAGACGTTTGAAGCGGCCGTGGGCGAAGCCGACCGTCAGGCGGACTTGCTTCGCGCCGACACCAAACGCGCGGCTGGATTGGAAGAGTGCTCGGCGCGCATCGAGCAGATGGAATCGCGCCGCAAGGAACTGGCGGACGAGATGGCCGCGCGCCGCGCCGATAGGGACCGCGTGCAAGCGGCCTGGAGACAGCGCCTTGTCCAAGCCGGGTTGCCTGACTTGGATCCCGAGACGTTGCGTGAATGGCAGGGACGCCGGCATGAGGCGCTGCAGCTGGTTGAGCGGGTGACGGCCCTGCGTGCCGACCGCGATCGGTTGCTGGCCGATGCGGGCAGAGCGGCAGCCGCCATTGCCGGGGAGTTGAGTGCCGTCGGCCATTCTCTCGCCACGACTCAGGCGGAAGAGGCGGAACAACTCTCCGCGCTGATCGACCAAGCCGTGCGTTGGGAACAATCGGCGACCGCAGCGGAGGCTGAGCAGCAGGCGCGTCTCAAGACGGCTCACAATCAACGGATCGAGCGGGAGAAGGTCGGTCGGCAGGTCAGTGAGACCGAGGCCGAACATCGCCGTCATCTGGACGCGCTGCAGGCCTGGCACACCAGACTGTTCCTCGCGGGTGACGCGCCGCCGGAAGCCCTCAAGTCGCGTCTCGACGAACTCGACGGACTGGCGCGGCAGGCGTCCGCCTTGGCGGACGCGCAACAACGAAAGGCGCAACTGCAGGCCGTGGTCGATGACCTCCTGACACAGGCTGCGCAGGTGGCGGAGTTGCTCGGCGAGGCGGTTCCAACGATTTTGGATGATTGTGCGGATCGCCTGCGCAAGCGGTTGGCTGTTTCTAGGCAACATCAGCAAGAAGGGCATGCGCTCATTCGCGACCGCACGAAGGCTCAGGAGAAGAAGCGACAGGCCGCGGCCGTACAGGTCACGGAGGCCGCCGTGCTGGCAGGCCTCTGCACACGAGCCGGGGGTGCGACGATCGAGCAGTTGCCGGAATTGGAAGAACAGGCGGCGAAAAAACGTGAGCTGCGGAAATCACTCGCGCTTCTGCGCCAGCAACTGGCTCATGCTTCGCCTCAGTCGGAAGCAGAGTTACGGGCGCGCCTCACGGGGCTGGATGTGCCGGCCCTCGAGAGCGAGCGTGAACGTTGCCGTACGGAGAGGGTGCGGCTAGAGCAGGAACAGACCTCGGCGCAACGGACGGAAGAGCAGGCCAGACGCGCGCTGGAAGTCATCGACGCGTCGGATCGCGCGGCGCTGGCGCGTGAGGCGATGGAATCTGCGGCGGCGCGATACCGTTCGGCCATCAGGCCCTGGGCCAGGCTGAAACTTGCGCGGGCGCTCCTGCAGGAGGCGTTGAACCGGTTTCGTGAACGGGCCCAGGCACCCATGGTGTCTGCCGCATCTGCCTACTTTTCGCTGATGACGGGGGGCGCCTACGAACGGCTAGTGACGGACGAGCGTGAGGACAGGCCGGTTCTGTGCGCGCAACGGGCCGGCGGTGTGACGATCGGCATCGAGGCGATGAGCGAAGGCACCGCCGATCAATTGTACCTGGCGCTACGGCTGGCAGCGCTGGAGTTACGGCGTCCCTCTCATCCGCCGATGCCGCTGGTGCTCGATGATACCCTCATTACATCCGATGACGCGCGTGCGGCCAATATTCTGCAGGCGCTGGCGCGTTTCGCCGAGGGCAGCCAGGTCATGTTGTTCACACACCATCGGCATCTGCTCGATGTCGCTCGCAGCGCACTGGGAAACACCGCTTTTATGGCTCACAGCCTCTGAGTGAAAAACCGCGTCCGTCCGGTTCCCGCCAGGCGATGCACCCATCCGTCGGTCGTCCGCGAGAGAAAATTTGAAACGCGCCGTCAGGCCTGCTATTCTCCCCGCCGCATCGTACCACCGGCATTTCCTGTAGGGATTTATTAGGACTCCCGCCACGCGGTTGCCGGTGGTCTCAGCCGAGTCCTGAATATCTTCGTGAGGCGGGGGCTGCGCATGAAGGATTGCGGGTAGGTATGGCGTCATTACTGGCGTGGTTCGCTCACGGACGCCTCTGGCATTTCGTGTGGGGCTCCGTTGTTCTTTCCTGTCTCTTGAGTCTCCTCTTCAGTCGGATCATTCACGGACATATTGCCTGGGATTATCCCTTTACCGCGGGCCTCATTTCCCTCCTGGTGTCATCGATTGTCGTGCTGTTGATCTCGCGCATGCGGGCGCTGGAGCAGACGTTGGCGGACACGAGGCGCGATCGTGCGCTGGACCTTGCGGCACGGACTCAGGCGGAAGAGTCGTTGCGGGAGAGTGAAGAACGGTTCAGGAGCTTTATGGACCATAGCCCGGCGATCGCCTGGATGAAGGACGATCAGGGGCGGCACGTCTATGTCAATCATGTGTTTGAACATCGATTCCAGATGGCGTCGGGACAGTGGTTGGGACGAACCGACTTCGAGTTGTTTCCAGAGGAAGTCGCACGGCGATTTCAGACGCACGATCAGATGATCCTGGCTGACGGGCTGCCGAAAGAATTTGTCGAGGTGGCGCCGGATCCGGACGGCACCCAGCGTGACTGGTGGACGTTCAAGTTTCCCTTCCGGGGTCCCGCCGGGCGACGGTATGTCGGCGGAGTCGCGATCGACATCACGGATCGTAAGCGCATGGAAGCGGCGTTGCTCGTGAGTGAGGAGCGGCTGCGTCTTGCCCTTGGCGCGGCACAGGTGGGAATTTGGGATTGGGATATTCGCACGAACGCCGTGCAGTGGTCGGACAATGTGTCGACGATCTTCGGCCTGTCTCGCGAAACGTTTGTCGGAACCTACGAAGCCTATCTGGCTCTGGTTGATCCCTAGGACCTCGATCGCCTGTTGCAGGCCATCCGTCAGTCCATTCAGGCCAATGTGGAGTATCAGATCGAACACCGGATTCTCTGGCCGAACGGGACCGTGCATTGGCTGGCCTGCCGCGGTGATGTGTTGCGCGATGCCGACGGCACACCTGTCCGCATGGTGGGGACCGTGTTGGATGTGACGGCCCGTAAAGAGATGGATTTGAAACTCGCGAACAGCGAGGCGCAGTTGCGGGCCATTCTCGATCACAGTCCCGCCCTGATTTTTCTCAAGGACCGGGAGGGACGATACCTCGACGTCAATCGGCAGTTTGAGCGGGCATTCAACCTGTCTCGCGAGGCGATCCTGGGGAAGACGGATACGGAGTTATTTTCGCCTAAGCAGGCGGCGGTGTTTCAGACGAACGACCGTCTGGTGCTGGAGGCCAAACGGCCGCTCCGGTTCGAAGAAACGGCCGACTATCACGATGGTCCGCACACGAGCATCGTGTTCAAGTTTCCCCTGTTGGATCGCGACCGGATGCTCTACGCGGTCGGCGGGGTGGCGACCGATATCACCGACCGGAAGCGGGCCGAAGAGGCCTTAGCCCTGGCGCGAGATCAGGCCATGGAAGCGGCCAGACTCAAGTCGGAGTTTCTGGCGACGATGAGTCATGAAATCAGAACGCCGATGAACGGTGTGATCGGAATGGCGAATCTTCTTCTGGAGAGCGCCTTGACTCCGGAACAGCGGGAATGTGCGGAGATGGTTCGTAATTCCGGCGATCACTTGCTCATGATCATCAACGATATTCTCGACTTTTCAAAGATCGAGGCCGGACGGCTGACGCTGGAGACAATCGACTTCGATCTCCGGGGCATGATCGAGGACACGCTGGATCTGATCGCGGAGCAGGCTCGACAGAAGGGCCTTGATCTGGTGGGCCTCATCGATGCGTCGGTACCTTCGGCTGTGCGCGGAGACCTGGGCCGGTTGCGGCAGGTGCTCATCAACCTGCTCGGCAACGCGATCAAGTTTACGGATCGGGGCGAAGTGGTGTTGCGGATGACCGTTGCCCAGGATGCGCAGAGCCATGTGGTCCTGCGAGGCGACGTGACGGATACAGGGGTCGGAATCAGTCCGGAAGGCCGGAACAAACTGTTTCAGACCTTCAGTCAAGTGGACGCCTCGACGACGCGACGGTATGGCGGTACGGGATTGGGGCTGGCAATCTGCAAGCGCCTCACGGAACTCATGCAGGGAGAGATCGGGATGGAGAGTGCTCCCGGCAAGGGGAGCCGATTCTGGTTCACGGTTCGATTGGAGAAGGGGGCTGCGGCAAGGGCGACCGAGCCGGAATCGCTCCCGACACTCGACGGGCGACGGGTCTGTCTGGCGGGAAAGCCGGGATCGAGCCAAACGTTCCTGGAACAGGCCGTCGCCACCCGGGGCATGCAGGGGGTTGCGGCCAACGACGGGACCGAAGCGGCGATCCTCATGCGCAAAGCCGCGGCGGATGGACACCCCTTTGATCTGGTCATTTTTGAAGAGCAGTTGTCGGGCGGTGAGGGCGCTGCCTTTGCGCAGACCATGAGGGCTGATCCCGCGTTGCGGATGATACCGGTGATTGTCGTGACCTCGTTCGGGCAACGCGGGGATGCCGGCGCGGCTCGGGATGCCGGGGTGGCGGCGTATCTCACCCGGCCGATCCATCAAGCCGCGCTCTGGCGTTGCCTGGCGACCGTGCTCGCTCCGGTCTCGGACCCGTCAGGTCAGACGGCGGCTGAGGAGGGCCCCATGCGTCCGCTCATTACCCGCCATAGTATCCAGGAGCAGACCGATCGTGGGCGCCCGCACGTGCTGGTTGTGGATGATCAAAAACTCAACCAGGTTGTCGCGGTTTCGTTGCTGGAGCGGTTGGGATGTCTGGTCGATGTGGCCGAAAGCGGACAGGCTGCTGCTGAGGCTGTAGCGGCGACTTCGTACGATCTGCTCTTCATGGACTGCCAGATGTTCGGCATGGATGGGTATCAGGCCGCTGGCCTGATTCGCAAGCGGGAGGGGGGAGGACCACGAGTACCCATCATCGCCCTGACCGGGCATATGCAGCAGAGTGATCGGGCACAATGTCTGGCGGCCGGGATGGATGACTGCTTGACCAAGCCTCTGCAGTTTACCCTGTTGGAGGCGATGCTTCGACGGTGGCTCAAGAAGGACGTCGATCCTGGCCGTTGAGAAAGGGAGTGATGAAACGCTTGAAAGACAGAATTGCGATCGTCACCGGCAGCAGCAGCGGGATCGGCAAGGCCATCGCGCTGCGGTTCGCGCAGGAAGGGGCGACTGTCGTCGTCGCGGCCAGGCGATTGTACAAATGCGAAGAAACCGCCGCGCAGGTCGAGGCGGCCGGTGGAACCGCCGTCCCCTTGCAAGTCGACGTGGCAGACGAGTCGCAGGTGGAGCGACTGATCGGTGAAACGGTTCGGCGCTTCCAGCGCCTGGCTATCCTGGTGAACAACGCCGGGATTTTCGGTGGACGGCGGCTGGCCGACACCAGCACCGAAGCCTTCGACGAAGTAATGAATACGAATGTGCGCGGGACGTTCTTCTGCTGCCGGGCCGCCTTTGCGCAGATGAAGAAGCAGGGCGGCGGTACGATTCTCAATATGTCGAGCGTGGCGGGCGTGCAGGCCTGGAGCGGCACGGGAACCTACAGCGCATCGAAACATGCCATCATGGCATTGAGTAAGGCACTCGCGGACGAGGGGCGCGCGCACCGCATCAAAGTGAGCGCGATCTGTCCCGGCGGCGTCGCAGACGATCTGGTCGATGCCTCGGCGGAAGAGCGGGCACACAGCGAAAAAATCGATCCGTTCGACATCGCCGAGACCGCGCTGTATCTGGCCTGCCTGGGGCCCCGGGCCGTCGTGCATCAGATCGTGGTGGACCGGATCGGCGCCGACTGGTAGTAGGCTGTTGAGAAAGTCTGCCGGCGTCGTGCCCGCTTCGATCAGAGGCGTACCGTACGAGCATGAGACAAGAGCCTGTCTCGGCAGGCTCGGGGCGGGCGGGTAAGAAGGAACCGTTCGCCTCTAGCAGGATGCGGAAAAAGTCCGCCAGCGGCGTTCTCGCATCGCTCAGAGGCTCACCGTACGGCACGAGTACGATTCGCCTCTTCGTTCGCTGCGGCCTTGCCGGACGGCCTTTTTGCGCATCCTGCGGGCGATTCTGACGCGAGACGGCCCGTGTGCGAAATGCGACGTATGATGCAATCGTCGAGTTTTTCCGCAGCCTGCTAGGACACTGGGCGCTCACGGGCTCGCGCCCGTCCGCAGACGTGACGCACATTCTTCTTCGCGTCGCGGACCTCGCTGCGCCTTGCCGGACAGCTTTTTTGGTCAGCCTACGAATAACGCGCGCCGAAATACGTCATTGCTGCCGGCTGCTTGTCGTCACCCAGCGCTATACCACTTTGGCGATCGAGTGCACGTGCTTCTGGGTGTGAAACAGGAGCGGCGGGCCGAGCGGGAGGATGGATCGCCCCGTGAAGGCCTGCGTCAGGCTGCCGACGGCATGATAAAAGGCCATCAGGCCGACGATGATGTGGCCCCATCCCGGTAACAGCTCACTGATGAAGTCCAGCCGGGCGAAGGTGGTGGCCAGAAACGTGACCGTAATCACCACGTGCAGGGCACTGAGGGTTAGGTTGCGGTAGGCTGTGAGAAAAATCATGACGCCGGAAAAGACCGCGTAGACCAGATTGATGGGCGCGTAGAGCACGGCATCGAACTGGAACGTACTGCTCGTGCTGACCAGTTTCACGGTGCAGAGTGTGATCCAGAGGAAACCGTACATCGTCAGCGCGGTTCCGCCCAGTTGCTCGTTGTAGCGAATATCGGTAATGCCGGCCAGCAGTTGCACGATCCCGCCGAAGATCAGGGCAATCACCAGGGCTCCCACCATGTTCTTATGCTGAATCCATCCTAGTTGAGCCACCCCCAGGGTGAGCGCGCCCACTGCCAGACCGAATAGGCCGATTGCCAGCACGTCTATGCGCCGAGTTTGATTCTCTTCGTTCATGACATCGTTCCTTTTGGGTAGTCGATGGGGCTTCGATTGACCTAGGGTTATCTCTAGGGGCGGCCCAAGGATGCAAGAGTGGCGCAAAAAAGGCAAGGGAAAATCCTAGGGGGTACGAGAAGAATAAAGGGTGCCGGTGACTTACCCTTTGTCGGGTGTGTTCGGTGGATTGTGCGGCGCGGCGCCGGCGAGAAGTGTTTTCAGCCGAGCGGTCTGTAACGGTTGGAGGGAGAGAAAGTGAATGCCGCAGACTGTGCCACGGGTCCATCGCACGGCGGCCAAATCCACGAGGACCGGCATCTCCTTCGGTGAAATGATCAGTCGTAGGGAAAGGTAGGTATTGACGGGCAAATGGTGCGCACACTCGATACGGCACCCTTCCACCGAGAGATCCAGAAGTCGTCCCTCTCCGCTCGTGGCCGACTCCGTCGAAAGAGAGACGTGATAGTGTACTTTCATGGTCATGGGCCGGTCTGTATCCCTACGTGAATTGAATCATCGCGCGAGCTGCCGAATCGCCAATAGTCCGGCGGGAGGCGATGCATAGAGCCGCGCCACCGGAGTCGAACACCGGCCTCGTGATCTCTGTAATGGGGGACGAGCAACGAGCGCGGATAACGTGTTTCGTCAGAAGGACATAACATGTCCCTCATCGTGGGCGCGATCAGGATAATGTCTCCGACCATTTGGAGTTGGGAAAAACCCTAGGGTCCTGGAGGGCCTGCGCCGGGACTTTTACCGAAGTCGTGGATGTGTTGAGAGGGTAGGTGGGCTTGATTGTCGGGTTCAACGAGTGCAAGCTGAACATCATAGTCTTGGAGGTGACCATGAAGCCGGGGTGACCTCGTTCCAGCGACACCTGTTTTCACCATGTTCTTCCACAGATGTCTTCTTGCGCCCTCCTGATCGTTCGGACAGGAGGGCGTTTTTATTTCACCCGCTTAAGAGGAGGTTTCGTATGAACGCCTCATTATTCATATATCCCCTTGCGGTGAGTGGAGTCCTGGTTGCTGCCATGGCATTCAGCAATCCAGCGTTGTTGCCGCAGCATCCGGGGTATCCGATGGGTAAGGCGACTGATCCGGTCAACGGGCAACCTCTCGCCAACGATCCGGGCCGTGCCAATGCGGTTGGGGAGTCCGCGCTCAGCAAAGCGGCGGCTTTCGATAATGGCCATGTCTCCCAACAGCTTTCGATCAACGACCAGAACCAACGACTCCTGGAAAAACCGGGCGCCGGGATTCTGCCGAAGGTGCAAGGCCCTCAGATTGTGATCGATCCGCCGGTAAAGGAAGGGACCAAGGTGCAGGCCTCTCCGCAGTAGTGAGCGGTATCACAAGCGCTGCCGCGGACCGCAGGGCGCGACACAAGGGTTCGTTCTTGTGGGTCGCGCTCTGCGGCCCCACCCGTCGAGGCGTCGTCGTTTGATTTTCAGCCCGCCCGCCTCTTAGAATGCCGCCACTCATCACGAACTGGTATGTCTACAAAGTCTCGCGTTCACAAATCCCCGCGCCGTAAGAAGAAGTCGCCTCAGTCCTCGGTCCCGCTTGCACGCGGGCAGAAGCAGCGTTTTCAGAACCGGTTGTTGAAGTGGTACAAGGAGCATGGGCGTGATCTGCCCTGGCGCAAGACTTCCAATCCCTATCACATCCTGGTGTCGGAGGTGATGCTCCAGCAGACGCAGGTCGATCGCGTGATTCCCAAGTACCATGAATTTCTCGAGCGGTATCCGTCGTTTGAACAGTTAGCCGATGCGCCGGTTGCGGAGGTTAAGCAGACCTGGTATCCGCTGGGGTACAACATTCGGCCGGAACGGCTGCACAGCATCGCCTGTGAAACCGTGGTCCGCTACGGCGGGCAGTTGCCGAACGATGCGGAGGAGTTGTTGTCCTTCAAGGGCATCGGGCGGTACACCGCGGGGGCGATTCGTTCGTTTGCGTTCAATGAAGATGCTCCGATTCTGGACACGAACGTGATCCGCGTGTTGCACCGTGTGTTCATCGCCCAGGGCGAGCCGAAGTCGCAAAAGGCCGCCCTCTGGGAGTTGTCTGAAACCCTGATCCCGCGCGGCAAGGGGTATGACTTCAATCAGGCCCTCATGGATTTCGGCGCTACGGTCTGTACTGCGCGCGACCCCTACTGCCTCCTGTGCCCGATGAAACCGTTCTGCAAGACCTATCCGTTCGATGCGGGGAAATAACAAGGGTGGTATTTCGTCACTCGTATCGCGTCGCTCGGCAACGAGCTGCTCCGAAACAGAGCTTTCGAGGTACGTTTCACGAAATATGCTTCACGGTTCATGATGAAGGTGATCGAGGTTGCGGCGGGAATCATTGTTCTCGAGGGCCGGTATCTGATTGCACGGCGGAAGGCCGGGGTGCATCTGGGCGGCTTATGGGAGTTTCCGGGCGGGAAACGCGAACCGGGCGAAACGTTGGAGGAGTGTCTGCAGCGGGAGTTATGGGAAGAGCTGAATGTGCGTATCGGCCATCCCACCCCCTTTCAGATCGTACGACATGAATATCCCGAGAAGATTGTGGAATTGCATTTCTTTCGCTGCCGGATCGAGGCCGGTGTTGCGATCGCGCTGGACTGCGCGGAGCTTCGATGGGTCTATCCTCATGAGATGGCCGCGTTCGAGTTTCCTCCGGCCGATCAGCCCGTTATCGCGGCGCTTCAGCAGGGGAAAGTGTAGGGGCGTATGAAAGTGGTCCTCGACATCGAAACGGTGCAAGCTCCCCGGGAAGAATGGGCCCGGCTGGCCGGTCGTCGACTGGCCTCGGGCGAGGCGGCTTTTTCCGAGACCGGAGGCGACCTGTTCGCGGTCGGGGAGGCGCAGGTGCAGCATCGGCTCGATGAAGAACTCTATGAAAAATCCTCCTTCGACGGGACCTTTAGCCGCATCGTGTGCATCGGGTTGCTGGAGTTCTCCGACAACCTCGAACCGCGTGGCGCCACCTCTTGGTACGGGGCGAACGAGCAGGAACTATTGCGTCGTTTCTGGAGTCACCTCGGGCAGCTCCGGCCCTCGTTGTTCATTACCCATAACGGTCTGAATTTCGACCTGCCCTTCATCAAAAAACGGTCGATCATTCAGCAGGTGAAGCCGACCATGGAGATCAACCTGGCCAAGTTTCGGGCGGAGCCGGTGTATGACACCATGGCGATCTGGAGCAACTGGGACAATCGCGGGTGGGTCAAACTGGACGTGCTCGCGCGGGCGCTGAACGTGGAAAGTAAATCGGGCAGCGGGTCGCAGGTGGCGCAGATGTGGGCGGACGGGCAGGGCCAGGAAATCGCCCTCTATTGCCTGCAGGATACCTATGTCACGTATGGCTGCTATTGCCGCATGAATTTCCGGCAGCCGATCTCGCGGGAGATCGTGCTCCTGAGGCCGGAACTCGTCGATGTGGGCTGAATGAATGGGCAGAAGGTCAGCGAACGGTGAGTTCGGCCTTGTTCCGGGTCTCACGTTTGGGTTGAGTCTGCGGGGTGCTCTTCACGGCTCGAAGTTCCTTGTCCTTCGTTTCCAACTGCGTGCGCATCGATTCCAGATCTTTTCGCAGGGCACTGATCTTGGCGTCCTTCCGGGCCATTGCTTCCCGCGCGTCTTGTAACTCCTGAAGGGTTTCGGTCAATCGTTCATCTTCGGCGGAAGAAGCTTTCGCCGCAGGGAATGCCGGGACTGCCGGCTGCGCAGGGGGTGCGTTCTTAACCGGCGCCTCTTCCACCACCGAGGCGACGACCATCCGGGGTGCCGCGGCTTGGACCGGCCGGGGCGCCGGTGCCGCGATCGTTGCCGAGACCGCCGGAGTCGGTTCCGGGTTCTTGGCAAATAGCTTGTAGTCGATGGCGAGGGATTTGAGCGCGTGCCGTCCCTGGGCAATAGACGGCAACGCCTGCTCGATTTTCCCGGCTGATTCCGGCGTGATGCTCACGATGCGAGCCGGTCGTCCGCTGCTGAACAGGGAGGACTCCACTTTTGCCAACGTGCCGCGATGCTCGGTCACGGTGAGATACAACCGGTCGTTCTGAACGTAAAGGGTGCCCGCGGTGGGTTCAGAGCCTGACCCTGCCGATGAGGATAGACGAAAAGCGACCACATATTCGGGTTGCGCTTGAGACAACGCTTGGGCTAGCAGGGGAGCAAGATAGTGCACGTCCTCATCGCTGAACACTGTCATCGGCTTGCTGCCATCCACGGGCAGATTCGAGAGATTCGTCTGTGCGTCCGAGATCATCACCCCACGCAACAGGCCATCGAGGGTGGCGACATCGATGGTGCTGGGGTGGCTGGCCTCAAATTCCCAATCGGCGACTTCTTCGAGCCGGACGGAACCCTGGGGTTGCGCACTGGCTTTCTGTTGAACGGTGGCGGCGGTCGATGAGCAACCGCCAGCCATGGCTCCCAACAGGGTCAACCCGAGGAGTCCGGAGTTCAGGGTCTTGGTGAAAGGAGTGCGGGAGCCGTGAATTCGCATGGCGGTCATCCTTCTCGGCTGGTCGATGCGGTGCGAACGGAGGCGGCGCGGCTTCAGGACGAAGGCGCGTCGGAACGAATCGGGATTACCAGATTCCCAGGCCCATCATCACCACGCCGAGGGCCATCCACCCGAAGACCCCGACGGCGATAATGGTTTCCAGGCTCATGCCTCGTGGGGCCTCTTCTGCATGACTCTGGGCGATGTCTTTCTTCATGATGCGAAATCCTCTGGGGCCGGTCGGTGGTTGATGAACCTGGTTAATTGTGGACGCCAGAATGGACCAAGCAAGGGCTATGCCCTCTTTCCATGGACTTCGGGGACCCTAGTGGTAACTCCCCGGAGAGTAGATCGTTGTTGTGGATGCGGCTGATGCGACGTGATTGATCGCGGTGGAAGATGCCGTCTAAGCTATTGAAGTTTCAAGGCGGTGAAGTCGCTCCCTTGAGAGGCAGGTGATGGTGAGCCGACACGTGAGCCAGGCGCTGAAGACAGGCGGGAGGCGCCAATGCCTGCTCTTTTCCCGTCAGTCTGACGAGTGCGGCTGTCTAAAAATTGGCAACTGTTGTTCAGGACTGGGCAAGAATGTCGCCGTTGGACGGCACTTTTTGGTCTGTCGTAGACCTGTCGCCGGCGGCCCATCGACGGTGGCGGTGAGCCGGGCGATGAGTTGTGCGGAGTGCGGGGACAATTCACGCGAGTATCGCAGAGGGCTCGCGCCGTCCCATCAGGACTGCGGCGCTGCCGTCGAGAATAGTGACCGGTTGAATGCTGCCGAGTAAGGCCGGCGCATCGCTCTTGTTCCAAATGACGTACACGCCGGTATCGGTGCGGCCCATCCATTGATCGGTGGAGCGTTTGGAGTCGCCTTCGACCATCACCGGGAGGGTCTGTCCGATCAACTCCCGATTGAGGCGCGCGGTGATGGGGCGCTGCAGGTCCACCAGGCGGCTGACCCGTTCGCCCTTCACGGCTTCCGGCACGTCGTCCGGGAACTTCCGCGCCGCGATGGTATTTTTCCGTTCCGAATACTTGAACACATAGGCGGAGTGGTACTGCACCTCCTCAACAACCCGATAAGTATCCAGAAACTCCTCCTCGGTTTCCGAGCAAAAGCCACAGATGATATCGGTGGTGAGCGCGATCCCGGGATGGCGGCGTCGAATATGCGCGGCCAGATCGAGATATTCCTTCCGGCTGTAAGTCCGGTTCATGAGTTCCAGGATACGGTCGTTGCCGGATTGCAGGGGCAGGTGGATATGTTTGCAGATGTTCGGATGGCCGGCGACGGCATCCAGCAACGCAGCAGGAAAGTCCTTCGGGTGCGGAGAGGTAAAGCGGACCCGCCGGACTCCCGGCACCTCCGCGACCGCAAGGATGAGGCGGGCAAAGTCCCAATCCTCGTACCGGTAGCTGTTCACGTTCTGTCCGAGCAACGTGATCTGCGTATGTCCGGTGGCGACCGACGCTTCGACTTCGCGGAGGATTCCCTGAGGATCGCGGGAACGCTCGCGTCCGCGTGTGTAGGGCACCACGCAGAAACTGCAAAAGTTGTCGCAACCGCGCATGATGGCGATCCAGGCATTGCTGCTGCCGTCGCGCTCGGGAAGGATGTCGTCGTACGTTTCGTATTCGGACAGGTCCACGGCCATGCCGCGTCGCGCGAGGCCCTGTTCTTCCGCATTCAGCGCATTCGTCAGTAGTCCCGGCAACTGCCGGTATCCGTCCGGGCCCACGAGCACATCCACCAGCGGTTGTTTCTCCGTCAGCTCTTCCTTGAGGTTTTGGGCCATGCAGCCGAGCACCCCGACGACCAGCGGGCGCTGCTCCTTCACTGCCTTCAACTCGGCGAGATGCCCGTAGACCTTGTTATGCGCATTCTCACGGATGGCGCAGGTGTTCATGAGCATGACGTCGGCGCGCTCGCGATCTTCGGTAAACTCGAATCCCGCTTTGCGGAGTAACGAGCGAACGAGTTCGGAATCGTACTCGTTCATCTGGCAGCCGAAGGTTTCGATATGGACGGTATGGGGCTTATTGGGTTGTGTCATAAAAGTGGCCTGTGCGAGGGCGCTAAGACTGTGGCGACCGGCCGGCCATAGGCCAGCCCGTCCATGATGCCGGTGATGGTGACCTGGTGGATCGAGCCGGCCTCGACGGCGTCGGCCGCGACCGCCACCCGGGTGAAGTTGGCTGTGGTGCCGGTCCGAAATCCATCGCGCTCCCCCTGTTCGAACAAGACGGGTAGGGTGCGGCCGATCTGTTGCTGGTAAAACGCCAGTGCTTTCGTCCGTGACAGTTCCGACAGGGCTTTGCTGCGCTGCCGGATGACGGCGGGCGGGATCTGGTCTTCCAGTCGAGCGGCTGCCGTACCCGGACGGGACGAATAGCTGAAGACATGAAAATAGGAGAAGGGGAGTCGCTCGACGGTCGTGACCGTATTCGCGAATGCCTGTTCGTCTTCGCCGGGAAATCCGACCATGAGGTCGGTTCCCAACCCGAGGTCCGGCATCAGCGCCAAGGCCTGCTCGACCAGCTCCTCATACTCGCGGACGGCATACCGCCGGTTCATTGCCTGCAGGATGGTATCGTCGCCGCTTTGCAGGGGGAGGTGCAGGTAGTGGCACAGTTTCGTGGAGCCGGCCATGTGCTCCAGTAAGGCGGCTGGGACGGTCGTGGGTTCGATCGAGGAAATTCTGATCCGGGTAACCTCAGGAATCGCTTCAAGTTTCTCTAAGAGCTCAACCAGCCCGAGACCCTGATACGAGTATCGGCCGATATTGACGCCGGTAAGCACGAGTTCCCGGTAGCCATGGGTAGTGAGCTCCCGGGCCTCCCGCAGCACATCCTCGGCGGTCCGGCTTCGTTCACGCCCGCGCGCGAAGGGAATCAGGCAAAAGCTGCACATGAAATCGCAGCCGTCCTGAATCTTCAGCAGGGCGCGGGTTGAGTCGGAATAGGCGGTGCCGGGCAGGACGAAGTCTTCCCGATCAATCGTACGGCTATGGCGGAGTTCCGGCTCCGGCTGTTTCCGGAGTTTGGCCGGCGCCGGGAGATAATCGGGGAGATTCATTTTGAATTGGGTGCCGACGATCAGGTCGATGCCGGGTACCTTCTGCAGCTGGGTGGCGCCGGTCTGCGCATAACAACCGGTCACCGCGACGAAGGCATGCGGCGAGTGACGCAAAGTCTTGCGGACGGCATAGCGGCAATCTTTTTCGGCGTTTTCCGTCACCGAGCAGGTGTTCAAGACGAGCAGGTCCGTCTCCTTGCCGAACTCCACCAGTTGATACCCCCGGCGCGCCAGGGTATCGGCTAACATGGAGGTTTCGGATTGGCTGAGACGGCAGCCCAATGTATGGAGTGAAGCGCGTGGCATGCTGGTGGACATCGTCTGCGATTATAAGAGCGCGCACCTTCGATCGGCAAGGTGATGAGGACTCGAAAAAGTCGGTCGAGCGCTTGAACGGGCTATTGCTGGGTGGTAGCATGAATGAAATTCGCTGCATCATGGCGTCGATCTGCTTTCTGAACCATGACGAACCGTCGCATTGCCGTTAGTCTTCTGCTCGTTGTGCTGCTGCTTCCAGCTACCTCCGCCTGGTCACAGGATCCGCTCCCCCTCGAGCCTGACCTCAATAGTCGCCTCGATGAACTGTACGACCATGAGTCGCGGCTGTTCATCATGCTCTATTCGCTGCATGGCGACGGAAAGGTCGACTATATTACGGGTCGTTCCGTGCAGGAGTATACGAGGAGCAATTACGGAAATCCGGTCTATTACACCGAGCAGTACCCCCTGTTCTATTGGTGGGACCACACGATGTTCAACGATCCGGATCAGGACGGAGTGAACGGGAACGAGCGCGTCTATCAGGAGAACATCGAGTTCGATATCGCCCGCTATAAGCCCTGCCTCTTCAACGGGCAGCCCTGCTAGTCCAAGTTGTTCAGAAAAGCCGCCAGCGGCGCTCTCGGTCGCACGCCTCCTTGCGACGTAGAAGTGATACAAGTGGACTACTGGTGGGGTTTATCCGTTCGCCAGGAATATCTCGCGCGGCGAACGGGTCAAACGAAGTTCGGTATGTACCTTCTCAGTCATCGTGCTTCCTGCGGCCTTGCTGGACGACCTTTCTGAGCAGCCTGGGGAGGGTGTTCAATTACTTTTCCCCGTTGTCTCTCGCCTGTTAAGTCTACACTCGGCCGCTAGATCCCTCGTCGCGTCCCTCCGCTCACTCGAATACCAGCACCTGACAGGGTGCGCGATGCAGCACCGCGTGGGAGACGCTGCCCAGGACGAACCGGGTGAGGCCTTGCCTGGCGCGCGAACCCACCATGATCAGGTCTACTCCCAACTTTTCCGCCTCATGGAGAATCATCGTCACCGGCGTTCCCAGGACGCTTGCGCTACGGGTGTTATACCCGAGTGTCCGGAGCTCGGCCGCCACCCCGTCCACGAAGTCACGGGCATGTTTGAGGGCCTGCGTCTCCAGTTTTTCCGCTGCCGAGTCGTCAACGGGCCAGGGCGGACGGGTCGGCGGGAGCACAGCCAGCAGATTGATGTTCACCGGCTCATGGAAGGGTTGCTTCCGGAGAAATTTCACCGCTGCCTCGGCGTCTGATTGTCCTTCCAGCGGGAGCAAGATCTGTTTCAAGTCGCGGAGCGAGCCCTGCAGGATCAGTTTGGCGCAGGGAGCGAGGCTCAACACACGATGGGAGACGCTTCCCAACAGGCGTTCCTTCACCGGTCCCAGTCCCCTGGCTCCCATGAGAATGAGGTCCACCTGGCGTGATTCAGCTGTCGCGACGATCATTGCCGCCGGGGACCCCAAGGCCAATTGTTTGGTGACCGGGCCGCTGTGGGGCGGGAGCAGTGAATGGATCCTGGTCAACAACTGCTCGCCATCCTCCTTCATGCTGCGTTCCAGTTGCGAATACAGCTCCTGGGCGACTTCCGGCACCATCATCGGGTAGGCCGGTCGGGGGGCATCGACGACATGGAGCAGGATCAGCTCATCCGGGCGGCGCAGATATTTCAGCGCACGTACGGCTTCATAGGAGTGATCGGAACCATCGACGGCCAAGAGCACGTTCATGATCGAGACTCCTTTGTTGCCTGCGCGTCCGGTTGAAGGTATCGCTGGAACCAGCGAAACGCTTCCCGGGCGACCTGCTCCAACGTGCCCGGTTCCTCGAATAAATGACTGGCTCCCGGGACAATCACCAGCTCTTTCCGGCAGGTCAATTGCGTGAGCGCGTCCTGATTCATCTCGATCACGGGACCGTCGTCTCCGCCGACAAGCAGGAGCGTCGGGGCCGTGACCCGGCTCAGATAGGGGCCGGCCAGGTCGGGCCGTCCGCCGCGCGACACGATTGCGCCGACCGCGAGGGGTTCACGTGCAGCTGCCTGGAGCGCCGCACCGGCTCCCGTGCTGGCACCGAAATACCCGACCTGCAGTCCGGCAGTCTGGCGATGTGCCTGTAGCCAACGTTCTGCCAGCAGGAGCCGGTCGGCCAGGAGGTCGATGTCGAAGACTTTGCGCCGATCGTCCGCCTCATCCGGGGTGAGGAGGTCCATCAGCAATGTCGCGAACCCTCCCGTTTCCAGATGGCGGGCGACGAACTGATTGCGAGGACTGAAACGTCCGCTGCCGCTGCCGTGAGCAAAGGCGATGACGCCTCTCGGGTGCGCAGGGAGACCCAGGATTCCATCGAGCGTGATGCCATCGTGGGTGATTCTGACCTGGAAGATGCTCTCCGATTCCATAGATTGATGTGGATCCAGTCGGTTCATGACCCTCAGGGGCGCGCAACCTGAAACCTCAGCGACCGTTAGTGACAATCGGTCGGACAGAAGAAGATCAGATACAGTGCGACTGCTGCTCCCACCAGCACCGCTCCGAGAAGGAGCCATTGCGTTCTCGACATGGTTCAGTCCTCTTGGACGTCGATGGAGCAAAAGGAATGCCATCCGAGCATCGTCACAAGGGTGGACGGCAAAGGGAGGTCTAAGAGCCTCTAGCTGATGGCACGATAGGAGAAGTCTCTGTCATCCTGTGCCATAAGCTATAAGCCGTAAGCTCTTTGTCGTTCTGTGGCGTTCCGCTACAGAACTTCGGTGCCGGCTGTAGCAGGACACCCCCCAGACAACCTCCAAGAACAGAGGGTGTATGATCAATCGTCATCATGTCAGCGAAATCCTCCGTTCCGTGAGCCATAAGCCATATGTCACTTGCTCCCTTCTGCATGGCATCGGCCTTGCTGATGTTGATAGAGAGTAGGAATGTTGACCGGAGGTGTAATGGCCGATCGTCTGTTTACGAAGATCCTTGTCCCGGTGGATTTTTCTCCCTGCTCCGAAGAAGCTTTCCGGCTTGCACTTTCGTTTGCAAAATCGTATCAAGCGGAGGTGCTCCTGCTGCATGTCGTCGATACCAAGAGTTTAGACGCGCTGAATCGACTCGGCCTGGCGCCTGCCACTGAAGCCGCGAAACAGAAAAAACAGTTGCATCACTTCGCCCGTCTGAATGCCCGGCAACTGTTGGCCAGAGACGACGCGAAAGGGGTGACCATCCGCCGGTTGCTTGCGGACGGCTCCCCCTTCGAGGAAATTGCGCGCACGGCTCGGGTGGAGGGGGTCGATTTGGTGGTCATGGGAAGTTACGGGGGCGCGATCGGCGGGGTCGATAAGATTTTCTTCGGCAGCACGGCCGAGAAGGTTGTCCGGACGGCCGGTTGTCCGGTGCTGACAGTGCCGCTTCCCACGAAACGGGCCAAAGTGAAAACGGGCAAGAGTCTATAAAGGAGGTCATTTATGGGTGTGAGGAAAGTGTCGGGCTTGTTGAGCGGAGGACGGGTATGGTTGGCGGCTTGTTTCGTTCTGGCCCTCTGTTCGCAGGGGGGAGCGCAGGCGGAGCAGCGAATCGAAGTGACGATCAAAGACTCCGTTTTTGTCACCAAACAGGTGCCGCTCCGGTTGGGGGTGGCGACGGTCATTGCCATCGTCAATCAGGATCAGGTGCGCCATGATTTCGGCTCGACCATGTTCGAAGGGATTCCGACGCGCGTCGAGTCCGGCGGGATCGTGTCGTACGGCAGGCAGATCGGCGGATTGTTTTTGGATGCGAAGAAGGAAGCCGTCGTTCGTTTTACCATGGAGCGGCCGGGCCGGCATGAGTTCCGCTGTTCCATCCATCCGAACATGAAGGGCGAACTGCTCCTGTTGAATGTGGAGGCGGTCTAAGTCATGACCCTGATCAAGCGAGTGCTCTTTGCGACGGATTTTTCGGCCTGTGCGGACCGGGCGATGGGTTATGCCTTGGCGATGGCGACGGCCTGGAAGGCGGAGCTCTGTGTGATGACGGTCCTGGAATTCTATCCGGGGATGGATCCGGATTATACCGTCAACAAGATGTACCTGGATCACCTGCGCGCCGAGGCCAGTCGTCAGCTGGCGGGGGTGGAGGCACGCGCCAAGGCGGCCGGGCAGCCGGTCACGGTACGTATCGAAACAGGCATTCCGAGTCAGGCGGTCCAGACCGTCGCTCAAACCATCGGCGCGGATCTGCTGGTAGTCGGTACACATGGGCGCACCGGGTTGGACCATGTTCTGATCGGCAGCACGGCGGAGCGGGTCGTCCGTATGGCCCCTTGCCCGGTCCTGGCGGTGAAGGCCGACAAGGGCGGTGTGGCTCTGCCTGCGATGACGAGCATCAAGCGGATCGTGGTGCCCATCGATCTGTCGGCCTGTTCGCTGGATGCGTTGGAGTATGCCGTCCAGTTTGCCAAGCCGTTCGGAGCCTCGATCACGATTCTGCATGCCATGGAGCCGGTGGCCTACGGATTGGATTTCAGTTTGAGCCATGTGAAGGAGTGGAAGGAGCAGCGGGCCTATTTAGAAGAACGCCTCAGCGTGCTGGTCGCCTGTCTGCAGGCGCAGGGTCTGCAGGCCGATCATGTCCTGAAACCGGGACTGCCCGCTGATTCGATCGCATCCTACGTCACGCAGCAGGGGTACGACGTGATGATCATGGGGACTCACGGACGGCGTGGCATCTCCCATGTCCTCGTTGGGAGCATTGCCGGCGCGATGCTGCGTCATGCGCCCTGTCCGGTGCTCACGGTGCGTCAGTTCAATTTCGGCTCGGACTATCATCGTGTCGTTCCTCTCGGGGAAACGTAATCAGTCGGCATGTCGTAAAGGAGTCTCCCCATGAAGCCTAAAGTAAAAAAGCCGTCCGCTCCGCAGTCGAAGGCTCGGGTAGTCAGGCCCTCCGTGACGAATCCCATCGAGTTGCCGGAAGGCATGCGGGAACGGATCAGTCAGAAAGCCTTCGAATTGTGGCGAGCGCGGGGATACCGGGAAGGCTACGCGCTTCAGGATTGGCTGGATGCCGAAGCAGCCGTCATGGAGGAGATTCATGAAGCTCGCGAATGAACGGGTCGTCGGGCGATCGGTGCCGGTGACGAAGGAGCTGGACATCATACTGATGCGGCTGGATCGGCTGTCGATGATGCCGGAGTTTGCCCAGCAGCGGCGGATTGCCTTCACGCGCGCGTTGCAAGTGTACGTGGAGCTGGGTAATCAGGCCCCCCTGTCGCCGTTGCCGGAAGAAGTCGATCTGGCCGATTTGTTGCTGTATGCAGACTTCTACCCGGAAGACGGCCAGCTGACCCTGATCGAGCAGCTGCGTGACGTCATCACCGAGCACATTCCGGAGGAAGAACGCGTCTGGCTGGACCCGCTCAAACATTCTTACATGGATCTCGTCGAATTGCTGCCGCAGGAGATCGGGCAGGCACGGCGGACTCTACGGTCGATCGGAAACGGGCGCATATACGAGGTGCCGGCCGACAGCCTCGGACCGGACGCAGAAAGCGGGCAGGTGTTGTTCACGAGACTCGTTCGGGAGCCGGGTGATCCTGAAAGTCCTCTGGCGGTGCCCGCCGGACCGGTCTTGATGTTGTCGGCGGAGGATGCCCGGGCACTCTACGAGACGACCGGTGAGGAGCGTCGTGAGATGGAGGTCGTCGGAGGCTCATTCGAGCTGGGCGACTGGCCGGAATTCGCCAAACGGTTCGGGCATCTGCTGTTGCGGAATTTTGCGCGCATGCGCTTAGCGGCGCTGGTCGAGGCGGTGAGCGAGATTCGGTATCGGACCACTGCGGGCGCCCCCTACTTCTACGTCATGGCCCTGTATGAACATCGCGAGTTCACGTTTATCGCCGGAGGTATGGCTGAGCTGGAGGGGTGGAAAGAGGAGGCTCCGGTTCGTTCCGCCGGTGCGACGGGTTCAGGGAAGCTTCGGCGCTTCGTTCAGGGGAGCAATGGGGCAGAGGCGGGAGCAAGCCCGACAGCCAGGGTGACCGTGACGGCGACGGAATTGTTTCTCGAATGTGACTCACGGGAGCGGCTCGATACGGTCAAGCATAGTCTGGCGGCCGCCTTCGGGTTTTCGTTGCACTTCCGCGGTGAAGCGGTTCAACCGCCGATGCGCCAGGTGACGCAGGCGGAGTTGTCCGCCGCAGAGCCGTTGACGGTGGTGGTCACGGATGAAGAAGATCGCACCTTGATGAATGCCTTTCTGGAAACCGTCTATCTCGAGTGGGCCGACCGTGAGTCTCCCGCAGTCGGCGGTGAGACCCCTCGGCATGTGATGACGACTCAGACCGGGCGCGCTCAGGTGGCGGCGCTGATCGATGAGATGGAGCGGAATGATTTCGGTCTCCTTCGCACCGGGGTTGCTGCCTTCGATTACAACAAGCTCCGCGCGCACGTGGGGCTGTGTTGACGTTAATTCGTGAAGCGTCTCTCGTGAAGTGTGAAGCGCTCCGGAAGTTTTACGAGATACGAAATACGAGCGACGAGATACGAAATGCCTGGAGCGAGCGCACCTATGCATGAGTTGGTGAAGTCCATTCTCGCGAAGGTTCGCAGTGAGCCGTCCAATATTCTCAAAGCCCTGCTGGCGCTGCAGGAGCAACTCGGGCATGTGCCGACAGAGGCGGTGCCGGATATTGCTCATGCGTTGGGCGTCACGACCGCGCAAGTCGCCGGGGTGCTTTCCTACTATCCCGATTTACGACTGACGGCCCCGGGCCGGCATCTGATCCGCGTCTGCATGGGGGAATCGTGCTACGCCAACGGCTGTGGACGGCTGCTGCGGGAATTGCAGGATCGACTTCGCGTGGACGTGGGCGAAACTACCGCGGGCGGAAAATTTACTCTCGATACCATGTCTTGTGCCGGCAACTGCGCGGTATCCCCTACGGTCATGATCGATCGCGACCTCCATGGTCGACTGCTGCCTTCACAGCTCGATACGTTGCTGGAACGGTACAAGTAGCATGAGCACGGCCACCCGACTCTACCTGTCCAACGATACGTCGGCGCGGGCCGCGGGAGCGGGTGTGCTGGCGGATGCCTGGTCGGAACATCCTGAGGTCCAACTCATTCGCATCTCCTCGCGCGGCGCGTTCTTTCTTGAACCGATGGTCGAACGCGATAGCCCTGCCGGCCGCGTCGCCTGGTTCAATGTCACAGCCCAGGATCTCCCGCTCATTCTCTCCGGAACGGATGGCACTCCGGTGCGATCCATTCCCTTTCTTGCCCAGCAAACCAGGTTCACGTTTGCCAACTTCGGCGAGACGGAGCCGCTGGCGCTCGATGAATATCAGGTGCGCGGCGGCCTATCCGGCCTGGAGACGGCCTTACGGATCGGCCCGGATGCGATCATCGAAGAACTGCGGGTGTCGCAGCTGCGTGGCCGTGGCGGCGCGGCATTCCCGGTCTGGAACAAGTGGAAGGTGGCGCAACAGGCGCGGGCCGACCAAAAGTACGTGGTCGCCAATGCCGACGAAGGCGACGCGGGAACCTACTGCGACCGGATGATCCTGGAAGGCGATCCGTTCCGGTTGCTGGAGGGCATGTTGATCTGCGCCAGGGCCATCGGGGCGGGCCGCGGATATGTGTACTGCCGGCAGGAGTATCCGGCGGCTGCGAAGACCTTGCGGGCGGCCATTCAGAAGGCGGATGAAGCGGAGTTGTTGGAGTTGGACGGCGAACCGTTTCCGATCGAAGTGGTGGAAGGCGCCGGTTCGTATGTGTGTGGAGAGGAAACGGCGCTCCTGGAATCGCTGGAAGGGAAGAGGGGCGTGGTGCGGGCGAGGCCTCCCTATCCGGCACAGTCCGGCCTGTATGGACGACCGACGATCGTCAGCAACGTGCTGACCTTTGCGAGCATCCCGAACATCCTTTCACGCGGCGGCGCCTTGCATGCGGCGCTCGGCACGGAGCAGTCGCGCGGCACCATGGCCTTACAACTCGGCGGGCGGGTGAAACATCCCGGGTTGGTCGAGGTGCCGTTCGGATTGAGTCTGCATCAGGTTCTGGAGCAGTTCGGCGGAGGCATGGCGCCCGGATCGCGCTTCAAGGCCGTGCAGGTCGGGGGACCGCTCGGAAGCCTTTTTCCAGCCTCTCAGATGGACATTCCCATTTGTTACGATGCCTTTGCGAAGGCCGGTGCGGTGCTGGGGCACGGTGGCATCGTCGTCTACGACCATGAGACCGACATGGTCGATCTGGCGCGGCATTTTATGGCGTTTACCGCCGACGAATCCTGCGGCAAATGTACGCCTTGCCGAATCGGATCGGTGCGGGGCCGTGAAATTCTCGAACGGATTCAGTCCGGGAGCGGCACCATCGAGGACCTGTCGCTGCTCCACGATTTGGGAGACACGATGAAGGTCGCCAGTCTCTGCGCCCTTGGCGGGCGCGCGCCCTATCCGGTGCTGACGGCGATCGAATATTTTCCGGCTGAGTTTCGAGGCAAGCTCAGGACGTGAGGCGTTGCTCGTGAAACGTGAAGCGTATCTCGCGAAGCCAGTCCTGACGAACAACGAGATACGAGAGACGAACGACGAGATACGAGGAAAAGCCAGGTGAAGCTGGAAATTAACGGGCGTCCGGTGCTGGCGTCGCCGGGCGACACGATTTACAGTGCGGCGAAAAAGGCCGGGATTGCCATTCCCGGACTCTGTTCGTCGGACCATTTGGCTCCGTTCGGCTCCTGCCGGCTCTGCCTCTGCGAGGTTGATGGCCAGAGTGGCTTGCCTGCCTCCTGCACGACTCCGGTGCGCGAGGGCATGGTGGTCCACACTGAGAGCGAGCGGCTGAACCGGCTCCGTCGGAACATTGTCGAACTCTATTTGTCCGAGCAACCGGCGGGGGATCGGGCTCCGGAATCCCTGCAATGGTTGGCCAAGTCGCTGGGGCTTCGGCAGGTGCGGTATCCGCAGCCTTCCCACCGGCAGGATGTCGTCGATCGCTCCAATCCTTTCTTCACTTTCGACAATGCCGCCTGTATTTCCTGCGCCCGCTGTGTACGTGCCTGTGACGAAATTCAAGGGACCCATGCGTTGACGATGCTCCATCGCGGCTTCGCGAGCCGGCCGGTCGCGGGGGCTGCGTCGTTAACCGGGGAGGCGGCCGGGTTTGCTTCCTCGAACTGCGTCTCCTGCGGCGCCTGCGTGAAGGAATGTCCCACCGGGGCCCTGATGGAGAAAACTGTCGCTGAGCAGGGGCCGCCCGAACGGACCGTGCGCACCACTTGCGCCTATTGCGGTGTCGGCTGTGCCTTCGACGCCGGAGTGCGCGACGGCACAGTCGTGAACATGGTGCCGGCCGACGACGGCCCGTCCAATCAGGGGCATGCCTGCATGAAGGGGCGATTCGGCTGGACGTACAACTATGCGCCGGACCGGTTGCGTGTGCCGTTGCTTCGGCAGGGAAACAAGTGGGTGGAGATGTCCTGGCCGGACGCGTTGGACCGGATCGCACACGAGTGGGTACGTCTGAGAGACACCTATGGGCCCGATGCGCTGGCGACGATTTCATCGAGTCGCGGCACGAACGAAGAAAACTATCTGTTCGGGAAATTCATGCGCTGCGTAGTCGGCAGCAATCACATCGACAACTGCGCGCGGGTCTGCCACAGCGCCACCGTGACCGGCATGATGGACACGATCGGCGCGTCGGCGGCGACCAATTCCATTCAGGATCTGGATCTGGCGAAGTTGGTCCTGGTGGTCGGGGCCAATCCCACGGAATCGCATCCGGTGGTCGGCGCGCGTATCAAACAGGCCGTAGGACGGGGTGCCGCGTTGATCGTGATCGATCCCCGGCGCACCGAACTCGCCCGCCTCGCGGATCTCCACCTGCAACTGCATCCCGGCACGAATGTGGCCCTCTTGAACGGACTCGGGCACATCCTGATACAGGAAGGGTTGATCGATCAGGAGTTTTTGCGCGACCGTACGCAGGGGTTTGAAGAATGGGTGAAGGTGGTGAAGTCCTGCACGCCGGAGACCACGTCGAAGGTGACCGGCGTCCCGGCTCATCTGATTGCCGAAGCGGCGCGTCGGTATGCCACAAGCGGCGGCTCGATGGCAGTGCATGGCTTGGGCATGACCGAACATCGCTGGGGTAGCCATGGGGTGATGGCGCTGGTGAATCTGGCGTTGGCCACCGGCAACATTGGCAAGCCGGGCACCGGCATCAACCCGTTACGCGGGCAGAACAATGTGCAGGGCGCATCGGATGTCGGCTGCTTGCCGACTTTCTTTGCCGGTTATCAACCGTTCGACAATCCCGAACTGGCGGCCGCGCATCTGGCGATTACGGGGCGACCCTTGCCGACGACGCGTGGGATGAAGACGCCGGACATGTGGGATGCGGCGTTAGCCGGCACACTGAAGAGCCTCTGGATCATCGGCTACGACGTGGCCCAGACAGATCCCAATCTCAAAAAGGTGCATGCGGCGCTGAAGAGTCTGGAGTTCCTCATCGTGCAGGATCTGTTTCTTAGCGAGACGGCGAAGCTGGCCCACCTGGTGATTCCGGGCGCCTCCTTCCTGGAGAAAGACGGGACGTTCACCAATCTGGAGCGGCGTATCCAGCGGATCAGAAAAGCGGTGGAACCACCGGCCGGTCTCCTGCCCGATTGGCAGGTGGTCTGTGAAGTCTCGGCGCGGATGGGTTATCCCATGTGGTACGGACACCCCTCCGCCATCATGGATGAGATTGCGCAGCTGGCGCCGATGTTTGCCGGCGTTTCGTATGATCGCTTGGAGGCGCCGGAGGGGTTGCAGTGGCCGGTCCCGTCAAAGGAGCATCCCGGCACCTCGTTGATGCATGAGCGTTCGTTTCCGAAAGGGAAGGCGCAGTTTGTGGCGGTCGATTATCTGCCCCCGGGAGAGTCACCGACGGAGACCTATCCGCTGGTGCTGATCACCGGGCGTATTCTGCAGCACTATAATTGCGGCGCCCAGACCAGACGGACGGGGATCATGCAGGTGGTCGATACCGATGTGTTGGAAATACATGCTCGCGATGCGGCGCAGTTGGATCTGCACGATGGCGAGATCGTCCGGCTCGTGAGCGCGCGTGGCGAGGCCCGATTACCCGTCATGGTCAGCGACCGGGTGCAGCCGGGGGAACTGTTCACGAGTTTTCACTTCCCCGACACGGATCTGAACGTGTTGCTTTCCTCCAGTGCCGATGAGAGTTCGAAATGCCCGGAGTATAAAGTTTCGACGGTGCGAATCGAGAAAGTCCTGCCGGCAGGAACTCCTGCTACCCCCATGCGAGTGATGTTGATCACATGACCGCAGAGCCCACTCCTGCCGCCATCAATCCTGTTGCCGACGCCTATCCGCCACCGGAGATTGCGGCACGAGTCTGCAAGGTGGGGCTCGCCAAGGTCACCACCCCTGTGCCGACCATGATCGCGTTAGCGGTGTTGGCAGGCGCGTTTATTTCGTTGGGCGCGCTCTTCTACACCGTGACGATGACGTCCGGGAAAAGCGGACCGGGGTTGCCGTTCGGATTATTACGCGTGGCGGGAGGCGTGACATTCAGTCTGGGGCTCGTGCTGGTGGTCGTGGGAGGCGCGGAACTCTTCACCGGGAATAACCTGATCGCCATGGCCTGGGCCGTCGGTTGTGTGCAGACGCGGCAGGTGGTGAGGAATTGGGTCTGGGTGTACCTGGGGAACCTGCTCGGCGCCGGCGGGACGGCGCTACTGGTCCTGCTCGCGGGCGTGCAGACATTGGCAGACGGGGCCGTCGGGGAGACGATGGTGCAGATCGCCCGCGGCAAAATCGCGCTGGATCCGGTTTCAGCCTTTGCCCGCGGAATCCTGTGCAACGTGCTGGTCTGTCTCGCGGTCTGGTTGTGCATGGGCGCCCGGAGCGTGGCGGATAAAATTCTTGCCATTGTGTTCCCGATCACGGCCTTTGTGGCCTGCGGCTTCGAACATTCCGTGGCGAACATGTTTTTCCTGCCGTTGGGCATCGCGCTGGCCGCCGGCGGATCGGCACCCCTGTCCGTGATGGGTGCTCTGAGCAATCTGGTGTTGGTGACCCTCGGCAACATCATCGGCGGGACGGTGCTCGTTGCACTGGTCTACTGGTTTGTATATCTCCGGACAGAGCCGGCCTCCTAACTCACTTCGCTTAAAATTCTCGATTCTGATGCGCAGGGGAGGCGCGGCGGTGGTATGCTGCACCTCGTGATCTCCCGGTTTCCTTCAATCTCATGAATCGAGCGACCCTGCGCGCCGTTCTCACGCCACGTCTTGGCATCATGCTGCCCCTGGGCTTCGCCTCCGGGTTGCCGCTGGCCCTCACGGGTGGAACGCTTCAAGCCTGGCTCACCGAGGCCGGCCTGGATTTGACCACGATCGGCCTCTTCGCCTACGTCGGCCTTCCCTATACGTTGAAATTTCTCTGGGCCCCGGTGATGGACCGCATCGTGCCGCCCTGGCTTGGTCACCGCCGTGGCTGGATGATTGTCACGCAGACCGGCCTTGCGCTGGCGCTCACGTTCATGGCCTTCATCGGTCCCGGCTCGGGCGCCCAGATTTTTGCCGCATTGGCGTTGGGCGTGGCGTTTCTCTCTGCATCGCAAGATATCGTCTTTGATGCCTACCGCACTGACTTGTTGAAACCGGATGAGCGGGGATTGGGCGCGGCTACCTGGGTGATGGGGTATCGCATCGCAATGATGGCGTCGGGCTCGCTGGCCTTGATTGTCGCGGCACGTCTGGGATGGTCTTCGGCGTATCTCTGCATGGCCGGGTTGATGGCGCTGGGTATCGTGACCATTCTCATGATCCCGGAACCGGAGGCGGCGAGGGCGGCCCCGCAGTCGATGGCGGAGGCGGTCTGGGGACCCCTGTCTGAATTTTTGTCTCGCCCCATGGCGCTGGCGTTGTTGGGATTGATCGTGCTCTACAAGCTGGGCGATGCCTTCGCCGGCGCATTGACGACCTCGTTCCTGCTGCGCGGGATGGAGTTTTCGTCCGAGGACATCGGTCTGGTCCGGGCCTTCGGTATCGGCGCGACGATTCTCGGCGCCTTCATCGGCGGCGGCTTGATGCCGCAGTTAGGCCTCTTTCGATCGTTGATGGTCTTCGGGCTGTTACAGGCGCTGTCGAACCTGTCGTTCTTGTGGCTCGCCTGGGCGGGGAAGAGTTATGCGGTCATGGCCTTCACCGTCGGATTCGAGAATCTCACCGGCGGCATGGGCACGGCGGCGTTCGTGGCGCTGGTCATGTCGCTCTGCAATCACCGCTATACGGCGACTCAGTTTGCCTTACTGTCTTCCGTTGAAGCCCTCGGACGGGTCTTTCTCGGCTGGCCCGCTGCGAAACTGGTAGGGCTCGCTGGCTGGGGACCCTTCTTCTTCGTGACCTTTCTCGCCGCGCTGCCCGGCCTTTGGTTGCTGTGGGTGCTCCGCAAGCCGGTGACTCAGCACGGGGAACTGAATGCAGGGAGAGCGGGAGTTGAGGTTCCCTGCTGACAGCTGGATACTGCGATCAGTATGGGCCTGGGCAGGTCATGAAGTTGCCTCCTCCTACTTCACCTTCCTCTGTAAAAACAAAATGAACAACATTAGGGTCGGGAGCGGTGCCAGCGCGAAGGGCAGCAGCCAGAGCAACACGTTTTTCCCCCGCACGCGGGCTTGATCGAACATCCAGATAAAGACCCATACCAGCAGACCGATGTAGTTCACGGCCATCCAGCGGGTGGTGTGAATCTTCAAGCCGCTGGCCGACTCCGGCTCTCCCTGTATGAGAAAGACTCCGATCAGCAGGACGAACCCTGCCAGGAGGGCTGTCACCAGGCGTTTACTCCACACGAACATAGGCGCTCCTTCCGTTACCGTAGAACCAGTGCGATCGAATCAGGCGGCCCGGACCATTCACGAATGCCGCCGCGAGGCGTTGAGACCGAAGCCTGCCGGGGTTGCTCTCAAGTCCGGGTTAGGGTTCCATTCCTCAGAAATCGGGCGTAAGCTAAACGGATGAGGTCCAATCTGTCAAACCGCCGTATTGTGGTTTCGACGGACAGCAAGCCTGTGCGCATTGCCCTCGGCAAAGAGTGACGATGAGTAATTTGACGTTGGCCTGGTTGGTGGGAAGTCTGCTGGTTGCCGTGGGATTGGTGGCGACTAATCCGACGATGGATGCCTATGTGCATTTTGTCGAGGCCCGCCTGGTGGCTGAAATTGAAAAGATGGACCAGTCCGGGCCGCGCCACGATCGCGACCTCATCAAGGCCGTCTTTCGCGCACAAGGCCCCAAACTCGTGGAGGGCGTCGTTCGGCCGAACAGCACGAGGAACAACTGGGGCCTCCTCAGTTTTTTCGAAACCAATGTGCTGGACCAACCGGTATTGGTGCTGGGTGTGGCCGGTCAATTTGTGCCCTTGCGAGGGGTGGAGGAGGCGACGTTAAAGGTCGGTCGGCTGGCTTTTTAGCCTGTGCCAGAAATTTTCTCGCCTCCCTGTGAAAAACCTCCTTCCACAGCCTCCGGATCGCTGTGGATAACTCTTCGGAAAATGCATAAAACCAGCATCAAATCTGGCGTCGGCGCTATCACCAGCTTATCCCCATTAATCACAGGTGTGCCACAACATTTTGTTTGACAAAAAAAATGGATCACTATATCTAGTAGGTAACGCGGTTATGGATGAGATCGACTCCGTTGAGAAACTGTCTTTTCCCATCACACCCCGACACATCATCGCCGACCGTTCTCTGCACCGAACGTCTCGCATCTGCCGAAGGAGGAACCAGTGAGGATTGAACGAAGATTCACCAAGCGTGGGCAGAGCCCCTATGAGGGTCTTGCGTTCGTAAAACGTTCCTCGGAGATCCGCAATCCCGACGGATCGACCGTGTTTAAATTGGACCATATCGATATCCCGGAACATTGGACGCAACTGGCGATCGACATTCTGGCGCAAAAATATTTCCGGAAAGCCGGAGTCCCGCAAGTCCATGAGGACGGCACGCCGGTGGTCGATGCCGCAGGTAAGCCCGTGCTCGGCGGGGAGCGCGATTCCCGTCAGGTGTTCAACCGGTTGGCCGGTTGCTGGACCTTCTGGGGCAAGAACCACGGCTACTTCAAGACGCCGGAAGATGCGACCGCGTTCTACGATGAGATGTGTTACATGCTGGCCCACCAAATGGCGGCGCCCAATAGCCCCCAGTGGTTCAATACGGGACTGCATTACGCGTACGGGCTGTCGGGACCGGCACAAGGTCACTTCTATGTCGATCCGAAGTCCGGCGAGGTCGTCAGGGCAACCAATGCTTTCGAGCATCCGCAGCCGCACGCCTGCTTTATCCAATCGATTGAAGACGACCTAGTGAACGAGAACGGCATCATGGACCTCTGGGTCCGTGAGGCGCGGCTCTTCAAGTACGGGTCCGGCACCGGCACCAACTTCTCGCGTCTGCGCGGAGACGGCGAGTCCTTGTCGGGCGGCGGCCGCTCCTCCGGCCTCATGTCGTTCCTGAAGATCGGCGATCGTGCGGCCGGGGCGATTAAGTCCGGCGGGACGACCAGGCGCGCAGCCAAGATGGTCTGCCTGGACCTCGACCACCCGGATATCGAAGAGTTCATCGACTGGAAAGTCGTCGAAGAGCAGAAGGTGGCCGCCATGGTCACCGGCTCCAAGATTTGCGCGCAACGGCTGAACACCGTGCTCAAGGCCTGCCTGCTGGTGGATGCGCAGGGCTTGGGGCAGGTCGAATTGGACATGAAGAAGAACCAGGTACTGCGGGATGCCGTGACGGCGGCCCGGCGCGACATGGTTCCGGAGGCCTATATCCATCGCATGTTCGACTATGCGAAGCAGGGCTACACCCATTTTGTTTTCCATGAGTACGACACCAACTGGGACGGCAAGGCCTACCAGACGGTGTCGGGGCAAAACTCCAACAACAGCGTGCGCATTCCGAACGGATTCTTCGACGCATTGGAGCGGGATGGCGACTGGGAATTGCGCCGCCGGATCGACGGCAAGATCAGCAAGACGGTCAAGGCCCGGGACCTCTGGGACAAGATCGCCTGGGCGGCCTGGATCTGCGCCGATCCCGGCACCCAATACGATACGACGATCAACGAGTGGCACACCTGCCCGGAAGACGGGCGGATCAATGCCTCCAATCCCTGTTCCGAATACATGTTCCTGGACGATACGGCTTGCAACCTGGCCTCGTTGAACCTATCCAAGTTTTTTAATGTGGAAGGGGAGTTCGACCTGGATTCGTTCCGCCATGCCGTGCGCCTATGGACCGTGGCGCTGGAAATCAGCGTGTTGATGGCCTCGTTCCCCAGCCGCGCGATCGCGCAGAAGAGTTATGAGTACCGGACGTTGGGATTAGGATATGCCAACCTCGGCACCATCCTCATGAAGCAAAGCGTTCCCTACGATTCACCGAAGGCGACGGCGATCTGCGGCGCGATCACGGCGATCATGACCGGCGAGTCGTATGCGACCTCTGCGGAAATGGCGGCGGAGATCGGTCCGTTCCCGGGCTACAACCGGAACCGCGAATCGATGTTGCGCGTCATCCGGAATCACCGGCGGGCGGCCTACAGCGCAGCGCATGAAGAGTATGAAGGCCTCACGATTCTGCCGACGTCGATTCAGCCGGAACATTGTCCGCCCGCCATGTTGCTTGCGGCGCGGCGTGCCTGGGATCGTGCCTTGGAATTGGGTACGGCCTATGGATTCCGCAACGCGCAGGTGACCGTCATTGCCCCGACCGGCACGATCGGACTGGTCATGGATTGCGACACGACCGGTATCGAGCCGGATTTCGCCCTGGTCAAGTTCAAAAAACTGGCGGGCGGCGGCTACTTCAAGATCATCAACCAGAGTCTGCCGCCGGCCTTGCAAGCGCTCGGGTACACCGATACCCAGATCCGGGACATCGGGGCCTATTGCGCCGGCCATCAAACTTTAAAAGGCGCGCCCTTCATCAACCACGAAGTGTTGCGTCAAAAGGGCTTCGACGATGCGGCGTTGGAGCGTTTGGAAGGATCGTTAGCGCAGGCGTTCGAAATCCAGTTCGTCTTCAATAAGTATACGTTGGGCGAAGACTTCTGCCGGCAGAAACTGGGCATCAGCGATGCGCAGTTGGCGGATCCGACCTTCAACATGCTCAAGCACCTGGGCTTTACCCAGGAAGATGTGGCGGCCGCGAACGATTATTGCTGTGGCACCATGACGGTCGAGGGCGCGCCCCACCTCAAGCTCGAACACCTGCCGATCTTCGATTGTGCCAATCGTTGCGGCAGAATCGGTCAGCGGTATATCGCCGTCGATGCGCATATCCGCATGATGGCAGCCGCGCAACCGTTCATCAGCGGCGCGATCAGCAAGACTATCAACATGCCGGCCGATGCCACCTTGGAAGATGTGAAGGCGGCGTATCTGTTCGCGTGGAAGAGCATGGTCAAGGCCGTGGCGCTGTATCGTGACGGGTCGAAGCTGAGCCAACCGCTGAACGCCTCGTCCGACAGCGGCAAGGGCGCGGAGGCGTCGCCCAGCGTCATGACCGTGGCTGAGAAAGTGGCCGAGCGCGTGCTGGTTCGCTACCTCCATAAACGTCGGTCGCTTCCGGCGCGACGCAGCGGGTACACGCAGAAGGCCATCATCGGCGGGCACAAACTCTATCTTCGCACCGGCGAATATGAAGACGGGACGCTCGGCGAAATCTTCCTCGACATGCACAAGGAAGGCGCCGCCTTCCGCAGCTTGATGAACAACTTCGCCATCGCCATTTCGCTCGGCTTGCAGCACGGCGTACCGCTGGAAGAGTTTGTCGAAGCCTTCGTGTTCACCCGCTTCGAGCCGAACGGGCCGGTCAAACTGAACGATCGTATCAAGATGGCGACGTCGATCATCGACTACATCTTCCGCGAACTCGCGATCACCTACCTTGAGCGGACCGATCTGTCGCAGGTGCGTGAAGAGGACCTGCGCATGGATTCGATGAAGAAGGATGAGCAGGATCCGGAATGCGTGGATGAAGAGGCGGATATGACCGCGCTCGCCAAGTCGTCGATCCTCACCGAGCATCTGCCCGTGCGGCGGAGCGGGATGAACGGCGGCAACGGCCATAGCCACAGACAGGGCAACGGGAGTGTCGCGCACAAGGTGGAACTGAAGCGCGAGACCGTCACCGTCACTTCGGTGCGCCAGGAAGCCAAAGAAAAGGGCTACGAAGGCGATCCTTGCCAGAATTGCAAGCAGTTCACGCTGGTGCGGAACGGAACCTGCCTCAAGTGCATGAGCTGCGGAGAGACGAGCGGCTGCTCGTAGGGCGCAGAAGGATCCAGCCGGTGCTGTACAGCTAGCCTGGTAGAAAATGTGCCGCACAGCGAAAGCCGTTCCTGCTTTAGGCAAACCCTAGGGCAGGAACGGCTTTTTTGTGCCTATTGGGAGGAGTACATGCTCGGAAGAACCATCGAGGAGGGAGCTGTTCGGTTACGAGAAAATTGGTTGTATTGTTATTCCCGATATTACGTCAGCTACTTAGACTTCGACTCCTGTAGAAACCTTGTATAGGAGATCGGACTATTGGCCTACGGTATGGCCGAGGCGATCGAAGTTGACCTCAGTTTCTTCACTCGTGACTTCTCAACTACTTATGAAATGGTTGCATTGTTTTGCGCAGATGATCCAGTACAGCGGGCAGGATCATGTCCGTGCTGCTCTGCCGGAATTCCCGAAAGGAGGTAAATTCCGTATCGAATAAAATCACCTGCGACTGGCTCCTAAGCCTTGAGTTTCAAGGATTCCCGGCGTATTATCCCGCCCGTCTCTTGGTGATTACTTAAGTTACCCATGGTAATAAATCGGTTGACGACTGCATCGTTCTCACCTGTTCTTCCCAGTCCTACCACACGCCTACTCGATTTCGAGTTTTACACGTCTCTGAGAACGTTGATTTGTGAATCATTCCCACATAGATCCCGTGAGAGGTCTCCAGGCACCGCGTGGGGAGAATCCCCGCATGATGCGGGGTACCGCTTGTCTCTGGTCGTACTGAATTGTTGGGAAAGTGCGACGCCCACGCCTTGCAAGCGTAATTTTCAGGGATTGGTAGCGATGGAACAGACCTTGCTGGTTACTGTGTAGGCGTATCGAAGTAGGTATTCTAACGCGCAGAATATGTACGAAGGTAGTTGAGGTTCGGATGGATCAAGTTCGTAATCCTCTTAGCTGCGCGAGGGTCCGTTGGTCAGCCAGGAGGGATGGTCTGCGGGTTATGGCTGCGGGGTTTATGTTGTGCCTCGTCGGATGCGCGGCTGATCCGAAGGCCCCGGCTTGGCTGAGTACCGTTCCGGCTTCGACTCAAGAAATCTGTGCCATCGGAATAAGTGGGCCCACGTATTATCCGGAGGATGCGCGAGCCAGGAGCCAGGCATCGGCTATGGCGGAATTGTCGCGGGCGGTCGAGGTACGGGTGAAGACCGACCTGGTGCTCAGGAGTGAGGGGGACAGTCGAAGCGTCGAGACTCGACTCGATGAAACAGCCGGCTTTGGGAGCGATGTGGTGTTGAAGCAAGCCCAGGTTCGCGAACAATGGGTACAGAAGAGCAAGGAGCAGGGGAGTGGAGAGCCGGGCACGGTCTACACGCTCGTGTGCATGCCGGTGGTGCATTGAGCGCGAACAGGGGTTGCAAAGGGAGGAGGGCGAAGATGCGAATAGGTGCAGGAAGCACACACGGGGGGAGGGGCAGCATGGCTCGAGTCGTCCGGGCCCTGTCGGTCGGCTTAGGAGCGGGTGGGTTGCTGGTGACGCTCGCGGCCTGCCAACCGGGGAAGCAGGTGCTGGTCGATGTGATACATCCGCCGTTGAAGGTTCATGTTCCATCTCAAGTGAAGGAGGTCTGGGTCGAAGAATTCCATGGCCCTGTGGAGTGTGCGAAACCATTCAAACCGAAACTGGACACGAAAGTGACCGAATCCGAAGTGTATAAAGTTGCTATTCCTGGCCTCTCGCTGCCGGAGGAAACGCTCACCGTCAAAGGTGCTGTGACGACCTGCGCGCTCAGCATGGGATCCGGCACGCTCAACTCCGAGGTGTCCGCCTGGTACATGGGCAATCAGGTCCACCAGGAAGTGGTGAATGAGCATACCAACAGGCCTGGGGCCCCTCAACACGAAGTCCGGGATGTGTTGGTCGACCGTGTCACGAATCGTACGGCCAAGGCGTTGCTCCCAATGAAGCGGAAGGAAATCCGGACGTTTTTCCCCGTTGATGGGGACAGCGATCTCGGCGTCGCAGCCGCCGCGGCGGGTAATTGGACAGCCGCCATCGAAAGTTTCGGCAAACAAATCAAGGAGAAGCCCACCGAACATCGAGCCTGGTACAACCGGGGGATTGCGTACGAAGTCACCCGCCAGTTCAAAGCGGCGGTGAAAGACCTGCAGAAGGCCATCGAACTCAAACGTCGCGATGAGTATGTCGAGGCGTTGGCTCGCGTGGGCAAGGAAATGGAAGACGATAAGACGATTGAGACAATCAAGAAGAACGCGGAGTGACGAATGATGCGGATACCGCAAATACTCAAGAGACTGAGAGGCTCTTCCCTGGGTATGAATCGGTCTGCCGCAACGGCGCAAGCTATGGTGATGCTTGCGCTCTGCGGGACGTTGGCCGGATGCCAGACCACGGCCGGTGGGACTCGGAGTACAGCCGATTCTGTTGTGAGCAGGGGCGAGGCTGTTGCAGGCCGGTGCGACTTTCTTCCCGAGAGTCAACGACCTGCCTGGGTGACGACCCGTCCGAATACGGATGATTATATCGGGGTGGGGCAGGCCGGGACGAATGAGAGTCCTGAGATGCAGATTCGCGCGGCAGAGGATCACGCGCGGAGCAGCCTGGCCTCTGAGGTCAAAGTGAAGATTCAGGAACAGTTGACCCAGAATCTTTGTGAAGGACAGTGTGGGGCTGATGAACAAACAACCATTCACGACAAGACCGAGTCCAAAACGAAACAGACGCTCAAAGGAGCCAAGATCCAGCACCGATGGCTCGATCGCGGCAGTTGCATGGTGTGGGTGCTGGTGACCTTGCCGCGGGACAAAGTGGAACTGCGGCGAGTCATGATGTTTAACCAGTCTCCTCCCTCCATTGAGATGGCCGGGTTTTTGCTGGGACATCTTGAACGGGTGTTACGCGAGGATTTGGCTGTTGTGCCGGCTGATGTGAAATTCGCTGGGTGCGCGCTGGATAGTGCTTCGCCCGAGTGTCAAGACCGAGGTCGTACGATCTACGGAGCACTCGCCGTGGCCTTGGAGAGAGAAGCGGTCTCTTCCGATGGGCAATTCCGCCAACGGAACTTTCGCGCCAAGGGTGGGCTGCGGTTGCAAGATCGGCAGGTGTCATCCTTTGACGTCACCTGCAAAGGCAGGGCTGAAGCTCGAGCGGACGCGCAGACGCTTGATCGGGCGGCGGCGGAAGCCTGTCGTGACAAGGTGAAGCAGACCTTGCGGCAAGACTTGGAGTTGATGGAGTAAAGGAGGGACGACGATGCACGCACGATGGAGGAATATCAGAAAAATCGGACCATCGGGACTCCTGGCCGGTGCCTTGTTGGCTAGCCTGGTGGGATGCGAAAGCACACGGGATTTTATCAAGATGGAGCCTTGGAATATCACCAGATGTAACTGGTCCTGTGTGGAGGAAGCCTGGGTGGCCAGTCAAGAGACGCCTACTGTGGAGGCCTCATTGGAACGGGTCAACACGGCTGCCCGGTTGGTTGAGCTGGGAGAGTTGATGCTGCAGGGGCTTCCGTTATCGGCAGGGTCGTTGTGGCCTCAGGAGATGAGGGGTACGCTCACGCTGAATGCGCAGAGCTTCACGCGAATGTTGCAGGAAAATTACAGTCAACGGGTGTTGTCCGCCGCGGGTTTAGGTTTTCGGCCCTCCCCCTGGACGGGGCGCGCACTTGAGTTGCAGCAGCGGCTCTTTAGCACGCCGCCCGATCTTCATTATGAGCCGACCTACCGGTCCAAGGCGCCCTCGGAGGACGAAGTCCACGCGCTCGCGGAGAAAGTGTTAGGGCCGGGACATGACCGGGCGTCCCATAAGAATTTTTTCCGGCTTCTTCGCTATCACCCGGGTTTCATCCCGAAACGAGAGATCTTCACCGCGCAGTTCGACGGCAAGGCGGCCGAGCTCTATCCGAATGTCATGGATGCCGTGCTGGCACTGGCAGATAACCACGACGATCTCCTCCAATTCCGGCAAGCCGTTTTGGACGGTGAGGAGGTGTGCGAAAAGGCCTACCGAGACGTACAGGAATCTGGGGAACGCATTCGCGACCTCAAGAGTCGGACGTTCGGGAATCCGGCGACGGCGGAAGCAGCCGCGCAAAAGGGGGAGGAGAGTGCTCCAGCCAAAGAGCTTCAAGAATTGGAGGCGCAATTCGACACAGAAAAAACAGAATACGAAGCAACCGTGAAGGCCTATCAACTCTCGCTCCAGCAGTTGAGTGTGGCAGTGGGGCAGATCAAGAACCAGTCCGCCGCCTTTACGGTCGAACAACGAGCCCTGGCCATCAATGTGCAAGCCGTGATTGACACGGCGCAAAGCTTACTCGCGGGGACTCGGCTCTTGACGGTCATTACCGCGGTGCACGCCCCCAAGGCGGCGCTCGGCTTCAAGAACGAGTTGCTGCGGATTGCCGCAACGGGGGGCGACCGTGCAGTTCCCCGCATGAAACGAATCGTGGTCAACAGCTCGCTCCTGAAACCCAACCTATCCCTAATCGCGAGCGAATCGAGCGTGTTAGATGCGGAAAGCAAGCCGTATGACGACCTGTTTGAGAAGCGAATCAACGCGCCGACCATTGCCGCGCCGTAGACGCGGATGGAGTCGATCATGAGCGGACATGGAGCGGCATTTCCCACATGGAACGGGAACGGTCCCCGAGCGGTGCGGGGAGAAGGACGGAAGCAAACGCAGATATGTCGTCGATTCGGCAATGGAATACGTGAAAAATCATGATGTTAGTTCGAAGGGCGATGCTGGAACGACTGTTGCTCATTCACTGGCGCATCGCGTTCGAGGTGGGCACAGGCGAGAGAGTCGGACACGGGACAATCACACTTACAGGAGGAGGCAGCACATGAAGAAGATGCAGGCAGTTGTGCTTACCGGCACATTTGCGGTGGCGGCGTTGGTCGGTGGATGTTCGGGGCAGAATGCCCAACAGGGTGGTCCGCTGGCGCGGACGGATACGCCGATTCAGGAGGTCAAGGATCTTCCGAAGTGGGTTACTCAAAAAGGATCGGCGTTCAGCGGCGAGCGTCGCGTCTTGTACGGGGTGGGGAACAGTGCAGGCATCTTCAACCCATCGTTGCGCCGGAAAGCGGCGGAGGGGCAATCTCGAAATGATATCGCGGCCACCCTTCAGGTTTACGTCGCCGGGCTTCAGAAACAGTACATGGCCGAAACGACCGCAGGGAGTATGGATAAGACGAGCGTGGAGCAACACATTCAAGATACGTTCAAACAAGTGACGGAAGCGACCTTGGTCGGCGCCCAAATCGTCGAGTATTGGGAGAATCCGATTCGAAACGAAGCCTATGCCTTAGCGCGGCTCGATATCGAGCAGTTCATGGACATTATGAAGAGTTATACGGCAGCGAGCGGCCAGTTTAAGGAATTGGATGCCAACTTGCGCGAATTCGTCCGAAAGAATGCCGACAAGGCGCATGACGAGTTGAATCTGGAGTTGGACCGGAGGAAAAAGAGCTAACGAGTGTCATGGCGGTGAACCATAACGGTGGCGGCTGGCTGCGGGCCCGATTGTGAGCGGGGCGTCCCGCAGCCGACCGCCACGCGTAGCGAGCAACGCGAACGGTCAATTGTGGGTACTGGCAGAGTGCCAAGTGGAACCTGTAGGGGGCATCAAGGAGGACGCACCATGACGAAAAAGAAAGGAACTGCTTCTCTGAAAATGTGCTTTGGTGCTGCAGGGGCGCTGCTCTCGCTCCTGTTGCTGTGTGGGGGAAGGGCAGATGCCGTGTCCTCCCTGCAAGATGGATGGCTCATTACGCCGGAGGAAGCGGCGGCGCCGGTAGCTGTATTGCCAGGTGGAGCGCCATTCGAGGTGGGACGACAGGACAGCAACCTGGGGCCGGCCATCGAAATTCTTAAGCCCAATGACGGTGGGAAAGCGTCGGGGCCGATCGAAATCCAAATCAACTTTGTGCCGAAAACAGGCCCAGTGGATGTGAGCAGCCTCAAAGTGACGGTGGTGAAGTTCTTGTCCATCGACATCACCGACCGGCTGCGGGAGTTTGTCTCTGCATCGGGGATTCAAGTGAAAGAAGCGAAGATTCCGGCGGGCAAGCACATCGTGCGCATCAGTGTGGCGGATGCGCAGGGGGTGCGAAGCGTTAAGGAGATCGAGTTCGAAGTGTTATGACGAAGGCGCAGACGCCAAGGGGAAGGGAGACCCTAGGACCATGGATAAGAACAGCGATGGCGAAGGCAGCATGAAACGGGAGAGGGGCGCGATGGTCCTGACCAATCTCGTTGTCAGGTGGGTGATGATTGCGGTGATCCTTTGCATCACCGCTCCGGTGGGGGCCTCGACGCCGGCCCAAATTTATGCCACGGCCGCCCCGGCGGTGGTCTTGGTCGTGGGCAGTTCGGAGGACGGCGCGATGTCTGGAACCGGGTCTATCATCGATTCAAGCGGCCATGTGCTGACGAACTCGCATGTGATCTTCGACCGGGAAGCCAAGGCGCCCTACCGAAAACTGTGGGTCTTTTTGCGGCCGGATCGCGTGACGGGGAACGACAAGACCGACCTGGCGCGTCGTCTGCCGGCGACGCTCGTGGCACACGATCCGGAGCTGGATCTCGCGTTGTTGAAAGTAGACGGTGCGTCATTCACCCTGCCGGTGCTGCCGATGGGCGATCCTGCGGCGCTGAGTATTGGCTCGCGGGTGCTCGCGATCGGGCATCCGGAGCAGGGTGGGCTGTGGAGTTTGACGACGGGGGTGATTAGCGCCGAATGGGAGAATTTCACCAATGTGCCGGGAAAGCATGTTTTTCAAACGGAAACGGGGCTGAATCGCGGAAATTCCGGCGGGCCGCTCATCGATGAAAATGGACAGCAGATCGGCGTCAACACCTCCATGGCACGAAAGGCGAAAGACGGCTTGGCCATCACCAGCATCAGTTTCGCCGTGAAGTCCAGCGTGGCGAAGGACTGGTTGGCCAAGCAGGGCGTGCAAGTCGCCTACGCGAAATCGATCCCGGCCGCGATGGAAGGGCGGAAGGAATCGGTACAGCCGGAATCGGCTCCGGCAATCGGAGGGAAACCGCAGTCCGCAGATCCTAAGGCGGAGCAGGAGCGGCCGAGCGCCAAACCCCAACCTACGACGGTGCTGGAAAATCAGCCTGAAGCCAAGCCGGAAACCGGCCCAGGCCTGCCGCCGGTACGGCCGTTCAGCTTGGATCGGCTCATGCGCGGGCTGGCGCAGGTGAGTGAGGACCTGGAATCGCAGATGGACCAGATGCAGGAAGAAATTCGAAAACGCCGCTGAGGAGTGATCATGGCGACAACAGGCTACAACGAGAGGTGGGAGTGGCTGGCGAGGAGCAGTCGGGCCTGCTGCGCCGTGCTCCTGGCCGGGCTGATGCTGAGCGGGCCGGGGCTCATGGCGGCCATGGCTGTCGAGCCGCCGGCGACAAAGTTGGATTGCTCTGTCTATGAAACGAAATCCATGAATGTCTCCGCGGCATTCACCGTCGCGCAATTCATCTTCAATATTATCCCGTCCATTGGATTCAGCCGGACCACGGGCGTGGCATGGGACAAGGTTGTCCATGGGACCATCGCGCGCTATGTGGAGCTGTGCAATCGTTATAACGCCGGCTTGGTCGATAAGCCCGAATACGAAGCGCGCCTGAAGGAGATCGAAGCGCTCTACAAAGAAACGAAGGACATGGAGGAGAAGCTCTTTGCGGCGACTCGCCAGCGGGCCAAGGATTCCAGCGACGAGATGGATGAAATGTTAGGTAGAAAACGCAAGGCGCCATCTGTTCCAGCGGAAGTGGAAGCATCGGTCAGGGCCTTGGCTGAAAAGGTCGAGAGCCTCGACCCCATCGGTAAGCCGCTCAAACCGGTGGCCCCGTGCAAGCCGCCGGACATGCTGGGGGGACCGGGGCGGACTTGTTGAGGGAATCGGGTGGGGGGACGCGACAACGACGGAGGAGCCTGTGCGCTGGGTCAACGCCGTCCTCCTGATGATCCTACCTGTTTCGTCGGTCGTCCCAGGCTAAGACGCGCGTCACTGCGCGTCGGCCCGGGCGCAAGCTTCCACAACATGACGGGTTGAGGGTGCTGAAGGAGTCCTGATGTCTGCTCGGTGGATGACAATCGGCGTGGTGGGGCTGCTCGCGACAAGCATGGTCTGGGGATTGACCATGATGCTTCCGCAATTGTTCGGTTCGTGGGAGATGGCCACATACGATCTCCGGATGCGTTGGCAGGGTGCGGGCAAGGCCGATCCTGCGATCGTGTTGATCGGGCGTGACGCCGAGAGCGATGCACGGTTCGGGGCCGGGATCTGGGATCGCGCGGTCTTTGCCAAGGTGATTGCGGCATTGGGGCGGGCCGGCGCGCGAACCATCGCGCTCGATTTCCACATGCCTAATGCCAGCCCGTTGGAGCGCGGTAACGGGGTGAGCGACCAAGCCTTGCTCACGGCAACCACTGGCGCCGGTACGGTGCTGTATCCGATGGCGGTCGCGTCGGCAGGCCCGGAGGCTATCGGCAGGCCGACGCTTCCGGATGTGTTCACGCACATGATCCCGACATTCGAGTCCCATGTGGTGCGCACGCTTCCCCGGGCCAGTCGTATCGAGGGTCCGTTTCCTGCGCTCGCCTCGGCGGCAGCCGGGGTCGGGCATATCGCCGCCTGGCCTGATGCAGACGGGGTTTATCGCCAGGTGCCTACTTTCGTTGCAGTCGGGGACCGGGCGGTGCCGGCGTTGGGGGTGGCGATGGCGGCAAGTGTCCTGCATGTGCCACCAGACCATATCGAGCTGGTGCCTGGCGACGCGCTCCGGTTTCACGATGCGCGTTGGCTTGATGGGCGCCAACGGACCGTTTCAATTCCGGTCGATGACCAAGGACGGCTCTTGATTCGCTACACGGGACAGTGGACCGACGGCGCCTTTCCGTATCTGTCGTTTGTGGATGTCTGGGACGCCATTGCCGAGAGTCGCGAAGCGGAGTTGCGTGAGCAGGTTGTGGGGAAACTGGTGATCCTTGTACATGCCGCGCTGGGGTCCGACAAGCGCCGGACGCCCTATGAGGTAGACGCGCCGGGCGGGTTCATTCTCGCTAATGTTGCCAACACGATCCTAACTCAGCAAGGTCTGCGCGAGATTGGCACATCAGGAGGCTGGTTGCTGACCCTCTTCCTTGGCTTGGGCGCCGCAATCGCTGTGACTCTCCTGCCTGGGTGGGGAGGACCCTTGGCAGCGGGTGCACTTGGCGCGGGCTATACGGTGGTCACGTTCGTGGTCATGGGGTTCGGCGGGCTCGTGCTCCCGGTCCTGTCGCCCCTTGCAGCCGTTACTGTCGCGTCGCTGCTCGCGCTCGGGTGGACGCGGCAGCATGCCACGGCGCGTGTGACCCACTTAGAACAGGAACAGCTTGCGTTGCATCGTGCGCTGGCGACCAAACAGACGCTGCTTGCGCAGCAGGAAACGCGCGCCGATCAGTTGGAGGAAGACGTCGTGACGGCGAAGGCCGATGCGGCGGAGGGCGCCGATCAGCAAACGTCACTGGAGCGGACGATCGCGTCGTTGCACCAGCAATTGCAGGGGGCGCAGCGCGAAGCCGACGAGACGAGGCGGGCGGTGACGGCGCTGGAAGAGAAGCTGGTGTCGGCGCAGGCGGAGGTGACGCAGGGCGCCGATCAGCACACGTCACTGGAGCGGACGATCGCGTCGTTGCACCAGCAATTGCAGGGGGCGCAGCGCGAAGCCGACGAGACGAGGCGGGCGGTGACGGCGCTGGAAGGGAAGCTGGCGTCGGCAAAGGCGGTACAGCCTGACCGTGGGGCGACGGGAACGGCTGAGCAAGAAGATGTTCGGCAGGAGTGCGCCCGGTTCGGTATCCTGACGCGGGATCCGATTCTGCTGCGCTGTTGGAAGGATCTCAAAAAAACAGCCGATACCTCGACTCCGATCCTGATACTGGGCGAAGCGGGAACCGGGAAAGAGTTATTTGCCCAGGCTGCCCACCGGCTGAGCGTACGGTCAGCACGCCCGTTTGTGCCGGTCAATATGGCGGCGGTGCCTCCAGACCTTTTCGAGAGCCAGCTCTTCGGCCATGTCCGCGGTTCGTTCACTGGCGCGGTGCAGGATCATGAGGGGTATTTTCTGCAGGCTCACAAGGGCACGATTTTTCTCGATGAGATCGGCGACCTGCGTCCCGACTTGCAGGCGAAATTGCTGCGTGTGTTGCAGGAAGGCGTGGTGACCCGAGTAGGGGATCGAAAAGCCGTTGCGGTGGATGTGCGTGTGGTCGGCGCGACGAATCGAGATCTCCTCCAAGGCATCGCGGAAGGGTGGTTTCGAGAGGACCTCTATTACCGGTTGCACGGCATCGAGCTTCGTTTGCCGCCGCTGCGGGAACGGCAAGGCGATATCGAAACACTCGCGATGAAGTTTATTGAGCAGGCGGCAGCGATGAACAGTCGCACGAAGATGATCCTTTCGCAAGGAGCGCTGAATCGGCTCACGAACTGGTCCTGGAAGGGCAACGTGCGAGAACTGAAACGGTGTCTTGAGAATGCGGTGATTCTGGCGGATGGCTCCACCATCCTTGAGGAGGATCTTCGCTTGGCGGGACCTGCGGCTCTCGCGCCCGGGGCTGTTCTCGCAGTGCCGGCGGTTGAAGCATCGGATGGGAATGGTGATCCGAGGAAAAGCGACCAGATGCTACTGCGAGTGCTTCGCGACCACAGCTTTGATTTGCAGGCGACGGGTGCGACCCTGGGATGGGATCGCAGTACGGTCATGCAACGGTTGAAGGGCATGTGCTTCCAGGCATTGGTCGAAGCCAAGGGCGATCAACGGAATGCGGCATCGAGCCTGGCGGGTCAGCCGGGGCTCACCAGACTGGTGGAGGTGAAGCTGAAAGAGTACGTCGAGCATCTAAACAAGGTGGTGGCAACATTTCCATCCGAAGCGGCTGCGGTAGCAGGATGCCGCAAACGATTCAAGAATCTGCCGGAGCGGTATCAGGACGCGTTGGCGACACTGGTTCGATTGCACATGGACGGCGGAGGGTAAGCTTCCGGTCGGAGGGTGAGTGCGAAGGAGGATATACCGATGGCTCCTGTATGGCGACTGACTGCGTTCACAGTGTGTTGCCTGTTGCTTGTATCAGGGCTGTTTCTGGTCGCACCGGCCGACGGGAGTGGCTGCGAGAAATGGAAGTCGGAATTCCTGACCGGGGCGATGACGCTGACCTCCTACATCAATACACACCACAAATACTTTCAGAACAAATTGGGCCGTGTCGAGTTTGAGGCGCAGGCCCTCAATCTCGTCGCGAAACTGATGACACTTGAAGCCCGTGCCACGACGGTCGCATCGTGCGTTCACCCCGACGATAAATTCGAAGGCCGGAAGCGGCTGCTGCTTCAGACCTTGGCGGTCGTCATTCCGCTCATGAAAGCCGGAGATGTCGTGGCGCCGGAAATCCGAGACCGCCTGGAGCGCGAGGGGCAACATTAGTGGAGAGCAGGGAAAGGCCCATCGGCGAGGATGTTTGTGAGTTCAGGATTGGGTGGAGCGTGTGTGAGGTGACAGGGGCGAGCACCCCACACACGTATTTGCCTTCGAAGCGGTCCCGCTTCCGCAAGGTATGGTTCCGAGGTTAGCGAGCTGGCGCGTTATCCGAACAGGCCGCAGGGTTGGCCAAACAGAAAAGTGCTAATAAAACGACACCCGTGCTGACAACCTTTTCCGCCGTGTCATTGGCCTGAGATTGGCTCTGAGTCAGGAGACGTGATGGGCCGACCCACTCCACGGCGCCGTTCAGGTACCGGACCTTGACCCATCCGTTTTCCTTGCCAAGGACCACGACGAGCTGGTTCTCGAAGAGGTGGTCCAGATAGTAGGTGTCGCCCCGGTCGACGAAGCGATAGTCGGCTGCATGACCGGCGACTGGCGCGAGAAGTAAGAGGCTGCAGAGTCCGAGAACCAGTAATCGTGTCATCATGGCATGCTCCTTTGTGTGGAAAGTTGGATTCCGTTCCATTGCACCTGCCGGTTTATTGAGCAAGGCGGGTGCCGGGGCAGTTGGATTGGCTGAAATCTCGTAAGATGTTGAGTTGTAAGGAAATAGGGGAATGAGTTGCCTGGGAGATCGTGTGGGGAGATTCCAAGCGTTCCCGCATCCTGCGGGGAGTCTTGAGAGGATGCTCAAGAATCTCACCGTTCCGACAGCCGGTCGTTCAGCGCTCGCATCGGGGATTTCAGCAGAAGGCATGCGCGGTGCCGGAGCGGCCGGGCAAGGAATGGGGGTTGCAGTGAGCGGAGGATCTCTAGGGGAGCGTGAGGCGTCTCCATGCCAGACCGTTTGATGAAGTTCTCATACCTATTGATCGTCACAGGGATCCTCACCTGTCTGGGGTGCATGAGTCAGCCTGGTCCGGGCTCGACGGCAGCGGGAACGGCGGCGTCGCCGGCACCTGTTGTCGGCTCGGTTCGCGGGGGCCGCTGCGACTCGTCGCCGTTGCCGGTGTGGGCGGGGCAGACCGTTCCGCTGCAGGCGGTGGGACGTTCCACCGTCAGCCAGGAGGATGCTGATAAGAGCGCGCGCCTTGAGGTGATCAAGATTCTGGAGGTGAGGGTAGACGGGGTGGATCGTACCAGCCAGCAAGAGACGAGCGTGGCGGGATTCTCTTACAGCGTCTCCTCCGATGTGGTGGAGACGGTTCACATTACGGTTTCAGGGCTCGAAATCCTGCAGCGGTATACCGACCCCTGCGGTCCGCACTATTATGCGCTGGCTCGCCTCGATCGAGATCGGGCCGTGCACGCTTGGAGTGTCGATCTGAAGGCGCTGGATGAACGGCATGGTGAGTTGAGCCGTCAAGCTGCCACGGCGCAGGAGCAGGGCGAGGTGCTGCGAGCGCTGGAACTGTGGCATCAGGCGCTCGAAGCGGATGCGACCGCCGAGCAGCTCGACCGGCGTCTTCGATACCTCGCTCCCGAACGGGCGGGAGGCGGGTCCGGTGCCGCGCGGGTGGAACAGGCCCGCCAGCGGATGACCGCGCTCCTGACGTCTCTGAAGCTGCTGAAAGTGTCCGGCGATGGGCAGCGAGCCAAGCCGGGCAAACCCTTGCCCGATCCGCTCACCGTTCAAGTGGTCTCGACATTCCAAGGCCAGGAGCGGCCGCTGTCGGACATCCCGATCGTGTTTTCGTTTGAAGTCGGACGGGGCGAGGTGGACTCGCCCCTGCGCACGAACCCTCAGGGGCGAGTGGAGGCTCGTGTGCGGGGCATCGAGGTCGGATCAGGTTCCGCCGTGGTGTCGGCGAAGGTCGGGGTCGATCATGTGGGATGGACGATCTCGTCCGCGCTGCAGGATCAACTAACGCGCCACCTTGCGGGGCAGACGGTGAGATTTTCACTCACGCCGCCGCCGCTCGCGTTAGACCAGGGTCCACTCGCGCAAGCCCTGCATGATCTGGCGCTCCGCCTGTCGGCGCAGGTCAACGACTCGGACGGCGCGCTCACCGCCGTCCAAGGCTTTTTTGAAAACCGCACGAAACAGCGGTTGGCCCTCAGTGCCCGCTTGGAAACCGGCCTCGCCGCCGGGTTGAGCCGGTTCGGCGTATTACAGGTGGTCGACGGTGAGCCGGTTGCCTCGGGTTCAACGACGAAGAGCGTGACGAACCGGGAAGTGACAGCCCAGGTGTTCGGTGTGTATGAGGCCGATGCGGCTGGAGGCCTCTGGCTCTCCGCCAAATTGGTGCGTCTGCGCGATCACGTCATGGAAGCCACCGCCGAGGGCACGATCCCGCGCACGGCGTTCTCGGAGGAGGATTGGCGAGAACTGCATGGCCTGAAGATCGACAACCGGCCTCCGACGGCGCCGGCCGGCTCCGGCCAAGCCGAGCAGTTTCACCGTTGGGTCGAGGCCTTTTGGGATCTCCGGAATCCCTCCGGCTTTCACACTGAATTGGTGGCTGATCGTCCGCAATATCGTATCGGCGAAAAAGCCGGCTTTCGGTTTCGCACGACAGAGGATTGTTACCTGACCGTTGTGAGCATCGGCGTCAGCGGTTCCTGGATTGTCCTGTCGCCGAACCAATACCGGTCCGATCTTCGGCAGACGTTGGTGCGTGCCGCCGACGCCTGGGTGCCGATTCCCCATCCCACGCAGGACCAGTTCGAGTTCACAGTCGATCGTCCGCTGGGCACGGAGCGCATCAAGACCATCTGCACTAAGCAGCCTGTGGCGCTGGTGCGGAATATGGAGTTCAGCCGCGGATACTTCATGGTGACCGCTGGGGATGCCGCGGCGATCGGAGGAATCAATTGGTCGGATCTGTTGGCACAGGGCACCCAGTGGAGCGAGGCCCACACCGGGATTGTGACGCTGGAGACCGGGGAAACGGACACGAAGGGTTCGCGCGGCCTGAAGGCTCGAGGGCTGGTGACACCATGAGGACTGTGCCTGAGGCGAGGCCGATGAGGAGGCGCTGATGAGGAGGCCGATGGAGATCATCGTGTGGAAATTGCGGCTGCTCTTGCTGCTGTTGATGGTTGTGGGGCTCTGGTGCGCGGGAGGCTAGGCTTGGGCGGGAGAGCCGCCGAGCGAGCCTATCTTGCGGATTGAGACGGGCATGCATCAGGCCATGATTAATCGAATCGGCGTCGATGCAGCCAACCGCTACCTGGTGACCGGCTCCGATGACAAGACCGCGCGGGTCTGGGACCTGCGCACGGGCGCATTGCTGCGGACCCTCCGGCTTCCCATCGGGCCTGGCAATGAGGGCATGGTCTATGCGGTGGCGATCTCGCCTGATGGCCGGACGGTCGCGGTGGGTGGCTGGACTGGTTTCGATGAGACGCTCTCCAGTGTATACCTCTTCAATCAAACAAAGGGGCAGATCATCATGCGTCTGCCTGGCTTGCCCGGTGCCATCAACCATTTGGCATTTGCTCCCGACGGGAAGGCATTGGTGGCGGCCCTGAGTGGAAAAAACGGCATCCGGGTCTATCGCACGTCGGACTATGCACTGATCGGCGAGGACCGTGCCTATGGCGGAGCCAGCTACGGCGCAGCTTTTGATCGCAACGGCCGACTCGTGACCACGTCACGCGACGGTTTTGTCCGGCTCTACAGTTCCACGTTTCAATTACTCGCGAAACAACAGGCTCCCGGTGGGACACGGCCGTTTGGTGTAGCCTTTTCGCCGGACGGTTTACAGGTCGCAGTGGGGTTTGACGATTCCACCAAGGTTGCGGTGCTGTCCGGACAGGACCTCTCATTTCGCTTCGCGCCGGACACCAGCGCCGTGACAAATGGGAACATCTTAAGTGTCGCCTGGTCTGCAGACGGCAGCCGGCTCTATGCGGGAGGTAAGTATGATCGTGATGGAATGAATCCTGTCAGGCTCTGGACGAATGGCGGCCGTGGTCCTGCCTACGATCTGCCGGCTGCGCCAAATACCATCATGTCCCTTGTGCCGCTGCAGGACGGCGGAGTGGCCTTTGGAGCGGCCGATCCGGCCTATGGTGTCGTTGATGCGCAAGGCCGCCGGACGTTCTTTCAAGGTCCAATCATCGCGGACTTTCGCGGGGTGTTCCCTGGCTCTTGGCGTCTGTCGCCCGAAGGCAAGACGATCGAGTTTGGGTATGAGCCTGGCGGTAAGATGCCCATGCACTTTGCTGTGGCGGCCCGCACCTTGGCTGTGGGGCAAACAGGCGGTGACAAGGCCCTTGCTCCGCCCCTAACCAGTGCTCCAGGCCTCACTGTGTCGGACTGGGAGGACAACAGGGCTCCTACCCTGAACGGCAAGCCGCTCGCATTAAGCCAGTATGAGATGTCCCGCAGCCTGGCGATCGCACCGGATGGGCGAAGCCTGCTCCTCGGTACGGGCTGGTGGTTGCGGCTCTTCGATCGAGAGGGACAGGAACGGTGGAAGGTGCCGGTGCCTGGCGCTGCCTGGGGGGTGATCATACCCCGCAATGGTTTGGTGGCAGTGGCGGCTTTTGGTGACGGCACCATCCGCTGGTATCGGTTGAGCGATGGACAGGAACTGCTCGCCTTCTTTCCCCATGCCAACAGAAAGGATTGGGTGCTCTGGACGCCCGCTGGTTATTACGATGCCTCGCCGGGCGGTGAAGACCTGATCGGCTGGCACGTCAATCACGGCAAGGACCAGGCGGCGGACTTTTTCCCTGCCGCACAATTTCGCCAGACCTACTACCGGCCCGATATCGTGGCGACGGTGTTGGATACGTTGGATGAAGGCGAGGCGGTGCGCCTGGCGAACCGCGAGAGCGGGCGCAAGGCCCAGACTGCGGCCTTGACCGAGCAACTCCCGCCGGTGGTCACGATTCTCTCTCCCGCCGAAGGGGCGAGGGTGTCCACGTCCGACGTCACGGTCCGGTTCACCCTGCGTGCGCCTTCGGGAGAACCGGTGACCGGCGTGAAGGCTCTGGTGGATGGGCGGCCTGTCTCCGTGGCTAGAGATCTGAAAGTGACGGCTAAGCCGCAGGCCGAATCGGATGTGCAAGAACTTCGCGTGATGATTCCCGAGCGTGACGCGGAGATCGCGATTCTGGCGGAGAATCGGTATAGCACGAGCGTGCCGGCGGTGGTGCGGGTGACGTGGGCGGGGGCAAGGCCCGGACAGCCGGAGGCCTTCGTCATCCAGCCGAAGCTGTATATTCTGGCGATCGGGGTCAGCCAGTATCAGAACAAGACTTTTACCTTGGGCTTTCCCGCGAAGGATGCGAAGGACTTTGTCTCCGTGCTGCACAGCCAGAAGGGCCGGTTGTATCGCGATGTGACGGCCAAGATCCTCACCGATGGCGAGGCGACGAAAGATGACATCCTCGACGGCCTGGATTGGCTGCGCAAGGAGACCACGAGCAAAGACGTGGCGATGTTGTTTCTCGCGGGCCACGGCGTCAACGATACCAACGGCATCTATTATTTTTTGCCGACGAATGCGAATCCGGACAAGCTGCTACGGACTGGTGTGGTGTTTTCCGATATCAAGAACACCTTGGCCTCCATTGCGGGCAAGACCCTGTTTTTCGTGGACACCTGCCACTCGGGCAATATCATGGGCGCCAGGCGAGGCGTGGCGGATATCAACGCGGTGGTGAATGAGTTGGCGAGTGCGGAAAACGGCGCCGTGGTCTTTGCCTCTTCGACCGGTAAGCAATATTCGCTGGAAGATGATGCCTGGGGGAATGGCGCCTTCACCAAGGCGCTGGTGGAAGGCCTCGGCGGTAAGGCAGACTACTCGGGCAAGGGCACGATCAGCATCAACATGCTGGACTTGTATCTCTCCGAGCGGGTTAAGGAACTGACCGGCGGCAAACAGACCCCCACGACTACCAAACCCAACACCGTGCCGGATTTTCCGATCGCGCTGCGGCGCTAGGGTCGGTTCAGTCCTTTCCTGCCTTCCCATTCCCCGCGGGGTGCGGCGCATTCCCGTCGCCCTGCGGGGATGCCGCTTGCCTGTAACGGCAAGGGGTTCTGCGTCCTCTTCCCGCGATTTTCTCGCGTCCACCCCGTACCCTCTCGTTTTTCCACACGATTCTGGCTAGGAGCCCTCAGTCATATTTCCGGTGAGGCCGCTGGCATCAGGGTTGCCATAACCCATTGGCACAACCCACTACGGATTGGAGGACGCCATGTTGGAACTTGCGCTTCTCGTCTCCATCAGCCTCGTGGCAGCAATGGATTTCCTGGGTGTCGGGTCGGAAGCCCACGGCCCGAACTGCCTGCGGCATGAATAGTGGGCCACGGTGGGCTGGCTTGGCCTAGGTGGATAATTTTCTACACAGGGAGGTGTGTCATGGGGAACTTTATTTTTGGGGCGATCATTGCGGTGCTGGGGCTGGCCTATGTCGGAGGCTGGGATCCTGGCAATGAAGCGGTGGGTGAAATTGTGACCGTTCACCAGATGCCGGATGTGGGCGTCTTGGATGGAGTGCCGGATGCCGGTGTGCGCGTGAAGGCCGTGGTGAAGAATGCTGGCAAGAAGGGGTTGCTGAGAGTGCGGGCCAAACTGTCGACCTCAGAAGGGGAGTGGGTACGAGAGCAGCGACTACACTTCGACGCAGAAGAGACGAAAGACCTGAGTTGGTTCTTTCATGAGCCCACCGTCAACGCGTCCAACGTTCAGTCGTGGGTAGAGGTGTCGCCTGGAGTACGGTCCGTCAAAGAATCGAAAAAGAAAGAAGCCTAACGCGGCAGTCTTGAGGTGGTATTGAAGGCTGCTGCCTTCTGCTACAGCTGATCGGCTTCCGCTGTAGCGCCGCTCCACGGAGCTGGCAGGCGGCGACCTCACGCGGAGCCCGTAACACCGTCACATTCACCTCTTCCTTGCTAATAGCCATTCAGGCATTGCCTTTGCTCACTTCAGGATGAGGGCCATCCAGGGCCGACGCTGGAGATTCGGCGCAAAGGCCATCAACCAGGCTTTATTACCCAGAGGTGCAACATGGCAGCAGAGAATGCACAGAAAATCACGTTAAGTGTGATCAAGGCGGACATCGGCGGATTCGTCGGGCATTCAGCCATGCATCCGGCCTTGATGGATTGCGCGAATGAGAGGCTTGCGGCGGCGAAGAGCGGCGGGTTGCTCGTCGATTACCACGTGTCGGCCTGTGGCGATGACCTGCAACTCATCATGACGCATCGTCACGGCGTGGATCACGAGCGGATCCACCGTCTGGCGTGGGACACGTTTGAGGCCGGCACGGCGGTCGCCAAGGAGTTGCATCTCTACGGCGCGGGGCAAGACCTACTGGCCGATGCGTTCAGCGGAAACGTACGCGGACAAGGACCCGGCGTGGCTGAGATGGAGTTCGTGGAACGGAAGTCCGATCCGGTGCTGATCTTCATGGCGGACAAAACTTCGGCGGGGGCCTGGAATCTCCCTCTGTATAAGATGTTCGCCGATCCGTTCAATACGGCGGGTCTCGTCATTGCGCCCACGTTGCACCAGGGGTTTCGCTTTGAGGTGCACGATATCTACGAGCACAAGAAGATCTCATTCGATTGTCCCGAAGAACTCTACGACATGTTGATGTTCATCGGTTCCCCCGGTAAATACACGATCAAGTACGTATACTCGCGGGCGGATGGGACGATTGCGGCGGCGTCGTCGACGGAGCGGCTTTCGCTCATCGCGGGTAAGTATGTCGGGAAAGACGACCCGGTGATGATCGTCCGGGCGCAGCAGAACTTTCCGGCGGTGGGCGAAGTGCTCGATCCGTTCCGGTATCCCTGGATCATCGAGGGCTGGATGCGTGGTTCGCATTACGGCCCGCTGATGCCGGTCTCGGTGAAGCAGGCGACGCCGACCCGCTTCGACGGGCCTCCGCGTGTCGCATGTCTGGGATTTCAATTGGCCGACGGCAAACTCGTCGGGCCGCGGGATATGTTCGACGATCCGTCGTATGATGAAGCGCGCCGGGATGCGAACCGGATCGCCGATGTCTTGCGGATGCACGGTCCCTTTGAACCGCACCGGTTGCCCCTCGACGACATGGAGTACACGACCATGCCGCAGATTATGAAGAAGTTGGAAGGTCGCTGGGCTAAGGTGTAGCAGGATGCGGAGCGATAAGGTCAGGGTCGATCAGCGGGCAGTCGCCAGGGAATGGGGGGCGCGAGGCTTCAGTTGTGATCTTTGGGTTGATCCGCCCGGGCAAGTGTGGGAGGATTACCGCCACGCGACCGACGAGTTGGTGATGCCGGTCGAGGGCGGGTTGGAACTGGAGTTCGGGGGCCGGTGTGTCAGGCCCGAACCGGGCGAGGAAATCCTCATACCGGCCGGAGTGTCCCATACCGTCAGAAACATCGGCGGCACCAGCGTGAAGTGGCTGTATGGATACAGTCGCTAACATCCGAGACGAACTGACTCAGCAGAGGGAGAGGAGCCCATGCCGACAACGACGCAATTTGTGGTGAGTGGACAGAGTAAGCCTGGAGTGCTGGCTGAAGTAGCGGCCGTGCTCGGGGCTGCGGGAGTCAACATCAAGGCCTTCTCTGCGCCCGAGGTCACCGGCCCCGGGAAGCTGCGGTTGATTGTGGCGGATGTCGATGCGGCTCGTATTGCGCTGAGAAAATCCAAGATCAAGTTCCGTGAAGAGACCGCCCTGATTTTGAGTCTGGAGAACAAGCCCGGCGCCTTGAGACAGGTGGCCGATTCGCTCACCAGGGCTCGCATCAATGTGAAATGCGGCTATTGCACCCCGTCGCGTGAAGGCAAACGCGCGATCGTGGTTCTGACTGTTTCGAACACGACCAAAGCCCTCGGGGTGCTGCGCACCCATTCACTCGACGAATTTTAGTAGGCTGCATAGCAGTTGCTTGTTGCGTAAGAAATCATGCGCCGCTGGATGCGCTGTCTCGCGTCAATACACATCGCAGGATGCTCAAAAAAGTTCTCCAGCAAGGCCGCAGCAAGCAGATCGGCGACGCGTACTTGAGCCGTACGTGGAGCCTCTCTGCGATGCGAGAATGCCGCTGGCGGGATTTTTCAGCATTCTGTTAGTTCGCCTTATGCCGGGGGAGAAGAGGACAAGCACCAGCCGTCTTCTTCTCCCCCTGTTCGTTCTGCTTCTCACCACATGGCTCAGCGGCTGCTCCGGCTGGAGTCCGGCGCGTCCTTCGTATCCGCCCGGTTATCCGTTGGGGTTTGTCGAACGGGGCAGCGCGTCCTGGTATGGGCCGGGCTTCCACGGCAATCGCACGGCAAACGGAGAGGTCTACGACATGCACAAGTTGACGGCGGCGCACCGGACATTGCCGCTGGGGTCTGTGGCCGTCGTGCGATCCCTGAGCTCCGGCCGGCAGGTGACCGTGCGGATCAATGATCGAGGGCCTTTTGCACGTGGGAGAATTCTGGACCTGTCTCTGGCCGGAGCCCAGGCTGTGGGGATGGTCGAGCGCGGCACCGATGAGATCGAACTCCGTGTGATCAGTTACGAGGGACGGGCCGGGGGAATGGGAGTGCTGCGCGTGCAGGTCGGTTCCTTTGCCGATCCGGCGAACGCGCGAGCTCTGGTCGAACGGTTAAGGGGTACGTATCCCGGTTCCAGGATCGTCGGCGTCGATCTGCCGGATGGTCGCCGATACCGGGTGTATGCGGGACAGTTTCACACGGAGGCCGCCGCCGAGCAGGCCGCCGCGCATTTGAGACGGGCACTGGAGACCGATCCATTCATCGTGCGCGACGATGCGCCAGGGGCGACTACGGGGAATCCTTGAGGGTGCGGGAGCATGGCAAATGGTCTAAATGACTGATATGCTAAATAATTGTGCTCGGCATAGAAGTGTCGTAATGCTTGATGCGTCTGTCTGCCTGTGCTAATTGTAGTACGCGATGGATGAAAGTGACCCGAGAGGACCCGGTCTGGTCGTCTTCTCACGACATAGGGCAAGTCTTGCAGTTCGAACCCCAGGCTTCGAACTGATCCAAGGTTCCATCATTCACTCCTTCAACACTAGTTCGTACCTCTAACCTCGATAGGTCTTATGGACATTATCGTTCTGATATTCCTCATTCTCTTGTCGGCGGTGATTTCTGTCGTTGAGGTCGGTTTCTACTCAGTCAATGATACGAAGCTCAGGGCGCTGGCCGACACGGGCAGCAAGCGGGCGGAGATGGCCCTCCATCTTCGAACCGATCCGCAGCGCCTCCTGCTGACTATCCTGGTCGGAGATCGCCTGATCGACACCGCCACCGCATCGCTGGCCACGATTATTGCCTTGAATCGATTCGGAGGGCAGGGGCTCGAAGGTGTACTCGGCGAAGCCTTCGCGGTGCTGGTCGGTATTCTAACCTTTGTTCTGTTGGTGTTTGCCGATCTCGTGCCTAAGACCCTGGCTGCTAAATACTCGGTCCCTGTGGTGTTGAACATGGCCTATCCGGCCTATGCGGCTCAGCAGGTGCTCACGCCGATCATGTTCTTCGTCGTGCCGCTCATCTATAAGTTGACCGGCGGTAAAGGGCTCAATGTGCCCTTCGTCACGGAAGAAGAGCTGAAGATCATGCTCGATCAGAGCAGCAAGAGCGGCGCCATCGAAGCGCAGGAAGTGAAGATGATCAAGAACGTGTTCCAGCTGAAGGACATCACAGCGGAAGACTGCATGACCCCGCGCATCTACATGTTCTCGCTCGACTGCAATCAGTACCTGCGCGAAGCGAAGGAACTCCTGTTCAAGTCGAAATACTCGCGCATTCCGCTCTACGAAGGCACGCTGGATAACATTATCGGGATTCTCTACAAGACGAAGGCGCTGACGGCGTTGGCCCAGGGTCATACGGAGATGAAGCTTCGCGACATCGCGCAGCCGGCCCTGTTCATCCCCCATACGAAATCCGCCGACGATCTGATGAAGCAGTTTCAGTTGGACAAACGTCACATGGCCATTGTGGTGAATGAGTTCGGCGGTGTCATGGGCCTGGTCACGCTGGAAGACCTGCTGGAAGAGGTGGTCGGCGAAATCGTGGACGAGACGGACATCACCGAGGAGCTGATCAAGCGTATCGGCAAGAACCAGATTCTGGTGCATGGACGCACCGAGGTCCGGAAGGTCAACGATTTCCTGAAGGTGGATTTAGGCGATGATGCCGTGACGATCAGCGGTCTGGTGCAGCATGAACTGGGCAGGATTCCCAAGGTCGGTGAAGAAGTGCATATCGCCAACTGCCGCCTGGTCATTCATGAGGCGGACCCGAGGGTCATCAAGAGCGTCAATATCTACAAGGAAGAAAAACACCCGGTCACGCATGAGCCCATCGTCGATGAACATGTGCCGGTCACTCAGGCCTCACTAGAGCGGTAAACTCCGCTTCCGTCAGAATCCGCACCCCCAGTTTCTGTGCCTGGTCGAGTTTCGACCCCGGATCGGTCCCTGCCACCACAAACGATGTCTTTTTGCTGACGCTCGACGAGACCTGTCCCCCCTGCTGTTCCACCAATTGTTTGGCTTGGTCGCGGCTGTAGCCTTCGAGCCCACCGGTAAAAACGAATGTCTTACCGGCCAGATGCTGGCTGCCGGTGGTGTTCTCAGTGGCCGGGGGAGCGATCGTCAGACCCCGTTCGATCAGGCGGGCAATCACCGCCCGGTTCCGTTCTTCGCTGAAGAACGACGTGAGGCTGGCAGAAATCTCCGGGCCGATTTCGCGCACCTGCAGCAAGTCCTCCTGCGTCGCCGACATCAGCTTCGACAGGGTGCCGAACTGTTTCGCCAGCACGCGGGCGATATGCTGCCCCACCTGTCTGATGCCCAGCCCCATCAACAGCCGGTCCAGTGAGGCGGATTTGCTTCGTTCAATCGATTCCAGCAGCAGGTTCGCCGAACGGTCGGCAAAGCCCTCCAGCGTGAGTATCTGTTCTTTGGTGAGGTTGTAAAGATCGGCCAGGTCCCGGACAATCCCGACATCGACCAGTTGGGCGATCGTTTTCTTTCCCATCCCGTCGATATCCAACGCGCTCTTTGAGGCGAAGTGTTCGATGGCGCCCTTCAGTTGCGCGACGCAGACGGTCTGGCCGGTGCAGTAGAAATAAGCTCCCTCGCGAGCCACAGCCGATCCGCAGACCGGGCAGTGGTCCGGCATCACGAACGGTTCCTGTCTCGTCTCTCCGGGAACCGGGACCCGTTCGGCAATCGCGGGGATCACGTCACCGGCGCGTTCCACCTTGACCGTGTCACCGACGCGGACGTCTTTTCGCGCTACCTCATCCGCATTGTGAAGAGTCGCACGACTGATCGTGACGCCTCCGACCTCCACCGGTTTCAGCAGGGCCAACGGCGTCAGGGTGCCGGTCCGGCCGACCGAGACGGCGATGCCTTGAATCACCGTGATTTCTTTGCGGGGCGCAAACTTGTAGGCGATGGCCCAACGGGGGCTGCGGGATTTGCTGCCCAACTGGTCCTGCCACGTCCGGCGGTCGAGTTTGACGACCACGCCGTCGATTTCAAACGGAAGCGAGTCCCGCATCGCATCGGTGGCCTGTTGGAACGAGAGGACTTCGTCAATCGAACGGCACCGTTGCCGGTGTTCGGGAACAGGAAGCCCCCAGGCGGCCAGTGCGCCCAACTCATCCCAATGGGTGGGGGGGGCTGTGCCGGATATCGCCATGATGTCATAGCAGGTCAAGGTCAAGGGGCGAGATGCGGTGATGCGGCTGTCCAACTGGCGCAACGATCCTGCTGCGGCATTGCGCGGGTTCGCAAAGGCTTCCTCGCCGCGCTCCGTCATGCGACGGTTGAGCACCTGAAATTCATCCAGACGCATGTAGACTTCTCCGCGCACGACCAGGTGCGCGGGCAGGGAGGGCTGGGCATCGAGCTGTAGCGGCAGGGCGCGGATCGTCCGGAGATTGATCGTCACATCTTCGCCGACCATACCGTCTCCACGAGTCGCGCCGCGGACGAAGGCGCCCCGGTCGTAAACCAGTTCCACCGACAGGCCATCGAATTTCGGCTCCGCCGTGTAGACGATCTGGTCGGTTTCCAGCTCCCGCCTCATCCGCGCATCGAAGGCCCGGACATCGTCCTGATCGGTGATGGAGTCGAGACTCAGCATCGGTTTCTCGTGGGAGACTTTGGTGAGTTCGTCCAGCGGTGGTGCGCCGACTCGTTGGGTGGGGGAGTCGCCGGTGACCAGGTCGGGATGGGCGGTTTCGAGGTCGACGAGCTCGCGAAAGAGCCGGTCGTATTCCGCGTCGGAAATCTCCGGCCGGTCCTTCGTGTAGTAGAGGTGGTCGTGATGGCGAATTTGACGGCGAAGATCGGCGATTCGTTGTTCGGCTGTCTGATGAGGCATGGGCTGATTACTCACGAATAAATTGAGCCGCGAAGCTGCGGATCTCGTGTCCGTTCAAGACATGAAATCGCCGCAGACGGTCGATCATCTGTCCTGAAAACCGGCTCAACGGAATCGGCACTAATCGCCGGTCGAATTGTCTGGCGATCTGCCTCCAGCGCGCCTTGGGTGGAACCGGTGTCACCAGGGCCACGTGTGTTTCACGTGAATGGACTGCTCCGGCCGCAATCAACCGTTCTTCCAGGGTCCTGGCAAATCCGAGCGCCTCGTCGGTCCAGATGTCGGGAATCGCGCGGGGCGGGAACATAAACAAGGCGCCGCCGTAGCGCGATTGCCCGATGCCCGGCGCGATCATGTTGTTCAGGAAAGGGGTGGCGTAGAAGCAAAGGGTGGACTCCTGCGCATGTTCGGCATACCAGGTGGCCTGCCAGCTGTATTGCTCCGGATCGCCGGGGGTGTCGAACAGAAAGATCACCGTATCCACGTTTCCGCGCGCCGGGGGAATTTCTTTGACGTAAATCTCCATCCGTTGCGGACGACCCGGCTTCTGCCGCTGATGCCAATGGCGGAGACTTTCCCGAATGTCGATCCCGTCTTTCATCGATGTGGTGAACTTCTCGCTTTTGGCAAGATCGGCCCCGATGATGGCCTTGGCCTGCTCACGGACATGGGTGTGGAAACTTTCGATCTTGGAATCTTCCGGCGGCCAGGAACATTGCCGATGCGGATTCCACAGATAGGACCACTGCCGGCTCGTGCGACGCGGCGGCTGAGGCCGGAGCGAGAGCGATCGCCAGGCCAGAGGCGTACCCTGAAGCCGGTTCTTCGCCCGCACGATTTGATCGTCGGGCAGGGCGAACTGACCGAGCCCGGCGGAGAGGTGAGGCACATGGCGTTGCTCGATTTCCTGATACGAATAACTTTTGGCGGTTTCGAGGAGGCGAACCGCGAAGTCATCACCCGCCATCTGTTTCGCCGCGAGGACCAGCGTGTAGAGGTCGGGCGTCAATCGCCGGTCCAACAGCGCGTGGTTCCGCACATATTGCAGGTAGGCTTGCAGCAACTGCGGTGTCACCCAGGTGGGGACGGTGTGACCCTCCGCGTCATGGCCGGTCTGCCACCTTGTGCGTGTTTCAAGCAGGAGTTCTTTGATCCCGTCGATGGAGAGGTGGCGGTCCGAATGGACGGTGGCACGGCGCCGCTCATACAGCTCCGTGAGGAACGGCAGTTCACCCAAGACAAAATAGAGTGAGGCTGGCTCGACGAGGTACCGTTCAGGGCGGCCGAAGTCGAGCGCCGGAGTTTGATAGTCCGTTCGCTGCTGATAGGCCTGACGAATCCAGGGCCAGTCGGCGAAGTGGCACAAGCAGAGGATCTGCTCATACTCCATTTCGAGTTGGTGGAGCTGAAACGCCAGCCAGGCGATGCGGGCCTGCTGTTGACTGCCCTCCGCAGGCGGCGTGAGCGTGGGTACCATTGCGGCGGCAAAGGTGGCGTAGGAGAGGCGTTTGAGTGCGTAGGCATCGGGAGAGACGAAGGGCACCGGTTCCACGACGGCCGTTTCGCGATCGATATAGGCCCTCGGGATGCCTTCTCCCATGGCGACGCGAATCCCCATGACGACTGCCTGACAGGGATCGACCGGCACGTAGTTCACCGTGGCGGCGCCTTCCTGATCGCGTTCCGGTTGGACGACTACGCTGATGGTCGGCAGATCCAGCACGGCGTCTTCCAGCGGATGCTCGAAGGAAGGCGGAAGCGGAACCGCGAGGCAATCGAATCGGCGGCCGGTGAGCCTCTCGCGCATTTCCTGAGCGACATCGCCGCTGCCGTGCAGGAGCGGGAATAGTTCGATGCGTGGTGAGAGGCGGAAGACGGAGTCGTCGGTGGAGGATGACACTGCCATTATCGGCCGGGATGTAGAGGGTCGTCGCTTTCGAAAAAGAAATCACCGAGGCCCTGCGGCAGGGCCTGGTCGCCTAGAGCGCGTTTCCTCCGGCGTGACTGAGTCGGCAGATCGAGCGCTTCTTCGCCGAGGACTTTCATCAGTGATTCCCGCCAGGCGGCATCGGCCGACAGCGGGTGCGCCGGGTCCTGAGCGCGACGCTTCAGCGCGTACTGCAGGAGATGAATGCCGTCGCGCACGGAATACTCGAGACTGAGCTGGTGGGCTTCCTGGAGAAAGTCGACGGTCATGGCCAGCATCTCCGCCGGCGCGAAGGGCAGGTGGTAACGGAGGATCGCCAGTTCGTCTTCGCGCGCAGGAAAGCCCATGCCCAGCGTCGGCTGCAACCGCGAGAGAATATAGTCGGGCACCTCATACGTGGACGCGTCTTCGTTCATGGTCACGCAGCAGCGGAACTCGGCATGGGCATTGATCAGAATGCCGGCGATGATGGATTCCACGCAGCGCCGGTGATCCAGGAGCGGAGCCAGCGAGGCCCAGCTTTTCTCGTTCATGCGATTGCCTTCGTCCAGCACGCAGATGCTGCCTGTGAGCACCGCAGTGACCAGCGGCGAGGCGTGATAACTGATGGTGCCGGATTCCGCCAGGACGGGCGTGATCAGGAGGTCTTCCGGGCGGGTATCGGCTGTGCACTGGAACACATACAGGTCCTGCTTGCGTTCGCGGGCTCCCGCCATCGCCAGTGTGGTCTTGCCGATACCCGGCTGACCGGTGATGCGGGGAGACAGCGGCAGGTCGCGCTCGTCGATCACCAGCCAGCAGGCCAGTAACTGTTTGAGAATCTCCCGGTTTCCGATCCATTCCTGGCCCATCGTCATGGGCTGAGCCAGGTGCAGCGTAATGCCGTCGATGGTGACGGTGCGGGAGGTGCCCGGTTGTGTGCTGGGTGACATGGTCTTTCGTGCCGGTGTTTGGATAGAATGGGCGGAACGGCAATCTCGTGCGAACGGTAGCATAGGGGGGGGGAGGGGGTCAAACGTCTCTGCAGCCCATTTCACTTTGACTTTCGCTGCCTTGGACCGTATTCTACCGGCTTTCCAAGGCTGCGAATCGGAAGCGGATGCGCCATGAGCGGGTTACCTTGATGGCATTCGAAAGCCTCCCCTGGAGAAGGCCGCAACGAAGGAGCGACATGATGAGTCAGCGAAACTCACGGATGAGACACGCAGTAGTGGTTCCGATCGGGTTGCTCGTACTGAGCGGCCTGAATGTGAGCGGATGCGTGATGTCGGAGAAATACGAAGCCGAGAAAGCGCGCAGCCTGAACTTCCAGCGGCTCCTGGCGCAGGAAGAAAAGCGCAGCGCCGAATTGGACAGCGAAGTCAAACGCAGCAAACGCGAACTGAGTGAGTACGAGGCCCGTAATCGGGAACTCGGCGCTCAGGTAGAAGCGGTGCGTCAGCAGGCGGCCCAAATTCAGGAAGAGGCGCAGGCGATGAAGGAAGCCAGCCTGCTGGAGAAGCGGGCGCATGAAGATATGAAGCGCCTGACAACGATTCCATCCAAGGCGAAAAAGGCGGTCCCTGCGGCGAAGAAGGACTTTGCGGCCGCCGTCGATGAGGCGTTGAAGACGGATGTGTCGTCGGAGTTGAGTCTGGAATCGGCGAAGGACGCGGCCAAGGATACATTCGGTCACGAGCAGGCGGGAGCGGATGCCCTCGCTGCAGCTTCGGCATCGGCAACCGGCAGCACCCACACGGTGCGTCCCGGTGAAACCCTGTATCGCATCGGGCAGAAGTATCACGTCGGTGTGGATCAATTGCGGAAGTGGAACAATTTGGACAATAACACGGTTGTGGTCGGGCAGAAGTTGATCGTCAGCCGGCCCTAGTGTCGCGAGCGTCGTGCCGTATGAGCAGACAGCAATACTCTCTCACTCTGGATGAGTTTCGGGCCCTTGCGGCGGAAGGCAATCTGATTCCGCTGTATCGGGAGATTCTGGCGGACTACGAGACGCCCGTGTCGGCGTTTGCCAAGATCGACCACGGGCCGACGGCCTATCTGCTGGAGAGCGTGGCCGGCGGTGAAAATTGGGCGCGGTATTCCTTCCTGGGAAGCGGTTCCTCGGCGGTGATCCGGGAGGAGAAGGGCGATCTGGTATTGACGCGGGGGAAGAAAAACCTGCGGATTCAAAGTCGTGGCAATCCGCTGGAGCGGCTGCGCGAATTGATGGAAGAGTATCGGCCGGTGACGGTGCCCGGCCTGCCCCGGTTCGTGGGCGGCGCGGTGGGCTACTTCAGTTACGATATGGTGCGGACGTTCGAGGAACTGCCTGCGCTGCGCAAAGACAGCCTCGGCCTGCCGGACTTCGCCTTTCTGCTCACCGACACGCTGCTGATTTTCGACAACGTCTCGCAGAAAATCAAAGTGGTTGCGAACGCCTACCTGGAGTCGACCAAGGAACGGGACATCCGTGACGCCTATCGGCATGCGACCGCGCGGATCGAAAAGATGATTGCACGGTTGAAGCGGCCGGTGCGGCAACCGCGGCAGAAACGCCGCCGGAAACCGATCACCTTTACGACCAACATGAACAAGGCCGATTTCGAGAAGATGGTCACGCGGACCAAGGAGTACATCCGTTCGGGCGATATCGTGCAGGCGGTCTTGTCTCAACGATGGGAAACGCAGATCCATACGACGCCCTTTCAGCTCTATCGCGCACTCCGGGTCATCAATCCCTCGCCGTACATGTATTACCTGCGTGTGGCGGGCGTGGAGCTGGTGGGGTCTTCGCCGGAGACGCTGGTGCGGTGTGAAGACGGCCAGATCTCCCTGCGCCCCATTGCCGGGACGCGTCGCCGCGGACAGACGCCCGAAGAAGATCAGGACCTGGCGCGACGGCTGTTGGCGGATGAAAAAGAGCGGGCCGAACATGTGATGCTGGTGGATCTGGGACGCAACGATGTGGGACGGGTGGCTGCCAGAGGTTCGGTGAAGGTGGAGTCGCTCATGCAGGTCGAGCGGTATTCCCACGTCATGCATATCGTGTCGCAGGTGACGGGACAGTTGGAAAACGGCAAATCCGTGTACGACGTCATGCGAGCCTGTTTCCCGGCGGGGACCGTGTCCGGGGCGCCGAAGATTCGCGCGATGGAAATCATCGAAGAGTTGGAACCGACGCGCCGCGGCCCCTATGCGGGCGCAGTGGGGTATTTCGGTTTTTCCGGCAACATGGACATGTGCATCAACATCCGGACCGTCGTGATCAAGGGGCGACAGGCTTATATTCAAGCGGGAGCCGGTATCGTCGCCGATTCGAACCCCGAACATGAGTATGAGGAAACCTGCAATAAGGCGCGAGCCATGATGAAGGCCATCGAACTCGCCGAGCAGGGATTGGAATAGGAGAAGAGCATATCGCGAATAGCCTATAGCTGATAGGAAGAGCGGTTCTTGTCCGCGCTATAAGCCATCTGCGATACGCTCCGTGTATTCATATGTTGTTGATGATCGATAATTACGATTCCTTTACCTACAACCTCGTGCAGTATTTCGGCGAGTTGGGGGAAGATGTGGTCGTCTACAGAAACGACAAGATTTCCATCCGGGAGATCGAGGCGTTGAAGCCGCGCCGGCTCGTCATTTCGCCCGGCCCCTGCACGCCGAACGAGGCGGGAATCTCGGTGGAGGCGATTCGGCACTTCGGCGGCAAACTGCCGTTGCTCGGCGTCTGTCTCGGCCACCAATCGCTGGCGGTTGCGTTCGGCGGTGAAGTGATCCGCGCCGAGCGTCTCATGCACGGCAAGACGTCCATGGTTCGTCACGACGGTCGCACCATTTTCCGCAATCTGCCGAATCCCTTCGAGGCCACCCGCTATCACTCACTCATCGTGAACCGCAAGAATCTCCCGGACTGTTTTGAGATCAGCGCCGAAACCGCCGAAGGCGAGATCATGGGGATGCGCCACAAGACGCTGGGCATCGAAGGGGTGCAATTCCATCCGGAGTCGATTCTCACCACCGCCGGCAAGGAGCTGCTCAGGAATTTCTTGAAACTCTAGTCCGCGGCTGTCGGCCACCGGCAATCACCGTTCTCTATGAAGCCTTCCGGCTGATGACCGACCGCGGATCGCGCCCTTCATGATCAAAGACGCAATCAATACATTGGCCGAACGGTCGGACCTCACCGAACAAGAGGCTGAGACCGTGATGGGCGAGATCATGGACGGCGCGGCGACCTCCGCCCAGATCGCCGGGTATCTCATGGGGCTTCGGATGAAGGGGGAGACCGTGGCGGAGATCGCCGGCTCCGTACAGGCCATGCGAGCCCGCGCGACCAAAATCCGGGTGCGGGATTCCCAGGTCGTAGATACCTGCGGGACCGGCGGCGATCGGGCGCATACCTTCAATATTTCGACTACCGCGGCGTTCGTGGCGGCGGGCGCCGGACTGACGGTGGCGAAGCATGGGAACCGGTCGGTCTCGTCCAAGTCAGGTAGCGCCGATGTGTTGGCCGCGCTGGGTGTGGCGATCGACTTACCGCCTGAGCGGGTCGCCGATTGTGTGAACGAGGTGGGGATCGGGTTTCTCTTCGCGCCGCTTTATCATAGCGCGATGAAACACTGTGCACAGCCGAGGCAGGAACTGGGGATTCGGACGCTGCTGAATATTCTTGGCCCGTTGACCAATCCGGCCGGTGCCCGCATACAAGTCGTCGGGGTATTCGATGCCGGCTTGACGGAGTTGTTGGCCAAGGTGCTGCTCCACCTGGGCGCGCAACATTGTTTTGTCGTGCACGGCATGGACGGATTGGATGAGATCACCGTCACGGACCGGACCCGGATTTCAGAGGGCAAAGCCGGCGTGGTGTCGAGTTATACCATCGATCCGACGGAATTCGGCCTCACACGCGTCAGGCCGAAAGAACTGCTCGGCGGGAGTGCGGAAGACAATGCCGCCATCACGCGCGACATTTTCCGGGGACGGAAAGGGCCGAAGCGCGACATCGTCTGTCTGAACGCCGCGCCGGCGCTCGTGGCCGGACGCAAGGCGAAGACGCTGCAGGAAGGGTTTCACCTCGCCCAGCAAACGATCGACTCGGGTGCGGCGATGGAGAAACTGGACCAGCTCATCGCATTTACAAAGAAGGCGTCGTGACATCGTGATTCTCGATCGGATTCTCGAACATAAAAAAGCGGAAATTCGCCACAAGAACAGCCGCGGCTATCTCGCGGAGCTGAAAACCAGAATTCGCGATGCCGGTCCGACGCTGGGGTTTGCCGTGAATCTCGACGCGCGCAGGACTCCGGACAGGCCCGCGCTCATTGCGGAGGTCAAGAAGGCCTCGCCGAGTCTCGGTCTGTTGCGGCCTGAGTTCGAGCAGCGCTTTGAGCCGGTGGCCATCGCCGAAGCCTACCGCGAGCATGGGGCCGCGGCTGTCTCCGTGTTGACGGACAAGGATTTTTTTCAGGGCAGCCTGGAGTATCTCTCCGATGTGAAACAGAACGTCGGCCTGCCTGCGCTGAACAAAGAGTTCATGGTGGCGGACATTCAGTTCTATGAAGCCAGGGCCCATGGCGCGGACGCGGTCCTGTTGATCGTGGCCGGGCTGGAGAAGCGCCAATTGATCGACTTCTCCGCCTTGGCGAAAGAGTTGTCGCTCGATGTGCTGGTCGAGACGCATCATGAGCGTGAACTCGATATCGTGTTGGAATGGCTCCCGGATGTGCGGCTGATCGGCATCAACAATCGTGACCTCAACACCTTCTCGACGGACCTGGGTGTGACTCTGCGGTTGGCCAAGCGTATTCCCGGCGACAAGTTGATCGTGAGTGAAAGCGGGATTCACAAGCGAGACGACGTCACGCGGTTGGTGGAGGCCGGCGTCCATGCCATGCTGATCGGCGAGTCGCTGATCCGGGCGCAGGACATCGGCGTGAAGATTCGTGAATTGCTGGGCGATCAATCCAACAAGGAGAAGCCATGAAGACGCGACTCTCTCTCGCTGTGGTGGCGGCGCTACTGACCTTGCCCGGTTGTATAAATCAGGAGATCCATGAATATTCCCCGAAATGGGACTCCTGGATGGGTAGCAGCAAAGACGATCGCATCAAGGACATGGGCATTCCGACAAAGTGCCATTCCTTCAAGGATGGCGGCGAAGTGTGCGAGTGGTCTGTCCCCCAGCAGGACGGGAGACAGGACCTGATTGGCCTGACCTTCAACCCCAAGGGACAGGTCTGCCAGTGGTCCTATCGCGGATTCTACGGCATGCAGAAGAGCAAGCAGAGTTGCTGACGCCATGGCTGTGAAGGTTAAGATTTGCGGTCTGACGAATGCCGAGGATGCGGCGGTGGCGGTCGAGGCCGGTGCGGATGCAGTCGGGTTCGTGTTTCATAAGAAGAGCCCTCGTTGCGCAGAGCAGGCAGCGGTCAAGGCCATCGTAAAGGAACTGCCTCCGTTTGTGTTGCCGATCGGCGTGTTCGTGAATGAGGATGCCAAGGTGGTGCGGGACATCATGGACAGTTGCGGTCTTGCCCTTGCGCAACTCCACGGCGATGAGACGGCGGCCTATTGCGAGATGCTGGGGCGGCCGGTGCTGAAGGCGATTCGTCTCCGGGATCGACGCTCGTTCCTGGCTCTCGCCGAGTTTCAAGGGCGCGCCGGCGTGCGGGGATTTCTGGTGGATGCGTTTTCGCCCGACGCCTATGGCGGCACGGGACAGGTGGCCGATTGGTCGCTGGCTGCGGAGGCGGCAGCGGTGGCTCGTATTCTCCTGGCGGGAGGACTGACTCCGGGAAATGTCGCGCAAGCCATCGAGCAGGTGCGGCCCTACGGCGTCGATGTCAGCAGCGGAGTCGAGGCCTCGCCAGGCAGGAAAGACCATGACAAGGTCCGGGCCTTTGTGCAGGCCGTCAGGCTTGTCTCCCGCTAGGGCAGCGTCTATACTTTCATTTTTCACGACTAGCTGAAGGAATTCACATGGCGATACCAGATCGACATGGGCGGTTCGGCCCTTACGGCGGACGGTATGTCCCTGAAACTCTCATGCCAGCCTTGCTGGAATTGGAAGAGGTATACGAGCGCACACGCCGGGATAAGGGGTTTCAAGCCGAACTGAAGCACTATTTGAAAGAATATGTCGGGCGGCCGACGCCGCTGTATTTCGCCCAGCGTCTGACGAAACGATTGGGTGGTGCGAAGATTTACCTCAAGCGCGAGGACCTGTGTCATACCGGCGCCCATAAGATCAACAATGCGATCGGGCAGGCGTTGCTCGCCCGGCGCATGAAGAAACCGCGCCTCATCGCTGAGACCGGCGCGGGTCAGCACGGAGTGGCGACGGCGACTGTCGCCGCTATGTTCGGCCTGGAATGTGAAATCTACATGGGCACGGAAGACATGCAGCGGCAGGCGCTGAACGTCTTCCGCATGCGGCTGCTCGGTTCCAAGGTGACTGGCGTCGACGCCGGGAGCCGGACATTGAAGGATGCCATCAGCGAAGCGATGCGTGATTGGACCACCAACGTGCGGACGACACATTATGTGCTGGGTTCCGTCCTCGGCGCGCATCCCTATCCGATGATGATCCGGGATTTTCAGTCCGTGATCGGTCGTGAGGCCCGCAAACAGATTCTGGCAACCGAAGGGCGGCTTCCCGATTGTCTCGTCGCGTGCGTTGGTGGCGGCAGCAATGCGATGGGGCTGTTCCACGCCTTTGTTCCGGACAAGAAGGTCAGGATGGTGGGGGTCGAAGCCGGGGGGCTTGGCGTCGAGAGCGGCAAACATGCGGCCCGGTTTGCCGGCGGGCGTCCCGGTGTTCTCCAGGGCACCATGACCTATCTCCTGCAGGATGAAAACGGTCAGGTGAATCTCACCCATTCCGTCTCGGCAGGCTTGGACTATGCGGCCGTGGGGCCCGAACACAGTTATCTGAAGGACACGAATCGCGCAGAATACACGTCCGTGACGGATGATGAGGCCTTGGCGGCCTTCGATCTGTTGGCACGCGAAGAAGGCATCATGCCCGCACTCGAAAGTGCGCATGCCATCGCGGAAGTGATGACGCGTGCGCCGAAGATGAAGAAGAGCCAGATCCTGATCGTGAACCTGTCCGGGCGCGGCGACAAGGATGTGCAGCAGGTGGCCAGAATCAAGGGCGTGACGCTGTAGTAGGATGTTGAACCGGACCGCCAGCTTCGTTCTCGCGGCGGTCAGAGGTTCGACGTAGGCACCTGAGTACGCCTCACCTCTTTCCTTGCTGCGCCTTGCTGGACGGCCCGGTTGAACATCCTGCAGCGGAGGATAGGGTTGGATTAGTAAGAGACAGGGGTATATCGAAATGAATCGTTTGGATCAAATATTCGGCCGATTGAACGCACGGGGAGAGAAAGCTCTGATCACCTACATCATGGCGGGAGACCCGTCGTTGCAGGAGACGGAGCAGCTGGTGCTCGAATTGGAGCGGGCGGGCGCCGACGTCATCGAATTGGGGGTGCCATTTTCCGATCCCATCGCCGATGGACCGGTGATTCAGAAAGCAGCCGAACGTGGTCTCCAAAGCGGTACATCCCTTCGGAGGATTCTCGAATCGGTGCGGCATCTTCGGCTCTCGACCCAGATCCCTATCGTCTTGATGGCCTATTACAACAACATTCACGCGTTCGGTGAGGCGGAATTTTGCCGGATCGCTGCGGATGCGGGTGTGGATGGGTTGATCGTTCCGGATATGCCGCCGGATGAGGCGGGGCCGCTGCGTGGTCCGGCTGGTGAGGCCGGGCTCCATCTGATTTTTCTGTTGGCTCCGACCAGCACTGCGTCGCGGCGGGCCTATGTGGCGAAGGAGTCCGGCGGATTTGTCTATTATGTTTCCATCACGGGCATTACTGGGGCTAAACTACAGGACGTGGCGGGCGTACGCGAGAACGTCGCCAAGATCAGAAAGCACACCAAGACCCCGGTGGCGGTGGGATTCGGCGTGGCGACTCCGGAGGATGCCGCGCGGGTGGCGCAGGTCGCCGATGGCGTGATCGTGGGCAGCGCAATTGTGCGTCGTGTTGGAGAGCATGGGCAGGATGGCCGACTCGTTCAGGAAGTGGGTGCGTTCGTGCGATCCCTCAAGGAGGCGATGCAGCCGGCCTAGCCGGCAGGTCTTCTCACCCCTCAGTATTCTGTTCAACTTTTCACCCGACATCGTCGTGCATTATTTCTATGGAGCCCTGTCTGTCCGGTCAGTCAGACCAGGACGGCGGCTCCTGGCTGCGTATTGTCCCGATCCAAGGAATTCGTGGTAGCGGAGACATTCCCTGCTGTGCAACGTTTGACGCTTCATATGAGGAGACGCCATGGCCGTAGCTCGTCGTAAGGTCAACCGAACCAACCGCAAGACGACCTCGAAAACCGCATCGGTTGCTCCACGCCGCAAAGCTACGGCTCGCGTGCCTGCGGCAATGGGTGAAGATCGTATCATCCGCACTCTGCAAAAAGGATTGTTCGATACCCTGTCCGGTTCCGAAGGGGAGGGCCGTTCACCCATCAGCGTCTCGGCGGTGTTTGTTCAATCGTTCCTGCAACTGACCAAGGTTCAGGCGATCGCCGTGTACATTCGCGATGAGCAGACCCGCGAGATGACCTGTCTGGCGGAGGCCGGGAGCAGCGATGCATCCGTGGCCGAGAAATGGCGGGAGAGCCTGGCCAGGGCGGAGCAGAATTCGCAGGTGAGTAGTGGCGACTTATATGGCCTACGATTGCACCGGATCGGCCGGATGGACGGCGTCGTCATGTTCCAGACCGGGAAGTCCCAGCGGTTGCCCTCGCGGAAGCTGCTGGCGGTGCTGGCAGCGGTCGAACCCTGGTTGGCGGTCCTGCTGGACCATGCGCGACTGACCGTCAAGTACGCGGCGAAGATTCTTCGGATTCAGCATATGGAGCAGGTGAGCGATCTTTTGAATTCGTCGCTGGCCGAAGAGGAGAAGTTACGCCGGGCGCTGGATGCCGCGGTTCGCCTGGTGGAAGCGGAGGCCGGGGCGTTGTTCCTCAGTGCCGGCGATGGAGCATTGACACTCTGCACGGTCGCCGGCGAGCGCGCAATGGGTCTCTCGGCCCTTCACTCGCCCGTCGCAGCCGGCGTGCATCGCACGGGTCAGGCGGTCTTGATCACGCGAGGAGAGCAGGATGCCCGATTGGTTGCCGGTCAGGGATGGCAAGCCGCCTTGCCGGTGGCGTCCCTCGTCTCTGTGCCTGTCCGTATGGGAACGCAGGCCGTGGGTGTCTTGGAGGTGGTGAATCGGCGAAGCGGCAAGCCGTTCAGCAACTGGGATGTGCTGGAACTGGCGAGTCTCTCGAATCAGTTCGGGTTGGCGATCGACAATCTGCGTAGAGGAACCGTCGGGGAGGGCGGTCCGAAACGAGCCGGCTAAGGCTACCGTTTTTCCGGCGGCATGTACTTGATCATGTCCGTCGCCAGCTTCGTGGCAAGATCCCGCATGTCCGGACGGATGAAGAGGTAACTTTCCTGCACCTGGTGACGCGCCTTCCAGACAATGGCGCCGTTCACGGCATCGACCAGCCGCATGCTCAGGCCCACGCGGGCGATGTTATCGCCTTCTTCTCTCGTATATTCCCAGGCATTCACCTTGACCACCAGCAGAGAGTCGGCGCCCAATGCGTGCCCGATCTTGATCGCGGAATTCTTATCGGATTGGCCTGTCGTCTCCATGCGTGAGAAGTAGGTCACGAGCGCATCGAACGCATCTTTCGTGGTCTGGAAGGTATCGGTGACCTGGTCGGGGGGGACAACCTTCTCGACGCGACGGCTCTTGATCAGCACTTTCGCCACCACTTCTTCGACGTCTTCCCGGGCGCTATCGTAGGTGCCGGAAATCGGGAGAATGGCCATGGTCTTGGGGTAGAACCCTCGCGCGGCAGGCCCTTCCCACATTTCTTGCAAGCCTCCGCAGCCGGCCAGGAGCCCGGTCATCACGAGGCAGAAAACAACACTGATGGTGCGTACGGTGTGTCGTGTCATGGTTGATATAGCAAGTGTAGCAGATTGATTCAGTGCGAACGTAACCTTAGAAGGTCAAGGCCACGGACCCGGATGCCAGGGCAGCCTGGTCTCTGAAATCATACCCGCCGGCAATATCGATGCGCAAGGCAAGGATGCGAAGTCCGAAGCCTGCCGTCGGAATAAACGGTGTCTTGGCATCCTGCATATTCTTAAATGCGCCGACCCTGAAGGACAGGAGTTCGGACAGGATCGTCTGCTCCGCGCCCAGGCTCAGGACCTGACTATACACGCCGGGAGTGAGTGTATTGTTCTTCGTAATATCCACATCGGCAGACAGCGTCAACGAGTTATAGGGGTTGACGGCCACGCCGGTGCGGACCTGCGGAAGCAATTTGAATTTGTCTCCGTTCGGCGCATCGAAGGTCGGCGCGTTAATGTCCTTCGCCACGATCCCCATCCGCAACCAGGACGAAGGCCGGAACATCGCTCCCACGTCGATTCCGATCGCGGTCGAGATCTTCGCGCGCCCGATGTCTTCGAACACTCTCACGTCGTCGCTGGCTCCACGGATGTTGGTAGACCCCGTATAGGCCGCACCCTGGATCACCTTACCGGTGACGCCGATTGAAAACATCCGGTCCATGAAGGCGTAGGCGTAGGAGAGGGCGGCTTGGCGGACTTCCAGGCCGTTCATCGCGAACTGCCCGTTCACGCTGAGATTGGTGCCGTTGTTCGTGAATCCCACCGGGCCGCGCAGGAAGCCGCCGGCGGTGGCGACGTCGGAGACGTTGAACCCCAGTGCATGTTCGCCGAAGTTGCCTTTGACATACAATCCGCCGGAGGCAGCAGCGGTGAGATTGGTGCCGGGACGGTTGATGCGATCGATCTGTTGCTGGAGGCGGGCGATGTTGCCGGCCGACGTATCGTTCAAATTCAGGTTGTTGATGTCTTTCAGGGAATCGAACACGTCGCCTCGATCGACGACCTGACCGCTGCCCTGAAAACGGATATCGAACTTCTTGCTCATCGCCATGCCGGCCGGATTCCAATAGGTGGCCAGGGAGTCGGATGTCGTGGCCACTCCGGCTCCGCCCATGCCCATTTGGCGCGATCCGACAAACACAAATTCGACGGCTGCCGCCTGAAGAGGCAGGAGGATGGCCATACAGAGGGTCGTGAGCCGGACGTACGGTGCGAACGAAGTCTTCATAAACCTGGTCGAACTCCCACGTGAATGCGAGGATGGGTCAGTCTACGAAAAGATGCTGACGCCGTCAAGAAATCCCAATCAAGGTCGGACGACTCAGCCGTGTCGCGTGAGCCCGCGCCGCCATCGGCTGATGGTATTGCGCTATGAGGACACGATCATCCCGTCCTGCATCGAGACGATGCGGTCGGCCTGAGATGAGAGTTTATCGTTGTGGGTCACGATGACGAACGTAGTCCCACGGGAGCGGTTCAACTGACGAAGCAAGGTGAAGAGGGCATCGCCGGTGTGGGAATCGAGGTTGCCTGTCGGTTCATCGGCCAGCACCAGATCGGGCTGCTGCATCAAGGCGCGCGCGACCGAGACCCGCTGTTGCTCGCCGCCTGAGAGTTCGCCCGGTTTGTGGTGCAGTCGATCCGCCAGACCGACCTCGCCGAGGAGTTTCGTTGCTTCGCCGACGACATCGGCCATATCGCGTTTTTGAATCATCGCCGGGAGACAGGCATTTTCGAGGGCGGAGAATTCCGGCAGCAGGTGATGGAATTGAAAGACGAACCCGACCCGTTTGTTGCGGAACTCCGCCTGCTCTTGTTCCGTGAGTGCAAAAAGATTCTGGCCGTCGAACGACACCGTGCCCTTGGTCGGGCGATCCAGGGTCCCGAGGATTTGCAACAGGGTGCTCTTCCCGGCTCCGGAGGCGCCCATGATCGCGATCAATTCCCCGCGTTTGATGTGCAGGTTGATGTTATTCAACACGACGAGTTCCCGCCCGCCCATCGGAAACGATTTGTAGAGATCGACGACGTCAATCATGTCGGTGCTGCGATCCGTAATCGTTCAGGTTAAACCGTACTGCCCGGAATGCCCGGATTCTCTTATTCATAGCGCAAGGCGGCTGCCGGATCCAGTTTGGCGGCCTGGAGCGAGGGGTAGAGCGTGGCCGCGAAACTGATCAGAATCGCAGAGCCGGCGACCAGTAGCACATCCGAGCCGAGCACATGGACCGGAATGCGGGAGATGTAGTACACGGTCGGGTCGAAGGTCCAAAACGTTTGGATCAGCCAGAGAAATGTATACCCCAGTGGGACGCCGATCGCCGCACCGGAACAGCCGATGATCAGACCATTGAGCATGAAAATACGCATGATGCCCTTACGCGTCGCGCCCATTGCCTTGAGGATGGCGATCTCGCGCTGCTTCTCCGTCACGATCATGGTGAGGGTACTGACGATATTGAAGGAAGCCACGATGGTGATCAAGACCAGCAGGAGGAACATCATCGTCTTTTCCAGCTTGAGCGCCGAAAACAGATTGCGGTTCATCTGCATCCAGTCCCTGGCCCAGAAGGCGAATCCGAGATGGTGCTCGATCGCGCGGGCAATGTCCGCCGCGCGGAACACATCGGTCACTTTGACTTCGATACCCGTCACGCTGGCGCCCATGTTGAAAAACTTCTGCGCCTCTCCCAGTTCGATGTAGGCGAGGGAGGAGTCGTATTCGTACATGCCGGATTGAAAGATGCCGACGACGACGAATTGCCTGATTTTCGGCGTCATGCTGGCGCCCGTGACCGGGCCGACGGGGGAGACCACGTTGAGGGTGTCGCCGGGGAAGGCGCCGAGCCGCATCGAAAGTTCTTTGCCGAGAATGATGCCCGGGCGCATGGCTGTGTCGGGACCGTTCGGCTCCCGTTCCTTTTCGGGGATGACCACTTTATTCTGACGCGCGAGGTCGTCGAGGTTGCCGTTGACGAGATTGTGGGCCAATTCGGTGACGGTGCCTTCCCGCGCGGGATCGATCCCGCGAAGGATAATCCCCTGGACACCGGAGGGAGAGGTGAGCAGGACCTGGCGGAAGATGAACGGGGTGGCGGCGACGACATCCGGTACGGCCGCGACCTTCTTCACCTGTTCCTCGTAGTCGACCATCGATTCTTTCATGCGGTCGTTCACCAGGATGTGCGCGGTGGTGCCGAGAATTTTGGCCTGCACGTCCTCCTTGAACCCGGTCATGATCCCGACCGTACCGATCAAGGCGGCGACGCCGAGCGTAATCCCGGCGATCGAGACGATGGTGTTGAAGGAGATGGTGCGGTTGCGTCGCTTCGCGCGCAGGTACCGCAATCCGATGAAGATTTCGTAGGGCAGCGCCATCTCTACTTTTCAGGCCTCAGCTGCGGGAAGAGGACCACATCCCGGATCGAGGACTGATTGGTGAAGAGCATGACCAGCCGATCAATGCCGATGCCTTCGCCCGCAGTCGGCGGCATGCCGTATTCGAGGGCGCGCAGGAAGTCTTCATCGACGCGGTGGGCTTCCTCGTCTCCGGCGGCATGTTTTGCTGCCTGAGCCTCGAAGCGCTCGCGCTGATCGAGCGGATCGTTCAACTCGGAGAAGGCGTTGGCGATTTCTCGTCCCGCGATGTAGAGCTCGAACCGGTCGGTGAGCGACGGATCGGAGTCTTTCCTTCGCGCGAGCGGGGAAATCTCGATCGGGTAGTCGGTGATGAAGGTCGGCTGTTGGAGGCGCGGCTCGACGGTCTCTTCGAAGATCTCGTTGAGGATATTCACCAGCGATTCTTTGGGAGAGACTTCGACACCGAGGCGCTGGGCTGCCGCAAGGGCTTCATCGCGATTCGTGAGGACGGACGGCGGCAGGCTATTCACTTCCAGAATCGATTGGTGATACGACCATCGGCGCCACGGCGACCCGAGATTGATTTGTGTGCCTTGATAGTCGATCGTGGTGGTGCCGAGAATGTCCTGGGCCAATCGGCCGAAGAGTTCCTCGGTCAGCACGATCAAGTCGTGGTAGTCGGCGTAGGAAACGTAAAACTCCAGCATGGTGAATTCGGGATTGTGAATTGTCGAGATGCCTTCGTTCCGGAAATTCCGGTTGATCTCGAACACGCGCGGGAAGCCCCCGACGATCAGCCGCTTGAGATAGAGTTCTGGGGCAATGCGTAGATAGAGCTCGGCGCCCAGGGCATTGTGATGGGTGACGAAAGGTTTTGCGGCGGCGCCGCCGGGAATCGGGTGCATCATCGGCGTTTCGACTTCGAGGAAGCCGCGTTCGATCAGAAAGGCGCGGATCCCGGACACGATGCGGCTGCGCAGGGCGAATATCTGGTGTACCTGGGGATTGGCAATGAGATCGACGTAGCGCTGCCGGTACCGGGTTTCGACATCGGTGAGCCCATGCCACTTTTCCGGGAGCGGGCGGAGCGCTTTGCTCAGAAACGTGAGGACTTTCGCTTCGACGGTAAATTCGTTGGTCTTGGTGCGGAACAAGACACCCGTGACTCCGATCCAGTCGCCGAGATCCAGTCCCTCGGAAATCTGGTGAGCCTGCTCGCCCAAAGTGTCCTTCTTCAGATACACCTGCAGACGGTCCGACCCATCTTGCAGTACGGCAAAGGCGGCTTTCCCGAACCGGCGTAGTCCGACGATGCGGCCGGCGATGGTGCAGCTGATCTGCTCCTGCTCGAGCACCTCCTTGGTTTTTTCACCGTGCAGGCGCGTGAGTTGTCCGGCCCGGTCCTTCACCTCGAAGCGCGTGCCATAGGGAGCTACCCCGAGTTGCCGCAAGTGGTCGAGTTTCTTGATGCGTTGTTGGCGTTGATCGTTCAGTTCATCCATCGGTAGGTCTCTCGTCGTTCGTATCTCGTCTCTCGTGGTTCGCGTACGACGCTTCACGAGCGACGCTTCACGTTAAATGTCGTCATCCTTCATGGCGACCGGCTCCGGGGCTTTCCCGCCGGTCAGTTTTCTTTGGAGATAGGCTTCGATGAACCCGTCCAGCTCACCATCCATGACGGCGGAGACCTGGCCGACTTCGTATCCCGTTCGATGGTCTTTGACCATCTGGTAGGGCTGGAAGACATAGGACCGGATCTGGCTGCCCCAGGCGATGTCCTTCTTTTCACCGACGATGGCATTGAACTCGGCTTCCTTCTTCCGCTGCTCCACTTCAAAGAGGCGCGCCTTCAAAATTTTCATGGCGCCGTTGCGATTCTGCAGTTGCGACCGTTCGTTCTGACATTGCACCACGATGCCGGTCGGAATGTGGGTGATACGAATGGCGGTCTCGACTTTGTTCACGTTCTGCCCCCCGGCGCCACCGGCTCGAAACGTATCGACCCGCAGGTCTTTGTCGTCGATCACCACTTGCACATCGTCTTCGAGTTCGGGGTAGACAAACACCGACGCGAAGGACGTATGCCGTCGTTTGTTGGCGTCGAACGGGGAGATCCGCACAAGGCGATGCACGCCGGCTTCGGCTTTGAGATAGCCGTAGGCATAGGGCCCGCTGACGGACAGCGTGGCGCTCTTAATGCCGGCCTCATCCCCCGCGAGCAGATCCAACGTCTCTACCTTAAATCCCTTTTGTTCGGCCCATCGCACATACATGCGCAGCAGCATCTGCGCCCAGTCCTGCGACTCGGTTCCGCCGGCTCCGGGATGGATCGCGAAGATGGCGTTGCTCGAGTCCAATTCACCTGAGAGCAGCAACTCGATGCGGAATTGGGCGACGGCTTTTTCGAATGGTTCGAGTTCGGCCAGGAGTTCCTGCTCCAGCCCGGCATCGCCGGATTCCAGCGCCAGTTCGAGGAGCGCCTCGATGTCGTTCTGCCGGCGTTCGGTGTCCCGCCAGCGCGACAGTTCACGATCGAGGGCGGCTTTGCGGCGGTTCACCTTGGCGGCCGCCTGCGTATCTTTCCAGAAATCAGGCTGGGAGGTTTTGACTTCGATGTCGTTGAGTTCAGCGGTCATTCGAGCCAGGTCAAAGATGCCCCCGTAGTTGAGCCAACTGTTCGCCGAGGGTACGCACACGGGTTCGGACATCATCTAACATGGCACGGTCCTTTCTCGCTCAGGCTGGTCGCCCGGCTGGTTCACCACCGGCGGGTTCTGTGTCGTGTGAGAAGTAGCCGGTCAGGCACAAAAGCGCGATGAGTATAGCACAGGCATACGCAAAGAGATCACCGTATTGCGAGTAAAAGGTCTGCTGATGGCTGACGGCAATCGTTCCTCTGAGCGCTTCCTGCGTGAAGATCGGTGACTGTTGCACGACACGCCCGTAGGGATCGATGAAGCCGGAGATGCCGGTGTTGGCCGCTCGCGCGAAGGCGACATGATTTTCCACGGCACGAAAGACCACCATCCCGAAATGTTGATAGGGGGCCGACGACGGACCGAACCAGGCATCGTTCGTGACCGTGACCATGAAATCGGCTCCGTTCGCCGCAAACTGCCGCACGAGGTTGGGGAAGATCACTTCGTAACAAATGACGACGCCGAACTTCACGTGGAAATCGGTGAGGGTGGCCGCGGTCACCGTGGGCGGGTTCTTCTCGCGGGGCTTGAACATCAATAACGTCGATCCCGGTCCGGCCTCGAAGTCGCCGATGCCTTCCACGAGTTTGTCCAGGAAGAACAAGAATGAATTGTGAAACGGAATGTATTCGCCGAAGGGGACCAGATGTTGCTTGTCGTAGCGACCGAGGATCTGGCCGTCGGTTGCGAGCAGGTAGGCGCTGTTGAGCAAGAAGGGGCGACCGTCCGGATGGCGTCGCAAAGCCGGGCTGCCGAACAGCAGCGGCGCACCGGCGCGGCGAGCCATGTCGTTCACGACCGCGCGGTACTGCGGTTCCATTTCAAATACAAACGGTGTGGCGGCTTCCGGCCAGACGATGAGATCCAGGTTGTCGCCCAGTCCCGCAGTGAGTCGATCGTAACGCGCCATCGTCTCCTGGCGAAATGCCACATCCCATTTCTGCGCCTGTTCTACATTCGGTTGTACGACTCCCACCGACAACGTGCGCGTCGGGGCATGCTGGGCGGAAGACAAGAGGGTGGTGCCATAAAACAGGGCGACGCCGAATCCTGCCGTAGCCGCGACCGACGAGGGCCACGGAAACGAACGAATCTGAAATCCGCGATAGGCCTTGAAGCCCCAGATCATTGTTTCGGCCAGCGCGGCGTTGACCAGCACGAGGAGGAAGGAGACGCCGTACACCCCGAAATGGTCGGCCAGCTGAATGATCGGGAGCCATTGGTATTGGGAATATCCGAATAGTGCCCAGGGTAAGCCGGAGAGAAAGTAGGTACGGATCAGTTCCAATGTCACCCAGAGAAAAGGCGCGGGCAGGAAGCCCAGAGTCGGGAACGTTGTCCGGATCCACGAAAGTCCGCCTGCGTAAACGGCCATGTAGAGTCCGAGGTAGATCGTGAGCAACAACATCACCAGGGTGGCAATCGGGAACGGGACCTTCCCGTAGACGTTCATGGCGGTAATGACCCAAAACATCGAGCCCGTGAAGGCCAGCGTGCCGGACAGCCAGCCGATACGAAACGCGCGGCCCGGCGACAGGTATTCGACCGCGATATGCAGCGGGACCAGCGCGAACCAAGCCACCATGCCGAGGTCGAACGCAGGGAAGGAGAGGGGATAGAGAAGACCGCTCGCGCAGGCAAGCAGGATGAGGCGTGCGCGGGAGATGGTCATTGTCCGTAACTTAACGAAAGACCTGAAGAGATTCAACCGTGCTCTTTGGCGGATGGGCTTGGGGGAGGATCATCCCAGACTGGTCGTTCAACCGGTTAGTGTCCCGATCGCCCGCCGAACCCGCTGTATCCGCCGGGACTCCCGGATGATGCGGGGGGCTGTGGGTATGGAGTCGCCATACCTCTTGGTTGGAGCGGCAGTAACGGCGCCGGTGTGACGAGATTCGGTGGTGTCGGTGTTCCGAATGGTGTGACTGATCCGGGCACTGCGCCATGGGGAGAACTGAACATGTGTGACGGAAGGCCGGACCCCAGATGGGTGACACCCTTGTTTCCATGTGCGTCGGAGTAGATGGCGTCTTGCCCACCCAGCGGAGTCAAGGTGCTGGTGGTCCCGTCCCGCTGTTGAAGGATCGATGGCTGGGAGCCGGCGAGGGAAACCGGGCCTAGTAGCGTCCATGCGGTAAGTAGCACCAGCAGGCTGGTGGTTAGCATAGGAGACTCCCTCTGAAGATACGCATCGGGATCTTTTTCCACATTGTACTGCCTGTCTAGTCCTGACAGGTGAATCACGCGATTCAAATCTTGCATGATGCGAGAGCGCACATGCCCGGCAACCCGCGCCGGCTCTTAGTTTTTGCCGTATTGACTGCTTTTTGAGCGAGGCATAGACTAACAGAGTAATTCAGCGCCACCCTTTGTGCAGGTGGTCGAATGGTCTCCCGTGGCGAACATGACCGCCGCTCCGACCAAGCCAGTCTTATCCCGTCCCCTCCCTTCGATATCCCTCATCAGATACATACCGTACCACGATACGCTGCCCGAGCTTTGCGTCTCGCAAGGCCGGGAATTCATTTCCGTTCTGCAGGGGATCCATCACACACCGAGGAGGGCATCGCTATGCCTAGACCACAGCGATCTGGTGCGGTTCACATTCCGGCGCGCCGGCATCCTGCCTGTTTGCCCCGCGCTGAACTACCCGAGGCAGGATAGGAGGATATCATGGGACGAAAATATGACCTCGTTGATGTCGTGGTCGCCATCGGATTGGTGGCTACGCTGTTCGGGGGGTACCTATTGGTGACGGCTGCCGATGGTTTCTGGCAGGCACCGATCGCTCCCGCCGTGAACATGACCATCGTGACTCACGATCCCTCCACCGGCATGCAGTATCTCCAACCGGTTTTGGGCCAAGCGATTCTTCAAGACATCTTGCTCGACCGGGAGGCTGGTACCGCTCTCTCGTCTTCCGCCATGGAGTTAAACCGGGCGGTGAGTGAGTCTCAGCTGCTCTCGACGACGTTGCTGAGTCCGCTGGTGTTGGCAGAGTTGCGCGCCTTCGGACAGGAAGCCGATCATCGTGCGCGGATGCAGTATGTCATGGGAAAGTCCGTGGTGAATCAGACTCGTCGTGGTCTGGCAAGCGGAGCCCTCTCTGCCGGCCAGTACGCAGATGAATTCAACGCGGCTCTGATCCAGAGGGCCGAATTGATCGGACAGCGCATGCATGACCAGTTTGAATCGACCAGGCAGGCGACGCTGGGCCGGTCGATTATCGAGGCGATCCAGGAGGAGGACCGTATGGCATCGGCGGTCCAGGAGCGAATCGGCCGGGCCGTCGTTCAAGTGACCAAGGCGCAAGAAGGGTACGTGGAGGCGAAGGCGGCGGGACAGATTCAACTTGCGAGTGCGATGAGTGCGGCCGCCCGCACGGATGCGTTGGTGGATCGGTTGGCTCTGCTCGAGGAGAGCAAGGCCGGGCGTACGATGGTCGCGTACCATTCAACTGCCACCGCGGATATTTCTCGCGGAGCTCTGGTTCTGGCCTGTCTGGGGCTGATCGCGCTGTTCGTCGGCGGGTTGGCATTCAGCAGCAAGAGGGAAGCGGACAGTATTCCGCTCTGGAAACTGGAGACGTTGCTGCAGTTGCACCGTTCAGGCCGGTAACGTCGTCCCCCGGGAATCGTCCGACGATTCCCGGGGGGGAAGAGGAGGTCAGATATGTCGTGGGAAAACTGGGCGGTCGCCATTGGGTTGGGCGCACTGCTTATGATGTTTTTTGTGCTGATGGAGTTGTTCTTTGCCAGTCCGCGGCAGCCATTGGATCATCTGCGGCGGAAATGAGGCGGTGACGGAGACCATGGGGGAGCGAGGTGTCATCCTTGCGTTCCTGTTCGAGGGCGGGACCGTCCGCAACCGCGGACGCGCGAGCTAGTTGAGACAGGACCAGAGGCCCGGCAGCATTACTTTGGCCATTGCCTTGAGCTCGGATTCAGATTGCGGGGGGACGCCTGAGAGGGCGATGCCGAAGTGATGGCCCTTCGACCAACGTACGGTAGCCCGCCGGACGAGCATGGGCGATTCAGGAGTCGGCTGGATGACGATGACCACCAGCTCCATTCCGACGCTGACCTGCTCTTTTCCGCGAATACGCCCGCCGGAGGTGTTGAAGTCTTCCGTCACGCCGATGGTCTGAAATGTGCCGTTTGAATAATAGATCGGATATTGAACGGGTATGCGTCTGGCCCCGCGTTCACGATAGGCTGTGTTCATCTCGACGATGTTCCTTTCATCAGGCTGCGTAGGTTCGTTCTCAGTGCTGCCACGAATCCATCAGTCCGAGTGGATGCGAGTTGTTGCCACATCATCAGGGCGGCGGCCATCATGGCGCCCAGCAGATCGTTCAGGAGATCGTGGGCTGAGGCTTCCCGTCCCGGGGCCGTCCCTTGCGCCACCTCAGTCCATAGACCAAACACCCCGGACAACACGATTCCAACGAGCAGGGCATAACCAAGCGGCCAGCCTCGCAGGCGGAAGCCAACCATGGCCAACCAGGCCAGGAGGCCGTATGCCGGCACGTGAGCCCAGTCACGCCAGTCGCCCGGCACAAGGTCTAACAGCGATCCGGCGAAACCGTGTCCCGGTACGGCGACGGCGAGGCCGACCAGCAGCGACATGTAGCCGGTCAGCACAGCGACGATGAGGAACATGGAGTGAGGTCCTTTCGATGAGTTCATGTGACCCTGCGCAGGGTACTGTGCGGGGTGCGTGAATCACCATCGGTCCTTCGGCGAAGGGACTAGTGCTTTGGAGGGGCGAGGAGTGTTCGGCAGAGGGATTGGCCGATAATCGGCGGGTGTTGGGAATGAACCGGGTCAGGACTTGGTATCGGGTTTTTGATGTTGCCACTGTCCGGGGGTGGTTGAACGGGCTTGATAGGCCTGCCCGAATCCGAGCACGAGGTGGGCGTCCTGCATCCGTAGCTCCCACAAGGCAAAGTCGCCGAAGCCGAACATCATTTGTGACTGGGGGAACTTTGCGAGATAACGCTGCTTCACCGATTCATAGGCCATGTCGGTCGGGGGGAGGATTGAGGCCGTTCCCTGCAGGTTGATGCGTTGCAGCGCCAGCGGGTTTTTGCCGGGCTTGTCCGGTTCGGCGAGAAACAGGCTGACACGGGCGTCTTCAAGGAGATGCTGGGTATGTAAGGCCAGCCGGCTGAGGTGAAGATACACGCGGGACCAGTCGTCTCCGAGCAGGTAAGGGACATGGGAACCGAAGGGATGCCCGTTCCGTAAGGTCAGTAACACGCCGGTTCGAGTTTGTTCGGCCAACGATCTCCACGCTGCGACGATCTCTTCATTCGACATGGCATCCGGCATCGGCATTGTGTCATCTCCCTCTCAGCGAATTGTAGCGGCCTCCGGTAAATTGTCCAGCCATCTGAGAAACGGTGTTCGCAAGGGCTTGTGCCTTGGCAAATCGCCCTTTGCCAGGGGTTTGTCGGCAGGATATGATGGGCCAGCGGCGGAGGAATGTGGTCATGACGAAGGGAGACGGACACGATGAGACACATGCGATGGGGATTCCTAGTAATGGGACTGTGCGCGCTCATGGGCGGAACCGGCTGTGGCGGTAAACAAGCGGAGATCAAAGAAGACCGATTGACCGTCGGGCGCGTCCAAGGCGAGGTGAAAGTCGGCATGTCGGCTGCGCAGGTGGCCGAGCTGCTGGGTTCCCCGAATATCGTCACCACGGACGATAAGCGCCGCGAAGTGTGGATCTACGACAAGGTGTCCACGGATCGTGTCGATACGGCGAGTTCTTCCTATGCCGGATTGATCATCCTCGGAGCCAACTCCAGCGATCGGTCCAGTTCGCAGCGTCAGCGCACCCTCACCATTATCATCAAGTACGATGAAGACAAGAAGGTCCGGGACTTTGCCTACAACTCCACCCAATTCTGAGACAGCCGGTCGATTGATGCAGCGGCTCCCTGCGGGCGTTCTTCTTCTCATGGGGCTGTTGATCTTGCTCCAGGGCTGCGTGCAGCAGACGCAGCCGGCGGAATTGTTCCAACTCACGCCGGAGAGCAGCGCCAATCGAGCGATGCAGACTCGTTTCTTCGATACGGGGAACAATCAGGAATTGTTGTCCGCCTCGGCCGCCGCGCTCCAGGATCTCGGTTTTCAAGTTGAAGAAAGTGTGCGGGAAGTCGGGTTCCTGCGAGCCGCGAAAGAACGCAGTGCCCGGGAGTATGGTCAATATCGAAACCGGTTCTTTCTCTGGCTGCTGTCACTCGGACACGTCGTCATCCCGATCGATCTGCACCAAAAAATTGCGGCCAGCATTGTGACGCGACCGCTGAATGAGGCGCATTCGAGACAGGAAGTCCGGATTATCTTCTATCGGGCGGTGTGGAAGGGCGACGGACAGGCCGACCGCAATTACATTCCTCCCGGCGAACAGAAAATGGAAATGATCCGGGATCCTGAAATCTATCAGCAATTTTTCGCGAAGCTCTCCAAGGCTGTATTCCTGGAGCCGCATTCGATCTAACTACGAGGACTCATGAACCGGACACAGGTCGTCGGGGCAGTTGCGGTCGTGCTGGGAAGTGTCATGTTGCAGGGCTGCGTGGCGCCGGAGCCGCGGCAGGAACTCTTTGCGCCGACCGATGCGCAGATGAAGATCCGCAGCGCGCAGACCCGCACGTTCGAGGTGAAGGAGCACACCGTGGCGATGCGCGGTGTCATCGCGGCTCTGCAAGATCTAGGATTTATCATCGAACGCGCGAACGAACCGCTCGGGTTGGTCACGGCGGCCCGCTTTGCCGAACCGAATTATTACGATGTACTCGGCGTGACTGTGACTGTGCGCCCGCAGCAGGACGGCAAGACCATGATCCGTGCCAATGCGATCTACAACAGCAAGCCGATCGAAGATCCCAAGGTGTATCAGAACTTCTTTGCGGCGGTGGAACGTTCGTTATTTCTGGTGAAGGACTAGATGGCGGCTCACCCTGTTCGTTCCGCGTACAATCCGTCGAGTTGTTTTGATGGCCGATCGTTCGTGGCCGGCCTCACGCTGCTGCTCTCGCTGGCCGGCTGTTCGCCCTACGAGTGGCGACATGAGAATCAATGGGAGTCGCGTGACCAGATCTGGATCGCCGAAGCGAGTCAGGTCAAGGTTCGAGCCGCCCAAAGCCGGGTCTTCGATACCGCTGATCGTCTGAAGACGATACAGGCGGTCGTGTCCACCTGTCAGGACTTGGGTTTCGCGGTGGAGGTATTGGATGAAACCCTGGGCATCGTCTCCGGAAAGAAATTTGATGATTACGAATCCTCGCCGTGGGGCGATCCTTCCTATCATTTGTATCGGGACGACGGACTGCTGATCCTGACCCGGCATTTCCGAAGTTGGGGGCCGTTTTATCACCGCAGCAACCTTGTGCGGCTCACGGTCACCGTTCGTCCACGCGGTGAACAGCAACTGATTGTGCGCGCCAGCGCCCAGTATTACCTCAAGGCTATCGAGTCCCCGGAGCCGTATCAGCAGTTCTTTCGCCTGCTTGAGCAGGCCCTCTTCATTCAGGCAAACGCGCTGTCGTAGCGAGAGCCGGAGCGCACGATGCGCCTGAGTGCGAGCTGGCGCAGCCTGCGGCGATGGCTCGCTCAGCGGCGTGATCCGCCGATGGCATCCGCGTGAGCGCTGCTCAGGGAGCCCTGCTGTAAGACGGGATCGAGATTGAACGCCACACTGATTCGGGGCGCCGTCCCACGATAGGTATTCACGGCATGAAACAGCCAGCCTGGGAACAGCAGGCATTGTCCGGCCGCAGGGGAATAAGAAATGCTGGTTCCGGCATCATGCAGTTCGGTCATGCTGTACTGGAGATAGGGCGCCAGCATACGCGGCAGACAGCCCCGCGGATCGTAAATCTGCAATTCGCCTCCCTTTCCGAGGGTCGGGCAGACCTCGCCCACATCGACGTAATAGACGCCTGCCCAAAAACTTCCGGGGTGGGACTGGGCGGCATTGGTCCCGCCGTTTCGTTGAACGTTGGCCCACACCTCCACGACTTCCCACTCGGGTCGACGGGCAGCATGGCGGCATCGGTCCGAGAGGGTGGTGACTTGTTTGGCTACTTCGATGACGGGCGCAAACAACTCGCGCAAGGGGCTTCCTGCCCAATCCATCATCGACAGGTCGTGAGGCGAGGACCACCCGATCACTTCGGTGTCTCGGTGGCTCGGGACGGAAGCCTCGCGCGCCAGAATCAATTGAGAGAGTTCGGCATTGATGCGTTCGTGATGTGCAGGCGTGAACACCAGAAGAGGTGTTGAGAAAAGGGGCGTGATGTGAATCTCGATCTCGGTCGGCATGGAAGGGGCCCCATCCTGTGTAACGACCGTCGATGGGGGGCAGGCTATCCTCGGATGGGCGACAAGTCAACCTAGGTGTTTTCCCAGGCTGCCCAGATTCAGCCGTCCTCTTCCCGTGCCCTGCTGGGACAGGCCGGTCAATGAGCCCGAGGCTGTAATCCCACAATGATAATGTCCGCTTTCCCCACAATAGAAATGTCCTCGATAGACTGTCGGTTCTCATCAGGAGGGCAGGATGGTCAGAGAGGACAGGATCGTCATGAGCGGGAGCGAGTTTCGGCGAGTCCATGTGATTCGGCAAGTGGTCGAGCAGCAGCTCACGCAACAGCAGGCCAGTGAGGCGCTCGGCGTCACGACGCGACAGATTCGCCGCCTCAGCCACCGGCTGCAAGCCGACGGCGAGAGCGGGCTCGCGCATCGGAGCCGCGGCAAGCCCTCCAATCGGCGCACACCTCCTGCGTTCAAACAGCAAGTCCTGCAGCTCTATGCGCGCCACTATAGCGATTTCGGGCCGACATTGGCGGTGGAGCAGTTTGCTACACGCCATGGCCTCCGGCTCAGTGATGAGACGCTGCGGCGCTGGTTACGAGCCCAGGGCATTGAGCATTTTCGACGCCGACCACAGCCGCATCGGACTTGGCGGGCCCGCCGCGTCCACCGCGGCGAGCTGGTGCAACTGGATGGTTCCCATCATGAGTGGTTCGAAGGGCGCGGCCCGCGGTGTGTCCTGATGGCCTATATCGACGACGCCAGTAGCCGGGTGTTTGCCCGCTTCTATACCTATGAAGGGACCATGCCGGCCCTCGACAGCTTCCAGCGGTACGTGACGCAGTATGGGATTCCCCTCGCCGTGTATGCCGACAAACATACGACCTATCGCTCGCCGGCCGAACCGAGCATTGAAGAACAATTAGCCGGTGTGGCGCCGGCCAGTCAGTTTGGGCGAGCCCTGCGAGAGCTAGGCGTCGAGCTGATCCCTGCCCACTCGCCGCAGGCGAAGGGACGCATCGAACGACTCTTTCACACCTTGCAAGATCGGCTGGTCAAGGAGATGCGGCTGGCAGGCATCGCCACCCTGGCGGAGGCGAATCGGTTTTTGCCGGCCTGGCTGGCGCGGTACAACCGACGGTTCGCGGTGCCACCGGCGCACGCGACCGATCTGCATCGGGCCCTCCCAGCCAGCACCGATGTGCGGGCCGTGCTTGCCGTGAAGACACGCCGGGTGCTCCGGCGGGATCGGACCGTGGCCCACGGCGGCCAGCTCTACCAAATCCAGGACCGTGTGCGAGCGGCCCACGTCCTCGTGGAAGAGCGGGTGGATGGCACCCTCCGCATGCTCCATGGGGACCGCCCCCTGACCTATCAGCGTATCGTGAAGCGGCCGTCCCCCGTCGTGAGTCCGCCATCCCCTCGACGACCACGGTCCATGAGTAAGCCGACGCCGGCTCATCCGTGGAATCGGTTTGGGACATTCGCGACTGCCCGGCCTCGCGAGGCCAAGCCATGAACCGGACATTTCTATTGTGGCAGGAAGCGGACATTTCTAAAGTGGCTGGACATCAATGAGCCGGAGGCTTGACAGGGCTGTATGGTCGGCCTAGCCTGAGGTGCCGAGTGTGGTATCCACCATTCAACCAGGGAGGCTATCATGTCTGTCGCACGTGTGACGGAAATCATTGCCGCATCCCCGAAGAGTTTTGATGACGCCATTCACAGTGGAATCGCTCGCGCGAACAAGACGTTACAGCATGTGAAAAGCGCCTGGATCGAGGATCAGAAAGTGGATATCGAAGACGGAAAGATCACCCAGTATCGTGTGGCGTTGAAGGTCACATTTGTCCTGAAGGATTAGGGGAGCATCATGAAAAATGTGGAGATGACCGTCGAGGGGACTGTGTTGACCATCAAGGTGGATTTGTCGAAGGAGTTCGGGCCGTCGGCATCGGGGAAAACGACGATTATTGCCTCGACGGAGGGAAACGTCACCATTCCGGGGCGAGAGGAGAAAATCGGCCTGAATGTCTACCGGAAGAAGTGAGGCGTTCTGAGGTAAAACGGTTCATCGGGTAATAGGCCGGCGAAGGGCCGGAGGGGGACTTTCCTGTGCTTATCCGATGAGCCATTCAGCAGCTGATTACTCGACAGCTGGATTCTTGTCATCGAAAAGAGGACAATGACAGCCGAAGCGTCAGACCGGTCGTATGACGATACCCATGGTTTCGTTGACCGCCATGCCAAAGACCACGCCCAGCGTGACCGAGCTTCCACCTCCCCAAATCCTGATCGTAGACGACGACCCCGACATCGCGCTCGTACTGCATGATCTCCTGGAGCATGTCGGCTACCGTGTTTCAGTCGCCGGCACCGGCGCCGAGGCTTTGGCCAAGGCGAAGGCGGAATCTCTGTCTGCGGTGGTGCTGGACCTGATGTTGCCTGATATGGACGGACTCTCGGTTCTCACCCTCCTGAAACAAATCGACCCGGTGCTTCCGGTCATCATGCTGACGGCGTTTGTCGAGGTGGCGAAAAAGCACAGCTCCCTCACCGAAGGCGCGTTCGGGTATTTAACGAAGCCCTACGATGCCGAAGAATTAAAGGCTCTGATCCGGCGTGCCGTGGGAGCGAAGCATCTCTCCATCGAAGCTGCGGCGACCAAGCAGGCGTTGACGGCCAGCGAAGACCGCTTTCGGGAAGTTGTCCAGACCGCGCCCGACGCGATTGTACTCGCGAATGGGGAGGGAAAAATCCTGTCCTGGAACAGCGCCGCCGAGCGTCTGTTCGGGTATCTGGCCGGGGAGGTGTTGGGGGAGTCCCTGACCGTGATCATGCCCGAACGGTACCGCGCCAGGCATGATCAGGCGTTATCCCGAGTACGTACCACGGGCGATTTACGCCTGAAGGGCACGGTCGTGACCATGCACGGGTTGCACAAAGATGGCCGGGAATTTCCGATTGAGATGTCACTGAGCAGTTGGATCTCCGACGGTCAACGCGTGCACTGCGGCATTGTGCGGGACATCACGGCGCGGAAAGAGGCGGAAGGGCGATTGTTGCAGCAGCAAATTGAGCAGCAGGTTCTACTGGATCTGATCCCGGCGATGGTCTGGTATAAGGACTCGCACAATCGTATCCTGCGCGCGAACCGCCGCGCGGCGGACTCCATCAAGAAGACCGTGACCGAGATCGAGGGCCGGTTGACCGATGAGTTGTACCCGGAGGAAGCCGAGCGGTATCATCAGGATGACCTGGAGGTGATCGTCTCCGGGCGGCCGAAGCTCGGGATTATCGAGCCCTATCAGACAGGGGCCGCTGAAAAACGCTGGGTGCAAACCGACAAGGTGCCGTACCTGGACCCGCAGGGGAAGGTGCTCGGGGTCTTGGTGTTCGCGCAAGACATCACTGACCGCAAACAGAACGAAGAGGCGTTGCGTGAGAGCGCGGATTGTCTTCGCGTGGTCATGGAGTCGGCATCGAACGGCATCATCATCGCGGATGCCGGCGGAAAGATCCTGTCGGCGAATACTCAGGTCGAAGCACAGTTTGGTTATGAGCGTGGCGAACTGCTTGGTCATGCTGTTGAACGGCTCATGCCGGCGAGACTGCGTCCGCAAGGCTCAGACCGAGCGGGCGTTTTTTTGATCGACCGGGACGACCGATCGGTGAGCCCTGTTTGTGAATGCGTCGGCTTGCGGAAAGACGGCACGGAGTTTCCCTTCACGATGACCCTCTCTCCGCTGCCGACGGCGAACGGAATCCATACGGTAGCGGCTATCCACCAGGCCAAAGGGACCGCATGAACCTTCGCCTTGTGTTGACGGTCGGCGCGCTGTGCTTCATCGCTCTGCTGTTGGTGATCGGCATCCGCACCGCTATCCGTTGGTTGAAGATCCACTATCCGCAGCGGGCCAATGCTGTTTTGTCCGGGGTGAGTCTGTTCCTGGCCGGGGTAGGCTTGTTGATCGCCGTCGAGATGAAGGATCGACCGGCCTTCCGGCCGAATGACCTGCTCACGCTGCAAGAGCCGGTGGTGGCAAGGACGATCGTGAGTGATCGCGAGTCGCGCAGCATGACCTGCGTCGTGGATCGTCATGAGCATCTGGGCGTGTTGGAGCTCGAAAACGAACGAGGCACCATGAGGGCTCGCGTCGAGAGTAACAATACGTCCGAGCCGCTGTATTGTCCGATCGGAGTTGAGGTCCGGATTGAGGCGGCCTGGCTCCATCACCCGACCATCACGCATCGCCAGGCGGGCGCAGACGGCCCATAAATCACCTGCCCCATGCTCTTGACTCATCGACGTGAGGAGGCCTATCGTAACCGGGTGGGGGGAGTTAACGCCCCGGGGGAATATGTACAAAAAGGGGATTGAGTGTTGAGGATGGTGTGCATGCCCAGCTTGTACTGGGAAGCCTGAAATCCTCCCGAGATCTCCGCCGTATCTACCTCTCCTCGGTAGGTGCGTCCTCCTCCCACCCAAACCTCCGTCACCACCCTGCATCGTTGGTCCTCATCACTCCTGGTTCGATCACCCCGCATTTCGTCCGCCGTTCCACCGTGTTTTCCTGCATTGAGATGCCGACGAGAATACGCTCAAGGCTTGACTCTCCTGGTCGTTCCCTGTAAACGACGAAGAGCATACGTATTCGTCAAGTGGTTCTAGCGAGCCGGTCCCGTGTGAATTCCTTGCGTGAGAGGTTGAATGGCCACCAAGACATCATCGCCACGTGCTCGGTCCTCCGCTCCTGCGCCCCAGTCCGAAACCACCGCGTCTGAATCGGTCGCGTCACGAAAAAAACCCACCTCCCGAGAAGAATCATCCACTGCGGTGACCGCGGTCGAAATGGGGGCGCGGCAGCGGGAAATTTCCGTTTCCGAATTTTTCACGAAGAACCGGCATCTCCTGGGTTTCGACAATCCCCGCAAAGCGTTGCTGACCTGCGTGAAAGAAGCCGTCGATAACTCGCTGGATGCGTGCGAAGAAGCAGGCATTCTGCCCGAGGTGACGGTGAGGCTTGAAACGGTCGCGAACGGGCAGGCGCCGGTCGCGCCCAGTCAGGCGACTCGTTTCCGGATCACGGTGACCGATAACGGGCCGGGTATCGTGCGTCAGCAGATCCCCCGTGTGTTCGCCAAATTGCTGTATGGTTCGAAATTCCACCGCATGCGGATGAGCCGGGGACAACAGGGCATCGGCATTTCAGCGGCCGGCATGTATGGGCAATTGACGACCGGGAAGCCGGTCAAGGTGATTTCCCGCACGGGGCCTCGCGCGGCGGCGCACTACTTCGAAGTGCAAATCGACACCAAGAAGAACGAGCCGTTGGTACATGAGAATAAGCAGATCGACTGGGCTCAGCCGCAAGGCACTGAAGTGGCGCTTGAGGTCGAAGGGCGCTACCAGAAGGGCCGCGCGTCCGTCGATGAGTGGCTGGAGCAGACGTCGATCGCGAACCCGCACGTGCGGCTGGTCTATCACACGCCGGAAGGGGAGACGAAAGAGTATCCCCGGACCTACCACGAACTGCCGCCTTCACCGAAAGAAATCAAGCCGCATCCCTATGGCATCGAGTTCGGGGCCTTGCTCAAGATGCTGCAGGATACGAAGAGCCATACGGTAGCCGGTTTCCTGGCGAGCGACTTCTGCCGGGTTTCGCCCGCATTAGCCGAGGAGATCTGCAAGGCGGCGAAAGTGTCACCCGCCACCAAGCCTCGCGATGTGAAGCATCAAGCGGCCGAAACGCTCTACAAGACGATTCAGACCACCAAGATCATGGCGCCGCCGACGAACTGCATCTCGCCGATCGGGGAGAAGGCGATCCTCTCGGGTCTCTATAAACAAATCAAAGGCGAGTTTTATACGGCCGTGAGTCGTCCACCGGCCGTCTATCGCGGCTACCCCTTTATCATTGAGGCAGGGCTCGCCTTCGGGAAAGGTCCGGAAGAAGCCGCCAAGCCGCAGCAGGCCTCCGTGCCGCTGGCCGAAGGTGAAGACCAGGGAAACGATACCGAGCAGGCGCGGGTGATCCGGTATGCGAACCGGGTGCCGCTGCTCTATCAACAATCGGCTTGCGCCACGTTCAAGGCTGTGCTCAGCACCACCTGGCGAAACTATGGGGTCTCGCAGTCGCGTGGCGCGCTGCCTGCCGGCCCCATGGTGATTTTTGTGCACATGGCATCCGTGTGGGTGCCGTTCACCAGCGAGTCGAAAGAAGCGATTGCCGACTACGACGAAATTCAGAAGGAAATTACTCTCGCGTTACGTGAGGCCGGACGGCGGTTGGGGATTTTTCTGCGAAGAAGAGAGCGGGCTGCCAGTGAGTTCCGTCGTCGCAATATCTTCGATCTCTATATCGAGGAGGTCGTGGCCGCTTGCAATCGCCTGAAAGGCGGCAACCTTCCCACGGAGAAATTGAAAGAGCAGTTGCACAAGATCGCCAGTTCACGGACGGGAGGCCTGAAGACCGATGAGGCTCTGGGAAAAACCGGCGCGGGACCGGAAGGGCTGCCGCATTCCATCATCGTGACCGCCGAGGGGATCGAGGGAGAGACCGAGATTGCTCAGCAAACGCCTGGATCGCCTGTGGTTTCCGTCAATACGGCGGAGGCTGAGCCGATCGTCAGGCCGGAATCCACGGTGAAAACGAAGCGCGGCTCGAAAGAGAAATCGAACGTCGGGAAGGGCAGGTCTGTCGGGGCAACGAAGGCGAAAGCCGGACAGCAAGCTCTGTTTGGCGATGAGCCGTCGTCAAAGAAGCCGGCGGCACCGCTCAAGAAAAAGCCCGCGCGGACAACCGCCACCCGGAAAAGGACATAGGACAGGGTATGGCACAGGCAAAGACAAAGAAGACCGGGGCCGTGGGGAAAAAGCTCGTCGGGATGGCCGATGTGGTCATTACGGCGGCGCAACGGGCCAAAGACCCGACGTTTGAGATTCCGATCCGCGCGTTGTCGAATGTGTCGTTCAATCCCCGCAGGGGGCTGATCGAGATGGGCGAGAAGAAGCAATCCCGGTCGTTTTTTAACGTCGGGATGGCAAAGAAATTCATGCAGACGATGCTGGTGGCCGATGCGCTGGCGGAGTTGCAGCAAGCCGATCTGACCACCTCGCTCAGGGAAATCTATTATCGGACGAAACATACGATTCAGGACTCCCATGAGAATACCTTTGATACGCAGGACGAGTCCGACCCGATAATCGAGGATCTCGAAGTTTCACTCGTGGCGCTCCGGGAAGAACTCCATGTGCGCGCGGAAAACAGCGGCAGCATCGTCGGGCCGGTCGTGTTCGGGGACGACGGTGACCGGGTGGATTGTGCCAAGCTCGGCAAGGGCGGCTATTCCGTGCCCTCGATCGTGGAACCGGAATATCTCGAGATCCGGCGCTGCACGGCCGATTTTCTCCTGCTGGTCGAAAAAGGCACGCAGTGGAACCGACTCTCGGAAGATAAGTTCTGGCGGCGATACAACTGTGTGCTGCTGACGGGAAACGGGCAACCGCCGCGCGGTGTGCGACGGCTGGCGCGCCGACTGCACGAGGAGCACAAGCTGCCCGTGTATGTGCTGGTCGACAACGATCCCTGGGGGTATTATATTTATTCGGTCGTGAAACAGGGCTCGATCAACCTTGCATTCGAGAGCCAGCGTATGGCGATTCCGAAAGCGAAATTCATCGGGCTTTCCAGCGCCGATCCCGAGCGGTATGAGTTGCCGCGGAATGTGGGTATCAAGCTCAACGAAAAAGACATTACCCGCGCGAAGGAGCTGCTGAACTATCAGTGGTTCCAGAAGCCGGCCTGGCAGCAGGAAATCAAACGGATGCTCACAAGCGGGCTCAAGTACGAATTGGACGCGTTGGCGAACAAGGACTTCCAATACCTGACTAAGAAGTACCTTCCGCGTAAGTTGAAGGAAAAAGACTGGTTGGATTAACGGCCGAACCTGGTGTTTCTTCCGAGAGGGCCACGCGTCGAACGAGCCTCATGACGCTCCTGGAGCCACGATATGAATATGCTGATGTTGGCCTTCCGGTGCTCGTTGAAGGAACGGGTGCATGTGTTACTCGAAGAGTGCGATGTTCGGGCCTACACCGAAATGCCTGAGACGACCGGAGCCGGACAGACGGGACCCGCTGACGGTGTCTCCTTCTATCCGGGCGTCAACAATGTGATCATGGTCGCCGTAGACGATGCGCATGCGGAGCGTGTTGAACAAGCCGTGAAGGCGTGGCGTGATGAGGTGCTCCAACGTCCCGGTGGGCAGAAGCCCTCCATTACGGTATTCAGCTGGCCGTGCAGGCAGCTGGTATAGTCGAAGAAACGGAGTCTCTGTGAGTCGGCGTGGCAGATCGTATCCGGGGCCGGTGCACGTGGAGAGCTGTGCCCTTGCCCTCAGTGTGGCCATCATGCTGGCCCCTTCATTCGTGACGGCTCAGACGTCGCCACCGACTTCGACCCCGCAGAATCAGCCCGGACAAAATCTGCAATCCCCGGGAACCCTTCCGCTCCAGAATCCTCTCGCACAGCAGTCGTCGATTACGGCCACGGCCTCCGGCGCCAGCGCGCCGCAAAGTAACACCATTCCCTCCAGTCAGGGGAAGTCGTTCGGCACGATCGGCAAGGGGCTGCCCGGCATGACGGGTGGACCGGCGCTCACCGCGCCGATGGGGTCTCAAGATCCGTCCTCACGCTACATGCGGCCTCTCGTGATTCCACCGCTCTTCTGCGACCCCTCTATTAATATTCCCTGCTAGCGAACCCTTGCAGACAGGCAGTCTTTGGCCGGCGCACGTGGCTGTGTGATGGCTGGTTTTAGGAACTGCGTTTCGAGGCAGAGGGCTCGATGCGTATGCTCCCGGTGGGAGTCATGGCGCCTTGAGGATTGTCGGCTTCGAGCCAGACGTTGAAGCGAACGGTCGTGGGTTTGGAGAAGCAGAGGCTCACATACTGCATAGGAGCGATCGTCACGGTATCCTGCAACATTCCGAGCGCTGAAAATCCCTTGTCGCAGGCGATCAACTCAGGGTTCGTTTCTTCGAGCATCCGTAGCCGGACGGCGTGAGAGTTCAGATTCTGCCATCGGATTTCATCGCCGACTTGCACGATCAAGTGACGAGGCGCGACCTCCGCGCGGATATTGAAATATCGGACCGCACCGGTGAGGCGTGGGCCGGATGGGGTGCTGCAACCGGCCTCGACGACGAGCAGGCCGAGCAAAATGAGAAGCGACAGCGTTCGACGCATGCGCGATACTACAGAACTATGCCGCGTGTTGGCTACTAGGATTGTTACCAGGTGGGGCGACGAGCAGAAACCTTGTCAACCTGGTTGTGACAGAGCCGTTGTCAGGGAGAGCGTCGCGTTCACTGTTTCAAGAGGTCGCGCATGAGTCTGACCTTCGACGAGGCCCGCCACTTTCTCTCCCGCACGGCGTTCGGTGGAACGCCTGAAGAAATCCGGCGTGTGATGCCGCTGGATCGCGTCGCTGCAGTGGAGCAGGCGTTGGCGATTCCCACGAACAAGGCGCAGACAGCGCCGCCGTCCTGGATTCATCGTCTCCCTCCGTTGCCGAGGGTGCGCAAGCACTGGAGCGAGGCGCAGAGGAAGACGTTCCACGAGGGACTGAAGGCGGATGGGCAGGAACTCAAGGTCTGGTGGTATCGGGAACTCCTCTCATCGCGGTATCCGTTGCTGGAGAGGATCACGGTATGGTGGCACAACCACTTTACGTCCAGTTTGCACAAGGTGAAGTGGCCGCCGTTTCTATACCAGCAGAATGTGCTGCTGCGGCTTTATGCGCTCGGATCGTTTCGCTCGCTGCTCAATGCCATCGCTAAGAATCCGGCGATGCTTCTGTATCTCGACACCCAGAGCAACCGCAAGGAACATCCCAATGAAAACTTCGTCCGTGAGTTGTTCGAGCTCTTCACGTTGGGGGAAGGCCACTATACTGAACAGGATATCAAAGAGGCCTCACGGGCATTTACCGGGTGGCATCTCGATTTCCATACCGGCGCGTTCCGTGTCGATCTGCGTCATCATGACGATGGACGCAAGGTCGTATTCGGAAAGTCCGCTCCCTTTGAGGGCGAGGATATTCTCTCGCTGACCCTGGAGCAGCCTCAGGTGGCCCGGTACATCGTCGGGAAGCTCTGGCGTGAATTTATCTCAGACCGGCCGGACTCGTTGGAAGTGGAAAGGCTGGCCGATGTGTGTAGAAAAAAGAACTATGAGATCGCCGGATTGCTGCGAGAGCTGCTCCTCAGCCCGCAGTTCTGGGCGCCTGAGAATCGAGGCGTCCTGATTAAGTCCCCAGTGGAGCTCATCGTGGGCACCACAAGGCTCTTCAGCCTGCCGCTCGAAGACACGTTGCAACAGATCGGGCTGGCCCGCCGGCTCGGGCAGGATCTCTTCGACCCTCCCAACGTGAGGGGCTGGCCGGGCGGTACGCGGTGGATTACGGCCTTGACATTACTGGATCGGACACAGATGCTGCATCGCGCGATCCGCGGCCACGAGACCGGTCATTCGCACAGGATGGCCGATATGGGGCAGGTGGCCGGCCGGCTGTGGCTTGCGACGGAACCCATCGAAGTCGTCCAGGCTGCGCTGCTCCCGCTTTTCCCTGTGCAATCCTTGATGGAAGGGGAAGAGCGCGGGCAGGCTGTGCACCAACTGGTATTGGATCCGGTGTATCAACTCAAGTGAGGCCGCCATGAACGGGAAGGGATTGGATCGACGTACGTTGTTGAAAGCCGCAGTGGCTCTGCCGTTCGTTCTATTGCGTCCACAGTGGTTGCCGGAACTTCGGGCGGCGGATAAGAACGGAGCTGGTGCTGGAGCAGGCAGTCGGGAGCGTCTGTTGCTGTTGATTGAATTGCATGGCGGAAACGACGGCTTGAACACGCTCATTCCCTACGGAGAGGAGGCCTACTATCGGGTTCGTCCTCAACTGGCGATTCCGCGCGACCGGGTTCGCCAGCTCACCCCTCGGTTCGGGCTCCATCCGGCGCTGTCGCCGCTGATGCCATTTTGGGAGAGTAAGGAGTTGGCTTGCCTACATGGTGTCGGATATCCCCGGCCGAATCGTTCCCATTTTCGCTCCATCGAGATTTTGGAGACGGCGTCAGACAGCGAGCAGGTGCTGGACACCGGCTGGCTTTCGCGTGTGTTTGAGCAAAATCCGCTGCCGGCACGATTCGCAGCTGAGGGGATTGTTCTGGGCAAAGGCGATAGCGGTCCATTGAGTGGAGGGAAGGCACGTGCCATTGCCCTGCACGATCCGGGGCAGTTTCTGCAGCAGGCCGGATCCGTCAGACCGGCTTCCCTGGCGACGAAGAACCCTGCTCTGGCCCATCTTCTGGAGGTGCGGCGGGAAATCTCCCAGGCCGCTTCCGATCTCCAGGGCCGCATTCGGCAGGCACCGGTACTCACGATCGACTTTCCGGCGAATAAGATCGGCAAACAGCTGGAGGTCGCAGCCAGGCTCATCGCCGCGCAGGTGCCGGTCGCGGTCATCAAAGTGACGCAAGGAAGTTTCGACACCCACGCCGGTCAGTCGGCGACACATCATCGGTTACTAGAGGAACTGGCGCAAGGTCTGACGACCTTCCGCGCGGCGATGGAACAGGTGAGCGCCTGGAAGGATGTCCTGGTCATGACCTACTCAGAGTTCGGTCGCCGGGTCGGAGAGAACGCCAGCCATGGAACCGACCATGGAACGGCAGCGCCGCACTTTTTCATGGGCGGACGGGTGAAGGGTGGTTTCTACGGCGCACCTCCCTCACTGAGAGATCTGCAGGACGGGGATCTGAAGCATACGCTCGACTACCGGGCTGTTTATGCCACTGTCATTGAGAAATGGTGGGGATTACCTGCAATGTCTTTCGGAACCGGGCGCTATCCGGCGCTCGACTGTCTTACTTAGTGAGTCGAGACTTGATTTTACCAGCTGTTCTTCCTATTCTGCTGCCGTCTGAAAGGAAGGTGAAGGCATGAGAAGGTATCCATCGCGACGCATGGCGGGGAGTGTAGTGGTTCTGCTGGTCGTCCTGTTGATCAGTGCGGCTGCGCCGGCTTGGGCAGAGGAAGCTGGAATGGAAAACATTCCCGCGCTCACCCCGGTACCAGAGAGTCGTGGCGGTGTCCTTCAGCAGACCCAGGCTCCGGTGGCGCCGTCATTGCCGCTGCTGTTCGCCGAAGGCTCGAATTCCTGCGAGATCGTGTCCTGCGGCATGGGGATCAAGCAGACCTGCCAGATCACCTGTCCGGCCGATAAAACGCCCAAATGCAGTTGTGACTGCGAGCGGAGCATCGGCCCGATGTGTATGGACTACAAGGCAAACTGTCGCTGCGAATAGCGTGTGACCGACCGGGTCACTCGTTGTCCGGCGAAGACGATTCCGATCCGCCCACCGTCAGGCTCGGTCCTGCGACTCGGTACTGCTCTCCTGCCCAAGCCCCCAAGTCTATCGTTTGACAGCGTTCCGAACAAAACGGCCGCCAGGGATTGTCCTGCCATGTAGTGGGCTGGTGGCATTCCGGACAGCGGCTGATGCGCAACGGAGCAGGGGACAAGGTGGTTACCTTCTGTCTGGTGATGAGGCTGACTCTACCACCCTCGTGCCGAAGGCGGCAAATAACTCCCCGGTCAGGTAGGGCGTCTGTTCGCCATCCCGCCAGTGTTTCCGGCGCATGTAGTCATTGAGCAAGCGGCCGTCGGCGGTGCGGTGAATGTGAGGGTAGGCCACGTTCATCCGGTATCGCTCGATCGCTCCGGCCACGCGGCTGATAAAGACAATCGTGCCGTTGCTCTCCACCCGCTCCACGATTCCCACATGGGTCAGGGGATCGTTGACGAGGCCGTCTCCGTTGTAGTCCCAGGTATTGTCGAAGAACACCAGATCGCCGGCTTGCACGACCGGACCGCGGTGGAGCTGTCCGTGTTTGCGCAGATGGTTGTAGATCAACCCCACGCCGTTGGCCCTCCCGTCGCCGCTTCCTCCTTCAAACAGATCGATCCCGTGGGCGAGGTAGATGGCTCGGGTCACTCCGGCACAATCGTAAGAGATACGGCGGCCCTGGCTCTCGATGGTTCTCGCGCCGACCAGGTTGACGGCCGTTTGGACGATCGCCTGTTTGCGAGAATCGGGTTGGGTCGTGCGGCAGCAGTCAGAAATCGGGGTGACCGCCTGGCGGAGACCCTGGGATGCCGGTGCGGCGCAGGCGCTTAGGACGGCGCCGACGAGCAAGGTGCACAGACTGTGAGAGAATCCGGTCATACTGACTTAAGTATAGCTGGTCTTCGGAGGCATGGGATGCCGTAGTGCGTGCTCGCGCTGGGATACTCAAAAGGTCGGTTGGTCGGCTCGTCGGCCGGATTCCATGATTCGCGAGATACGCTTCACGAACGACGCTTCACGGATCTCACACAGGAAGCGACAACCGCCTTAGCCATCGGCTCGGCAGCCGGTCAGGCTCCGGCGCTGGAGAAGACCTGCTTGATCAACGCTTGCGCATCCTCCTGAATCCGCCTGAGATGGGCCTGGCCGTTGAAGCTTTCCGCATAGAGTTTATAGACGTCTTCCGTTCCGCTGGGGCGCGCGGCAAACCAACCGTTGGCCGTGGTCACTTTCAACCCTCCGATGGAGGCCTTATTCCCCGGCGCCTCGGTCAGCATGGCGGTAATCGGTTCTCCCGCGAGTTCCCGGCTCTGCACCTGCTGCGGAGAGAATTTCTGTAGCGCGGCCTTTTGGGCCCTGGTGGCCGGGGCATCGATCCGTTCATAGACCGGCTCACCGAGGCGGGCCGTCAAGTCCGCATACAGCTGCGCCGGATCTTTTCCGGTGACCGCCAGCATTTCCGCCGCGAGCAGATCCATGATGATACCGTCCTTATCCGTGACCCACGTGGTCCCGTTACGACGGAGAAATGCCGCGCCCGCACTTTCTTCGCCGCCGAACCCCAACGAACCGTCGCGAAGACCTGCGACGAACCACTTGAAGCCGACCGGAACCTCCAGCAATTGACGGTGCAAACTGCCTGCGACCCGATCGATCATGCTGCTGCTCACCACGGTCTTGCCGATTCCTGCGCCGGCGCTCCAGCCGGGGCGATGAGTAAACAGATATGAGATCGCGGCGGCGAGGTAGTGATTGGGGTTCATCAAGCCGCCTTCGGGCGTCACAATGCCGTGGCGATCGGTATCGGTGTCGTTGCCGAAGGCAAGATCGAAGCGGTCTTTAAGTGTGATGAGCGAGGCCATGGCGTGGGGGGAAGAGCAGTCCATACGGATCTTGCCGTCCCAATCCAGCGTCATGAAACGAAAGGTCGGATCGACGGACTCGTTGACGATGTGCAAGTCCAATCCATACCGTTCTGCCAGTGGACGCCAGTAGGCCACGGCGGCGCCGCCCAACGGGTCGACGCCCAGACGCAATTTCGCCGCCTTGATTCGTTCGAGATCCACGACGTTGGCAAGATCCGCAAGATAGTGGCCGACGAAATCGTGTCGCGTGGTGGACGCGGCTTTCAACGCCTGGTCGTAAGGGACACGTTTGACGCCGTGTAGTTTGGCCGCCAGCAATGCATTGGCGCGGGTCTCAATCGCCTTCGTGACCTCCGTGTCGGCTGGACCGCCGTGCGGCGGGTTGTACTTGAAGCCGCCGTCCTCCGGAGGGTTGTGTGAAGGGGTGATGACGATGCCATCGGCAAGACCCGCCGTGCGGCCCTGATTCGTGGTCAGAATTGCGTGCGAGATGACCGGCGTGGGGGTATACCCCTCAGCCTGATCCATGTGGACCTGAATACCATTTGCGGCCAGCACCTCCAGTGCGCTGCGTTGAGCCGGTGCGGAGAGGGCGTGCGTATCCCTGCCGATGAACAGGGGGCCTGTCGTTCCGGCCTGAGTCCGGTATTCGCAAATAGCCTGGGTGATCGCAAGAATGTGGGCTTCATTGAAGGTGCAGCGAAGGGAAGAGCCGCGATGTCCGCTGGTGCCGAAACTCACCTGCTGCCGGAGATCGGAGGGGTCCGGTACTTCGCCATAATAGGCCTGTTCAAGTTTCTCGAGATTGACCAGTTGTTCCGGTTGTGCCGGCTGACCGGCACGAGGGTGGAGAGCCATAGATTCCTCGGCAAACGATGATGGGTGGATGAGGCGGTTCAGAATGATGCCTCACTCAGTATATACGGCTCGATGAGCAATGTCAGGCATGCGTTTGCTTGCGTGGTCCTCCGCGCGGGTGTTAAGATCCGCTCACGTTAAGGAGAGGAATTGTCCATGCCGAATATTACCTTATTGCACTCACCGACCTGCGGAGCCTGTCCATCAGCGAAACGCCTGTGGAAGGAACTCAGGGTAAAGTATAGCTTTAGCTATCGCGAGGTCGATATTACGACCCCGGATGGTCAGGAATTGGCGAATCGGCATTCGGTCCGGGCCGTGCCCGCGACGATTATCGATGGCCGTCTGACCTTCGTGGGTGTGCCGCCTCGTCAAAGCGCCGAGAAGGCGTTGCAGCTGAAGATGAAACCGCAGGGCACGTGAGACTGGAGAGATATGACCGTTCCCGATGATGACGATTTTGAATTGCCGATTCTTCCTATGATCGATAAGGGGCCGCCGCCTGAATGCGGGACGTGCGGAGACCCGATGAAGTTCATCGATGGCGATTGGGCCTGCGTCGATTGCAACGGTGAGCTGCTCGGTCCGGAAACCGGCTAGCAGCCAACAGCGTTCTTCACCTCTCACGCGTGAAGTGCGGAGCGTCGCAGAGATACTCTCTGCGGCCTTCCGGTCTGCGCTCTACGATTAACGGCCCACGGTCCCCATGCTCCGCCTCGTCACCGGCCCGTTTCATCCCACACTCGAATCGCAACTCGTTCACGATCTGCGTGTTCTCAAGTCCGGCAACCCCCAAGCCGCAGTCGCGCTTGTGGTGCCTTCGGATCAGTTGCGTCGCTCGCTCAAGCGGCTGCTGGTCGTCAAGCAGGGGCTGGCACTCCTTAACGTCCACATTCTCTCGTTTCACCAACTGGCTTTACAGTTGCAGCGCGAGCGCCTCACTACAGTCGGAGCGGCTGGTGCGGTGCGGCAGATTGAACTCGTCACCGATACGTTTTTCGAGCGCCTGCTGCAGCACCTCGGGCAACGCAACGTGCCTCAGACCGGGGCGCTTCGGTTACCACAGCTGCCGTCCGGAGCCTGGCCGGCTTTGTGGTCCAGCTTGCGAGACCTCAAGGATGCCACGGTGGATTCTGGCCTGGCGTTACGCGCAGTGGAGGAAGGCCAGTTTCCGCCCGAAGACGGTGAGAAACTTAAGGGATTGTTTACCTTATATGCCGCGCTGCGGGACGGCAGTGCGGCGCTGGGGGTGGGATCTCCCGATGACTTGGCCGCGCTCGTCACCGATTTTGTACCCGCCTCTCCGTTTCTCCGTAGTCTCAGCGGTCTCTGGTACTACGGGTCGTACGACCTGACGCAAACCCAGCTGACTCTCCTGGAATCGCTCAGCGTCTCCCTGCCGGTCACGGTGTATTTCCCGCTCAGCGAACGACCGGCCTACGGTTTTGCGAGACAGTTTCTGGAGCGGCACCTCTACCCGATCGCCGGAGGGGCCGACGAGCGAGCTGGGGCTGTCTTCGGTGATGCTGCATCTGCTTCTCCTGAAGTGCATGTATCGGTTGAGGTACGAAATGCCGCCGGGATCGACGATGAGCTGACGCTCGTCTGCAAACAGATCCTGTCGCTGGTGGAAACCAAGGGCTTCGCGTTCGACGAGATCGGTGTGGTGGGGCGCACCCTCGTGCCCTACCAGGCGTCCCTGAAACGAATCCTCGACCAGCATCGCATTCCGTTTCTCTCCAGCGCGACGGTGCCACTGTTACAGGAGCCGTCCGTGAAGACGCTGCTTCACCTGGCCCGGCTCAAGGGAAGCGGGCTGCATCGACCGGCCATGTTGGACGTGATCACCTCCCCATGGAATCGCCGCCTGACGGCTGACCGCGGCGGGGTTGAACCGCGTCCGGACCTCTGGCGATCGGCGGTGCTGGCGCTTGGCATTACCCGCGGCGAGGAGGAGTGGCGACGGCTCGCGCAATTGGGTCGTTTGGAATCCTGGTCGTCCGATGCCGATGACCCCGTGACGGAAGAGCTCGAGTCGCTCTCGATCGATGGCGTGCAGTTGCGTCTGTTGTGGGGCTGTCTCTCACCGTTGATCGAGGATGTGAAGCGCCTTCCTGAGCAGGGCGGATACAGCGCCCTGACCGATGCCTTCTGCTCCCTCGCTGAGACCCATCTGACCGTTCCCTTGGGAGTCTCCACAGCCATTGACGAGACGTCGCAGTGGGACGATGCCTCGGATGTGAATGAGGCGCTCTCCGGTGTCTTCGCCGAGCTGCGGGCGCTCGATCGCCTCGACGTCAACGTCACTTGGGACGAATGGGCGGACACGTTTGCGGAGATGTTGGCGCGAGCGACCAGGGCCGTGGCGCCGCCCTCGCACCACGGCGTGCAGGTGTTGGATGCCATGGCGGCCCGCGGCCTGGGATTCCGTGCCCTCTTTCTTATCGGAATGAACGAAAAGCTGTTTCCCCGGTATATCCATGAAGATGGATTTCTCCGTGACCGGCACCGCCTGGTGCTGAGCGAAACCCTGGGCTACAAGATCGACCAGAAGCTGCAGGGATATGGGGAGGAGGCGCTGCTGTTCGAACTGTTGCGAGCGTCGGCCGGGGAGCGCCTGTATCTTTCCTATCAACGAGCGGATGCCGCCGGTCGCCCGTTGGCGCCCTCCGGGTATCTGGATGCGGTCGGGGTGGCGCCACACTCGTCGGTCCCGGAGTCGCTGTTCGCCCTTCCACGTCGGTGGCCGGATCGTGTCGATCTTCCGCTCTTCACGCCGCACCTGCAGACGAGAGAGGAATTGAGCGTGAGTACGGTGCTGCAGGGGCGCGATGTGACAGCTTTGCTGGAGGCGGTCGGACGCGAGGGGTTGTTGTTTTCCCATGGGCTAGGCGCGCAATGGGTCATCGAAAGCGGTCATCCGGCGCTGAGTGCGTACGACGGGATGCTCCAACATGCGGGGGCCCATTGGCAGACGGTCACTGAACGCGGATTGTCGCCGACGGCGTTGGAAACGTATGCTCGCTGTCCCTTTCAATATTTTTCCGGACAGGTGCTCAAGCTTGAATCGGTGCGCCCCGTCCCCTCCATGGAACTCACGCCTCCGGCGATGGGGCAACTCTGTCATGACGCGTTGCGACGCTGCTATCTGGCGCTGATCCAACAGGGCTGGCCGGCGACGGCGTTGTCTGCCTCCGCCATTACTGCGGAGGTGAATCGGGCAGTCCTGCAGGCCTCTGAAGCCTATGCCCGAACGCACGGCACCGGGTATGCCTTGACCTGGGAGTTGGCACAGGAATCGGTCCGGCGGTTGATCGAAGCGACGATTGTGCTCGATCGCGAAGCGGCGTTGGCCTCGGGGTTCCTTCCCGCTGAATTCGAACTGGATGCCAATGGGATGTTGCCGGATGGTTCAGGCGGACAGGAAATTCCGCTCCGTGGGCGATGGGATCGGCTGGATCGGCATCCGGGGTCTGGTGCGGTGAGGGTCATCGATTATAAGTATCGAGCGAACGACCGCGTGGAGGCCAAGGATCGTAATCTCCTGCAAGCGGCCTTGCGTGCTCAACGGCTGCAGCCTGCGCTCTATGCCGTCATGACCGCGGCCGGGTCATCCGGTGACCAGCAGGGGCCTCAGCCGGAACAGGTCGAGTTTCTCTATTTGCTCCCGCATGCCGCTCCTGCTGTTGAGCGTGTGTCCTTTGCCGCTTCGGCCTGGCAGGGACCCTCCGGTCCGATGTTGAGCAGGACGATGCAGGTGTTGTTCGATGGCATACGCGCCGCACAATATTTCATCGTCCCGGACGCCCACTGCACTCATTGTGACTTCTCCACCGCCTGCCGCCGCGCCCATCAACCGAGCTGGTGGCGGGCCTATCGGTCCTCGCAGGCCAGGACGTTACGGGATGTGCGATCGCAGAAGGTGGCGCGTGACTGAGCCGGCGCAGATTCCGGATCAGGCGGCCAGGGAAGCAGCCGCCACCACGTTCGACCGGAATGTCGTCGTGATCGCCGGGGCGGGAACCGGGAAAACCACGCTGTTGGTGAACCGGTTGTTGTACCTGCTCATGCGCCGGACCGATCCGTTGGATCTGTCGCGCATCGTGGCCCTGACCTTTACCAACAAAGCCGCCACCGAGATGAAACTCCGTTTGCGGGAGCGGCTTCGCTCGTTGGTGAATGTGGAAGGCCGCGACAATCCTCCGGGCGGCAGTGGCACCGTTTCGATCGCCGACCTGCGCATGCGGTATGGATGGACGACCGATGAGATCGTGGCCCGGGCCGATGCCGCGCTTCGTGACGTCGAGAAGGCGCAGATTGGAACGCTGCATAGTTTTGCCGCGCATCTCTTGCGCCTGTACCCGATTGAGGCCGGGGTCACACCGACCTTTCAAACGGACGAAGACGGTTCGCGGTTTGACGAACATTTCACGAATGAGTGGGAGTTGTGGTTGGATGGTGAGCTGGGGGCGGCGGGGAGTGAGCACGGTCGCTGGCGGATGCTCCTGCATACGTTCAGTCTGGACGAACTGCGCGAGTTGGCCTACAGCCTGCACAGTGACTTGATCGATCTGAATGGGCTGATGGAGCAGGTGGCCGCGACCGGGCTGAATTCGGGGTTGCGCGACTGGTTCTCCATCCGGAAAGCGCAGGCAGAACGTCTGCTCGCCAGATATGACCGTCCGAAGCGACGCAAAATCGAACTGATGCTCGCCGCGGTCGCGGACCTGTTCGCCCTCCTGCTCGCCGAGGGGTTGGGCGCGGTGCGGTCTTTTTCAGGTGAGTCGCAGGAATTGTTGCTCAAAGATCTCGGCGCCGCCCCGACCGGCTGGGAAGAGGACGACTACGAGGCGGTGGAGTCATTGCAGCGGATCGCCAAACGGTTGCTCAGGGTCGATCATGAACTCCTGCAGAATCTGTTGGCCCTGCTCTCGCCCTTCGTACAGTCGGTGCGGAAGTCGTTCCTGGATTCCGGCTGGCTCACCTTCGACGGCTTGGTCGGCAAGGCCAGGACCCTGCTTCGCGATCATCCGCCCATACGTGAGCAGTTGAAACGGGACTATCGCGCGCTGCTGGTCGACGAGTTTCAGGATACCGACCCGGTGCAGTACGAGATTGTGCTCTATCTGGCGGAGCGCCCCGGTACACAAGCCGGTTCATGGCGAGAGACGGAACTCGAATCGGGAAAACTGTTCATTGTCGGCGACCCGAAGCAATCGATTTATGCCTTCCGTCGGGCCGATATCGAAGCGTTCGACCACGTCGTCGACCGGCTGGAAGGCAGCGGGGCGTTGCGCTGCGAGCTCGCGACCAACTTTCGCAGCCATGCCCAGGTGCTCGATCTGGTCAATGGCGTATTTAACCGGCTCCTGGTGGCGCAACCTGCGATTCAGCCGCCGAACGTTCCGCTGACGGTGCAGCCCAATCGATCGAGTCAGTTCCGTAATCCCGGGGTGGAACTCCGGTTGGTCGCGTCGGAAGACGACGGCGAGCTGGATTCGGCAGCGGCCACGCGCGTGGAGGCGGAACAGATTGCACTGATGGTGTCGGGTTTGCTGCGGCCGGCCGGGCAAGGTGGCGAATCGAGGGGACCTGAAAACGGGCTTCGCCCCGGGCATATCGCGCTCCTCTTTCGAAAATTGACCCAGGCCGAGCACTATCTGGAAGCCCTCCGGCGGCATGGCATTGCCTACATCATCGATGGAGAAAAACATTTTTACCGCCGGCAGGAAGTGATCGACCTGGTCAATATTCTCCGGTGCGTCGACAATCCCCACGACCGCATCGCCCTGGTGGGGTTGCTCCGGTCGGCAGTAGGGGGGCTGCCTGATTCCGCGCTGGTCAGCCTGCAGGAACGAGAGGCGCTGGATTACCGCGCAGTCGAGCGCCTGGCAGACTGGAGCAGTTCGCATGCCGAGCCGCTCCGTCGGCTGTATGGCCGGTTGGCGCGGCTTCATGAGCAGGCGCCCCGCTGTCCATTGCCTGAAGTGCTGGACCTCATTTTTGCACAACTTCCTGTACTCGAACTCGCGGCGGCGTCCCTGCACGGAGAGCAGGCCGTGGCCAATCTTTTCAAGGTTCGTCAGATGGCGGCGGATCTGGCGGATCGTCCGAATCTCACGTTGAACGGCTTTGTCGAGCTGATGCTGGAGCGGCTCACGGAGCAACCGGAAGAAGCGGAGAGTGCGCTCTCGGAGGACACGCTGGATGCGGTGCGGGTGCTCACCATCCATAAGGCAAAGGGCCTGGAGTTCCCGCTGGTGATTCTGGCCGGGTTACACCATGGCGATGGCGCCGGACGTGGTCCTGCGCGACCGCTCATTTGGCACGATTGGTCGACGGGTGTGCAGGGTCTCGACTTGGGGGATCGCTGTAGCCTGGGTGCGGTGCTGGTGGCCGAGAAGGCGCGCACGCGTGAACAGGCGGAACGGCGTCGGCTGTTCTATGTCGGGATGACGCGCGCACGGGAGTGTCTGGTGCTATCCGGAGCCCTTCCGCGGCGGCGGGTGCGGGGGGCGTTGTTGGAATTGTTGGAGGAAGCGGCCGGGGCGGAACTCGGCCAGGCCGAACAGCAGGACATTCCGGTCGGTGCTGTCGGATTGCGTCAGATCGTTCTGCAGGGCGACGATCGTCCGCCAGCCAGGCAGCGGGAACGGCCGATGGAATTGGAAGGCGCGGTCATGGACCGGTCGTTCTCCGAACGTTGGATGCTGCGCGACCGGAACTGGAAGGCGCAGCGATCGGAACCCTTGATGGTCTCTCCGTCGGACTTCATTCAGAAACCGGCACCGGCATCCGAGAGGGAAGCAGGGCGGGGGAGACGGGTGACGCCGGGGAAGACCGTGGGGACCATCGTCCACCGGCTTCTGCAATACTGGGATTTCACCGCCGATGTGGCGTCACAGGTTGCGCTCATCGACCACACTTCTCTGGCGCTCGATGAACCGGATACGGTGATGCAGGAGGCTGTGATCGAGGAGGTACGGGACCTGTTGCGAACCTTCGCCCAGTCTGCCGCCTACGATCGACTTCGGCGGGCGACGGTGATTGGGCGTGAGGTTCCGTTTCTCGTGCCCTGGAACGGTGGTCGTCAGATCATGGAAGGGGTCATCGATCTGCTGTACCGGATCGACGGCGCGCTCTGGATTGCCGATTATAAGACGGATATGATCCTGGCGGACCAGGTGGCGGCAAGGGCTGAGCTCTACCGGGAGCAGGCGCGCCTGTATCGGGCGGCGGTCGAACAGTCGCTGGGCGAACCGGTGACGGGTTTTGAATTTATTTTCCTGCGACACGGAGTGGCGGTCACGGTCTGAGTGCAAAGGAGGGCGGCATGAGGGTTTTTCGATGGGCGGTGTTGGCAATGATGGCGGTCGTCGGCTGTGCGAGTCAGCACAAGGCGGAGGTGCGGCCGCTGCATGCGGCGCCTGGGACCAGCGCGGTGGTGAGTCAACAGCTGGAGCAGGGCAATCAGTTGTTTGCACAACAGGACTGGGCCGGCGCTCAGCAGGTGTATCTAGCGGCGATCCAGGCCGACCAGACACTGGCGGAAGCCCACTACAATCTTGCGTTGACGCTGGAGCGATTGGGAGAGAAGGCGGAGGCGAAGAAGCACTATGTCGCCGCGGCCAACCTGGCTCCCGGGAACAAGGTGATTTGGGATGCCCCGCCGCTTCGGAAATATGACCGCGAGATCGGATTGGACAGAAAATCCTGGATGGACGCCAATCCCAAGTAGCAGTTGCGGTAACGACCGCCCACGCCTCAGAGCGGGGCGGCTGTACCTGAGTCCGGCTGAAGCGGACGCTTCCGCTGGGCCGCGATCGCCAGGATGACCGCTCCCGCCACGATCATGGGAATGCTCAGCATCTGTCCCATCGAAATCGTACCGACGATGAATCCAATCTGCGCATCCGGCTCGCGAAAGAACTCCACCACAATCCGGCAGATCCCATAGCCCATCAGGAAGGCGCCGAAGACGGTTCCCGATGGCGGTAGGCGTCGGGTGATCAACCAGAGTACGGTAAAGAGCAGGAGTCCTTCCAGGAACGCTTCATACAGCTGCGAGGGGTGGCGGCAGGCCATGCCGCCGGCCGGGAACACCATGCACCAATCTACGTCGGTGGGGCGGCCGTAGAGTTCGCCATTGATAAAGTTACCAATCCGCCCCAGTCCGAGACCCACGGGGGTCACACCGGCGGCGAGGTCGGCAATGGTCAGAACCGTCATGCCTTGCCGCCTGGCAAACAGGATCAACGCCACAATCGTACCGATCAGCCCGCCATGGAACGACATGCCGCCTTCCCAGACGGCAAAAATCTTGAGCGGATTCTCCAGGTAGTAAGACAGGTTATAGAACAGGACATACCCCAACCGGCCGCCGGCAAACACGCCGACTGCTGCGTAGACGATCATGTCATAGACCTGATCGTTGTTCATCGGTAGCTTCTGTGCCCTGGCCCGAGCCGCGATGATGAAGTAGGCCAGCGTGAGGCCGATGAGATACATCAGGCCGTACCACCGGAACTGAAGCGGCCCTACGCGCAAGAAGACCGGGTCGATGTCGGGATAGGGGATGGCGTGCAACCAGGACAGCATAGTAGGACTCCACATAGTTTCGCGATCTTATGTGAGCCTGTTCTGCAATGCAAGGCAGGGCGCGAAGCGGCGCCGGGCAAGGCCTGCAGTCGGTTCAGCTGTTTTCCCTACGCACACCTGTCGCTTTTCTGAAACGGTTGTCTCCTTCCATTGTTCACAAAACAGCACCCTTTATGAGAAGTCGTTAACCCTGTGTCGCCGTAATGCAGAAATCCCAACGAATCTGCATCACGAGGCTGTGGCACGGTTGATGCTGTACTCACCGGTAGCTCTCGCCGGAAGTCAGTGGACAGTAAACCTTGTGGTACTAAAGGGAGGATGTCACGATGTCTACCAAGGGGCGTGAAGCAGCGAAGATTGCAGCCATCATCGGAGGGGGTGCAGTTGTGGGGGCGGCGCTGGGATTACTTCTGGCTCCGAAGACCGGGGCGGAAACGAGGCGGGATGTTGCACGGTATGCCAAGCGGGCGCAGGTCCAGGCCACCCGTTTCAGTCGTTCCGTGAAGAGCGGCGTTTCCACCATGGTGGAACGTAGCAAGGCATTGGTGAAGAGAGACGATCATAAAGAAGCCGCGTAAGCCTGGAGGTTTGCCGGCCCGGTTCCAATAGAGAAAGAAGACTGCAACGGCCTGTCTCGCGAGGGACAGGCCGTTTGCACGTGTGAAGATGTGCGTCCGACAGCTTGACCCCTCGGGAGCCCGATGTTAGATTTCGCCCCGGCAGCTTTTACTGCGGGAGTGGCGGAATCGGCAGACGCCCAGGACTTAAAATCCTGTACTGTAAAAGGTGTGCGGGTTCAAGTCCCGCCTCCCGCACCAAAATGCCAACGCTTTTCTTCCACGACCGGCCCCATTTGCGTTCCTTCAAGTTCGCCTCAACCTTGCGAGTGTGAAAACTCCTCCCGTCGGATCCATATTCGGACCAATCCCAGAACGCCGATACATGCTCTCTCTCGTGTGCCTGGTTCATTTCTGCCGGCAAATAGTGGGCGCCCGCTCTCTCCGGCTTCTGAGAACAGTCTCGGAGAAATAGTAAAGTCTCCTCAACCGCGTCCCATCCGGCAGCGCAGAAGCGACTGACGGGTCTTCGTGAAGTCAGTGTCTCGCGTCGCCTGTCGCGCCAGCAAAATGTGACCACTGATTAGGGCAAAGGTTTTTGTCTGCCGGAGTGCGCACTCGATCGTGCCATTGTCAAATCTGAGTCCTGTTGGTGGGGTCTCTATGCTTGAATGCGAAATTGACCGTGCCGTACTCGAAAAGTTGCGCTTGCACCGTCCGCAGGGAATGGCGGGGTGTGTTACCAGCAGAGAATCTCGATCGAATGGCCCACACGAAGACTTGTCACTGTCTTGCTGCGGAGACCACTTGGAGTCGGGAGGGAAGCCGGGAAGTGCGCGAGCAGGTGAGGGCCGCACGCACTCGCTTATACTGTGAGTTTCGAGAATATCGATTGTATGGTGCCGAGGGACAGAATCGAACTGTCGACACCAGCCTTTTCAGGACTTGATTGCTCCTGATAACAGGATGATATCCCTCATCTTTGCCATCTTGGTCTTGCATGGTCAACTAAATGGACAACTAAATTTGCCAAATCGCTCGAAACGATTCAGAAGCCGCTGTCACAGGCATCTCTAGCGCCGGAGGTGGCTATTGTAAGTCATCCATTTCATGGATTTAGCCAATGATGGTGTCGTGGCCTACACCACGATTCTAGACAGAATGAGGCGAGACGTGCAGGGAGGGGCAGGCTGGGCGGTTCGAGAGAGTGGTGATTCAATCCGGCATTGCGCGGGGTCATTGCAAAAAAATGATGCAGTTCTTCGATCGACTCTCCGTGAATGGGGACGCTATCATTTTGATACTTCTGTTTTCTGAACAGCTGCACTATCCAATGAAGAGCACTCTTCATGTCTCCGCCCTAGCGTTGGGTAAGCGTATCCTCAACACAATTATCCGGCGCTCCATCTGAGGCCTCTTGTGTGCCATCGAAGTTTCCTGCCCGTATCTCCTTATTGAAAGCCGTTCAGATAGTGTGCCGACAGACAAATCCAACCGGGGATTCAATCTCGCCGTGCCCCATGACATACTCGAGTTGTTCTTCAGATAATTTCGATCGCTTCATCGATAAAACGCCTTTCATAGAGGGCAGCTGAAGCCGTTATCTTGCTCCAGTAGTGACTGGCCGTCGTTTTCGGAGAAGGCACCACATCTGTTAAGCGTCTCGCTGAACTTTTCCGTCTCAGCACTACAAAAGCGCCAACGGTAACGGATCTGTGACGTCACTTCGGATAACTTCGAGCCGCGTTTGCAAGCTCAATGATTATGTTTCTGTAAATGACAAATCCATTGAGAGGTCGTGACCCGCCCCCAGCTGTTAGGCCACCCGTTGAATTCAGCCACGCCGAGAGGTAGCTCAGCGGTGCAACCGTTTCCGGGGCCGGTGGCCGATACCCCAGCGCACTGTGCGGACGCTGCGTGTTGTATTTGACGGCGCCAACGTTCAATGATCACTTGCGCCTCGTACAACGTATAGAACAGTTCTCCATTCAGTAATTCGTAGAGGCATGGGCCGTCCATGCCGTCGCTGACCAACCTTCGGCGCAGGAGGCCGGTACCTGAGCGTGTAGCGAACCGTGCGGGCGGAGTAGGTTGTCGCCCTGCTGCCAGCGCGCGAATTTCTCCCGGATATGGTCCAGCGTGAAGAAGACGTACACACTCAAACACTTGTCGCGCAGTCGGCATTGAAGCATTTGATAAAACTATTCTCAACCGGTTTGCCTGGCCGAATGACGTCCAACCGAATCTCGTTGCGGTAGGCCAAGGCATCCATTTCGCGACTGGCGAATTCGCTCCCATTGTCCACAGTGATCGAGCGAGGAGCCCCACGTTAGAATACAAATGGGTCTAAGGCCTGTGCCACCTTCTCTCAGATCAGGGACAGCTCTGCCAATAAGCACAGGCATTCGCGGGTGAAATCCGCCACCTGCTCACTCATGAAGTCCATACTCGAGCGTTGATTAGGCGCGGTCGCCGCAGCTCGCAGTACCCAGACCCGTCGCGCTCCTCGCACCGGCACCTTGGTGCGGACAGTCAGTCCTTCTTCCGTGTACAGCCGATAAATCCGTTTGGCGTTCACCGGCCAGCCATCTCGCCGCAACAACGCCGTCAGTCGGCGATGCCCGAACCGCACCCGAGTCACCGCCACCTCCCGCAGACGCATCCATAGCGCGGTCTGGGGATCGCGATGACTTTGATACCGCAAGGAGGCTCACGCTATTGCAATAGCCTCGAGACCCGGCGCTCACTGACCTGATAGGTCGTTTGCGCCAATAGGCTAGCGTCCGCCGGTCCCGAGGCCTTAGAGCTTTTTTTCGCACGAGCGCCTGGAGCTTATGGCGATCCAGCGACGGATCGGCCACGAGCCGTTTCAGTTTGGTGTTTTCTTTTCACAGTTGCCGGAGCTCTCGCGATTCGCTCACCCTCAGTCCGGTATATTTGCGCTCCACACCTGGAAGGTCTGCTCGGGGATACCCAGCCGTCGACAGACTTCCGCCATAGTCGTGCCGCCTTCCGCTTGCTGCAAGGGGGCGAGGATCTGCTCGTCAATATGTCCTCGTCGTCATGCCCATGTCGGGCCCTACTTCTGGCGGAAGAAGACCACCTCGCCGAACGGTTCCTCAAGTTCCCGCTGGCCTGCTTTTCGGGTTTTGGATCAGGCCTGCGCAATCAAACTGAACCGATGGCCCAATTGTTGGGGGCAGTTAGGAACATCCGTTGTTCCGGCCTATTTCCAGAAAAGACTACGTGCCATTTCGTGCATACAATAGACGGACGAATTCTTAGTAAGGAATGGATGTAATAGGGGAAATCTGCGTCTGTTCTCTCTAGATTGTTGTTGAGAAATATTCCCGCTAGCGGTATCGTCTCAAGCACTCCACTGATCCCGCCTTCTCCTACCTGAGAGGTTTGTGATGCCTTTCCCTGGAGCTAGCCCCAACGCGAATCCTTATGATTCGTTATCCGGAGCCAACCGCAACGCGGACAGTTTTCTCCTCGAGGAGTACAAGCACTTATCCGCGCTACTTCGTCAGAACGAAGAGGCAGGCGATCGCCGCATCACTCTCCTACTTACATTGACCACTGCGGTTAGCGCAGGGCTGGTGGCGCTCCTCACGAGCAAGGGGACGTGCTTCACGGCGGAGAATCTCTCCACCATCGCCAACGGCGCGTATGCAGCCCTCTTGGTATTGGGACTCATCACATTGCGACGTGTCTACAAACGCAATATGACCACGGATAGTTACAAAGATGGCATGGACCACATCCGGAACTATTTCGCGATGTCAGATCAGCGTCTCGCAAGCTATCACCCTTTTAAAGCATCGAATGCTCCTCGTTCGTTCTGGGAGCGCCATCGCTTTTGGAACGGAGGACTGTTGACGATCACGTGCAGCTTAAACAGTGCCTTTATTGCGGTGCTCTGCATGATGAACGCAAATACAATCCATATACCTCTTTGGCTTGCAGGAGCCATGGGCTACGCTGCGAGTCTTGTGGTTCAATGGGTCGCCGTTGAATCGGAAAAGAAGTCACCAGTGTCCATTGCGTCAGTTGACAGCACTAACCAACCAAGCCCCAATACATAAATGGCAGCCGGGTGACACTGGGAGTGGAGAGGATTCGGAGAGATTTCAGACCCGTTTCGACAGGGGTTTTCTGCTCTGGACCCAATTGAAGAGTATGGAAAGCCAGCACAGGGTCATGATTAGGGGATCGTTATCGAGGATGAGTATCTGGCATCTCTGGTTCGTCCGTGAATGTGAAACTGCGGAAGGGATTGGGAGAGGAGGACGGATTAAAGTTAAAGTGCTTTGAGCGTGGAGATGGCGAGCTTGAACTCTGGAAGGAGCCGGAGGACAGCTCCTTTCGACTGAAGGAGCTGACGCCGCAGATCTTTGCCAGTGTGCTATCTCCCGCGCTCGGCATGACCTTTTCTCCAATTCCGCTTGGCCCGATGCGAACTGAAACCGTTCGACGCTTGTTCTGCTCTGCCACACCGGCGGCCACACACATAATTGTCAAGAAGCATCGACGGACGAGACGCTGGAAGAAGTCGGACATGAGTGTTCTGGTAGAGATCCCAGAGATAACCGCGCCAGAGAAGATCGTGTCCGTGTCATTGGAATCCGATTCGGATCTGACCACTGCGAGCCAGAAAATAACTGATCTCACTAAAATTCGCCGCTCACCGCATGAGTCAACATCGGGCTTAGAGATGAGCATGTGCGAGTGATGAACTATGGAAGGACAAGCATCGTGTTTGCCGTAGCGCAGAACGACTTGGCGAGAAAGCGGAATGCGCTTTCTCCTGAAGGGCCGCGGGCACCGCTTCCATCGACACACAACCCGGTGTGGTATGCGGTCGCTACCTCCTCGCATGCGGACGGTCTTCCTCGAATACAAGCCAAGCTCACCATCAGTCAACCAGGAGATCCCTACGAACAAGAAGCCGACCGCGTGGCTGACCAGGTCACGCGTATGCCAGAACCAACGGGGCAGCGCACCTGCGCCGCATGTGGAGTCGGTGGTGGTCCTTGTCCTAAGTGCGAAGCCTCGCAGGGTTCCATGCTCCATCGCAAAGCCGATGCTGCCTCTGGTTCATCAGCCTCCTCCGATGCAGTGGGCTTAATCTCTCACCTCGGCCCCGGAGAACCACTTGATCCCAGCACCCGCGCCTTCTTTGAACCCCGCTTTGGTCACGATTTCAGTCATGTGTGTGTCCACGATGGTGATCATGCTGTTGGGTCAGCTAAGTCCATCAATGCGAGCGCGTATACCCTTGGGCATAACGTCGTATTCGGTGTTGGCCGGTATGCTTCAGAATCAGGCAAAGGGCGCCGTCTCTTGGTCTACGAGCTAGCGCATTTAATTCAGCAGAGAGGTGTGATCGGCGGAGGAATCTCAGCATATCTGTCAGTAGCACAATCCAGCGCTCCATCTCGTTTGACGACTGCAGCGGATCTGAGGATATCATTACCAAGTCACATGACTTCACGATGAAAATGGTTAGCGACGTGGCGGCCAAGCTGAATAAGTACGATGGCTCGAACCCGCCTGAGGTGAAGAAGTCGCTCGACGACAACATGAATGACTCCAGTACCGAATTGGCCAATGGGCTGGCAAAAAAGTTACCTTGGCTTGCCGAACAGGCCGTAGACACTCAGTTCGAATGCAATCCTAGTGGAAAAGCGCGCGCTTGGTCTATGGTCTGTGTCTCTTTTACTGACATTGAACTCCATCCCGCATGCTTTGCTGACAAAGAGATTGCCGCGCAGGCGCGCACGATGCTACATGAGTGGCTGCATCGCTACGCCTGCAAGTTCGGCCTCGCCTATCATCACCAACAAGACGAATTCGCCAAGTTGAGCAAGGCTCAGCCGAAAACCAACGCTGACTCCAGTGCCTGGTTTGTCTATGAAGCACGCTGATCGTTGGTTTTTGCTGAATCGACGCGCCAAATAGTGCGTACTGATCAGCGAGAAAAGTCGTAAAACCTTTTGTTTATACGCATTCCAAGAAACCAGATGCTCACTGTTTAGCGTTCGTATAACTAAGGAAGCTGTCATGATTGAAATCCTGTTTAAAGCTGAAGTCAGGGGGAGCGATCGTCGTGCATTCCTTGAGTTCATTGAATGGGATGCTCGTGTGGCGGAGGACGAAGAACGAGAATCTGGGACGCTCTGCTTTGACTACTTTGAGGACCCTCATGACTCCAATGTGTTCTTCGTATATGAAGCATACCGCGATGAGGTGGCATTCGACGCCCACAAACGGAATGCGCCATTCAAACGATGGGAATCTCACATCAAGCCGAATATATTGACCGAGTTTCAGATCCTCTTTGAGCGAGTGGAGGTCGTACATTCATCAACGACGCTCGCGCCACATGATGAGGCTACCCTGAAGAGCCTCAACGAACGATTTGTGGTGCTGGAGCAGCAGCGCGATGCTGAGGCCAAGGCCTGGTTTAATACTATTTTGTCCGATCACCTGATTTTCAGACGTGCGGACGGATCGATGGTGGATAAACAAGCCTTTCTGAAGAGTCTAGATAACCCGAATCGTTTCCTAACACGCCATATGGAGGATGCACATATTATTGCGTTGGGCGACCGTGCACTTGTTTTCTTGGTTGTGCGTACGACTGAAGGGGACGGAGCTGTAAATCGTTACCGCAATATTAGACTGTTCTCTAAGCAACCAAATACGTGGATGCTCCAGCGCTGGTATAACTATGAACTCATACATCGGGAGTGGCAATCTTCCGATCAGGTTCAATTCAGCTACCTCTGGGATGAGTACAAGTATCGCCATGGTCTCTGTTGGCAAGCAGTCTACAAGGTTACTGCAGCTGTATTTTTTCTTGCGGGTCTGCCGTATGTACAGCCAGAGCTGACCAACAACCTTGGGTGGTTTGTGCTGGCCCCAGCTATTCTTGGTACCGTATTCGCAGTGTTCGGGGTGTACGTTGTCAACAATGAACTCAAATTATTCTCATATGCTAAGGTTGCCCATAACAAACTGCGGAAGCAGTTTATTAAGTCCGTGGTCAAGAATGACGAGATTAGCGGGAGGATTGCAGAAGACCTCAATCCCGATAATGCGCGGCGGACACTATTCGATATTTATGTGCACGTGCTGCTGATCATGGTGTGCATCTTGAGCGCTGGTAATGCGTTGTTTCTAGGAATTTCGAGGGGCCTTGTATATTGCCTGTTTTGTTTCTGAACCGATTGCTCGCGCCGCATCGCAGGTGACAAGGGGCTCTAATATGGGAGTCCAAGAGTGCACGTAGTTGTTGGTGTGACCAACCCGTTGACCCAAAACCCGAAAAGTAGGCCAGGGGGAGCTGGAGGAAATGGTCGGCGGCGTGGTCTGCTTTACCCCAAGGAGGACCCGACGATGGCGTGACGACGAGGGCATACGGAAGAGCAAATTCTGGCCGCCTTGCGCCAGGCCGAGAGTGGTACGACGGTCGCAGAAATCTGTCCTACGGTGGGCAGTAGCGAGCAAACATTCTACGTGTGGGAACGGAAGTATGCGGGGCTGGCCCTCAGCGAGCTGCGCGAGCTCCGACAGTTGCGGGAAGAAAACACTAAGCTGAAACGGTTAGTCGCGGATCTCTCGCTGGATCGTCACATGCTGCAGGAGATTGTCCGAAAAAAGCTGTAAGGCCTCGGGACCGGCGGGCGCTGGCTGGCTGGGCGCAGACGACCTACCAGGTCAGTGAGCGCCGAGTCTCGAGGCTGTTGCCGATGGCGCGTGCCTCATTGCGGTATCAGGGGCATCGTGATCCGCAGGAGGCGTTGCGAATGCGGATGCGCGAGTTAGCTGCGGCACGGGTGCGGTTTGGGCATCGACGCTTGACGGTGTTGTTGCGACGCGAGGGATGGTCGGTGAATGGCAAACGCATCGATCGGCTCTATTCGGAAGAAGGGCTGACCGTGCGCACGAAACACCGCACGAAAGCCGCCGGCCGAGCCCGTGTGCCGCAGCCAGGGGCCACCGCCCCGAACCAGCGGTGGAGCATGGACTTCATGAGCGAACGGGTCGCCGATGGTCGGTCGTTTCGAATCCTGATGGTCGTCGATCAGTTCACCCGTGAATGCCTCAGCCTGCTGGCCGATCGGTCGCTGACAGGCGAGAAAGTCGCACAGGCCTTAGAGCTGCTTGTGGGGCAGCGAGGTGTCCCGCACTCGATCACCGTGGACAACGGCAGCGAATTTGCCAGTCGTGTCATGGATGCCTGGGCCTATCGCCACGGGATTCAGCTCGACTTCATCGACCGGGCAAACCGGTGGAGAATGGCTTCATTGAGAGTTTTAATGGACGGCTTCGCGATGAATGTCTGAACGTGGAAGTCTTCTTCACACTCGAGGATGCGCAGGAAACATTGACGCGGTGGCAGGAGGATTACAATCATCTACGTCCCCACAGCTCGCTCCAGGACAGGACACCAGCCGCCTTTGCCGCGGACTGGTCAGCGCTGCCCCAGAGAGCCCCCGCCGCACTCGAATTACTGGAGGCGCTCACGTGAGCTAGGCTAGGTTCGTATCGCCGCACAGGCGGCTCAAACCGATCACGCCCAGGCCAAATCCTCAGGTCTCGATCGGTCTACATTAGCGGGGCGGGTCAGCAGGGTGCGTAGTGACATTCAGCCTGGCACAACCGCAGGGGGCCGGTCACCGTATACTGACAACATTTCTGCCCCGCAACCTTCACTTTTTTGACATCCATCTGCACACAGTCGCCCCGCTGGTCCTTGCTGAAGAGCCGCGGCTGTCGAGGGCGTCGCGGGCCGATGCGCCGGATAGGCGGATAGCCGAGGTCGCGGCAAGCGCGGCAGATGGTTGCGGCTGCGACGCGAATGTGATGCGCCCGGTCGAGCCAGATCCGGGTCCGCATCGCACCAAAGTGCAGCGCGCGACGCGTCTGCTCGATGAGCCGCACCGCCTCCCTGGAGATACGTAGGCACCGCATGCGCGGATGAGCGGGACTAGGCCCGCGAGCCCACCGGTCACCCACCGACGGTGCCAGGTTCTCACTGTCTTGCGATCCAAGCCGAATCGCCGGGCGGCACCTTTGAATCCATACTCTTCGGCAGAGCGCACAATCGCTAGCCGGCTGTTGATGCGGTGATGATGGCGGGCGGCGATGCGCAACGTTCTCAGTTTCTTCGTCGTCATCAATCGCATGGGATCCCCCCCCCTGGTGACAGTTCGTGACTGTACGCCATGCGGTGGGCCCACTCTCACTAAGATATTTCACCCTTCTTGCCACGCACAAAGTTGGCCGCGCACCCGAATGCCCTGTTGTGTCTTGTAGCCATAAGGTCTCCAGCTTACCGTATGGTTACGAAACGCCCGAATTACCTAGGCCAAATATACGTGTAATTAATCGAGTTGACGAATTCGCGACCAAGGAGTAATAGAAGCGCTTATGAGTTGGGCCTGGTGGATACTGTGCATGTTAATGGTGACGCGGATTTCCTCAGACTGGTGCAGCGCATCCACAAATATACTGAGCTCTCCATGGGTTGCTATGGATTTTCTAAACTCATCCTGTCAATGCCATCGACCAGGCTACGTTTCCGGCTAGTGGAAGATAAAAATGATTACTGAAGCGGCGGTCTTGATTAGGGACGAGGTTCGTAATTATCTCATGCAGGTAAATGCCGTACCCCGAAATGCCGACGTGGTGCTGGGAAATATTGCCTCGCTGGAAAATGAAGCAGCACTCTCCGATAAAGTCATCATATCACTGGTCAATGTGGAGGAAGAGAGCGCGTTAAAGAACAATCGGAACTGGTCCCATAACCCGATTACCGGCGGGATTGAGACCGCCCATCCCCCGGTTCACCTCAATCTCTATCTTCTGTTTACGGCAACCCACCCCCAAAACATTGGTGACGACGGGGCTTACCAAAACGCTTTAAGTCGGATTGGTGCCATCATTGAATTCTTTCAGTCCAAAAAGATATTTACGTTTCAAAACTCCCCTGCATTCCAGCCCCGGAACTTCAGCGAACGAGTGCTCAACGAGATTCGCCTCGTGCCGGAGCTGTACACTTTGACCTTTGAGCAAATCAACCATCTGTGGGGCTCGCTCGGAGGGAAGCAGTCTCCATTTGTCATGTATAAAATACGCTTGGTTAAAATTCAGGGTCGCATCACGGCCGAGGCCCCACTCATCGAATCAGTTGAGAGCGACGTTCGCGATAGGTATTCGAACTAAACGGAGCGCAGCCGGATGTTGCTGGGGGCCAATGATTAATATTGAGTACAAGCGCCTCTTCGAAGTGAGGTTCCTGCACGACTACTATCTCTATGGAGCTGAACCAGGCAATGGCGGGAGCGTGAAGTCCTTCTTTGCCATGAATGCGGAGAACCAGACGACGCGGTTGGATGAACTGGTGAGAAGCGGCCGGTATGACATGAGGAAGGATCTGGATCTTCTCGTCGGCGCCAATGACGAGCAATTGTTCAGGAATCTACGAATGAAATTGGTGAGGACGGCTACGGGTTTTTTTGTGGGGATGCAGGTCAAGAGGGTGGTCTCCAATGGCGGAGAGTTCCGTTTTCAGCCCGAGATTCTTCCTCCGGTGGATACTTACGTGACAATTGGACTTTCGATCGCGAATCCGTTTTTCGGAGCCATTTCGAACCTGAGGTTGGACCAGGATCTGGACAACATCTACTACTTTACCAACGGAGATGCTCGCGACGACCTCTCGCTCGCTGCTCCGATCGCGCAACTTGTTCCAGGGCAGCGGTATCGAATGGGTGACCTTGCGCTCGTCGGCGGCAGTGTCAAGCAAGCGGTTGCCGATAACAATGGGAGTGCCAGTTTTTGGTCAACCGTCGCGGGTAAGGGGCTTGTTAATCAGGGGGATCGCAGTCTCAGTCCTCGGGAAGATTGGTATCGCAATTGGAGGGGGACGGTTCGGCTTCGATCGGAGCATCCGGTGGGTGTCCTGAGAATCGCATTGATGAGCAAGAATGGTCGATTGAATCCAATTGACGAAAATGGACTCTTGACAGCAAGATTCAACAGTGCTAGTAGAACTGCATATCCAATATTTGAAGTTCGGTTTCTCAGTAGGTATACATATTGGCGCTACCGGAAAAGAAGTGGGTTTGGCGAGAGAGAAATTGAGACGATTATGAACGGGGCAGGTTCAATTCTGGAGAGGCATGGCAAGGTGTTTGTCACGAAGAACCCCCGGCCGCTCACCAGGGAACGATCGGCGTGGAGCGGAGCCTCCATTCGTCTCCAAGATGCCCAGCCTGGTGCGATTAAGGCGGAGGGCGGTAAAATTTTCAGCGATGTCGAATTCAACGAATTAAACCCAGTTCCGAAGGAAGGCTAATATGGCCGTCACGAGTCTTATTCCCCGTCTGAAGACACCTGGAGTCTACGTTGAGGAGATTCCGAAGCTCCCGCCCTCCATTGCTCAGGTCGAGACCGCGATCCCCGCATTTATCGGTTACACGGAGAAAGCAGAGGACGGCCGTGGGCGGAGACTGACCAACGAGCCAAAGCGAATCGTGTCTTTGCTCGAGTATGAGAGGTTCTTTGGAGGGCCACAGGCTGAGACTGGGATCGTTGTTGAGATTAAAGAGGGGCCTGCGCTCCAAGCGTTCGAGGTGAATGGAACAATCGCTGAATCTGAGCGCAAGAAGTTTCTCATGTACTATGCGCTTCAGCTTTTCTTCAGCAATGGCGGCGGCCCGTGCTGGATTGTCTCGGCGGGAAGCTATGAGGGCGCTGGGGGGGAAGTTGTGCAGGCCGATTTGCTGGCTGGGCTGCGCGCAACGGAGCGGGTGGATGAAATAACCCTCTATGTCTTTCCAGATGCTCGAGGGTTGACGACTGCAGCGGACTACTACGGACTCTACACTGAGGCGATCAGCCTGTGCGTTAAGCTGCAAGATCGATTCACAGTGACAGACATATGGCCTGACCCGGCGGGCTTGCCGGAGGAGTGGCCTAAGAATATTCAAGCGATGCGGGATGGGCTGCCATCGGAGGTCGACCAGGCCAAATACGCCGCCTCCTATTTCCCTGACTTGGAAACAACTCTGGACTTCTGGTATGGGGGGGAGGGGCCGGGTGATAAACGTGTCAAGATTAATCATACCGGTGGCGACGGCAGTCTGAGTGGGACGCTCGAAGACCTTAGAGCAAAAAATAATGCGCTTTACTTCCGCGCACGTGCTGCGATCCGGAACATCCCTTGTGTTATGCCCCCGTCCCCGGCGATGGTTGGGATTTACGCGCGCGTCGATGCATCTCGCGGTGTCTGGAAAGCTCCAGCTAATGTGGGTGTAAACTCGGTGATCAAGCCCACGATCCTCCTTACCGACAGGGAGCAGGAGGGCCTGAACGTGGATTCAGTGGCAGGTAAGTCCGTCAATGTGATCCGGGCCTTCAGAGGGCGTGGCATCATTGTCTGGGGCGCGCGGACACTGGCGGGGAACGACAATGAGTGGCGTTACGTGCCGGTCAGGCGTTTTTTTAATATGGTAGAAGAATCTGCTAAGAACGCCAGCGCTCAGTTTGTATTTGAGCCCAACGATCGAAACACGTGGACGCGCGTACGGTCCATGATTGAAAATTTCTTAACGCTCCAGTGGCGGGCCGGTGCCTTGATGGGGACGACCACTGAGGAGGCCTACTACGTACGTGTTGGGTTAAATGAAACAATGACCGAGTTTGACATTTTTGAGGGGCGGATGATTGTCGAGATTGGTATGGCAGTGGTGCGTCCAGCGGAGTTTATCATCCTTCAGTTCAGCCATAAGATGCTGTCGGAATCCTGAGTCTTTGCTATTGACCGGTAGGAAAGGCGAGCTAGTCAACCATGGCCGAAAATACAAAAAGCAGCGCGTCGCCGACATCTGGAAATCTTGTCTGCGAATTCCATAAGAAAAAGAAGAGCGAACGAGCTTCGCTTAAAAGCACGCTTGCGGCGTCCGCTATCCTTATTGAATCGTTGGAGATTGAGCGGGGCTATGCTTTGTGTTGTCGAGCTAAATCTGAGGAAGCCGCTGACTACTATCGAGACCTTGATAATTTCGAGCTGTTCGACATGCAGAAGAGCTCCGAAATCATCAAAGCCAATATTAAAAATTTGGTTGGGCAGGATGCCGAACTTGGGAAGGCAATCACTGCGGCCTCGAAGTCGCTGAACGACCTGAAGAAGAAGCTGCAAGAATCCAACGATGCCGCTTGTCAAATGCATAACTGTCTCCAGAGCCTCCTGGGTTTTAAAGAGGAAAAACCGTCAGGGAAGCATAAGCTGTCAGAAAAAGTAGCCTGTGTCACTGAGCTAGCGAAGAAACTCAGTAAGCATGGACAGGAAGCGGCGGCGGCTATGGTGAAGGTTGCTGGTATTCACACTTTTTCAAGCCTTGAAACGCTGCAGCCGTTCGGAGACGAGTTGGCCAACGCAATCAAGGCGCTGAAGAGCGGGAATGATTCGCTGATTGCCGCCGCAAAAAAAGACGAGGAGAAAAGTCAGGCCGACCTCACGCTGGTTGTGCAGAACTTGAACGCGGAGGAATTTAAATCTTTCGGCACAGCAGGGGTCATCAATGGATATAACAGCACTCTCGGTTTCATATGCGAAGGGGAGTGTCAGCCCATCACGTGTGTAGAAGAGATCTGTAAGGAAATTGGTAAGTGTGAATCGAAGTCGGGCGAGGCGCCACATGGCCAGTTTGCGACAGGTGACAAGGATTAATCACATTCTCATATTTGCCTATTGCCATGATGAACTACCAACAACACCCATGTGAGCCACCGAAGTTTCTGAGTGAAGATGAGCGGAAGGAGTGCTGCAAAGGGGAAAAGCCCGATCCTCCTGACCGACAACGAAATTGCGTCGAGATCTGGAAGCAGAAGTTGCAGGACGCGCGACAGAAGATGGATGAAGCTGGGGCCCGTCGTGTCAAAGCTGAAAACATCCATAAGAATGCTGCCTCGTGGGAGGGTAAGTTAAAGAAGTGGAAGGAAGACGCTGACAAGGCTCACGAGAAGGCCGAAGAAGTCCATAATGCGCTAGGGCGGTTTCTTGAAGCGGTTGCTCGGACCAAGGCAGCGGAAACTGCAACGTCGGTCAAAGCCGTCCTCTGTTTGGTGAAAAGCATCTTTGACGACGTGAACGAGTTGCTGAGAGTCAGTACCTCGGCGGAGGTTCAGGAGGGGAAGATACAGGAACTCAGGCGGCTGATCGAGTGTGATGACAGTTTAGCTGCAAATATTAAAGAGAAGGCGCTGGCTTGTATCACGGTCTTCCAAGACAAGATTGCGGTGGTGTATGCTGCGCGGGAAGATATGCTAAACAAGCTGCTTGAGATCCTGCACGGTGCGAATATTCTCGTAGCAGCCGTAGACAAGTCTGGGACGCGGGAAAATGCCGGTTTAACATGGCAGCTCACGGATTTATATCTGAGGATTGAGGGAAAGACTGCCTACTCGGCCAGGGTAAGGAAGTGCGGGTGTGGTGAGCCTCAACCAACTCCACAATCACCGCCCTGCGAAAGCAATATCATCGCCCCGGGGGAACCGTTTTTGCCAATTCGTAAAAGTGAGTATTACGTCGGAATAGCAAAGCTTTACAAGGAAGCGGAATTAAAATTGACGACCGCGAAAGAAGCGATGGCCAAAGCGAGAAAGGAGGCCGACACGGAAGCTGCTTGTTACAACGGCCTGAATGACGCAATTGCCGCTGCTGAGGCGGCTGAAGCTGCTAAGTAGATGGCATGAGTTTTTACTTGTGAATCACTAATCAATAAGGCGTTATAAATTATGCCAGCACAAGGAAATTATCCGCTTCCTAAATTTCACTTCTCGGTAGAGTGGGGCGAGGGGTTCCGGATCGGATTCACAGAAGTAAGCGGTCTTGATTTCGAGACGGAGGTCATCGAATACCGGGAGGGGCATAGTAGGAAATATAACAAAACCAAGCAGCCTGGATTGACCAAGTATAGCGACGTGACGCTGAAACGTGGCACTTTCGAAGGCGACTTCGACTTTTTCAAGCTTTGGAAGGAATCGTATTATTTCCAGGAAGGGAACAAGACCGGCAGCCGATACCGTCGGACTGTGACGATCAAGTTGCTTAACGAAGAGCACGAGCCCATCATCACCTGGCAACTTGAGAACGCGTGGGCAAAAAAAATGCAGTCCACGGACCTTAAGGCTGACGGAAATGAAGTGGGTATCGAGACGATGGAGCTTGCTCACGAAGGCCTCACCATCCTTGAGGCGAAGTAGGCGAAGAGTGTCTCGGTCTCAATATGCCCATGACGTATTATCCGACTGTCGGCTTTCACTTCGTGGTAACCTTCGAAGGCCTCCCGAATACAACTAGTCAAGACATTGGCTTCCAGTCCGTTGCAGGTCTAGATGTTCAGTTGGATACCGAGACATGGAAGGAAGGTGGGCAGAACCATTTTATTCACGCGCTGCCAGGCAGGAGTCAATTCTCGTCCTCTTTGACCTTAAAGAGAGGCCTCCTCAGACCGAAACATTCGGGGATAACAGATTGGTGCCTGCAGGCGTTCCAGCATCTGAAGGTCATACCGCTGAAATTGGTGACAGTGGCATTGCTGGATGAGGAACACAATGTGCTCGTCAAGTGGGACTTGGAGCACGTCTGGCCGAAAAGCTGGAAGATCGGCGAACTGAACGCAGAGCGGAGCGAGGTGCTGATCGAGACCATGGAGTTGAGCTACAACCGATTCACGTACAAAAATCCATAACACCTATGCCTCTTGAGATTCGCGAACTGGTGATCAAGGCGACGGTCGGGAACGGCTCTGACGGTTCGGTGGCCACCGATAAAAATGCTGGGCCGATTGACGCCAAAGAGGCGGATGTGAATCTCGTTGTGGAGAAGGTGATGGAGATTTTGGATGAAATATCAGAGCGCTAACAATGACCAGCGGCGCCATCGAAAAGGTCAGAATCTTTGCTTACCTTAACAAGGAACTGACCCAGCAGAACCCCTCCCTGACAGAGCCTTTCTACATTCCGCTGAATCCGGAAAACTACTCGAAGACCTTCAAAATAGAAACCGACAACCGCCGGGGCCACGGTAATCAGGGGACCGACCCACGTTACACGTCAACGGTTCCGGAGGAACTGAAACTCGAATTCATCCTTGATGGCACGGGTTCCATCGAGAACTATGTCTATAAGGATATGTCTGTCAAGGATCAGTTCGATTTGTTTCTGAAAACAGTCTATCGGATGGAGGGCAAGATTCATCGTCCCAATTTTCTCAAGGTCTATTGGGGCAAATATTTGAAGTTCCCATGCATCCTATCTGGTCTGGATGTCAACTACCAACTGTTTGAATCCAGCGGCGACCCCTTGAGGATTAAGCTGACCGCGACGTTCTTGAGTTACCTTGGGACGGAGGAGCGCACCGCCCGTGAGCGCCTGAACTCGCCGGACTTGACGCACGTCAGAGATACGAAAGCCGGCGACCGACTCGACCTGATGACCCACAATATCTACAACGACACAAAGCACCTCCTGCAGGTGGCACGCGCGAACGGTCTCAGAACCTTTCGCCGGCTGGAGACCGGAACGAGACTGCGCTTTCCACCGATTGACAAAACTGGAGCGACATGAGTCCGGAAGCGACTATTCCGAATAACTCCGTCCACGACATGGTTACATTCGACTTGGTAGTCGGTGGGACGGTGCTCGACACCGGTTACCAGGTCATCTCCCTCTCGGTAAAGAAAGAAGTTAATCGTATTCCCACTGCTACCATTGTTTTACGCGATGGCGAAGCAGCCGAAAGGGAATTTGCGGTGAGTAATTCTGACCACTTCGTTCCGGGTAAAGAAATTGAAGTGAAGATTGGTCGGGACGGCAACAACACCACGGTCTTCGCAGGCATCGTCGTCAAGCACAGGATCCGAATCCGTGAGTCCGGCAGGGGAGAACTCATCGTTGAGTGCAAAGACAAGTGTGTGCGCATGAGTGTGGGAAGGCATAATCGGTACTTCGAGGATAGCAAGGATAGCGAGGTTATCGAGGACCTTATCGGGAGATACGCCGGTTTGGGGAAGGACGTGGAGCCTACCAGCCTCAAGCATGCCGAACTCGTTCAGCACCACTGCACCGATTGGGATTTCCTGGTGTCGCGTGCCGAGGTCAATGGCAGGATCGTCATCGTCGATAACGGGAAGGTGCAGGTGAAGAAGCCGGATACGAACGCTAATCCAGCTCTTTCAGTGGCCTACGGGACAACACTGCTTGAGTTCGAAGCGGTCATGGATGCCCGGACGCAGTGGCGATCGGTAGAGGCAAAGGCCTGGGATTACAGTAACCAAGACATGTTTGAACGCAGTTCCGATTCAGCTCCGGTCCGTGAGCCAGGGAACCTGTCGGGAAGCGACCTGGCAAGAGCCATCGACTTAGAGAAATTCGAACTACGACATAGTGGCCAGATGGTTGAAGCCGAGCTGCAGGAATGGACGGATGCGGCGATGCTCAAGAGTCGCTTGGCCAAGATTTGTGGTCGAGCCAAGTTCTTCGGGTTTGCCGGGATCAAACCAGGACAGCTCGTTGAACTGCAGGGAGTTGGTGATCGCTTCAACGGAAGAGCCTTCGTAAGTGCCGTCAGGCACGATGTCGGCAATGGCGCGTGGGATACACACGTGCAGGTCGGTTTGCCCCCGCAGTGGTTTCACCGATCGCCCGAGATCCTGGACGTTCCGGCGGCAGGTGTGCTTCCCGCAGTGCACGGCCTGCAAATTGGTAAAGTGGTGCAACTCCAAGATGATCCGGGCGGTGAACACCGGATCCTCGTGAGGTTGCCAATCATCAACAACGCGGCGCGTGGGATCTGGGCGCGGGTTGCGAGCCTCGACGCCGGGAATGACCGTGGTGCGTTTTTTCGCCCTGAGATCGATGACGAGGTCGTCGTCGGTTTTTTGAATGGCGACCCACGCGACAGCATTGTGCTGGGAATGCTCCACAGCAGCGCTAAGCCGGCACCGATCACCGCGCAGGACGTCAATCATGAGAAGGGGTTCAAGACACGGAGCAAGATGCGAGTTCACTTCAACGACGACAAGAAGACCGTCACGATCGACACGCCTGCCGGCAACAAGATTGTTCTGGACGAGGCAAGCACCTCGATTACCATTCAGGATCAGAAGGACAATAAGATTGTGATGGCCCCAGCAGGGATCGCCGTGGAAAGTCCCAAAGACATTACTCTAAAGGCAGGGGGAAAGATCGAGATTGAAGCTACGACGGACCTCATTATGAAGGCTGTCAGAATAGCTCAAACCGCACAGGGCTCAATGGAGTTGAAAGGCGCAACGTCGAATTTCGAAGCCTCAGGGCTTGCCGTAGTCAAGGGATCCATCATCCAAATCAATTAGAGAGGAAGGCATGCCTCCAGCTGCCAGACTAACCGATCTCCACATCTGTCCGATGGTCACCGGCCTCGTTCCCCACGTCGGTGGACCGGTCAGCGGACCTGGTGTTGCCACCGTCCTGATAGGCGGAATTCCCGCGGCGGTGGTCGGCGATATATGTGTGTGTGTCGGGCCTCCCGACACCATTGTAAAAGGATCCGCGACCGTGCTGATCGGTGGTAAACCAGCGGCCCGCATGGGAGACCAGACTGCGCACGGCGGCAGCATCGGGCTAGGTCTGCCCACCGTACTGGTGGGAGGCTGAAGACAGGAGCGGTGATGAACGAAGCGTCATTCTTAGGAACAGGCTGGGCTTTCCCTCCTGAGTTCAACAAGGCGAGTGGCTCAGTTGAGATGGCGCAGGGGGAAAGGGATATTCAGCAAAGCCTTGAGATCCTGCTTTCCACCAGTATCGGGGAAAGAGTCATGCAGCCCTTGTACGGGTGCAACTTACGGGACTATCAGTTTGAACCATTGAGCAACACTTTTCTCGGGTTCCTAGTCGACCTGGTCGAACGGGCCATTCTCTTTTTCGAGCCAAGAATTGTGGTAGAGAACATCTCTATCACGGAGCCGGGAGATGTTCTGGTGGTCGAAGGGATGGTCCTGATTTCGATTGACTATGTCATTGCAGGGACCAATTCCAGGTATAACTATGTGTACCCTTTTTATCTGCGCGAGGCGGATAGGAGCATCTAGCATCGGTGCGATTCACCCGAAGGATAGGTCATGGCGGTTCCAACGAAAGTCCAGCATCCCTTACTCTGGAGTCCAGGGACGAGTCAGCGCAAGCGAATTGCCGACGCGCTCTCGTTGCGCCACGATTCAGCGCAGATAGATGGTCGCAAGCTAGGGGACTTGTTTGATTCCATCTACCAGTACGGGCGTCTTGTCGTTTTTCATGAACATAAGATAGATCCTGAAGGCCGAGCATACGTCGAGCTGAGCAATTGGTTGAGCTTCTTCGAGGGGAGCTTACCCTTCACCCTGAACCGATTTGCCAAGTTGGATTTCGATCAGCTCGAAGCCGACCTAAGGGGTTTCCTCTCGGCGATCGAGAACAAGCCGAATGCCGAGAGCCTGCGTCTGCTTCTCGATCTCTATCGCTTCGAGCTGATCGCTCCGTGGGACCGTCTTCTCCAACGATCTACGCGCGAGTGGGACCGTCTCCGACAATCTGCGCGCCAGAGTGAGGGGCTCCAACGATCTGCGCACCAGTTGTATTTCGAACTGGTGACGCTCCTCGAACGGACAACCCGAACCTCGCTGCTTCCGTCCTTGCGTCGTTTTATCAATTTGAGTAACGCCGCCGCCAAGTATTTTGGCACAGGCCGGTATGAGTTCGCCGCATTTGCCAAAGCGCCATGGGATATTCCTAGAGAGGACCTCTTTATGGTGGACGAGGCCGTGGTTGACATCCCCGGAGGGCGCGACGGCGCGATCCTGTGGCTGGGCATCGAGGCGGCCGACACCGCGCAGCGATTGTTGGTAGCGCAACGGGAGATTGCAGTGGAGATCCCACGATTCCTCAACTCCAGTATCGAGGTCCTTGAAGGACAAAACGAGCCGCACTTGGGTCTCCTCCTCGCGTTTCTCCGCCTTTTCGAGCACTTTCAGGGAGATCTCAACGCGTTGACCCAAAAACACCTCGAGTTCTTTTACTTCCAGGTCCTGAAATTAAAACCGAGGAACATGAAGCCTGACCAGGTTCATCTGGTGTTCGAGACCGGCAAGCACCTACTTAGTCATGAAATCGCGCATGGGGCACAATTCAAGGGACCTAAGGACAATAATAATATCGATATCCTTTTTGGCCTCGACGAAGAGATCGTTATTGACAAAGCGAAGGTCGCGGCGTTGAAGACGTTGTTTCTGAATTCCAGCCAGGGCTGTCTTGACGCGAACACAGAGGCGCCACGATCGTTCGTGGAGGGCGTGTACATTGCCCCGGTCGCCAATTCTGCAGATGGAGAAGGCGAGCCCTTTCAAGAAGTGCAGAGCAAGAACTGGGCGACGCTGGGTGCCAAAGCGAGCAAGTACATCGCACCGGGCAAGGGTGCTCCGCAGATCCATCCCTTCGGTAGAATAGGGTTTGTCCTAGCGTCCCCGGTTCTCTGGCTCAACGAAGGGCGGAGGACGGTCACGATCACCATAGAATGTGACGCAGAAGGTAACCAGGATCTATTTACGGAATGTTTTCAGACGGTACCTCAAATAAAAGACTTATTCGACGTGAGATTTAGTGGTGAAGACGGTTGGTTCAAGGCCGAGAGAGGCGTTACGGTAAAGATAGAACCTAAAGACCGGAAATATCTCACGCTGACATTCGTCTCGACGCTCGGGCGTGATGAACCGGCTGTAGCTTTTTACGAGGAAAAGGCGATCGACGAATTCCTCGCGACAACGTGTCCGTTACCAATGGTCAAGATCGAACTGAACCCTGACGTCCAAGCGAGGTGTCAGAGTAGTTGTAAGCCGGACGATTGTTGTCTAGCCAAGCAGGATCGTGCGGATACGGTGGGGATTGCGCTCTATCATTTTTTGAGGTGCTTGAGGATTAAGGACGTCAAAATCGATGTCAAGGTCTGCGGCGTGAAAAACCTCGTCGTCCAGAATGAGGAAAGTCTTCAGGATGTGAATAGCCCCTTGTTGCCCTTTGGCGCGCGACCCAAGGTCGGGGCAGAGTTCTACATCGGAAGCAAGGAGGTGTTCTGCAAGAACTGGCAGAAGTTCTGGCTACATGTTAACTGGAAAGGCAAACCTTCTAAATTAAAAGAACACTATGAATTCTATAATAATGATGAGCCTTTTGAAGATGGGTCCTCGGAAATCCAAGATGACAGCTTTACATTCAAGGCTGCCGTCCTAGGAGACGGTAGCTGGCATGAGCGTGTACCTTCGGCGCTCGCTCCTCCTCTCGAAAACGCCCAGAAAGATCCTAGGATTCTGATTTTTGCTGATAGCCCAGATATCAATGAGGACAATCTGTGTGGGCGGACGATCGATCCCAATGATTCTTCATATTACAAGAAGTTTCTGAAGAACGAGTTCGGGGGCTTGAAATATGAGCCCAAGTCACTCAAACCCGGCCCATTGGAACCACTCAGCGTGAACGCCAACAAGGGGTTCTTCCGGATGACGCTGCAGGGTGTGAGTTTTCAGCATGATCGGTATGCCTTCGCTTTAGCTCGGAAACTCTTCAAGCTGTCGAAGGGATTGGATCCGGTCTCGCTCGGTAAGATGCGCGCGAATTTGAAGGCCGCAAAGGACACGCAAGGCGGCATTCAACAGAAAATTACAGACATCAAAACAAAAGCTGAGGAGCTCGATGGGATCAATCAGCTTGCTGATATCGATCAGCAGGCTGAACTCGATGAGCTTATAGGTAACGTAGACGATATCATCAGGGACTTGAATGAGCCCACAGGGGCCGAACGGTTGATGAAGAATCTCCATGCCGCCTTGAAGAACCTCGATGACGCGCTAAAGGTAACCGATGCACACGTGGGGTTGCCGAAGGAGCCCTACACGCCACTGATCAAGGCCCTTGAGGTCGATTACTGTGCGTCGGCGGACATCACAGATATTGAAATCATCCATCTTTACCCCTTCCCCAAGACCTCGAAGGCCGAGGTGCTGAAGGAGCATGAGACCACCTTGCTTCCCACATTCACGGAGGAGGGAACCCTTTTTATCGGTTTGACGGAGCTACGGCCCCGCTCAATCCTCCACCTCCTGTTCCAGTTCGCGGAAGCCACGGCGGATTCGGAAAGTGACCGCGCCACGATCGCGTGGCACTATCTTGCCAAGAACGAGTGGCGTCCGTTACGGCCTGGGTTTGAAGTGTTGTCGGATGCGACCGACCAGTTGACCCGTTCCGGAATCGTCAAGATTGCCGTGCCCGAGGACATTTTTAACGAGGAGACGACGGTGATGACGCGTACGACGGTGATGCCGCCGAAGACGAAGGATGATCACCATCTTTTCTGGTTGAAGGTGTCTGCCGAGCGTGCGGTCGCAGGCGTGGCTGAGTTGGTGGGCGTGCATGCCCAGGCCGCATTGGCGACCTATGGCCCGTTGGCTGACAGTGATCCGATGCGCGTTGCCGCCCCACTGGCACAGAAACAGATCGCGAAGACGCTGCAGCCGGATTCCGGGATTAAGAAAGTTGAACAACCGTACGAATCTTTTGGAGGCAGGGTGGCGGAAGTCGCAGGGACAATCCCTGTCCGCATGAGTGAGCAGTTGCGGCATAAAAGACGCAGTGTAGATGCATTCGACGTCGAACATTTGATCTTGGAGGAATTTCCCGAACTCTTCAAGTGCAAATGCATCAGTCATTCGATGGGGCTTTCGGCCAATACATACCGCCGCGATCTCGAGGTCGCGCCAGGCTTTCTGATCGTGGCGGTCGTGCCCGACCTTGCGAAACTGAAGGCAGGCGACATGCTGGAACCGAAGGCTCCGGTGAGTACGCTCACGAAGGTGAAGAAGTTCTTGAAGGAGCGAGTCTCACCATTTGCGCGGTTTCGTGTCATGAATCCACGATACGAGAAAATTATGATGAAGGTGACGGTTCGGCTCAGGCCCGGGCGCGACGAGAATTTCTATCGTTTGCAGCTAGAGACCGATCTCGTTCACTTCCTGGCTCCCTGGCATTTGGGAGATACGGACAAGGTTTCGTTCGGGCAGCATGTGGTCTATTCCGATGTGGTCGGCTTCATCAAGGGCCTGAAGTACATCGAGCATGTGATTGACTTGAGGATGTTCGATTCTCAGTCCTCAACCAGATATGACATGGTGGACGACACCGGGCTACAAGAGATCGTCCCATTGACCGCACGCTCGATACTCACTGGAGGAAAAATAGAAGTGAACATCGACAGGAAGAAGTGCGGGGAGGCACCAACGCAGCCGCCCGACGATATCAGCTCGGCGACCGTCTTCCGGAAGGCAGCACCGATATCTTGCGGAGTAGCGCAACCCTATTGGGCTAGTTGTAAGGGTACAACCGATCCTGATCGAGCCGTCTGATGGCAGGAGATACTGAAAACACCGTTAGCGCTATCGCGCCGAATGACCCGCTGCTTGCGGCATACCCCCATTTTGACTTTCAGGCGCTCCGCCGGGAGGGCTTAAAGCATATCGGGGATCTTTCTGGCAAGGTCTGGACTGATCACAATGCCCATGATCCCGGTGTCACCATTCTTGAGGAGCTGTGCTATGCGCTGATTGATCTCGGGTACCGCACCACACTGCCGATGGAGGACCTGCTTTCGGAGCCGCGGGTCGCTCCTGCAACCGACAGAGATGTTGATCCCCTTCGTCACGAGAACTTCTTCACTCCGCTCGAGATACTCAGCTGCAACCCCACGACCGTCCTCGATTACCGCAAGTTGCTACTCGACGTGGACGGTGTCCGCAACGCCTGGCTGGAGCCAAAGGAGACCGACGGTCCCCCTCATCTTTACCTGGCGCAGGCCTCTGATCAACCGAGCTTTGAACTGCAATGTTGGTCAGAGCACAAGGACGGGTCGGAGAGTCGCCCTCATCCGGTTGTCCTCAACGGACTCTATAGCATTCTCATCCAGAAAGAAACCGATGCCGACGACAAGCAGGTGTTCAAGTCGGTCCGGGAGAGGCTCGCTGCCCACCGTAATCTTTGCGAGGACTTCAAGTCGATCACGATTCTTTGTCCGCTTGAAATCGGCGTTTGTGCTGACGTCGAAATTGACGCGGCGGCTGATGCCGCTGCCGTGTACGAGGCGATCATCAAGGCCTTGAAATCTTATATCGCGCCCGAGCTGCGGTTTTACACACTCACGGAGCTGCTTGACAAAGGTAGAGCGATAGAAGACGTGTTCGCCGGCCGCCCCTTCTTGGGATCGCGGAGTGCAGGCTTTGTCGATACGGAAGAATTAGAGTCGCTGCCTTTGCGCGATGAGTTGTTCGGCTCCGACCTGTATAGTGCGGTGCTTGGAGTGAGCGGAGTACTCGCGATCCGGAGTATTTGCTTTCAAACGAGTGGGTCCCCTGAAGGAGCAACGATCCAGCGTGTCCGTGTGCCGCCGGGGTTTGTCGCTGAATTCTCACTGGATCGAACATGCGTGCAGCTGCAAACCGCTCGGGTGGTGCTATCCCTCGACAAAGAGAGGATCCACCGCCGGTTGCAAGAAGGCGGCAAACCTAAGCGCGGTCTCGAACACCTGGATTCGCCGGTTCCCGCTGGACGATATCTTCCAGATTTGGCGGATTACTATTCAATCCAGCACGATTTCCCCCTTGTCTATGGGATTGGAAAAGGAGGGCTCTCTGACAAGGAGACGCCCTCACGGAAAGCGCAAGCCAAGCAGCTCAAGGGATATCTGCTGTTCTATGATCAGCTACTGGCCAACTATTTGGCTCAGCTGGCAAATCTTAGGCACGTGTTTTCGCTCAGACAGGAATCGAAGCGCCCGCAATCGGCGAAACATACCTACTTCAACCAGGATCTCGAGAGTGTGCCAGACGGGGAAGGGCTATTTCTGCAGCATGCTGTAGGTGCCCTGTCTGATGGGAGCGTCCTCGCAGTGCCTGTGGCCGACGATGCAGTGTTCAAACAGAAGCTGGAGGAGTTGGCGACTTCGGCGCGAGCAGAGTTACGGATTGCAGACAGTTGCGGACCCTCGCCGGGTGCACTTCCGCATTTCGCGGTGACTACGGAATCGCTTCTCACGCTCCGCATCCGCCAGTCGGTGCGCGAGTTTCAGCAGGGCGAATATTCGCTGGAATTATCCCAGGATCGCAACGGGTATTTCTTCATCCTGCGCCTGAAGCAGGTTAATGGGGTGCTGTTCGTCAGCTACCGGAGATATGACAATCAGGATGAGGCTCGCGAAGCGGCGAACCTCACGGCGTTTCTGGCGAGTCAGCCTGAATCCTATGCCCGTCGAATTCAACAGGCTGAACCGAACGGCAGCCGCCTTGAGTACCTCTACGATGTAATTTACAAACCGACAGCCTATTCCAATTACCTTCAGTTCTTGGTTGAAAACCCGGAGTTGTATCTCACGCGGCGAGAGGCGTTCCTCGACCATCTGCTCGCGCGGTTCGCCACTCAGTTTACCGACTACGCGCTACTGCGGTTTGGAGCCGGCGTCCTCGGGAAGTCGGAACGTCGGCAGGTCATCGAAGACAAGTCGAGATTCCTGAGTCAAGTCGATGATCTCAGTCGCAATCGAGGTCGTGCATTTAACTACCTGCAACCGTCCTGGGGCACAGAAAATGTGTCGGGTTTCGAGAAACGGGTCTCAATGCTCGCTGGTATGCAGAAGTTTGGGCGCCGCCGGCTTTGCAAGTTCGAAGTTGTCGAACGCTTTCGGATTGAAATGGAAGGTCCGCAAGGCCATCCAACGCTTTCGAGCATCGCGAGGTACGGGTCTAAGAAGGAGTTGTCCGCAGCGAAAAAGAAGCTGGTAGAAGAGCTGGGGGATCCGGACCGTTACGATAAATTGCGGCGTCGATTTCGTAGATTCGATCCCATATGGCTGCGTCGAATATTCTCCCGCGTCGCCGCCGATGAGAATATTGAGGTTTCGCGATGGGTCTACGCCCTAATCCTGAGAGACAGCAGTGGCACCGTGCGAAAAGAGAGCACCAAAACGGATTACGCGGATCCGCGCGAGGCGTGGCGAGGATTGCCGAAGTTCCTGAAGGAGATTGAGAGCGAGCGTGCGATGGAGGCGGTGGGGACGGACCAGAAGAATCGGCTGTATCTCGACAACCGTCACATGCAATGTCGCATTGAGCCGATCATTACCTACAAATGGCACCGTTACGACACCCATGGGAATCAGTCGGCCGCAGCTGATTCGCCGCATCCTGACACTGCATCTGCCGTCAAAGAGTTTGCCGAGATCGGGGACCATGCGGACCTTATCGTTCGGAAGGAAGACGCCGCACTCTGGAGTTTCAAACCACAAGATGGGTATCCACCGCTGGTGAGCATCCACGCCTTTGCGAACGAGCTGGAGGCGCAACGTGCATGGCTTCGATGCAAGAGTGACGGACAAAAAGCGGAGCGATACCGTCAGGAGCCCGAGACGGGTGGGCGGGGGACACGAATCACGCTGACAACCGAAGGAGGTGTGGAGCTTGCTGCCGCCTCCATTTCCAACAAGGAAACGGTTAGTCCCGATGAGTATATCGAGTTGTGTCGGGCTGAGTTTGGCGAGGATGAGGCTGAGCTGGAGTACCCTACGTTGCGTTCCGCGTTCGGCTGGAGGCTTACGGAGGACCAGGACGGGGGGATCATGGACAGCGCCGTGCTCTACCGCGACGTTCCGGGAGCTCTTTTCGGGCTTCTGGATGCCTTTGAGGTGGCCAAAGATCCGAACAATTATTTTGAAGCGGGAACCGAATGGAGTCCCGACTACCGCATCCTCCTTCGGTCTCCGGAAGGACTCTTTCTCGCGACGACGAAGGTCTTTGCGGATGAAGCCGAACGCAAGAAGAATCTCCCGACCGTTCGGGGGCGAATGAAGCGTGTGCACCCACCGTTGGTGGTGCGAGAAGAGCCACGGCGTTACCGGTGGGGCGTGTACCGTACGATCGATACGCAGGTGGTTGTAGGAACGAAAAGGGACGAGTCTTTCGATTCTGAAGAAGCCGCGCAAGTGGATTTTGAACGAACGATGCGGCATGTGAGGGAAGAGTTTCCGTCCTCGCCCGTCAAACAGGCGCTGTACACTGTCGAGTTGAAAGAAATCGAGCACAAGTACCGCTTCGTCTACTGCTTAAGCGGGCACGACGGTGAGGCGCTTCCTCTGTTACGCAGCGAGCAGGAATTCGATTCCGACGAGGTCAAAGAAAAATACACCGAGTTCGTCACGGCCTTACCGCGATCGGTGTTGGAAATAAAGGGGGGGGCTGCCAGGGTTCTTGGTGAGAACGTGGCCCCTGCCGTACTTGCAGAGGATACCGAAGACAACCGTAAGCGTGTGAGGGGCCACTTGGAGTACATGCAGATGCAGCATGGCGACTCCAAGGAGGAACGTGCGCATTCGAAGTGGATCTATCGCCTCCTGGACCGGGACAATCCAATCGCCAAGTCGAAGGAATTCTATCCGACAGTGGCAGACGCAGAAAAAGCGAAGACAGGAGTTTGCAATTTTGAGCCATGCCGAGTGGATCCCAAAAAAATGGTGCTCAGGGTCATTTGCCCGGAATTGGATCCCCGCAAGTATCACTATGCCTTATATCTTGATCAGAAGGACGAGGATGGAGCGGAACGACCCACGCTGATCTCCTATCTCGGTTACGATTCCGAGGATGCCGCGAGGAGAGCAGGTGAACAAAACTGGTTAACGGTGATCGAGCGGGCAACGGACTCGGAAAACTATGGCCTCAATAAGGCGATTGCCAAGCAAGAGACGTATGCCGAAAGCACAGGGTCGGAGTGCGACAAGGCTGAAGGGTACCTGGCCGTAAAGCCTGAGCAGATTGAAACGGACATCGCTGTCGCGCAGGCCCGGTGCTATCCGGTTCGTATTTCCTATAGGAAGGACAAAGATGGCAACCTGACTTCGGAGGTCGCGGGTTATCATTTCCGGGGATACGATCTCAAGACCAAAGAGTACTTATGGCGGAGCGCCGGCGACTATGCGACACCAGATGAAGCCCTTGACGCGTACCAGCTTTTCGTAACCGTCCTAGGGAACCCCGACAGCTGTCGCATCGAATGTGATGAAGGCACGTATCGTTTTCATTTGGTGGAAATTTTCGCGGAGAGCGGGGAGTTCGATACGGAGGATAAGGCTTGGGACGATCCGCTTGAGGTGACGAAGGACGAGTGCGGTAGGCCGTATTGCCCGACACAAGGCGTTCGCCTATTTGCCGAGGCGGCCACTGCTGAAGCAGCGTTTATACCGGTTCGCGACGGCGATTGTTACAGCTTTGCCGTAGTCGGTGATGGATACAGGCTGGCCAGACATACATGTGACTACCCTTCCCGGGGCGAACGGGACGAGGCAATGGAAACACTTCGTCTCTGGGCTGGTTCACTGGAATTCGAAGAGGCGCGCATTCAGGTGGATGAAGGCGCCAAGGTTTCGCGTCCGCCGGATGATGGGAACGAGCAGCTTGTCTACGAAAACGTCTTTCTTCAGTTCCACCTGGGGCACGGGTACTTTCTGCAAAGCCCCAAACGGCTCCCCGAACTGCGGGAGACCGACGCTCAGAAGATCGTGGACGAGTGGGTGTGGTTGGCCTCGTCTAGCCGAAACTATTGGTGGAACGGGTATAACCTCCGTTTGAGGTTGGTTAAGGCGACCAAAGAGCTTGAGGACCAAGGTAGAAATTTGGTCATCGTCGCCCTGGTGGATGGGAAGCTGCATATCCGGATTTTTGACGGGAGCGGAAAGAAAGTCGTTGATAAAGCGGAAAACGAGTTGCTTGGCGGGGATGCCTTGGCGGATCTGAAGCAGCGACTCATGCCATTACCTGACGAGTCCAGATTGTCACTACAGGAGAAGCGGGAGATCATAGATCACGCGACATCAATCGCAGGGCTCACCCGGCTGGACAAGGATGAGAAAAAGTGGATTCTGGTGAACCCCCTCGAGGATGACTTGGCGATCGCATCGGTTGAGCGGGAAGGAATATCAGGTGCGGTCGAGATCGGCGAATTCATAGAGCGGCTGCGGAAGTATCCGGTGTTCAAGAAAGACGCTGGATATGGCTTCCGGCTGTACTACCCCGAAAACGGTGTCCGCCTGGATGAGAAGCTGAAGATTTGCGGCTCGGCCGGCGAGCAGCAAACAACGCCGGCCTATTGTGGCCGGATGTATGTGTTCGAGAGCACGGCCTGCTACCCATGTCGTGCGGCGGCGGAAAACGCATTCAAGCGTTTTCTCGTGCTGCTCCCTGACGCAGAGAGCTATCACCCCGAGGAGGAGACAGGGCTCGGGACGTTCTCTTTCTCTATGATTGACCGCCAGCAGGTGCTCGCTTCGCATCCTCACTGCCATCCTGATCGCACGGGCGCCACTCGTGCGGCTGAGCGCGCGCGTGCCTGTGTGCAGGACGAGGGAATGCACCTCGTCGAACACATCTTGTTGCGTCCGCAGTCGGAGGAACAGTGTCAGTGCCTCCTCCCGGTTTGTCCTGATCGCATGTGCCCCTTGGAGTGGCAGGAGGACCTGGATCCAGACGATCCCTGCGCAGAGGAAGATAACCCAGTGCTGGAATACGTTCCTGGATCGGATCCCTATTCGTTTTGGGCGACCGTGGTGCTTCCAAGCTGGATCGAGCGCTTCAAGAACAGCGAGAGGCGGCACTTTTTTCGACAGATGCTCTACCGCGAGGTGCCGGCCATGGTGGGGTTGAATATCATTTGGCTGGGTCCCCGACAAATGGGCCAATTCGAGGAAGTGCTCAAACCGTGGCTGAGTTCACGGCGTTGTCCACCCGTTGTCTGCGAAGGCGAGAAGGATCCCTTCTGCGAGATGGTGAAACAGATCGGGGGATTGCGTAACGAACCCCCATGTCCTGATCCCGATCCTGCAGCGGCGGAGTGTGAGTGCTTGCCGAAGGAGACGAAGGAACAACATGACGAGTGCATTGAAAAATCGGAAAACTTGTTTTGGCTAGAGTGTCAACCGGCGCGCAAATATGAAGAAACACGGCTCGAGGTTGTTGCCGATCATGTGGATGTCGCTGCCGTTCGCAGAGCGGCAAGCGAGCGCAGGGAGAAGTATCTAAAGAACTTCCTCGATGTCGAGTACGCCCCAGCAACGAGCACGAAGAGTTACGGCCAGGCGCGCCATTTCCTCACGAACCCGCCGAGTCTGGATGCCTTTAAGCGGTTGGCCGAGCAAATGGCCAAGGACATCGCGGGAAAAGGAAAAAGGAAAAGTGAAGCGCTCGCGATCGTGTTCAGCAACGCCTTCTGGTATCTCCTCGACCATCTCTTGCAGGAACACCCGACAGAAGTTGCCCCCGGTGTCGAAATGATGGTGCCTTCATCCTTGCAGGCGATGAAGAAGAGAATGCAGGTAGATCAGCTCGGGATGGGTTGGAAGGGAGAGGAGCTTGGTAAGCTCCTCGGAACTGCGACCACAAGAGCTGTTCGCGAGTATCTGGCGCTGATTAAGCAGAGCTAGCCATGGTGAATCAACACCTCATTGCGAAGCAAGTATTCGAATTGCGGGTTGGCTTCAAGGAGGGAGCTGTTCCTCAATTTCAGAATTTCTTTAGTGGGCAGTATTGGCAATCGATTGTTCCCGCGTTCGAGCGGCTCTTTGATCGGCTCGTTGCCCCAGACGAGATCGTGCGGGTTGATCGGCTGGAGATCGATGTGGGGCGTTGGTCGGCGGAGGAAATTCTCTCAGGACGGTTTGTCGAAAGCCTGGTGTCGCGCCTCGAATCCACGTTGTTAAGTACCGTGCGGGGGGGGGCGAGCGAGGCGCAGGTGCAACCAATTCATGTCGGGCGTTTCGACCTGTGGTTGTATTTTCTGGAGCATGGTTGCCTGCCGGCGGGTGTCGCCAGCCCCGATTCACAGGAGGAATGGAATCGACAGGTTTCTGAATGCCTCGCCACCGAGAGCAGCGCTAGACAACGTCTTCGGAAATTGGTGGCGAGGCGTCCAGTCGCAATGGAGCGCCTTCTCCTCCAGTACGACGAGACCTTCCTGCAGCAGATCCTCGCGTTCCTGAGCAGCCGCCACCAGGACGATGTACGGAGACTGGTAAGCGATATCGCCGCGGTGGTGGTGCGAGCGATCACGGACTTGTGGGATCGAATCCGTTCGGTAGGCAAGAGCACTCCGACCGAGTTGGCGAGCCTGGCCGATGCGCTGCTTCGTCTTGTGGCCCATCTGTTAGGGCTGAAACCGGGCGGTCCTAGGGAATCGGAAGTGAAGAGTCGCATGGTGCAGGCCCTGGGCGGGGCAGTTGCGAGCCCATCGAGTCTGGCACAGTGGCTGATGAAGGCGGATTTCTGGAAGATCGTTCTCCGGGATTTTAAACGACCCGAGGTTGCCGATGTAGTGAGCGCCCACATTGCCGAAGTACTTGAAGAAAGCGCTGAACTGCGGCGTCTGGCAGCGGAATCAGTGCCTGGGCGGCCCGTGCTGACGCGTGACCTGCGGCGTGGGATTGAGCTGGCTGTGTGGCGGATACTCATCGACGAAGTCATCGTCAAAGGGAGTCACAGCGATACGTCTACCTTGATGGCCAGGGTGCTCCGTTCCGATGCGTTGTTGCCATGGCAAGGGATTCTCTTACGAACGCTCGGTGAAAAAAAGATTGAGAACAAAGAGGGAAGCGTGTGGACCCCTGTGATCGAAGCCATCGAGACTCTTCCCTCTCCGGCGATGAAATTTCGTGCGATGCACAATGAGCCGACCGTGGCAGCTTCCGCACGTGAAGCATTTCCCGCAGGCCCTGCAGAGATGCCGAGCACCCCTCGCGCTGAGGACGGCAGTTTATTTTACGTCCAGGCGGCAGGAGTGATCTTGTTGCATCCGTTTCTCGTTCGGTTCTTTCGACAATTGGACCTCTGTGAGGAAGACGTATTTAGAAATGAAGCCTGCCGCCAGAGGGCCGTGTGCCTCTTGCATCACCTGGCCACGGGGGAAGTCCGCGCGCCTGAATACCAACTCGTGTTGCCCAAGCTCCTCTGTGGGATGCCGTTGAACGTTCCTCTCGACCACGGTATTGAAATCGAGGCGGCAGAGCAGTTCGAGAGCGAGAACTTGCTTCGCGCCGCCATCGCACACTGGGAGGCTCTCGGGAAGTGTTCGCCCGATTGGCTGCGCCAGGGGTTCTTCCAGCGCGCTGGCAAACTCGAGAAACGGGAAACCGGGTGGCATCTTCTAGTGGAGCGCAAGGCCCAGGACATCCTGCTCGATCGGTTGCCCCAGGGCTGGGGGCTTGGCATGGTGAAGTTGCCCTGGATGGATCGGCTATTGCGGGTTGATTGGCGCTCATTTTAACGACAAAGCAGGTAAATTCATGAAACCACATACACCGGATGCCGACCTTCTCAAGCTGATGTACAGGCAGGTGAAGACCTTGGAGTTGGGTCCCCTGCTTTGGGGGTTGACCATCCTGGCCAAGGATACCGCGACCTACCTCACCGTCCATGGGATCAACAATGAGGTAGGAGAGGGATTTCGCCTCGCCTACCTCGACATGCTCAGCGATAATCGCTACTACTGGGAGAATTTCGGTCCGAAGCTGTATCTCCCATTAGGAGAGGCTTTCCTTCCGGAAGGGTTTGCCAGTGCAGCGTCCAACTGCAATTGGGATCTCCAGCCTCTCCTGGAGGGTGACCTGGATCATGAGTGGCTGCGGGCGCCAGGCTGGCACTTCCTGAAGATCTATTCAGGCCAGAGAAAAAATGACATCCTTCGCGACATCACGCTTGGGGAGTTGAGAGCCGCTTTTTGTAACGGCAGGAATCCCTACAAGCGTGAAAGCAACGGTGTTGCTGATCAGGAAGACGCGAATCCGTATAAGCCAATTGAGGGGTTGGTCGGACGACTCATCGGAAGTGATCAAGAATGGGGTGGGTTCTGGTATCCGGTGATGCTGTATCTGGCGCTTCTGCTCCACAAAACGGATTTTGAGACCTTGAAGTGATCTCCTCGGCGCATGCCAATGAAAAAGGCTGAACCCGCCGCCAACTTCCACCGTACGCAACCCTGAAGCGGTGTATCGGGCTTGTCGTGCAAGCCAGGGAACAGGATGCGCCTGAGTGCACGCGAAACCAGTCTGCACCTATCCTCGTTCTTCGGCTCCTAGGGCCAAGCAGCCCTCCTACGGTGACCTTTACATAGGGATCAAACTGGATTTCGAGAAAGAAGGCAGGATCAAATAGCTTCAGCCTGGCCACTTGCAACGAGTGTTACAGGTACCTGGTCAATCTGTTCCGGCAACTGCCATTCGCCATCGAGGACGTCGATGGCATCACCGAAGAAGGTATATGCTGAGTCTGCCCTCACGACTCCTTCGACGGCAACGGCGCCTTTTTCGCCTTGCGGAGTTCCACATGACTCTGCCCGAGATCGGTACGCATCGCCATGGTGAGTTTTCGAAATAATTCCGCCGACTGCGGACTATCGAACCCATGCGCTGCGACGCTCTCCTGCAGTTTGCGAAACCCCTCGATGACCGCCCGACTGCCCAGTAGCGCAAGACCCTGCTCAATCCTCGATTGCATCGCCGGCGACAGATCCTGCTGCTGCAACGCCCCAAGCGCCGATTGGTACAATCGGTAACGCTGCACCAACAAACCCTGCTGAACCAGTTCCTTCGAACCAGAACGAAGGGCGCCCGAAAGGATGAACACAACGAGGATCGTCAAGGCACCGATAAGGGCGGCGCGAGGCTGCTCGGCCGGATCCAGGAGGGCGTATTGCTCGCCACCCCAGATTGCACCGAGATAAGCGGCATAACCAAGCAGGATGAGGAAAAGTATGGTGAACAGAAGGCGCATGAGTATGCTGGGCAATTATTCTTTTGAATTTAACGAACAAAAACCTTGGTCAATACAATTGTGTTCCTCTGTTCGCGCTGGTCACCGCAGGCAGTGACATGATAGAGTTCGTCCTGGAATTTATCAGCAGGGCTCTAACAGAGATGAACCAGAGTTAAACCGCTAGTTAACTCAAGCTCAGACCCTATCCTATCGCATCAACGATTCGCACCTCACCATCGTCCCCACCTGAATAGACCGTCGCTTTGTCGGTGAATAGCACCTGGCTAACCCTGCCACTATGCAACCTTTCCGAAAAAGTAAAACCTCCGGCATTCAGATCTTGCACTGAAACGAAACCAACCAATGAGCCGCTTGCCATCAAACTCTCTGTTGGATGAAGACATAGCGAGGAATATCCACCAAATTGTTCATTGAAAATCTCAGGCGCCATTCTCTTACCGCTGTCCAATTCCCATACAAAATTGGCATAAGGAATTTTCGAAGAAACAGCCACAACTGTTTCATTGCAGCCCAGGCTCATCATATAGGCTTGTAATGGTGCAGGGGAAATTGTTTTTACAACTCTACCCGTACCAACTTCAACTTGCTCAATACTCCCCTTGTTATGTCCCCCAATCAGCATGGCTTCTCCGTTGCTAAACATAGCAATGGTAGCTGGTTCATTCACAAAGCTAAGCTTGTCTCCGACAGTGGCCCATTCGGTGGGCAATCCTTCAATTTGTAAATCTCTTGTTTGTGCTCCCGCCTCGTAGCCATTCGATTTCCAGATGCTTTTGCCCGTATCGATATCCAGTACTTCAACATGTTTGCCGGACACAATTACTCTTGGGCTTGTTTTGGAAGAAATGAGTGTGCGTATTTTTCCATTGTCAATTTTAAGTTCTCGCTTCTGCTTGGATTCGACATCAAGGCAGAAAAGATTGGAATTGTTAGAAAATATTAGATATTTGTCGCGATAATCAAAACATAGTGCCCATATGTTCCCGTATGTATCAGTATCGATGACATTCACTACTCTTTTGTTCGAAGAACTCCATAATGAAAGGCTAGGAGCATTGATGGAATTACCCATTTGTCCAATAGCCAGCATTTTAAGTCTTGAGCTATAAGCAAGACTCAAAATGGGAGATTTGTTGGGCGTTGGTAAGGCTTCTGCTCTCATGGTAATAAATCGTAATAGATCAGGTTTTCATAAATCTCATAAAATGGGGTTGCCATTTTCGGCATCTAAAAACGGTTCGCCACCAATTGTCTTTGCATTTCGCGGAGTGTTTAGTTTCGCTGATTCGAAAGCCTTTCCCACCCATAGGTTATATTTTACCTTTGGTTTTGCTAGATTGAATTGTCTGGTTACAACCCTCAGATTGGCATCGCCTAGCACATGATCTTTTCTTGCTTCATCGTCAGCATCATAATCACTTCCGTTCCAGCTTATCGCTAGATCAGGCTCGTGGTCTACCTGGTATTCCACAGTATCAGGATTATAGGTGTTAATATCAGCCCCGATTTCGACTTTACCTTGAGTGATTAACTGTTGCCATTGTGTATCCCTTGAGGGATCTGTGCTGTTAATCACTTTGGTAATGTTTGTCTTAATTCCGGGAAGCTCTGCCTTCTTCTTCGCCTCGCTTTTTGTAGCCCAGCCGTGGGTTTCATATAGCCTTGGCCTAATAGACTCACCACCGGGGGACCAATGGGATGGCAAATAACGTTTATCAGGCGTGATTTTGGATATTTCTTCTTCAGTTGTCAGTTCATAATATCCGTCTGAAATTCGTTGCGAAAACACGTCGGTGCTGAATTTTTTTTCGTCCCCAGCCCTCACATCCATGGCCTTTAAATGTGATTTGTCAACGGAAAGTAGTTTTAAGAAGTCACCTTTTTTAGATTTGTAATACGTCCCAACCTTGAGATCCTTCTTTACAATTGAGTGCTTTTCGGTCAGTTGGACATATTCGAAATCCCAGGTTGCTCCGCCATCTCTTATGGAGGAAATCTTGATAACGTCTGGGTGGTCCTGATTCACCTTGTTCTTAATCACTTCCGCTTCGTCCTGCTTCACCTCTCCTTCGTCAAGTTCGTGCTCAGCTTCAGTGTCGATCTCCTGCAACGCGGCGGCTAGGGTGTCTTTGCCGTCATCCTTATTTCCACCCAACATCCGAAGGATCCAGTCCTTGATGCTCGTCACCACCCATTTGATGCCGTCCCGGACCTTTTGGCGCAGCTGTTCGATTTTCTCCTTGACGGTATCCACCGCGCCGTCTAGGCCGACGACTGCTGCCAGGATGGCCATGGCCACGGGAATGGCGGCGGCCAAGGCCCGTTCGAGGACCTCGGCGGCAGCCGGGATGATCCCTTTGATGATCTCGCTGATCCGTTCCAGGACCCGTTCGATCATTTCGAAGATCTCCCTAGCCTTGCTCATGATCGCCTCGAGAAGGGCGAATACGTCGATGATCGTCGTGATTACCGCCATGACCCCCGTGGGATCCAGCTTCTTGGCGATCCAGGCCAGGGCTCTTTTGACGATGGTCTGCTCCAGCCAGCCGACGACGCCGTTCAGGATGAAGTCCCAGATGCTGCCCACGGCATTGGACAGCCGGTCCCACAAGCTCTCGCCTTCCTTGCTCTCGGAGATCAATTTCTGGAACCAGTCCCAGGCGTTGGAGATGGCGCCGATGACTCTCTGGACCTTTGCCTTCAATCCCTTCCTGCCGGTCACCTCTTCCAGGATTTCGAGCAACATATCCACCGTGATGCCGAGCACCTGGAAGACCAGTTTGAGCATGGACTTGAAACTGAAGTCCTGGGGCATCTCAATGCCGGTGCCTTCGAACTGACTAAACAACCAGGCTTGCAGCCCGCCGAGAAGATGGGTGCCGATGTTGTTGAAGAACCCTTCCAGGCCGAGCTTCATGGCCTGGAGGAAATTGCCAAGGAAGCCCAGCGGATCGTTTAAGATGTCGCCCAGCGCTTGGGCGCCCTTGGCAATGACGCGTGTCACGAGTTGGGGCGGCAGCCCCAGAATATCGAGCATCGTGCTGAAGAAGGTCCAGATGGCTCCCTGCAGGTTCCCGTCCACGAAGACCTGCTTCAGGATCGTGATGGCAGCCGTCTGCAGACGTTCCCAAACACCCTCAATCTGCTGAAGCTTCTGGAAAAACGGCAATCGCCCGAGGATCTGCGTCAGGAAGAATTCTTTGATGGGATCCTTGATGCACTTCGGCAGCACCATCCAGAGGGGCCCCAGCAGAAAGTCCGGGAGGTACCCGAGGATATTCCCCAGGATCTGCCCGATCTTCACCAACGCATCGTATACGGGCTGCAGGAATTCGCCCAACTTGTGCAAGCCCTGGCTGGCCAGGTCAAACAGGGCCGCAACCTTCGACTGCACCCAGTCATAGATCTCGTTCGCTTTGGTTTCGACCCAGCCAATCAGGCTCGAGGCGAGGTTCAGTAGGCTGATGCTCCTCACCGAGGTGAAGAACTGCGTCACTGACGTGTAGATCTCGCCGATGGTGCCACTGACCCACGTAGCGGCATCGGCGATGCTGCCGCGGAACGATTCCAGCGACTGCTGGATCGCGGGCAGGATCTGGTCCCGCAAGCTGGTTTGTGCGGCGATGTTGCCGACATTGGAGGCATCTTCACCCATGCCGGACGCGGTGGCGGCGGCCTGTTGGAGCCAATCCTGGATGGTGGCCCGGAGATTGAGAATGGCGTTCAGGGGAATCAACGCCTGGATCTTTCCAACCAGGGCGCGGGCCGGCTCGATGATGGGGCGTAACTCCTCTTTGATGCCTTCCCAAATCTCGCTTGCCTTGCGTTGCGCCCATTGGATGAGCCCTTCCTCACCGGTTTCATCGGCGTTCAATCCCAGGAACCCCTTGATGGCATCCCAGGCGCTGCCTAAGGCCTCGCGGACCGGAAGCAACCAATTCCAGATACTGCTGCCGATTCCCTGCACCCATTCCCACACTGCGGCAGCTTTCTGCTGGAGCCACTCGATGGCGGGGAGGCCAAAGGACTGCCAGAGGTCGGTAAAGAAGTTGATGGCCGGCTGGAAGAAGGTGACGATGGCATCCCACGCCTCGCCCGCCATCTGGGTGACAAGGTCCTTCAGCTCGTTGAGCGCGGCAAAAAGTGGCTGACAATCCCCTGAGGCTAGGGCCGTCACAATCGTCGTTGCCCTGGTTAATAGCGCCCCAAATTGTGGGAAGATGCCGGCGATCATGGCGATATTGCTCTGCAAACCGCCGAAAATGCCATTCACGGCCTGCGTCAACTTCGATTTGAAGAAGTTGACGAGCCCGACGCTGCGGATTTGCTGCAGGATATTGACCAGGCTGGGCGCGTACGGACGGATGACGTCAAAAAGTTGGTCTAGGACCGCATCTGTTAGTCTGCCGCCGGTTGCTTCCCACGCGGCGCTGACTCCGTCCTTGAGATCGTCCCACCAACTGGCTTGAACGGTATTTTCGCTCGAGGAAATCTGATTCGCCTCAGGCTCGGAGCTAGCGGACTCGTATTCGTGAGGGGTATCGGCCGGCTTACGCCGGACGGTGGCACCTTGCTGGATGGTATGCGTGAGCTCGTGCGCCAGTAGTTTCTGCCCCTCGGTGGATTGCGGGCTATATTGACCCGCGCCAAAGTAGATGTCGTTTCCGTGCGTGAAGGCCTGGGCCTGCACGGACTCGCTCATCCGCTCCGCGGTGCTGTCGGCGTGGACGCGCACCCCGGAGAAATCGGCGCCGAAAACGCCTTCCATCTGGGTGCGGGTGTCTTCCGGGAGCGTAGAGCCACTCCCGTTGTTGCTGCGGAGCTGGCTGCTGAAATCGTCTGGTACGACTGGCGTCGTCTCGGTGGATTCGAGGCGCTGGACGGTCTCTTCTTCTGCAGCGCATTCAGCACATTTCAATTGCAGCAGATCTTCGTTTCCGTGCTCATGGTTATGCGGCTCATCACCTTCTCCCTCATCTGTAGGCGGGGGCGCGGTACCCTCGGAAATTGGCTTTTGTTGCAGGACTTCTTCTTTTCCAGGCTCGTCCAACTTTTGACGTTCATCCTCGCGATCGCACTCGGCGCACTTCTGCTGGACCAGCAACGCTGGTCGGGAGTCCACGAGGGCAGATTTGGCCTGGACTTCCGGCACAGCCTTGCTCTCGAAGATCGGCTTTCGTTGAAGGCTAGGTTGCGCAGTTGAGAGGAGTGGTTCAGCGGCCTGTTTGTGTTCGGGCAGTCGTTGCGCCACCCGATCGGCCATTCTATCTGCCTCTTGCTCATAGAAATCCCCCGGTCGCCCAATCACTAAGCGGAACTGAACATCTTCTTCACTTTCAAAGATGGGCTTGCGCTGTAGAGGCAGCGTATTTGAATTGTGCTCTTCCGTCTCCGTTTGAATCGTCGTCCCGCGAGTCTGTTGAAAAAACGGAGTGTGACCGTTCTCTCGTGTTTCAACCGCAGATTTCGCACGTTTGGGTTGAATGGGAGGGGTTGCACCGGCGGCGTCAGCCTGTGACGAATGAAAGAAGGTGGGCTCCCTGGAGTCGGTCTTTACAGCATCATCGGTGGTGTGCTCAGGCTTGGGTTGGAAGAATGGCCCAGCCACCGACTTGGACGAGCTTGCGCTGTTCCTCTGCAGGGTGGCTTTCATCGCGTCAGGTCCAATCAATACCTGTGGGCTCAGGCTGCCTGGGCAGACAGGTGACACTGACTGCCTGGTGGAGATGTTGTTCGAGGTCAGGCGATCGGGAAGGTGGCAAGCACACGAGGCAGGAGTTGCCAACGGGAGTGTGCTTGTCCGGGTGGATCCCCCTGGCGGAGGTTGACCTTCTCGTGCCGATCTCGGCCTCTGGCACAGCCGTGATACTCGTTGCAGTCTTGGGGTGAATTGCTGGCCTAGTCATTGATCTACTTGTACCAGCGACATCATAGTGGGCATATCTTGTCAAGGGTGTTTCTATTCGATTTGACTGCGGTGTTACAGGCCCGGTGTTGGAACGATTGTCTGCCAAGTGCAACGCGCCAGAAGATGCTGAATCGAGTGCGGCTTCAGAGTTATCGCGGTGCCTCTTTTTGTGGTCGGTTCCGATGCGTCTACATGCTGAGAGTGCACAGCATTACAGGCTGGTTGTAACGTTGCCTTCACTCTATGCCCTGTATGGTTGGAGCTGGTTCTCCTCTCAATAAAATTTATCTATACTTAGGTCGAATATGCTAACATATCAACTACGTAAAACGATACTCTAGTAGCACGCGCAGAGCGAATCCATCAGGGACCATTGTGTTACCGACGCACACCTATGGAGACCTACCTGCATGGCAAACTAATTTTGAAGAAAGTAAGGAGTTCAACCAGGCCTCATAGACACCAGCCCAAAGCGGGTTATAGTCAGCTCTAGTCAGAGCTACACGTATCACTTTACGAGGAGCGATACTCATGAGAAAGAACCCCGACGAGCAAATGACAGAGGTCGATGGGGCACGGCCTTTGGCTCTCCGATGGAACCGCCTTGCCTGCGACGCTATCTACCATGCCAAGTTGCCCCCGACCCTGGCGGCGAGGACATTGGCCATGGTGCATACTGCGATGTATGACGCGTGGACGGCGTACTCGGGTGGTTGCTATATCAGTACGACGACCGGGGACCGCCTGAAACGACCGGAAGACGAGCATGCGAAAGAAAACCGGGAGATCGCATTCAGCTTCGCGGCCTGGCGAGTTCTTGAAGCGTTGTTTGCGGGCCATTTAAAGGAGGAGCAGCTCTCCCAGATGGTCGCGCCGTTGTTCGGAACGCTTGACGGTTGTCACCTCGGCGATAAGACTTTGGACGTCACCACACCACAAGGCATCGGAAATCTCTCCGCGAAACTCGTCGTTGAGTGCCGCCGGGGTGACGGATCAAATCCTGACAAGTATTCCGATTACACCGGGTACCAGCCGGTGAACCCGCCCCCTCCAGAACGTCTGGTGGTGGTGGACCGCTGGCAGCCGCAGCTGGATGACACTAAGCGGCCACAGAAATTTCTTCACCCCCATTGGGGGCTGGTCAAACCTTTCGCGCTTGAATGCGGCGGGCAACTTCGGCCACCGCCACCAGCTCCGGCCGGGTCCGGCCAGTTCAGGGCACAGATGGCCGAAATCATAGGAATCAGCGCCGGTCTCACTGATCGGGAAAAGCTGATTGCAGAGTACTGGGCCGGTATGCATGAGGATAAGTTTGAAGATTCACCGGTGACTTCGGCGTCGGGCAACGCCTATTGGACGGTGCCGCCAGTACAATGCTGTAGAATTGCCCGCTCTGTGGCGAGAAAGCACTGCTTTCGAAATTCGAATGTCATTAAAATGTTTTTTGCGCTGAGCAATGCGCTGCTCGATGCTTCGATCGCGGCGTGGGACTGTAAAGTGCACTACGACTATGGCCGGCCGGATTCGGTCATTCGACATGTGATGGACGAGGAGAATTTCAGTGCCTGGGGTGGGCCCTGTCGGGGACCTGTCGAAATGGAGGGTGAGGGGTGGTGCCCCTATGTTCCCACACCACCATTCGCGGAGTATCCATCCGGACATAGCACCTTCAGCCATGCGCTCGCCGAAATTGTTCATTGCTTTCACGGCAACGACGATTACGGTGAGTGTGTGACGTTCCCTGCCCGTAGTTCGGTGGTTGAGCCAGATTGTACGCCCTCTGCGGAGGTGACTCTGACTTGGGATACGCTGAGAGAGGCGGCGGACCAGGCGGGCATGTCACGGCGGTACGCTGGGATTCATTTTTGCGATGGGGACATGCGCGGCAGGGAACTCGGTAAAGAGGTTGCGCGCGTGGTGTGGCGCAAGATTTGTTGTTATTTCCGAGGTATCTCGCCGCAACACCCTGGCCTATGAAGATCGTATCGATCGCCATCCAAAAGGGCGGAGCCGGTAAGACCACTACGACCGTAAACCTGGCAGCTGCCCTGCGTGATACCGGGAAGAAGTGCCTGCTGATCGACCTTGATCCGCAGGCGAGTCTGTCGCAATCGTTAGGAATCGCTGATCAAACCGAGCCGAACGTCTACCACCTACTGAAGCGGGAGGCTGCGGGAGATGGCGCTTTGCCCGAGGATGCCATCCTCACACGGTGCGGCATGGATGTCCTGCCGTCATCTTTGGAGCTGGCTAGCGCGGAACTTGAGCTGGTCAGCGTGTATGGCCGCGAGCATGTTCTGTCCCAAATCTTGCAGCGCCTGGACGGAAAGTACGACTATGTGCTGCTTGATTGTCCGCCCTCGATCGGGATGCTGACGGTGAACGCCATGGTAGCCAGCGATTACCTGTTGATGCCGGTCCTGGCGGAATTCCTCTCGCTGAAAGGTGCGAAGAGCTTTCTTCGACACCTGGATCTCATGCGGCGTCTCAACGGTAAGTTGGAGGTGCTGGGATTTGTGGTGACTAAGTACGATGCGCGGAGGACCATGACCGGGGAAGTTGAGGCGAGGTTGAAAGAGGATTTCGGGAGCGACAAGGTCTTTGACGCCCGCATCCGAAGCAATATTGCGTTGGCAAAGGCTCAACAGGCTGGAGTGGACATATTTTCCTTTGAGAGCAGCTCCAACGGTGCGGGGGACTATCGCAAGCTGGGGCAAGAGTTTTTGAACAAGGTACGTGAGGAATGAAGTGTTCGATCCATTCTCGGTGGCTCCGCATTGCCCATTAACGCGAGGAGATCCAGAATGAAGACTTCGATTCGTTCCAGGCGGCTCCGCAATATTCATCAACCTGAAGAGAAACAGCAGGAGCCATTTTTCTCACAGTCCTCTGAACATGAGCGCCGTCCGTTCTTCAACACGCGGCAGGGTGGGAGTGTCCAGGCAGTTCAAGCGAAGTTGAAGGTCGGTAAGCCGGGGGACCGGTACGAACAGGAAGCGGATCGGGTCGCTACTAATGTGGTGGCCAGAAACGGGGGATCACCGGAAGTGCAACGGCAAGAACCCGGCTCTATCCAGCGCGTCACGCTGATGACTCCGGCAGAGGATGAAAAGCTAGGGACGGCGGAAGCGCGCATGGAGAAAGACAAGCTCATTCAGGAGAAAATCCAAAGGAAGGGGGGGCAACAGGAGGATGAGCCGCTTCAGATGATGGAAACGGAGGAAGAGGGGGTGCAGGCGAAGGAAGAAGAGGAGCCACTTCAGAGAATGGGAATGGAGGAAGAAGACGTACAAGCAAAAGAAGAAGAGGTGCCTCTTCAGAGGAAGGAGCTAGAGGAAGAGAAGGTGCAAGCAAAAGGAGATGAGGAGGGGGGCAATGTCGCGAGCCCAGGTGTGACTCAGCAGATCGAAAAATCAGCGAGTGGTGGCAGGCCCCTTCCTGGCGAGATCCGAGCTGAGATGGAACGTGCCTTCGGGGTGGACTTCAGCGGGGTCAATATCCATACTGATGCGGAGGCGGTTCGAGTGAATAGGCAATTGCGTTCGCAGGCGTTCACTCGCGGGCAAGATATTTTCTTCAATGAAGGACAGTACCGCCCAGAAACCAGTGCGGGCAGACTCTTGCTGGCGCACGAGTTGGCTCATGTTGTGCAGCAGTGTGGTCGGAAACCCGTCGGTGACCGGAAGACGTAGAATTCAACCCATTGCGAAGCGACCCAATGACTGGACGATTCGGCCATGCCCCTCTTAACGATCATGCGCTATCCCAGCTTGCGGCGTTTATTACCGATCGGATCGCGTCTCATTTTTCCGAGGAGAGCGTCAGGGCCGTAAGTGGACTATCCACCTACTTCCCGGGGGACATCTCGGCGTCCTCGCCCTTGAGAGACTTCCTTCGACAACGAGACTTACCTGTCGAAGCTCAAGTTCTGATCCTTCTCGCCCTCGCCCCGCACCTCGAGGCCGACTTTTATGACCGCATCATCCTAAGCGCCCTTCCTCGCGCCGGTGATTTTCCCCAGATCGGCGGCTCCCGCGGAAAAAACTTCCGGGGCTTGCTTCCGACCGGCGAAACCGCCCTTTTCCTTCTCGCGGGCAAAGATGCGGCGAAACGAATCGAGGTGCAACAGCTCTTCGGTGAAGATCATTTGTTTGCTAAGGAGCATATCCTCTGGCTGGAAGAAGTGCCCGAGGGTGAGCCGCGCATGAGCGGACGGATCATCCTTTCACAGGATTACGTGGATCTCTTCACGACAGGTCTGGTATTGCGGCCTCGATTTAGCATGAGGTTCCCGGCCGAGCGGCTCGAAACGGAGTTGGAATGGGACGACCTCGTGCTTCATGGAGATACTCTGGAGCAGATTAAAGAACTCGAAGATTGGGTGCGGCATGGCGAAACCTTGATGAATGACTGGGCGATGCGTCGCAAACTCAAACCCGGTTATCGCGCTCTTTTCCATGGCCCGCCAGGAACGGGAAAGACGCTCACAGCGTCTCTGTTAGGAAAATACACCGGCAGAGATGTCTATCGCATCGATCTCTCATTGGTAGTCTCGAAGTACATTGGTGAGACGGAAAAGAATCTCGCCAATCTCTTCTCGAGAGCGGACAACAAAGACTGGATCCTTTTCTTCGACGAGGCCGACGCCCTCTTCGGCAAGCGGACCAATGTGCGCGATGCGCATGACAAGTATGCCAACCAGGAAGTGTCGTACCTTCTCCAGCGAGTTGAGCACTACAACGGCCTGGTCATCCTTGCTACCAATATCAAGAGCAATATAGACGATGCCTTTAGCCGCCGGTTCCAATCCATCATTTACTTTCCAGTGCCCGGAGTGAAAGAGCGTCTCCTACTATGGCAGAAGGCCTTCCCAGAACTAGTGCAGCGAGGCGATGATGTCGATCTGTCAACACTCGCTCAAAAACATGAGCTCACCGGCGCTGCGATTACCAACATTGTGCAATATGCCTGCTTACGCTCTCTGGGGCGTGGAGAGGATAGGCTCTGTTCCAGTGACATTTACAACGGGATCAAAAGGGAGTTTGAGAAAGAAGGCAGGATTCTCAGATAGAACGAGAGATTGTGGGCAGACGTTTGGCCCCTTCTGAGACGGTCCCTGACCAGAGCAGACGACGTCTTCAGCGGTCTGTTGCTTCTGACGTTGTCCGACGAACGGGATCGAGGCCAGGTGACCAAGCGAGATGTGAGGCGCTGATTGTAGTGAGCGCATTGGGCTTCGATGACGGATTCTGCTTCGGCGAGCGAGGGGAAATGATCCGCGTTCAAGCACTCGTCTCTGGACCTACCGTTAAACGATTCGATAAAAGCATTGCACCGGCTTGCCCAGTCGAATAGAGGGGGCTCCGGCAATTTGGATAGTGTGGTAAGTGGTAGCCTGGCCTCACCGATGCCACCAAGGTAGTGGCGAAGCAGAGGAGCGAGGCGATGAAGAGAAGGCGACGGAATCACGGAGCGACGTTTAAGGTGCAAGTGGCGTTGGCGACGGTCAACGGCGACAAGACGAGGGCCGAATTGGCGAAGCATTTTCAGGTCCACCCCACGCAAATCACCGAATGGAAGCAGCAATTGCTGGCATGCGCAAAGCCATGATTGATCGCACCCGCCCACCCTGTGCGCGGCAATGTTATCTGCTGAAGCTGGCTCGGTCCACTGCCTCCTACCAGCCCACGCCGGTATCAGAGACGGCGCTGGTGCTGATGCGGCGGATCGACGGGCTGCATCTGGCCCATCTGTTTCCCCGCGCCCGGATGCTGCGCGATCTCCTGCGGCAAGAGGGCTACCGCCATTGGACGCCGGCTTCCGGCCCTTCGAGTCTAACCCTATCTCCTGCGCAACCTGAGGATCTCGCAACCCAACCATGTCTGGGCGGCCGATATCAGTGCGCCATGCAGGCGCGGTTGGAGAAAGACCAATCACGCCGGCTGGTTGCCGACCGGCAGCTGGAATGCTGCCCCGCTCGGGAAGGAAACCGAGCGGAAGGGGGCTGCAAAGCTCCGCCACG
>WBZN01000076.1_pt1 | contig 156400 bp, 153 predicted proteins | sample 5204281 | NCBI WGS metagenome assembly WBZN01 (sample SAMN12344347, study PRJNA552823) | activated sludge metagenome | biome: Activated sludge suspended growth; feature: Nitrification reactor; material: Wastewater; isolation source: activated sludge from nitrification reactor of wastewater...
GCCGAGCCGCCGGTGCTGTTCGAGCAGCTGATCGACTTCGAGTACTGGCCGATGACCGACGTCGAGCCGGCGGCCATCGCGTCGGTGAGGGTGTAGGTGGTGCCCGAGGCGAGGGTCGTCGCGCCGGTGGACGCGCTGGTGCCGGTCCCGGTGGTCGTGGCCGACGCCGTGGTCGTGGCGCCGTTCTTGATCGCCACGGTGAACTGGTCGGCGGCATTGGCGCGCGACACGACGCTCTTGGCGAGGTTCAGGGTCGGCTTCGCCCGCACGGTGACGCTCGCGGAGCTGGAGTCGTTGCTGTCGCCGCCCTTGCCGTCGCTGACGGTCGCGGTGTTGGTGAACACGGTGCCGTTGGCGGTCCCTGCGTTGACGGTCGAGGTGAACGTCAACGTCTCGGTCGCGCCGGCCGCGAGGCCGTTGGTGCAGGTGACCGAGCTCGCGCCCTTGGTGCAGGGACCGGCCGGACCGGTCTGGGTCGCGAGCGTCGTGCTGCCGATCCCGCCGGTCGGGAACGTGTCGGTGATCGTCAGCGGGTTCGCGGTGGTGTCGTCCTGGCCGGACATCGGTCCGGGGCCGTTGTTGGTCACCGAGATCGTCCACGTGATCGTGCCGCCGGCCTCGACCGTCGACGCGTTCGCGGTCTTGGTGACCGCGAGGTCGTAGCAGTTGATGGTCAGGGGCGCGTTGACGGTGTCGGTCGTCGTGGAGAACGTCGAGCCGGGGCGGTCCTTGACCGTCGCGGTGTTGGTGATCGTGGCGCAGGCCGCGGTGTTCGAGATGATCTGCTCGTACGTGATGGTGATCTGCTCACCGATGTCGAGTCCGCGCGTGCTGCCGCTCGGCGCGCCACCGGCGCTCGGTGCGCTGTAGGCGCGCGAGCACGTGGTGCTCGTCGGCATCGAGGAGCCGACGGTGACGCCGCTACAGGTGAGGGCACCGGACGCGAGGCCCTGGGAGCTCGACCCGGCGGTCACCGTGAGGCCCGTGACCTTGTACGCCGGCGTCGGCGTGCCGTTCGGGCCGGCGGGGAGGGTGTCGGTGAGCGTGACGGTGTCGCCGCGCGTCATGACGTCCGGACCGTTGTTCTTCACCGTCACGGTCCACGTGGTCTTCTGACCCGCGTTGACCGTGGAGGGGGACGCCGACTTGGTCAGCGCGAGGTCGTACTGGCAGGGCAGCCAGGTGATCGTGATCGAACCGGTGTTGCCGGCCGCGGTTCCGGTCGGGGTCGCCGGTCCGCTCGCCCCGGTGATGTTCGTCGGGACCGTCGACGCGCCGTCGACCGAGGTGCCTCGGACCCAACTGGCCCCGCCGCCACCGCCTCCACCGGTGAGGCTGGTGCCGACCGTCGACCCGCCACCGCCGCCGCCGGTGAAGCCGCCACCGCCACCGCCACCGCTGTCGTAGTTCTGGTCGGGCCCGCCGTTGCCACCGTTCCCGCCGACCGTTCCCGCCACGCCGTTGTACGACGCGCTGCCGGAGTTCGTGCCGCCCGCCCCACCCGCGGCCGCCTGGCCACCGGTGCCGCCGGTGACGGTGTTCGCGCCGTCGCTCCCGCTGTTCCCGATGCCGCCGGTCGCGACCACACCGGCGCCGATGCCGGAGAACCCGCCGCCGCCGGCCGCGCCCACACCGACCGGCGTGGTCTGGTGAGCTGCGCCACCACCGCCGCCACCACCGGCGACGAGGACCCTGGTGCCGGCGAAGCTCACCGACGATCCGCCACCGCCACCGCCGCCGCGGTGGTCGCTGACGATGGTCCCGCCCGCGCCACCGGAGCCGTCGCCGGCGCCGCCGGGGGCAGTTCCGGATGCGCCGGCGGTCGGGGCCGGTGCTCCCGCGCCGACGGTGCCGCCGTAGCTCTGACCCGGGACGACGCGGAACGTCGCGGTGATGCTCGCCCCCGATCCGCCGAGGCCGGAGGCCCCGGTGGCTGCCGATGAGCTCGCGCCGCCACCGCCGACCGCGGTGACCGTCGCGCGGCACACGCCGTCGGGCACCGTGCCCGCCGTGAGCGCGCCCGCCGTCGTCTTCGACACGTTGGTGGGTGCCGCCGCCGGGTCGGCCCCGGCGATGCGCGCAGGACCGTCGACGGGGATGGTGCTCGCCGGCACGGCGAGCATCGTCAGCGCGATCACCTGGAGGATCGCGCGGCCACGCCGGCCGCGCGCGAAGGGTCGGGTCTGTCCGTTCACGAGGAGACCCTTCGGCAGCCGCGACGCGCGGGTTTACCTTCTTTCAGTCCTGGTTCGACCAGGGGAAACGCGCCGAAGTCGGGACGCGACGAGCCGCCGGCGCGGTGGCCGGCGGCTCGTGTCCGATCTGTGCGTTCTGCGCCCAGGGGCGCGTGTGATCAGGTGTCGGCGCGCTCGACCCGCAGCACGCACTGCAGGTCGGAGCCGGTGACCTCGACCCCGGCCCGGAACGGTGCCGTCGCCTTCGCAGCGACCCGGGGGGAGTCGAACTCGGTGAGCCCGACGGTCGTCTCGCCGCTCATGAACGAGACGTAGACGCGGTACTTCGCGGCGTGCGTCGACGAGTTGGTGAGCTTGCCGACGGCCGTCCACCTGCCGTCCTGGCGCGAGCACTTCACGTCGTGCGCGTCGCCCTTGGCGCCGACGAAGTCGCCGAGCGTGCCGGGGGTGTGCTGCGAGTTGGACTCGAACGGGAGCGTGGTCGACGACGACGAGGTCGACTTCGACGTCGCGGCTGCGCGCTTCGCGGAGAGGGACGTGGTGGAGTCGCTGCCGCTGCACGCGGCGGCGGTCAGGGCGACGGTGCCGACGAGGAACGCGGCGGTGAGACGACGCATCGGTTGCTACCTCCCAGTAGTGCTTCCGACCCAGGTATCGGGCCGGCGACCGGGAGACTTGAGCCGGGTGCCGTCAGGCGGTGGGGCGGGCCCGGGCGCCGCGCAGCAGCCCGCCCGGCAGCTCGCCCGTGTGCTCCCCGGCCTGGAACGTCACCGTCCCGCCCTTCACGGTGTACTCGTAGCCGCGCGCCTCCTGCATGAGCCTCCGGCCCCCGGCCGGCAGGTCGTGCACCAGGTGCGGAATCCGACATTCGAGCGCATCGAGGTCGATCACGTTCAGGTCACCCACGTGGCCGGGGGCGACGACGCCGCGGTCGTGCCAGCCGACGTGGGTGGCCGTGCGCTGGGTCTGGTGGTGGACGATCGCCTCGAGCGGGATGCGTGAATCGTCGGCGCGGTCGCGGCTCCACAGGGTGATCGCGCTCGTCGGCATCGACGCATCGCAGATCGCGCCGCAGTGCGCGCCGGCGTCGGAGAGACCGAACAGTGCGAAGTCGGTGGTGATCATCTCGTGGAGGTCGCCGAAGTCGCCGTGGGCGAAGTTGAACAGCGGCAGGTAGAGCAGCTGGTTGCCGTCGCGCTCGAGCAGCGTGTCGTAGACGACGGCGGCCGGATCCGCACCGGCCGCACGTGCCCGGGCGCCGATCGAGTTCCTCGCGTCGAGCGCGTAGTCCACCGGGTCGTCGAGCGCGAAGTACACGTCCCACCCGGAGACGATCTGGCGGAACAGGCCGTCGGGCAGTCCGACGACGAGCTGCGCGTGCTCGGCGAGGATGCGCTCCCGGCGCTCGGGGTCGCGGAGCGCGGCGACGCGTGCCCCGGGCTCGAGCGACGCGACCTGCCGGAACGACTCGGTGAACAGGAACGGGTTGGCGGTCGCGGGCAGGCCGACGAGCACACCGATGGGTCGCGACGCGACCTGCGGCTTCACGTCGACGCCGTCGGCGCGCAGACGGGCGACGCGACCGAAGAGGTGACGCCACCGGTCGGGGGAGTGGAACGCCTGCTGCACCGTGAAGCTGAGCGGTCGTCCCGACGCGCGGGCGAACGCCTCGATGAGATCGAACTCGCGGTCCGCGAACCCGTCGTCGGGCGTCTGGTACGCGTCCGAGATCAGCTGCATGACGCCCGCGTCGGCGGTGCGCATCACGTCTGCGAACGCGAGCAGCTCGCGCTCGCTCGCGGAGAGCGTGCCGATGTTCGTGCCGTCCTTCGTGCGGTGCACGTCGGTGCGGCTCGTCGCGAAGCCGAGCGCGCCGGCGTCGAGCGCGTCGCGGAACAGGTCGGTCATGCGGGTGAGCTCGTCGTCGCTCGGCGCCTCGAGGTGCTTGGCCCCCCGGTCGCCCATCACGTACGTGCGGAGCGCGGCGTGCGGGACGTGCACGCCGATGTCGACGGTGTGCGCCGTGGCGGCGAGCGCGTCGAGGTACTCGGGGAACGACTCCCACTCCCACGTGAGCCCCTCGGACAGCGCGGTGCCGGGGATGTCCTCCACGCCCTCGAGGAGTCCGACGAGCCAGTCGTGCTTGTCGACATGTGCCGGCGCGAAGCCGACGCCGCAATTCCCCATCGCGATCGTGGTCACGCCGTGCAGCGACGACGGGGCGAGCAACGGGTCCCACGTCGCCTGGCCGTCGAAGTGGGTGTGGATGTCGACGAAGCCGGGGGTGACGAGCCGACCGTCGGCGTCGATCTCGCGGTGACCGCGTGCCGCGACCTCGCCCACCTCGGTGATGACGCCGTCGGTGATCGCGACGTCGCCGACGAACGCGTCCGCGCCCGTGCCGTCGACGATGTTCCCGTTCCTGATGACCAGGTCAACCATGTCCCGAGCCTCGCATAGATTCCGGCCATGACGTATCGGGTCATCCAATGGGCGACTGGAATGGTGGGGCAGGAGGCGATCCTGGGGATCCTGGCCCACCCCGAGCTGGAGCTCGTCGGCGCGTGGGTGCACAGCCCGGGCAAGGCGGGAAAGGACGTCGGGGAGATCTGCGGGATCGACCCCGTCGGGGTGATCGCCACGAACGACGTCGACGAGCTGATCGCGCTCGATGCCGACTGCGTCGTGTACTCGCCGGTGATGGCGAGCACCACGACCGTCATCAAGCTGCTCGAGTCGGGCAAGAACGTGGTGACGCCGGTCGGGTGGATCTACCCCGGTGAGTCACCGAAGATCGCCGCGATCGAGGACGCGTGCCGGCGCGGCAACGCGACGCTCCACGGCACCGGCATCAACCCCGGTGGCATCACCGAGCGGCTCCCGCTGCTGCTGTCGTCGTGGTGCCGGAACGTTCGCCACGTACGCGCCGAGGAGTTCTCCGACATCCGCAACTACCCGACGCCGTCGGTGGTGCGCGACGTGATGATGTTCGGCACGCCGCCCGAGGCCGCGCAGACGTCTCCGATGCCGACGATCCTCGGCATGGGCTTCATCGAGTCGATCGACATGATCGCGGCCGAGCTGGGCTGGACGCTCGACGCCGAGAAGCGCACGACGCACGAGATGGCGGTGACCACCAAGAACCTGGACACGCCCGTCGGGGTGCTCGACGCAGGAACGGTCGCCGCGCAGCGCTTCACCTGGGAGGGACTCGTCGACGGTGAGCCGGTGATCACGGTGCGCGTGAACTGGCTCATGGGCGAGGAGGACCTGGACCCGCCGTGGACGTTCGGTCCCGAGGGCCAGCGGTTCGAAGCCGAGCTCACCGCGGAGCCGCCGGTGTCGGTGGTGGTGCACGGGCTCCACCCGCCCGTGGTCGGTGAGAACCCGGAGATCGGTCTCACCGCGCCGGCGATGCACTGCGTGAACGCGGTGCCCTACGTGTGCGAGGCCGAGCCCGGCATCCGGACGTACCTCGACCTGCCGCTCATCGCCGGACGCGCCGCGCGCTGACACGGCTCCATTTGTCGCCCGTTCTCAGGGCTGGGGCCCTCGAAATCGAGGATAAATCGGGTCCTAGCTGCGCGTGAGGGGATCGACGACGGGCTGGGTGAAGACGCGGACCTCGGACTCGTCGAACAGCTCGGGGAGGATCCAGCCGTCCACGCGGCGCCGCAGGCGGAACTGGACGCCGAAGGGACCGGGCAGGGTCTCCTCGATCTGGAAGCCCTCGATCCAGCGGTCGCCGAACTTGAGGTGCACCGAGCACTCGAGCGGCGTCTCGGCGCGTGTCGCGGGAGCGAGCGGCAGGTCCGCGGCGAGCTCGGTCAGGTCGATGGCGTGGGCCGCCGGCGGGAGCGTCCCGTCGTCGTCGTCGGGGTGGGGCCGGGTGGGCGGACGGCCGGGCGGTGGACCGGACCGGCTCGGGTCGACGCTGCCGCCGATGACGGTGACGGTGGGGACGCGCTCGGCCGGAGGCTCCGGCGGCGCAGTGGGGGCCGTCGGCGCGGCCACCGGGGGGGCGGCCACGAACATCGCGAGCAGCTCGACGGCCCGGGCGAGGCGCGACCGGTCCTCAAGGTCGCGCTCGGTCGCCCGCTGCAGCGCCGAGGTCGCGTGCGTGAGGCGGCTGAGCGCGCTGAGCATCTCCACGTCGCGGCGCGCGAACTCGTGGTGCAGGGACTGGAGCTCGGTGCGGAGCGACTCGACCTGGAGTCGGGCCGTCTCCGCTCCCTGCACGGCGAGGTCGAGCGCCCGCGCCCGTTCCCGACGCCGTGATCTCCTGGCCACCGTTGCCCCCTCGCGCCGTCGGTGAAGTGACGACCACCGTACGGTGCGCCGGCGCTCAGGTGGTGGAGCCTCGGAGCGGTTCGAACGGGATGGTGAAGGCCGGGGACTCGACGCCGCCGTCGACCTCGAAGATCTTGCCGGTGACCCAGCTCGACGCGTCCGCCGCGAGGTACAGGACCGCCGCGGCGATGTCCTCGGGCTGACCGACCCGTTGCATCGGCGTGTTCGACTCCAGCTGCCGCCGGATCGAGTCGTCGGTCAGGACGTGGGCGAGCGCGGCGGTCTCCACCCCACCGACCTCGATGGCGTTGACCCGCACCGCCGGCGCGAGCTCCGGCGCCATCGCCCTGGTCATCATGCAGAGTGCGGCCTTCGCCGTCGCGTAGGCGACGAAGCACGGCTGCACCATGCTCGCGGCGCGCGAGGAGATGTTGACGACGCTTCCGTTCCCACTGTCGACGAGGTGGGGCAACGCAAGCTGCGTGAGCGTGTACGCCGCGACGACGTTGAACTTGAACGCGGCCTCGAGGTTGCGCGGGCTCGTGAACGTGACCGGTCGGGGGTCCCACCCACCCGCGTTGTTCACCACCACGTCGATCCGGCCGAGGTCGCCGACCGTCCGCTCGACGAGCGTGCCGAGCGCCTCGGCGTCGGTCACGTCGGTGGGGACGGTGATCGCGCGCCGGCCGCGCTCGGCGATCTGCGCGGCCACCGCGTCGAGGTCGCTCTCGGTGCGCGCGGCGAGCGCCACGTCGGCGCCCGCCTCCGCGAGTGCGAGTGCGCAGCCGGCGCCGATGCCCTTGCCCGCGCCGGTGACGATCGCGACGCGGCCGGTGAGGTCGAAACGGTCCTGGATCATGCGTGGCAGAGTACGGCGTCCACCGTGCTCCCGGGAGTTGACCCATGTCCGACGACACCACGCAGGTGCTGCTCGACGTCACCGACGGCGTCGCCACCATCACCATCAACCGGCCGCAGGCGCGCAACGCGCTGAACGCGCGCGTGCGGCGGACGCTGCCGAAGCTGGTGCAGGAGTGCGAGGACCGTGACGACGTCGACGTGATGATCCTCACGGGCGCGGATCCGGCGTTCTCGGCCGGGGTCGACCTCAAGGAGATCGGCGCCGGCGCGGCCACGGGCGACGACCTGCGGTCCGGTCCGCCCGAGGGAACGGAGCTCGCATCGCTGGACATGGGCGGCCGCAGCGGCGATGGTCGCCTCCCGTGGCGCGGCGCGCTGCCGCCGCGCACGAAGCTGCTCATCGGCGCGGTCAACGGCGTCGCGGTCACCGGCGGGCTCGAGCTCGCGCTCGCCTGCGACTTCCTCGTCGCGTCCGAGCGCGCCCGTTTCGCGGACACGCACGCGCGGGTGGGTGTCATGCCGGGCTGGGGACTCACGGTCCTGTTGCCGCAGCGGATCGGCGTGGCCCGGGCGCGGGAGATGAGCGTCACGGGCAACTTCGTCGAGGCGCGGCTCGCCTACGACTGGGGGCTCGTCAACCACGTGGTCCCGCACGAGGACCTGCTGCCGTACACCCGGCAGCTCGCCGCCGACTGCCGGACGATCGACCAGGTCGCGGTCCGGCGCATGCTCTCCACGTACGACCGCAACTCGCTCGTCACCGACGCCGAGGCGTGGCGGATCGAGGACGAGGTGTCGCGCACCTGGGAGGGCTCCGGCTTCGACCCGGCCGAGATCGAGCAGCGCCGCGCGGGAATCATGGAACGCGGCCGCGCCCAGACCGGCGAGTAGCTCGGGTCACCCGCCTCCCGCCGGATCGGTGCGTGCGAGCACCGTCAACAGGTGGCGCCGCCCGGCCCGGTGGTCTCCGGTTTCGACGTCGACGAAGCCGCCGTCGCGACACCGCCGGGCGAACGCCTCCGCCTGCGCCTCGGTCCAGCCATGGCTCGCATGGCCGGTCGCGCCCGGCTCGACCTGCCGTTCGACCGCGAGCAGGCGACCGCCGGGGGCGAGCACCCTGCGGGCCTCGTCGAGACCCCGGTCGAGGTCGTGCCAGTGGTGCACGGTTGCGATCGACCAGAGGACCGTCGCCGAGTCGTCGGGGAGCGGGAGCGCCTCGGCCGTGCCCTCGAGGTAGCGCACCCGGGCGCGGTCGCGCGTCAGCGGGCGGGCGACGCGGAGCATGACCGGCGCGGGATCGACCCCGACGACCGACGCGCCGGAGCGGGCGGCCCGGCGGACGGCGGCGCCCGGTCCGCAGCCCACGTCGACGACGCGGGCCCCGGGGCCGACGCCCGTGAGCCGCATCGCAAGGTCGGCGTCGTGGTCGCGGCCGACCGTGAAGGTCAGGGCGGTGATGAGCCCGCCGAGGCCCCGGAAGCCGGGGTGGTGGGCGTGGTGGTTGGGGCTGAGGTCGGAGGAGCCGACCGGCTGGTGAGTGTCCATGGTGCGACCTTGACGGTTGAACCGCAGTTCAAGTCAAGTACCCGTATGGAAGAACCTGATCTGACCATCGGCGACCTTGCGCGGCGGGCCGGCGTGGCGACCTCCGCGGTGCGGTTCTACGAGCGGCGGGGCCTGCTGGTCGCCGACGCGCGCCGGTCCGGGCAGCGCCGGTACCGCGAGGCGAGCCTGCGCCGGCTGATCTTCATCGGGATGCTCCAGGATGCCGGCCTGTCCCTGGAGGACATCGCGGGGGTGCTCGACGCGACGACCGTCGCCGGCTGGAAGGTGATCGCCCGCCGCCGCCTCGAGGCCCTGGAGGACGAGATCACCCGGCTGCGCCACGCGAGGGACCTGCTCGAGGGAGCGCTGCTCTGCCGCTACGACCACCCCGCGACCGAGTGCCGGGTCATGGGCGCCGAGATCGACCGTCGGCTCGCGGTCACGGCCGACGTTCCATGAGCACCCGTCCCGGGACACCCGTGAGCCGTTCGTAACGAGCGTCGAGCCGCGTCCGCGTCACGACGAAGCCGTTGCGTTCGTACAGGCGACGCGCGGGGTTCGTCGTGGTGGTGTCGAGGCTGAGGTGGGGCCGGTCGATGCGACGGGCCTCGTCGATCGCCCACGCCAGGAGCCGGCCCCCGACGCCCTGATCGCGGTGCTGCGGGTCCACGTGGAGCTCGGCGATGTGGAACGTCTGCTCCGGCGCCGGGATGTCGACGGCCGCGCGGGCGCGGAATCCCCGCAGGCGCCGCAGGGAGCCGACGAACCCGAAGACCGACAGGGCGAGCTTCACGTGTTCGAGCGTGAAGGTCGACGGAACGCCCCCGACCCGATACTGGAGGACCCCGACGACGTGCGTGCCGTCGACCGCGACCACGGTCGGTCGAGCGTCGTTCGGCACGCCGTCGAGGCGGACGAGCGCGGCACCGAACCGCCGGGCGAGCTCGGGGGTGCCGGCGAGGGCCACGGACTCGGGTGAGGGGCTGCCGTGGATGATCTCGATGATCCGTTCGACGTCCGCCGGTCCGGCGTCTCGGATCGCGATCACCACCCACTCTCGCTCGGACCCCGGTCCGAATCAACCGCCTTCGTGGGGACGGCGCGGGCAACATGGGCCGATGCCGCTCGACCTCACGCCGTGTCTCCGCCCCGAACGCGCCACGCTGCTCGACCTGCTGCGCGACCTCACCGACGAGGAGTGGGCCGCGCCCACCGAGTGCCCGGCCTGGTCCGTGAAGGGTCTCGCACTGCACGTGCTGGGTGACGACCTCTCGCTGCTCACGCGCCAGCGCGATGCGTCGACCGACTCGCTCACGCTCTTCGCCGAGGATCATCCCGGGTTCACGTTCCGGCAGCTGCTCGACGGCTTCAACGAGCACTGGGTCTCGGGCGCGCGGTTCTTCAGCGTGCCGCTCCTCGTCGAGCTGCTCGATCTCGCCGGGCAGTGGAGCGCCGACTTCTACGAGACCGTCGGCCTCGAGACGGTCAGCGGCGAACCGGTCCAGTTCTTCGCGACGTTCGAGCTCTCGCCGTACTGGCAGGTGATCGCGCGCGAGTACGCCGAGCGCGTCATCCACCAGTCGCAGATCCGGCGTGCGCTCGGGCGTCCCGACCTCGACGGCCCGCTCCTCACCGCCGCGGCCGAGGTGCACGCTCACCTGCTCGCGGCGTGGGCGCGCGACTTCGCGCCGGGGGCGGCATCGACGATCACGTTCGCGGCGGGTTCGGCCGGTGCGTGGACGTTGACCCGCGGGCCCGACGCGTGGGTCGTACGACCGGGCGCCGGGGACGCCGACGCGACGCTCACCGTGGCCGACGATGCCGTCGCGCGGTTCGTCGGGCGGGGGCTCGATGCGCCCGACCTCGAAGCGGTCGTGGCGTTCGGCGGCGACGCCGACCTCGCCCGCGGGCTCTTCGAACCCATCGCCCCGCTGCTCGTGCGACCCACGTGAACGAGGGCGTCCCGGCCCGGGAGCGCGTCGCCGCCCGTGTGCTCGTGGTCGCCCCGGATGGCGCGGTGCTGCTCCTCCGCGGCGGTGATCCGCACCGGCCCGACGCGGGCACGTGGTGGTTCACTCCGGGTGGAGGAGTGGACGAGGGCGAGACGGTGGAGGACGCGGCCCGGAGAGAGGTACGGGAGGAGACCGGGCTCGTCCTCGCCGATCTCGGACCGGTGCGGTTCGAGCGCACCGCCGAGTTCGACTTCGAGGGCGAGCACTACGTGCAGCAGGAGTACTTCTTCGCGGTGCGCGTCGAGCGGTTCGACGCGGTGACCGACGGCTGGACCGAGTTGGAGCGACGGGCCGTGCAGGAGCACCGCTGGTGGACGCCGGCCGAGATCGTCGACAGCCCGGAGACCTTCTACCCCGAGCGCCTCGTGGAGCGGCTCGCGGATCTGCCGACGACGTGAAACCTCCCGAGGGTCCCGGGCGTCTTCACTCCGTGAGATCCACCCGAGCCGGGGAGGTTCCGGATGACCTCGATGCGTTCTGCCGGGCCGTCTGGCCCCGTCTCGTGGGCGCGCTCAGCCTGCAGGTCGGCCGGCGCGAGCTGGCCGAGGAGCTCGCCCAGGAGGCGGTCGCCCGGACCTGTCGGGACTGGGAGACCGTGCGGGCACTGGACAGTCCCGCCGGCTGGGTGCACCGGGTCGCGTTCAACCTCGCGAACTCGCACTACCGGCGGCTGCGGGCGGCGCGCCGCTCGCACCGGCTCGTCCGTGCGGACGCGCCGGCACCGGATCCCGCCGACGTGCTCGCCGTCCGGGCGGCCGTCGCGGCTCTGCCGCCGCACGAGCGGTCCGTCGTCGTGTGCCGGTACTACCTCGGACTGTCGGTGGCCGAGACCGCGGACGCGCTCGCGTGTCCGGAGGCGACCGTGAAGACCCGGACGCGCCGGGCGCTCGAGCGGCTCCGCGCCGCCGGCCTGATCGGGGAGGACACGTGACCGACGAGCTCTCGACCCTGCTGGGCCGCGCCGCGGCGACGCCGCGCGGAGGCCCGCACGTCACCCCGCCGCGTGCGCCGCGGTCGCGGGTTCCGTTCGTCGCGCTCGCGGCGGGCCTCGTCACCGTCCTGGCGGTCGTCGCGGTGGTGGTCGTCGCGACCCGTGGCGCGGGACCGTCGGAACCGTCGCCGACCCCGACCGCGGCCGGGGTGCGGGTCGGCGACGACGGGGTCTCGGTCGTGCTGCCCGACGGCTGGCACCGGTCGCGCGTTCCGACCGCGCCCTGGTTGCACAGCCCGCACGAGGTGCTGGCGTTCGCGGACGCGCCCATCGCCGACGGCCCCGACGACGGGGCGAACCACGCTGCGTGCGCCAGCGAGATCCCCGAGGTCGGCGTCGACGCCGCGCGCGCAGGCGGTGCGTTCGTCTGGATCGGCGACCTGAGCGGCGGGGCGACCTTCGACCCGCCGCCCGAGCGGCCGCGGTCCTTCGCGGACGCGTCGTGGCGACCGCTGTGCGCGCTCACCGGGATGGAGACGCGCGGTACGACGTTCACGGAAGGCGGTCGCGACCTCATCGTCTCCGTCGTGACCCGGAGCGACGCGCCGGCCGAGGTGCGGCATCAGGTCGACGAGCTGCTCGACTCGGTGTCGGTCACGCCCCGCTGATCGATCCGCCCACCCCGGTGATGATCGGCAGATCGGTGACGGTCAGCACGATCGCGTCGACGTGGGTGCGTCCCGACCGGTCGGCCTGCGCGACCCGGTGGATGCCGTCGAGGATCTGCCAGCGATCGTGCCGGTGGAGGACGTGGACAGGGAGGTCGAGATCGCAGTCCGTCATGCGCCGCGCGTGCTCGGGATACGCGGCCGGGTGGGCGAGCACGTCGGCCGGCCGGACCGCGAACCAGGCGTCGTCGCCGCGCCACCACGGCAGGTCGTAGTGCCAGCGCAGGTCGGCGACGGCGAGCGGGCGGACCGGTGCCGTGATCGACCACAGCGCGGTCTGCGACCACTCGACGTCGAGCAGCACGCCGGCGAGGGCGGGCGGGATCTCCGCGCGGAGCGGATGCGGTGCCGCGCCCGCGAGCGCGGTACAGACCGCGCACGGGCAGCGGCCGAGGTCGGTCACGTCAGCGGTTGGCGTCGTTGTCGAGCCAGGCGCCGACGACCCGGGCGAGGAACTGCGGTTGCGCCACGTAGCCGAGCGTGGCGTAGAACGCCGAGGCGTCGGCGGTCTGGAGGCCGACGTGCTGGCCCGGGACCTGCGCCTCGAGCTGCCGGAGCATCTCGGTGGCGACGCCGCGCCGGCGGTGCGCCGACGCCGTCCACACATCCACGAGGTACGCGTTGCACACTCCGTCGGACAGCAGCCGGGCCAGGCCCACGACGCGACCGTCGTCGGCGCGTGCGACCGCCACGTGCTGCGACTGCTCGAACGACCGCCGGAGCGCGGCGGGGGAACGCCCGTTGTCGAAGTGGTCGGCGGCGAGGTCGGCGGTGACGAGCTCCCAGTCGATGCCGTCGAGGTAGTCGTCGACCGAGAAGCCCATGCACCGACGCTACGCGCCGGACCGGTCAGCGCGGGGCGAGCTTCGTGAGGTCGACGGCGTTGTCGTGGAGGATCAGTCGCTGCGCGTCCAGGTCGAACTCCTTGAGCTCCACCTCGTAGTCACGCGGGTGCGGCATGCCCTCGATGTGGGGCCAGTCCGACCCGAAGATCACGCGGTCGGTGCCCATGAGCTCGGCGATCTCGTACGGGTCGTCCTCCCAGAACGGGTTGATCCACACGTTGCGCCTGAACGTCTCGGTGGGGTCCTCGGGGAAGAAGCCGGGGATGCGCCGGTGCTGCGAGCGCAGCTTGCGGAACAGGTCGGGGAGGAACTCGCTGCCGTTCTCGACGCTCGCGAGCCGGATGCCGGGGAACCGCGTGAAGAAGCGGTCGAACACGAGCGACGCGAGGAAGTCGAAGACCGCGCGCTCGAACTGCAGCATCTTGATCGTCGGACCCATGCTCTGACCCGAGAAGTTCGCGGTGAACTTGTCGTCGAAGTAGCCGTTGCCCGAGTACCCGCTGTCGCCGGCGTGGACGACGACGGTGAGGCCGGCCTCCTGTACGCGCGCCCAGAACGGATCGAACTCGGGGCTGCCGGGCGTGCGCGGGCCGTTCGCGGTGAACTGTGCGGCGGGGCGCATCACGATGAGTCGCGCGCCCTGGTCGATCGCCCATTCGAGCTCGGAGACGGCCCACTCGGGGTCGGCGAGCGAGAAGTAGGGCGCGGCGTAGATCGTGTCCTGGTAGTCGAAGCCCCAGTCCTCCTCGACCCAGCGGTTGAACGCGGTGAACGTGAGCGTGAACGCCTCGACGTCGGGGAGCAGCAACTCCTCGTAGAGCATGCCGAGGGTCGGGAACATCCACGACCCCTCGAGGCCCTGCTCCCTGATCACCTGCACGCGCGCGTCGCGGTCGCGGTACTCGGGGCGGATGGGCTCGCGCTCACGGAGGAACTCGAGCGGGTTGCGGCCCTCGGGGTTCCCGCGGAAGTACTCGTGCATCGCGCCGGCCTTCGCGATCGGGTCGAACGTCGGGTTCGTCACCACCCGGCTCACGCGCCCGCCGACCACCTGATAGCTGCGCCCGTCGATCTCGCACCACTGCACGCAACGCGGTCCGAGGCGCGGGTCGAGGTGCCGGGTGAAGGCGTCGAGCGCTTCGTAGTAGTGGTTGTCGGCGTCGAAGGCGGGGCCCGCGTACTCGGTCATCCCCGAATCCTAGAACCCGTTCTAGGTGGCCGGGACGGGCCAGACCTGCGGGTGGCCGCGGCCGCCCAGGCCCGAGAACGGCGATCCGTCGGTCCAGCCCTCCTGGTGCGGCTTCATCGGCGCGCCGGGCCGGATCAGCGTCCGGGCGTCGGCCCCGACGTAGCGCACCGAGATCACGCGTCGACGGGTGGTGGACGAGGTGTTGCCGCCGGCCGCGTGCAACGTGCGGGCGTGGTGCACCACGACGTCGCCGGGTTCGCTGGTGAACGTGACCACCTCGGCCGCGCCGGTCGCGACGAGCGCGTCGACGTCGGGGACGACGTCGCCCGCGGTCCCCGGGATCGGGTCCTCGGTGACGAACAGGTTGGGCCGGTAGGTCGCGTCCCAGCGGTGCGAGCCGCGTACGTAGCGGACCGCGCCCGTCTCGGGCGTCGCGGGGTCGAGCGGGCACCACGTGGTCGCGAGCTGCTCGCCGGTGACGTGGAAGTACCCGAGGTCCTGGTGCCACATCGTGCGGGCGGGGGTGTTCGGCTCCTTCACGAGCACGCTGTCCTCGTAGAGCCACAGGTCGGGCGAGTCGAGCAGCTCGGCGACGAGACGGGGGAGGTCGCCCTCGCACGCGAACGCCGCGAACTCCGGCTGCTCCCGCCAGTGGTCGACACCCCCGGCGAACCGGCCGCCCGCGGTCGCCTCGCCGCCGAGGCCCGAGAGGTCGGCCGTGGCCCGGGAGGTGAGCGCGACCTCGACCGGCCCCGCCATCGCCGCGACCGCGGCCGGGTCGAGCGCGCCCCGGAGGCACACGACCCCGTCCGCGGCGAAGGCCGCACGCTCGGCGTCGGTCACGTGACGGCGCTCCGGCATGGGCGGGACTCTACGAGTCGGTGGTGAGGCGCGCCCGCAGTTGCGGCTTGAGGACCTTGCCCGACGCGTTGCGCGGCAGCTCGTCGACCAGCTCCACGTACCGCGGCGCCTTGAAACCGGCGAGGTGCGCACGGCAGTGCGCGATGAGGGTGGCGGTGTCGACGGGCTCACGCGCGACCACGAACGCGCACACCTGCTCGCCCCACTGGCCGTGCGGCCGGCCCACGACCGCGACGTCGCGCACCGCCGGATGCGTGTGCAGGACCTCCTCGACCTCGCGCGACGCCACGTTCTCGCCGCCGCTCACGATGATGTCCTTGGTCCGGTCGACGATCGTCACGACGCCGTCGGGGTCGATGCGGGCGACGTCACCGGTGTGCAGCCAACCGTCGGCGTCGATCGCGGTGGCGGTCGCGTCCGGGTCCTCCCAGTAGCCGCGCATCACCTGCGCCGCGCGTACGAGCAGCTCGTCCCGCTCACCGAGGCGGATCTCGACGCCTGCGCTCGGTCGCCCGGCGGCGCGCAGCAGCCGGTCGTCGCCGCGTGCGGCCGCCCGGTGCTCCTCGGGTCCGAGGAAGAGCGCGTTGCCCGACAGCTCGGTCATCCCGAAGCCCTGCGAGCAGTCCCAGTCCCATCGCTCCACCACGCGCCGCAGCACCGGCCCGGGGATCGGCGAGGCGCCGTAGCCGAGGGCGCGCACGGTGACGAGGTCGTCGTCGCGCACGCCGGGGTGGTCGAGCAGCATGGCGATCATCGTCGGCGCGAGCGACAGCAGCGTCACGCCGTGGGCCCGGACCAGCGCGGCGAGGCCGGGCGCGTCGAACGTGCGCTGGAGCGCGATCGGCCGGGCGCGCCGGTGGAGGACGAACACGTTGTAGCCCGCGACGTGGCACAGCGGAAACGGGGTGAGCAGGACGTCGTCCGGTCCCACCGGGCGCGCGGGCAGCGTCGACGCCACGGCGGCCAGGAGCGACGCGTCCGTGAGCATCGCGAGCTTCGGGACGCCGGTGGTGCCGCTCGTGCCGATGAGCCAGGCGACGTCGTGCTCGTGGCGCGGCGGAGGTGTGAACGACGCGTCCGGCGCCGGGTCGGTGAGCGTGAGGCTGGGGACTCCGGTCGTGACGCGCTCGGCGAACGTGGCGTCGACGTAGAGCAGCGAGGCACCGGCGCGTCCGAGGATCTGCGTCCACTCGTCGGGGTGCAACCGGTGGTTGAGGGGGAGCAGGACGCGACCGGCGAGGGGCGCCGCGTAGTACAGCTCGACGTACTCGGCGCAGTTCTCGGCGAGCACCGCGACCCGGGCACCGGGCTCGGTGTGCGCGGCGATCTGCGCGGCCCGTCGTTCCACACGCGCGAGCAGCGCGGAGAACGTCACCGTCTCCGACTCCGTGATCACGGCCGGTGTGTCCGGCGCGGCCGCGACCGCATCGCGCAGCATCTCGATGAGCGTCACGTGCCGCATGTTGGCACCTGACCTCCACGTCTGAAAGCCGCTAGAACTGGTCACCCGCCCGTGGCATGGTGCAGGGGTGATCCCCGACTTCGACCGGTGCTACCGCGCCGTGGAGAGCAAGGACGCCCGCTTCGACGGGTGGTTCTTCACCGCCGTGCGCTCGACCGGGATCTACTGCCGGCCGAGCTGCCCGGCCCGCACGCCGTTCCGCCGGAACGTCGAGTTCTTCCCGACCGCGGCGGCCGCGCAGCGCGCGGGGTACCGCGCCTGCAAGCGGTGCCGGCCCGACGCGTCGCCCGGTTCGCCGGAGTGGGACCCGCGCGGCGACGTCGTCGCCCGCGCCATGCGGCTCGTGGCCGACGGCGTCGTCGACCGGGAAGGCGTCGGCGGTCTGGCCCGCCGCGTCCACTACAGCGAGCGCCAGCTGCACCGTCTCCTCGTCGCCGAGCTCGGTGCCGGGCCGCTCGCCCTCGCCCGGGCGCAGCGCGCCCAGACCGCGCGCGTGCTCATCGAGACGACCGACCTGCGCTTCGCGGACGTCGCCTTCGCCGCCGGGTTCGCGAGCATCCGCCAGTTCAACGACACGATCCGCGAGGTCTTCGCCGCGACGCCCCGTGAGATGCGCGCCCGTGGGACGAAGCGCACCGAGCCCGGGACGATCACCGTGCGCCTCGCCGCCCGTGCGCCGTTCCGGGGCGAGGACGTGATCGAGTTCCTCGCGGCGCGTGCGATCCCCGGAACCGAGTCCGTGACCGACGGTGGGTACCGGCGCACGCTCACCCTGCCGCACGGACCGGCGGTACTTACGCTCGCGCCCGGCCCGGACGCCGTCGTCGGCACGTTCCGGCTGACCGATCTGCGCGACCTCACCGCCGCGGTCGCGCGGGCACGGCGCCTCTTCGACCTCGACGCCGACCCGGTTGCGGTCATGGACGCGCTCGGTCGCGATCCGGTGCTCGCGCCGCTCGTGGCCCGACGTCCGGGACTGCGCGTCCCCGGCCAGCCCGACGGGTTCGAGCAGCTGGTGCGCGCCGTCGTGGGCCAGCAGGTGTCGGTGGCCGGCGCCCGCACGGTGCTCGGCCGGATGGTGCAGCGGTTCGGCAAGCCGCTCGACGCGCCCGACGGTGATCTCACGATGCGGTTCCCCGACGCCGCGGTGCTCGCCGACGCCGATCCGGCGGACCTGCCGATGCCGCAATCGCGGGCCCGCGGGCTGATCGGCGCGGCCCGGGCCGTCGCCGACGGCGATCTCGTGATCGACCCCGGCGTCGAGCGCGACGCGCTGCGGGCCCGCATGCTGGCGCTCCCGGGCGTCGGACCGTGGACCGTCGAGTACGTGATGCTGCGCTCGATCGGCGATCCCGACGCGTTCCTCGCGAGCGATCTCGGCGTCCGGCGCGCGCTCGAGGCGCGTGGCCTCGACGGCAGACCCCGCGCCGCGGAGACGTACGCCGAGGCGTGGCGACCGTGGCGCGCCTACGCCAACACCTACCTCTGGACCGACCGAGGAGACCCGACATGACGATCCGCTACTCCATTCACGACGGGCCCGAGGGCCCGCTGCTCCTCGCCGTCGACGAGGACGGGGCCCTCGTGCGGCTCCATTTCGCCCACACCGGGGACGTGCTCGGCGACGACTGGGTGCGTGACGACGCCGCGCTCGCCGACGTCGCCCGTCAGCTCGACGAGTACTTCGCCGGCGCCCGCACCGACTTCGACCTCACGGTGCGGCTCGACGGCACGCCGTTCCAGGTGGAGGTGTGGGAGCAGCTGCGCGCGATCCCGTACGGCGAGACCATCAGCTACGGCGAGCTCGCCCGGCGCGTCCACCGACCCGAGGCGGCGCGCGCGGTCGGCTCCGCCAACGGGCAGAACCCGGTGGCGATCGTCGTGCCGTGTCACCGTGTGATCGGCGCCGACGGCTCGCTCACCGGTTTCGGCGGCGGCCTCGAGTGGAAGCAGCGCCTCCTCGACCTCGAACGCCCCCAGCGCACCCTCCTCGACGCGTGAGCGACGGGAACGTCGACGTCCGGATCGATCCGGTCGAGCCGTCCGAGCGGGCGGCGCTGCTCCGTCTGCTCGAGCTGTACCAGCACGACTTCTCGGAGCGGACCCTCGCTGACGTCGGCGACGACGGCGCGTTCGGCTGGAACGACGTCGACCGGTGGTGGCGCGAGCCCGACCGGCACCCGTTCTTCGTGCGGGTCGACGGCCGGCTCGCGGGGTTCGCGCTCGTGCGCGCCGGCGACCCCCACGACATGGATCAGTTCTTCGTGCTGCGGAAGTACCGGCGCGGGGGAGTGGGGATCGCGGCCGCGCGGGCGGTGTTCGCCCGGTTCCCGGGCGCCTGGCAGGTGCGCCAGCAGTGGGCCAACACGGGGGCCGTCGCCTTCTGGCGCCGGGCCGCCCCGGCCGGCTTCACCGAGGACGCGCTCGACGAGGGCCCGGTCCAGCGCTTCGTCGTCCCCGCTTCCTGACCCGACTCGATTTGTCGCCCATTTCGGGGGTCAGGGGCCTGGGAATCGGCGACAAATGGAGTCGCCCCCGCTCGACGCCGGTGGAGAACCGGCCTAGGGTTCAACGAACGAACCCACTCCCGAGGGCGGTGTCATGGGCGAAGCGACGAGCGCGACCGCGGACTGGCGGCCGACCGCCTGCATCCTCTGTTCCGTCAACTGCGGCCTGGAGGTGCGCACGGAGGACCGGAGCATCGTGCGGGTGCGCGGCGACAAGTCGCATCCTGGCTCGCAGGGCTACACGTGCGAGAAGGGCCTGCGCGTCGGCTGGTACCAGGACGCGCGTGACCGCATCACGAGTCCGATGCGCCGGCGGGCCGACGGCACGTACGAGGAGGTCGACTGGGACACCGCGATCGCGGAGGTCGCCGAGCGGCTCGCGGCCGTCCGTGACGAGCACGGTGGCGCGTCGATCTTCTATTACGGCGGTGGCGGGCAGGGGAACCATCTCGGCGGTGGCTACGGCCGTTCGCTGCGCAACGCGGTGGGCAATGTGTACTCGTCGAACGCGCTCGCGCAGGAGAAGACCGGCGAGTTCTGGGTCGACGGTCAGCTGTTCGGTCGCCCGAAGTGCCACACCACCGGCGACTACGAGCGCGCCGAGGTCGCAGTGTTCCTCGGGAAGAACCCATGGCAGTCGCACGGCTTCCCGCGCGCCCGCGTCGTGCTCAAGGAGATCGCGAAGGACCCCGACCGCGCGCTCGTCGTCATCGACCCGCGCCGGACCGAGACCGCGGCGATGGCCGACTTCCACCTCCAGGTGAAGCCGGGGACCGACGCGTGGTGTCTGGGCGCGCTGCTGAAGGTGATCGTCGACGAAGGACTCGCCGACGACGCGTTCCTCGCCGAGCACGCCGTCGGCTACGCCGAACTCGCGGGCACCCTTGCGGTCGTCGATGTCGACGGGTGGAGCGCGGTGGCCGGCCTCGATCCGGCGCTCGTGCGCACGGTGGCCCGGCGCATCGCCGCCGCGGCGAGCGTCTCGATCTTCGAGGACCTCGGCATCCAGCAGGCGCCGCACAGCACGCTCAACTCGTACCTGGAGAAGCTGCTGTTCCTGATCACGGGGAACTTCGGCAAGGCCGGGGCGATGAACCTGCACACCGCATTCGCCAGCCTGGCCGGCGGCGCGAAGGGCGGAGGCGACCGGCGTTCACCGGTCGGCGGGCACCGCATCATCACCGGCCTCATTCCGGGCGCGGCGATCCCCGGCGAGATCCTCACGGACCACCCCGACCGGTTCCGGGCGATGATCGTCGAGTCCGGCAACCCGGTGCACTCGTTGCCCGACAGCCAGCGGATGCGGGAAGCGCTCGCGGCGCTCGACTTCGTGCTCGTGATCGACGTCGCGATGACCGAGACCGCGCGCTGCGCCGATTACGTGCTGCCGGCGGCGAGCCAGTTCGAGAAGTGGGAGTGCACGTTCTTCAACCTGGAGTTCCCGCACAACGTCTTCCAGCTCCGCCGCCCGCTCTTCGACCCGCTCCCCGGCACGTTGCCCGAGCCGGAGATCCACCGGCGGCTCGTGCGCGCGCTGGGCGAGTACGACGACGGCGACCTCGCTCCGCTCCACGACGCGGCGAACGAGGGGCGGGCGGCGTACGCCGGTGCGTTCCTCACCGCGATGGCCGAGAACCCGCGGCTCGGCCGTCATCCCGCGCTCGTGCTCTACGAGACGCTCGGTCCGGTGCTCGGCGACGGCAACCAGGGTGCGGCCGCGGTCTGGGGTCTCGCGCAGACCTGCTTCATGGGCTACACCGCGTCGGTGCAGCGGGCGGGCTTCGCGGACGGCGACGCGCTGTTCGACGCGCTGCTCGAGGGCCGTGGCGTCACGTTCACCGTCGACGAGTACGACGAGACCTGGAACCGGCTCGCCTACGAGGACGGCCGGATCCATCTCGTGCAGCCCGAGCTGCTCGAAGAGCTCGGCTCGCTGCCGCCCGGTGGCCCGCCGGTCGACGACGCGTTCCCGTTCGTGCTCTCGGCAGGGGAGCGGCGCTCGTCGACCGCCAACACGATCCTGCGCGATCCGGGCTGGATGAAGAACGACCGGGAGGGGGCCCTGCGGATGCACCCCGCCGACGCGGCGCGCCTCGGGGTGACGGACGGCGATCCCGTCACGGTCGAGACGAAGCGCTCCTCCGCGGTCGCGACGGTCGAGACCACCGACTCCATGCAGCAAGGTCACGTCTCGCTGCCCAACGGCCGGGGACTCTCGTACCCGGGCGACGACGGCGGTGACGAGGTCCACGGCGTCGCGCCCAACGAGCTGACCGACGAGATGGACCGCGACTGGCTCGCCGGCACCCCGCACCACAAGCACGTCCGGGCCCGCATCAGCGCGCTGGTAGGGGCGGAGTGACCCGGACATGAGGCGGACGCGCTTCGACGACTGGCCGTGCCCCATCGCGCGGGCGACGGATCTCATCGGCGACTGGTGGACGCCGCTCGTGATGCGTGACCTGTTCCTGGGACTGCGCCGGTTCGACGAGATCCGCAAGGACCTGGGCATCCCGCGCGCCGTGCTCGCGCAGCGGCTCGACCGTCTGGTCGAGGAGGCGATGGTCACGAAGGTCGCGTACGAGGACCATCCGCCGCGCTACGAGTACCGGCTCACCGACAAGGGCCGCGACTTCTGGGGGGTGCTCGCGGCGATGTGGCGGTGGGCGTCGGACCACCAGTGGGGCGACGAGGGGCCATCGATCGTGCTGAAGGACCGTGCGACCGGTCGGGTCGTGCGTCCGCTCGTCGTCGACGAGGCCACCGGTGCGCCCCTCGACGTCCGCACCGTGCGCATCGGCCGCGCCCCGACCGGCTGACCCACTCCATTTGTCGCCGATTCCGGGGGTCAGGGGCCTGGGAATCGGCGACAAAGCGACGTCGGAGTGGGGCGGGGCCCGGGGGTGCATGTCCGGGGGACCGCGTGCGACCATGCGGCATGGCCCACGATCCGATCGTCGCTCCCACCGTCCGCCCTGCGAAGCACCTCGAGCCGCGGTTCGTCTTCGAGGAGGCCGAGGCTGCGGCCGACGCCAAGCTGGCGGCGTACGGCAAGAAGCCGAACGTGCTGTTCGTCCTCTTCGACGACGTCGGCTGGGGCGATTTCGGCTGCTACGGCGGCGGCGTCGCGGTCGGCGCGCCGACACCCAACATCGACAAGCTCGCCCGCGACGGCAAGCTGCTGACGAGCTGCTACTCGGAGCCGAGCTGCACACCGAGCCGCGCGTCGATCATGACCGGCCGCCTCCCGATGCGCCACGGCCTCATGCGGCCGCCGATGTACGGCGAGCAGGGCGGGCTGCAGGGCGAGATCACGATCGCGCAGCTGCTCTCCGACGCCGGGTACGTGACCCAGTGCGTCGGCAAGTGGCACATGGGCGAGAACACCGAGTCGCAGCCCCAGCACGTCGGCTTCGACGACTTCTACGGCTTCCTCTCCGTCTCGGACATGTACACCGAGTGGCGCGACCCGTACTTCTTCCCGGAGATCGTCTACTCCGAGGAACGGACGAAGTGGATCGAGAACCAGCCCTTCAGCAAGTGCTTCGTGCACGCCGAGAAGGGCGGCGAGATCGAGGAGGTCGAGGAGGTCACGATCCCGGTCCTCTCGCTGCTCGACGACAAGTGGTGCACCTACTCGCAGGAGTTCATCCGCCGGATGCAGGGCGACGAGCGGCCGTGGTTCCTGTACCACAACACCCGCGGCACGCACTTCGACAACTACCCGCATCCCGACTGGCTCGGCCGTTCACCGGCGAAGCACCCGTACAAGGACGCGCTGATGGAGCTCGACGACATCGTCGGGCGCCTGGTGCAGACGCTCGAGGAGACGGGCCAGCTCGACGACACGATCATCTTCGTCACCTCCGACAACGGCCCGGAGATGGAGACGTGGCCCGACAGCGCGTACTCGCCGTTCCGTTCGGCGAAGGGCAGCACCTGGGAAGGCGGTCAGCGCGTGCCGGGCGTCCTGTCCTGGCGGGGGATGATCGAGCCCGGGCAGGCGACCGACGGCATCTTCTCGCTGATGGACTTCTTCCCGACGCTGCTGCGTCTTGCCGGTGCCGCCGACGCGATCCCCGACGACCGCTACATCGACGGCGTCGACCAGACGACGTTCTTCCTCGGTGAGGGCGCGGAATCGAACCGCAAGTTCCTCTACTACTGGCTCGGCACCACCTTCTCCGCGGTCCGGTGCGGCGAGTTCAAGATGATGATGGCGTCGACCACCGACGACGACCGCGACATCCAGAACTCCGGCGGCTTCTCGGGCGTCACGCAGAAGTACACGTACTCCCGGCTCTACAACCTGTACCTGGATCCGAAGGAGCAGCACTCCTACTTCGTCCGGAAGCTGCCGTACCTCGACGCGTTCACCGCCGGGCTCACCACCCACTTCACGAGCTTCGCCCAGTACCCGGCGAAGTCGATCGTCGGCGGCGTCGGATGACGACCGACCCCGCCGCCCTGCCGGACGAGCCGAACCGGCCGCGCTTCGACACGCGCGCCATCGGACCGCTCCTCGCCGACTGGGCGTGCATCGCGGTCTTCGTCGCGCTCGGCAAGGAGAGCCACGGCTACCACAAGAACGTCGTGTGGTTCCTCAGCGTGTGGTGGCCGCTCGCGGTCGGCATGCTGATCGGTGGGCTGATCACCCGCATCTGGACCGACGACCGCGACTGGCCGCCGCGCCTGTTCGGCACGGTGGCGATCGCGGTGCTGATCGGCGGCCCGCTGCGCTTCCTCACCGGCCGGCCGGTGTACTCGGTGTTCACGGTCGTCGCGCTGTTCGTGCTCAGCCTGCTCACGTTCGGCTGGCGGCTCGCCCGCATCGGGATCCTGCAGGCACGCGGCCGGCGCACCGCGAAGCCCACTGCATGACCGAGCGGTACCTCACTCAGCGGCTGCAGGGCTTCGGCACGACCATCTTCGCCGAGATGTCGGCGCTCGCCACGACGACCGGTGCCGTCAACCTGGGGCAGGGCTTCCCCGACGTCGACGGACCCGCCGTCGTGGCCGAGGCCGCGATCGACGCGATCCGCGCCGGTCACAACCAGTACCCGCCCGGGCCGGGCATCCCGGAGCTGCGCGCCGCGATCGCGGCGCACCAGCACCACTGGTACGGGCTGGCCTACGACCCCGCCTCCGAGGTGCTCGTGACCGCCGGGGCGACGGAGGCGATCGCGGCGGCGTTGCTCGCCTTGTGCGGGCCCGGCGACGAGGTCGTCATGCTCGAGCCGTACTACGACTCGTACGCGGCGTGCGTCGCCATGGCGGGGGCGACCCGGAAGGTCGTGACCCTCCGGCCACCGGACTACGACCTCGACGTCGACGCGCTCCGGTCGGTCGTGACGCCCCGCACCCGTGCCATCCTGCTCAACTCGCCGCACAATCCGACCGGCACCGTCGTGGGACGCGAGCGGCTCGAGCTCGTGGCCGCGCTGTGCGTCGAGCACGACCTCGTCGCCATCACCGACGAGGTCTACGAGCACCTGACCTACGACGGCGCCGAGCACGTGCCCCTCGCGACGCTTCCCGGCATGCGCGACCGCACCGTCACGATCTCGAGCGCGGGCAAGACCTTCTCGTTCACCGGCTGGAAGATCGGCTGGGTGTGCGCGTCGCCGGAGCTCACGGCGGCGGTCCGCACGGCCAAGCAGTTCCTCACCTACGTGAACGGCGCGCCCTTCCAGCACGCGATCGTGACGGCGCTCGGACTCCCGGACGACTACTACCGGGACTTCGCCGCCGATCTCGCGTCCCGCCGGGACCTGCTGATGGGCGGCCTGCGGGACGCCGGCTTCACCGTGTTCCCTCCGCAGGGCACCTACTTCGTGACCGTCGACGCGGCGCCGCTCGGCGCGACCGACGGACTCGCGTTCTGCCGGGAGCTCCCGGCGCGCTGCGGGGTCGTGGCGGTCCCGAACGTCGTCTTCTACGACGACGAGAACGCGGGCCGGACGCTGGTGCGGTTCACGTTCTGCAAGCGCCGCGAGGTGCTGGAGGAGGCGGTCGGCCGCCTCGCCGCGCTCGCCTGAACGACGGCGCGTGTCAGCGGTTGACGATGCGGTCGGTCTGCGCCTTCTGCTCGTAGATGAGCCGGGCCAGCCAGAAGCGGAAGAAGCCGCCGAGCGACCCGCGCACGAAGAGCGCCGCCCCCATGATCGTGACCGCGACCCCGATGAGCGCCACGATCTGGGCGTCGCGCTGGGTGAGGTCGAGCGTGGTGTTGTGCGACTGCAGATACGCCGCGATGGTCACGATGATCCCGATGACCATGAGCGCGAAGCCACCGCGCGATGCGAGCCGGTCGCGCCCCGCCGCCGGGTCGCGGACCTGCATCTCGGCGATGTCCTTCTTGAACTGCTCGACGCGCTCGGGCGACTCGTTCACGATTGCTCCCCTGGGTTCATCCCGGCTCACCGCCGAGATACGCCTTCGATAGATCATCCTGCAGCTCGTTCGGCGAGCCGACGCGTGCGACCCGCCCGTGGACGAGCACTGCGGCGAGATCGGCGACGCCGAGGACCGTGCTCGCGAACTGCTCCACCACGAGGATCGAGACGCCCTCGCGGGCGATCTGCGCCACGATCTCGTACAGCTCCTCGACGACGATCGGAGCGAGTCCCATCGACAACTCGTCGAGGAGCAGCAGCGCGGGCTTGGTGGCCAGTCCCCGCGCCATGGCGAGCATCTGCTGCTCGCCGCCGGACATCGTCCCGGCGAGCTGCTTCCGCCGTTCCTTGAGTCGCGGGAACCGCCGGTACGCCTCGTCCTCGATCGCACCGAGCGTCTTCCCGCTGTAGGTCATCATCCGCAGGTTCTCCCGGACCGTGAGGTTCGGGAACACCCCCCGGCCCTCCGGGATGAGGCACAGCCCGCGGCGGGCGAGCTCCTCGGGCGCGGTGCCGTTGACCCGTCGGCCGGCGATCAGCACGTCCCCGGCGCTCGGCTGGTGCAGGCCGGCCGCGACCCGCAGCGTCGTGGTCTTCCCGGCACCGTTGGGACCGAGCAGGGCCACGACACTGCCCTGGGGGACGACGAGGTCGATGCCGAAGAGCACGTCGATGCGCTCGTAGGCGGCGCGCACCCCGCGCAGCTCGAGCAGGTTCATGCGCCGCCGCCCAGGTACGCGGCGAGCACCGCCTCGTTCGCCTGGATCTCCGACGGGGAGCCGGTGGCGATGATGCGGCCGAAGTCGAGCACGTGGACTGCGCTGCAGACCTCCATGACGAGGTGCACGTCGTGCTCCACGAGGACGACGGCCATTCCCGACGCCGCCAGCTCCCGCAGCAGCGCCGCGAACGCCACCGTCTCGTGCTCGTCCTGTCCGGACGCGGGCTCGTCGAGCAGCAGGACCTGGGGTCGGGTGGCGAGGCAGCGGCCGAGCTCGACGAGCCGGCACTGGCCGGTGGGGAGCGAGTCGACCCGCGCGTCGGCGACGGACTGCAGGCCGATGCGCTCGATGATCTCGTCGACCACGGTGGCCGGGTCGGTCCGGTCGCGCGCCCAGCCCTTGTGGAGATCGGCGGCGACGCGGATGTTCTCGCGCACGCTGAGGACACTGAAGAGCTCGAGCCGTTGGAACGTCCGCGCCAGCCCGCGCCGCGCCCGCTTGGTGGGGGAGAGGCGCGTGACGTCACGCCCGGCGATCCGGACCCGGCCGGCGTTCGGCGGCAGCAGCCCGGTGACGACGTTGAACAGCGTGGTCTTGCCCGCGCCGTTCGGGCCGATCAGTCCCGTGATGAGACCCGGCTCGGCGCTCAGCTCGACGTCGTCGAGCGCGACGTTGCCGCCGAACCGGACGGTGACCCCGGAGACGTCAAGCAGCGCCACTGGGCTCCCATTCGTGCGAGCCGAGCACCTGGTCGAGGCCCCGGACGTCGTCGGCGGTCCAGTCGCGGTCGATGCCGACCCATTCGAGCGGGGTCGCGACGTGGTCGAGCTGGAGCCGGGCCTGCGTGCGCTGCTCGGCGGCAGCCCGCAACGTGGCGAAGATGCCGGCGGCGAGCGGGATCGCGATGAACGCGATGACCATCGTCCAGTTCCCGATCGCGTCGACGAGCCGCAGCCCGAACGCGGCGGCGACGCCGAGCACGGTGACGAGCACCGCGGGCGGTGAGTCGGTGAGCGGCGCGAAGCCGGCGCGCATCTGGCTCACGGCACCGTTGGGATCGCGGCCGAGCCCGATGCCGGCACCCCCGGGCAGCAGCGCGACCCACTGGGACGCGCTCGGCCACAGGGTGACGAGCAGGGGCAGCACCGCGTAGAGCGAGATCCCGGCGAAGAGCGCACCGCCCACGGCACCGATGCCGCCCACGACGGTGAGGGCGAACACCTGCAGGCTCTGGACGAGCGCGAAGTCCCCCGACCCGATGTTCGTCTTCTGGATCGCGAACAGCGCACCACCGAGGCCCGCCATCCCGGCCGAGAGCGCGAACACCACCAGCTTGGTGCGCACAAGGTTCATGCCGAGCGTGGCGCACGCGGCCTCGCTGTCCTTCATGGCGATGAGCTGGCGGCCGAGCCGGCTGCGCCGGATCGCGACGACGAGGAGCGAGATGAGCGCGAACGCGATCGCGCCGATGACGACCTGGGACCCCGGATCGCCGTAGGTGATGCCGAACAGTTTGAGCGGGTCGACGCTGATCGTGCCCTGGGTGAACAGGTCCACGTCGAAGAGGTGGAACACCGAGAGCTTCGGCATCGTGAAGATCCACCGGTCGAGGATGACGGCGAACGCAGCGGTGCCGAGTGCGAGGTAGATGCCCGAGAGGCGGAGCGCGGGGAGCGAGATGAGGGCCCCGACCGCCGCCGCGATCAGCACCGCCCAGACCAGCGCGAGCGGGTCACCACCGCGTCCGAGGTGCGCCATCACCAGGCCGCCGATCCCGGCGAAGCTCAGCTGGCAGAGGGAGATCTGCCCGCCGAAGCCGACGAGGGGCACGAGGGAGAGGGCGATGATCCCGAGTGGGAACAGCTTCCCGTACGTGACGAGATCGGAGGTCGACATCGTCGACATCATGACGATCCCGCCGAAGACGACGACCCCGGCGAAGATGAACGCCCCGCGCACCGTCGGCAGCGGGAAGAACTCGCGGCTCCGGGTCATGCGGCCGCGGAGGCGAGGGTTCGGCAGGATGAGCAGCACGGCGAAGAGCAGCAGCGCAGGCGCGGCGATGCGCATCCCGGTGAGGTACGGGCTCTGGGGCAGGTAGCCCGTGAGGTAGCCCTCGAGGAGACCGAGCACGATCGCGCCCAGGAACGTCAGCGGCAGGCTGCGGAGCCGGCCGAAGATCGCCGCCGCGTAGGCGCTCACGATCAGCAGCGAGAGGCTCGGCGCGTCGAGCACGACGTTCGGCGCGATGAGGATGCCGCCGAGCGCCGCGAGTGCGGTGCCCAGGCTCCAGGCGATCATCGACACCCACACCGTCCGCGCGCCGTTGAGCGACGCCAGCGCCGGGTCGTCGACCGACGCGCGCATGGCGATGCCGATCCGCATGCGGGTGAGGACGAGCCGCAGGGCGATCGCGACCACGATCGCCACGATGATCGTGATGGCCTGGTGCCACGTGATCGTGGTCGGTCCGAGGTCGATCGGTCGGCTCGACTGGAAGAACTTCTCCATCGGACGGCTGACGTCGGGAGCCCAGATGAGCTGCGCCAGACCGATCATGAACAACAGCAGTGAGATGGAGACGACGAGCTTCACCGTCTCGGTCGTGTTGCGCAGCCCGCGCATGACCACGAAGTCGAGCAGCGCGCCGAACAGCGGTGCCATCACGCCGAGGATCACGGCCAGGGCCGCGAGGGTGGGCCAGCCCTGGTTGAACCGCAGCTCCCAGTACATGAACGCGCCGAGCATGCCCGCCGCGCCCTGCGCGAAGTTGAAGATCCCCGTCGTCGTGTACGTGAGGACGAGTCCGCTCGCGATGATCGCGTAGATCGCCGCGAGGCTCAGGCCGACGATGGTGAAGGTGAGGAACTTGTCCACGGAGCTCCCGGGAAGCGTACGGGGAGGGCCGGCACGGCCCTCCCCGACGAAGGTCCTGCTACTTGAAGTCGGCCTGGGTCTTGCCGACGTCCTGAAGGGTGACGCCCTTCCCGTAGTCACCCTTCAACGCGTAGACGTCCTTGGGATCGCAGTGGTAGATGCCGTCGTTCGGCTTCGTGTCGGTCATGAGCTTGAAGCCGTTCGGCGTGGCCAGGAGCATGGCCACGCAGTCGGGCGGGGTCTGCTTCGCCACGTTGATCGGGACGTGGAGGCCGCCACCGGTCCAGTCCGTCTCCTTCAGCGCGTTGTCGTACACGCACTTGCGGGTGAGATCGTTGCCGCACTCGCTGGCCGCCTTGGCCCACAGGAGCCACGCCGACCACGCCTGGAGGCCGAGCAGCGCCTGCTTCTTCCCGCCGGGCAGGTACTTGTCGAACGCGTCGAGGTAGGCCTGGGTGGGCTCGTTCTTGCCGGCGATCTCGAACGGGGAGAACGCGCTGCGCACGTAGACGTTCTTGATCGCGGACTGACCGGTCTGGATCAGCTTCTGGTCGTAGTGGTTGGCGTCCGTGCGGACGAAGTCGAGCTGGACACCGGCGTCGCTCAGCGCCTGCATGAGCTTGCCGAGGTTCTCCGGCTCGCCGGTCCAGAGGAGGCCCTTGACGCCGCTGTCCTTGATCTTCTGGGCGTAGGGCGTCCAGTCGCTGACCCCGGCCGCCGGGTAGACGTCGTCGTAGACCTTCGTCCAGCCGAGCGACTTCGCGATCTCGTCGGTCTGCTTCGCCACGAGCTTGGTGGTGGACAGGTCGCCGGTGAGCACCCCGTAGGCCTTCGTGGCGTCCGGGTACTTCTTGGCGAGGTACTTGTAGTCGCCGGTCGGCTGCTGGTTGGTGGTGTTCGGGATCGGCTGGATCAGCAGGTCCGAGCCGCGCTGCTCGGGGCTCACCGCGTAACCGGCGACCTCGGGGAGGAGGCAGGCGAGGCGGTCCTTCACGCCGTCCTGGTCGAACACGGCGCCGCCGCCGACCAGGTAGAAGTCCTTGATGCAGGCCTCGTCGACCTTCGCCTTGTCGTTGGTGAGCGCGGCGTCGAGGAGGTCGTTCTCGATCTTGCGGCCGTTGATGCCGCCGGCGGCGTTGCACCACGCGGCGAACACCTTGGCGGTGTCGAACAGCTCCTGGTCGAGGCCCGGGCGGCCGGCGAAGCCGGGGTCGGCGATGGTGCCGACCTGGATCGCGTCGGCGGTCACTCCCCGCGCGGGCGAGCCCGAGGGGTTGCCCTTCCCGCACACCGCCGTGTCCATGGTGCCGAACTTGCCCGCTGCGGTCGAGACCGACGACGAGTCGGAGCTGGTGCCCGTGCTCGGTGGTGTCGTGGTCTGGCTCGCGGACGATCCGCTGCGACCACACGCCGCGGCCAGCACGGCCATGACGCAGACGACTACCAACCATCGGAAGCGCTTCACGTGTCCCCCCTGTTCGTCGCGCGCGCGACGTCGTTGCAACCTGACGGCCCGTCAGGTTGTCAGACAATGCCCGCTCCGCGCGTTCAGCGCAAGAAACGCCGTCGCCGCAGGTCGGGTCGCCACGCCCGGTGGTCACTCAGGACGGTGGGCGTCCTCCTCGAGGTCCTCGGCCGGCGGTGATGTACCGGCGCGCGGCCACGCCGGGGCCCGGTGCAGGGTTCCGGTCGGCGGCCGGCGGTGCCGCGATGGACGGAAGCCCGCGTCGGCGCGACGGTCGCCGGCCCGGACGACCGGGACCGCGGTGAACCGCACGCCGGCGGGGCGAGCCTCCGGCGTCGCGTCGACCGGAGGAGGCGGTCCGGTCAGTGCCCCGGCCGGAGCCGGGTTCGGGATGGGACCTGGTCGGTCCGGCGCGGGCTGGCCGTCGCCCGGCCGGTCGGGCGGGGCCGTGACGACTGCGGGCGGGACCGGCGCCGGCGGGCCGGGCGGGTGCTGGTCGTGGACGACGGGCACGAGGACACGGTCCGGCAGCACGACGATCGCACTCGTCCCTGCGTCGGGTGCGCTGCGCAGCCGGACCGTGGCCCCGATGCGCTCCGCGAGGCGGGCGACGACGACGAGCCCGAGCGTGGGGGACAGGTCGAGGCCGGGCATCGGTGGGTGCGTCAGGAGCTCGTTGTACGCGTCGAGCCGGGCGACCGGCATGCCGTTCCCGTCGTCGGTGACCGTGAGCTCGATGCCGTCGGGACACCGGCGGCCCCGCACGAAGACCGGCGAGTCCCCGCCCGAGAACGTCGTGGCGTTCTCGAGCAGCTCGGCGATCACGTGGGCGAGATCGCCGGCCGTCGCGTCGTCGACCGTCACGTCGTCGGGCAGGTTCGAGACGTCGACGCACGCGAAGTGCTCGACGCCGGACGCCGCCGCGCGCACGATGTCGGCGAGCGTGGCCGCCTCGTTGCGCCGCCGTTCGGGTTCGAGCCCGGCCACCACGAGCAGGCGATCGCCGTTGCGCCGCATCCGCGTCGTGAGCCGGCCGAGCTCGCGCCGGCCGGCTGCGCCGGCGTCGCCGTCCGCGAGGAGGTCGAGCTGTCGGTCGAGCAGTGGCGCCTGGCGGTGGACCAGGTCGATCAGGAGGGTCTCGGTCCCGACCGCCCGCGTCGAACCCGCTCCGAGCGCGAGGGTCGCGTCGTCGAGGCGCCCGACCGCGACGACGAGGGCGCCCACCGAACCGACCGCCCGTTCCGCCGGCGGAGGAACCGTCAGGGCGGACGGTCGCGTCCCCGGGGTCGCCGCGGCCCGGTCGGCGGCGGTGGCCGCGACGGCACGCGTCAGGGCTCGCACCGGCCGCCGGACCCGGAGGTGCAGCACGTACCCGGCGCCGACGACGAGCACGACGGCCCCGAGCACGAGGAGTGCGAAGTCGCGCAGCGCGTCGCGCGCGTCCGTCCGGGCGGCGCGTTCCTCGCGGGTGGCGCGCGCGGCCAACCGCGCCACGATCGCGTCGAGCCGCGCCTGCTCGACCGCAGCGCGGCGCTGCCAGTCGGCCGCGGTCCAGAACGGCACCACGCCCGCGCGGGCGATTCGGGCCAGTGGCTCGGTCCGCGCGTGCGCGACGTCGAAGGCGGCGACGGGAATCCCTGCGGCCTGCAGCCGGGGTCGGACCGGGTCCAGGGTCACGGCGAGGGTGCGGGGCACCGCGCGGACCGACGCGAGGTTCGCCGGCGTGAGCACGGCGCGGGTGAGCACGACGGTCAGGGTGCGGTCCTGGGCCGCCAGCGCGGCGCGGGCGCGCGCGAGCGCGACGATCGTCTGTCGCTCGGTGCGGTCACCCGGGCCCGTGGTGGACGCGCCGGCGACGGCGCCGGCGCCGGCGACCATGGTCTGCCACCGGTCGAGGGCTCGGTCGGCGGGGACCGTGTGCCGGTCGATCGCGGCCCGCCAGGTCCGCCGGCGCGACCAGTCGGCGACGAGTGCGCCGACCGCCGAACGCACCGGTCGCGGGGTGCCGACGGCGAGGCGGCGGAGGCGGCGCACGGCGCGGTCGGCGCGCGAGCGCGCGCCGGCGAGCGCGGCACGGTCGCCGGCGACACCGTCGACGAGGTCGCGGATCGACGCCTGCGCCTCGGCGCGCAGCGCGCCATCGACGCGCTCGACCGCCGTCGCGCTCACGACCGGGTCCGCGCGATCGCGCCAGCGACTCCAGCGGACCCGGGCCGCCGGCGCGGCCACGGTCAGGACCGCGGCCACCGCCAGCACCGTGAGCACCGCCAGGCCGGTGCGGAGTCTCAGGCGGCCCATGGACCCGTCCCGGTCCCGGCCGGGGACCCGCAGGGCGCGTCGATGCCGGCCCACCGCGGTCCTGCGCCCTCGCCGTGCCGTCCGCGGCCGAACGCGCGCACGCCGCCTCCACCCTGGGGAAAACTCCGCCACTCCCGGTGCCGGGAGCGGCGGCATTGTGGCAGGAGGATCCGGACAATCGCCAGCGAACCCGGTCGAACGGGGACGGCGGGTGGTGGTCGTCCCCAGCTCCCTGTGGACAACCGTAAATACGACTTGACAGGTCGGATTTCGAGTGCCACCCTCGCCTCGTGCGGCGCCTCCTCTCGTTCCCCAACCCGGTCGACGAGGTCTCGGCCCGCCTGGTTGCGGCCGGGGTCGTGGTGATGGCGCTCGCGCTCCTCGTCACGCAGCAGTGGTGGATCCTCGCACCGCTCGCGTTCGGCTTCGTGGCCCGCGTCGCGAGCGGGCCCCGCTGGAGCCCGCTCGGGCTGCTCGTCACGCGGGTCGTGCGCCCGCGGCTCTCGATCGCGCCGAAGCCGGTTCCCGGGCCGCCGAAGCGCTTCGCCCAGGGAATCGGCGCCGCGTTCTCGATCACGGCGAGCGTCCTGGTGCTCACCGGCGCGATCGGTGCCGCGCTCGTCGTACTGGCGATGCTCCTCGTCGCGGCGGGCCTCGAGTCGTTCGCCGGTTACTGCCTCGGGTGCCGGGCGTTCGCCGTGCTGATGCGGTTGGGCGTCGTACCCGAGTCGGTGTGCGAGGAGTGCAACGACCTCTCCGCGCGTCTCGCGGCCTGAGGTCCGGACCGGTCGACGTCGCGCGGGCGCACCCCGTAGGGTGCCGGCGATGGACATCCCCGACGCGACGGCGACGCGGATCCCCACCCGCGGAACTCCCACCGCGGAGCTGCTCACCGAGATCGACGCCCGGCGCGGCCGCGAGCCCGACGTCCACGGTGCCCGCCTGTTCGGCCTCGTCTACCCGACGGGCGACGACGACCTCGAGGAGCTCATCGCCGAGGTCAACCGTCGCTATCTGTTCGGCAACGCGCTGAACCCGTTCAAGTTCCCCGAGATCGCGCGCTTCGAGGGCGAGGTCATCGCGATGACGGGAGGCCTGCTGAACCTCCCGGCGGGCGGCGGCGGTTCGATGACCTCGGGCGGGACCGAGTCGATCCTGATGTCGATGCTCGTCAACCGCGGGCGGGCACGGGAGCGCGGCATCGAGCGCCCGCAGATCGTCGCGCCCGTCTCGGCGCATCCCGCTTATGCCAAGGCCGCCCACTACTTCGACATGGAGCTGGTGCGGGTACCGCTCGACGCGCACTACCGGGCCGACGTCGACGCCGTGCGCGAGCTCGTCACCGAGCGCGCCGCGGTCGTGGTGGCGTCCGCGTTCAGCTACCCGTTCGGGATCATGGACCCGGTCGCCGAAATCGCGGCGATCGCCGCGGCGGCGGGCGCCGGCTGCCACGTGGACGCGTGCGTCGGTGGGTTCGTCCTGCCCTTCATGGAGGATCTCGGGTACGACGTCCCGCCCTGGGACTTCCGGGTTGACGGCGTCACCGAGATCAGCGCCGACGTGCACAAGTACGGCTACGCGCCGAAGGGCGCGTCGACGATCCTGCACCGCGACGCCGACTGGTTCGGTCACCAGTACTTCGTCTACTCCGACTGGCCCGCGGGGCTGTACGGGTCGCCGGGGGTCGCGGGGGCGAAGCCCGCCGCGCCGATCGCGACGGCGTGGGCCGTGCTCCAGTCGCTCGGTCGGGAGGGCTACGACGAGATCGTGCGCGGCCTGTTGCGGACCACCGCGACGGTGCGGGGCACGATCGAGTCGCTCGACGGGATCGACATCGTCGGCGACCCGATCGGCCCCGTCCTCGCCACCCGCTCGGACACCCTCGACCTGTACGCCGTCGGCGACGTCCTGGACGATCGCGGCTGGCACGTCAACCGCAACGTCGACCCACCGGGCCTGCACGTGATGCTGTCGCCCGCCCACGCACACGTCGTCGATCAACTCGTCGCCGATCTCGCGGATGCCGTCCGGCACCACGGCGAGTCGCGCGGCAAGGAGGTGCGCTACTCGTGACCCCCGAGGATCTCGTCGAGATCGAGGCCATCAAGCAGGTGAAGTACCGCTACTTCCGCTTCCTCGACCTGAAGCGGTGGGACGACATCGCCACGCTGTTCGTTCCCGAGGCCACCTGCGCATACAGCGCCGGCGCGTACTCGTACGACGGCCGGGACGCGATCGTCGAGTTCTTCCGCAAGTCGATGGGGCGCGAGACGTTCCTGTCGTCCCACAAGGCGCACCATCCGGAGATCACGCTCACCGCACCCGACACCGCGACCGGGATCTGGGCGCTCGAGGACTGGGTCGTCGACCTGCAATGGGAGCTCGACATCCGGGGCGCGGCGTTCTACGAGGACACCTACGTCAAGCGCGACGGCGAGTGGAAGATCCTCGAGACGACCTACAAGCGCGTGATGGAGGAGCTGTCGCCGCGGGGCCCGCGCACCGGTCTCCAGCTCACCGCGTCCTACTGGTCGACGGGTGGCCGCAGCTCGCTGCCTGCGCCCGACTGACCGGGGCGCCGCGTGACCGACGCACCACTCTTCACACCCACGCCCGCCGACGAGGACCGGCATCCCGTCCAGGTGGACGAGGGTCCGTTCTGGGGTGAGTCCTGGTACCTCGACTGGGCCGACGCCGACGGCACCGCGGGCGGTTACGTCCGCCTCGGCCTGTACCCGAACCAGGGCGTCGCGTGGTGGTGGGTCGCGCTCGTCGGGCGCGACCGCCCGACGATCCTGACCGTCGAGCACGAGATGCCCTGCCCGGACGGCATGGACGCGCTCTCGGTGCGGACCGACGACGTCGAGTACGAGCTCACCGTCCTCGAGCCCTACCGCCGCTTCCGGGTCACCGGACGCGCGACCGGCGTGGTCCTGCCCGACGCGTCCGAGGCGTACCACGGTCTGCGCGGTGAGCGGGTGCCGGTCGAGCTCGACCTCGTATGGGAGTCGCGCGCGGAGGTGTTCCCGTACCCGATCACGACCCGCTACGAGCTCTCGGCGTGGGTCACGGGCACGGTCACCGTCGACGGCGTCACGACCCCGGTCGACTGCGAGGGACAGCGCGACCACTCGTGGGGCGTGCGCGACTGGTGGCTGATCCCGCACAACTGGACGTCCGGCCGCTTCGCCGACGGGTCCTACGTGCACGGCTCCCGGTCGCTCGTCCCCGGCATCGAGCTCTTCGCGGTCGGCTACACCGTCGACGTCGACGGTGCCCTGACCCCGGCCGACCGCATCGAGACCGACGTCGACGTCGACGACGAGCAGAACCCGACCGCCGCGCGCCAGCACATCGGTGGTGTCGACTTCACGACCGACCCGGTCGCCCACGCGCCGGTCCTGCTCGTCTCTCCCGAGGGCAAGGTCGCGCGCTTCTCCCGCTCGATGTGCACCTACTCCCGCGCGGACGGCGTCCCCGGCGCGGGGTGGACCGAGTACAACTGGCCGCAGGCCTAGGACCGGTTCCGACCTCCCCGTCCGACCCCCGCACACAGGGGTATCCCGACCTATTGCGGCCGCCGGCCCGCGGGCGCACCATCGCAGGTCTCTATGAGGGCACGGGGGGCTGCGCTCGCGCTCCCGGCGATGGTCGGGGGCCTGTGGTACCAGGCGCATCGCGCCGCCCGGGCGGCGCTCCCCGAATTCGGTGACCTCGACCTCACCGGCCACTACGGCAACGAGTCCGTTCTCGGTGCGCGGCCGCTCGAGGTCGCGGTGGTCGGGGACAGCACGCTCACCGGGCCCGGGCTCGACCACGCGCGTGAGGTGTTCGTCGCCCAGGTCGCGTCGCGTTCGACCGTGCGGCTCCACCTGACGCAGTACGCGGTCGGCGGCTCGCGTGTCGCCGACGTACTGGCACACCAGCTGCCGAGGGTCCTCGCCGCGCGTCCCGATCTCACCGTCATCTCCGTCGGCGCAAACGACGCGGTGCACGGGACGCCGCTCGCCCAGTTCGATCGCGAGGTGCACGAGATCGTCGGCGCGCTCGACCGCGCCGGCTGCGAGACGCTGCTCTGCGGACTCATCGACCTGGGCACGATCCCGCGGGTCCCGGTGGGGCTCCGCACGGTGCTCACGCGCCGCGCGCTCGCGTACGAGCGGCGCAAGGTGCGGGCGACGCACGCCGCGGAGCGTGTCGTGCACGTCGGTGTGGGCCGGAGGGTCAACGAGGCGTTCCGGGCGCGCGGCGAGTCGTTCTTCACCGCGGACCGGTTCCACCCCAACGCGCACGGGCACCGGTGTCTGGCCGACGCGCTCCGCCCGACGTTCGACCACGCCGTGACGCGGGTGCTGCGCTCGCGCCGGGAGTCGGCGGTGCTCGTCGGAACGGTTCCACGCACGGCGTCGTGACCCGGCGCGGCCGACCCGGGCGCGGCCCGGGTCGGCGGCGCGATGCTCGGGGGATGGTCGACACCGTGCTCTACGAACGCGACGGTCATGTCGCGACGATCACCTACAACCGTCCCGAGGCGCTCAACGCGATCAACGGCGAGCTGCGCCGCGACCTGAACGCGGCGTGGGAGCGGTTCCGGGCCGACGAGGAGGCCTGGGTCGGGATCGTCACCGGGGCCGGGCGGGCCTTCTGCGTCGGCGCCGACCTGAAGGACGGCCGCGGATCGGTGGGCGAGTGGTCCGGGACGTTCTGGGAGATCCCGACGGTCAACTCCTTCGAGAGCGGCCTCGAGGTCTGGAAGCCGACGATCGCCGCGGTGCCCGGGTACTGCCTGGGCTACGGACTGACCGCGGTGCTGCGCTGCGACTTCGTCATCGCCGCCGACGACGCCGAGTTCGGGTTCCCGGAGGTGAACCTGGGCGTGCCGACGATCGTCGGGGCGATGCGCCTCCCTGGACGGATCGGGTGGTCGAACGCCATGGAGCTGATGCTCATCGGCGACCGGGTCGACGCCGCCGCCGCGAAGGAGATGGGTCTCGTCTGGCGGGTCGTGCCACGCGCGGAGCTCATGGACGAGGCCCGTGCGCTCGCCGGGCGCCTCGCCGCCGGCGCCCCGCTGGCCCAGCGGGCCATCAAGGAGATGGCGGCCCGTGGCCCGCACCTCCCGTGGGAGGACGCGGTCCGGATGGGCGAGGCGATGCGCCGGGTGGTGGGTCAGAGCGCCGACGCCACGGAGGGTCGGGCGGCGGCGGCCGAGCGCCGGCCGCCGACGTGGCGCGGCCGCTGAGCGCGTCGGGCGACCCGCTCGGCGATTCGCGGTGAGGGTCCGGGATCGGACGGGTCATCCGCTCGGCCCGGAGTGGTTACCATTCGGCCCCTTCGGGGGAGGTCAGCTGATGGTGGGAGCACGACGCATCGGTCTGCTCGCGGTCGTGGTCGCGGTCGTCGCGACCGGCTGCAAGGTGCCGGGGGAGTGGTTCCCCGGCCACGGGACGGCCACGCCGTCGGGAGTGCACGTCGTCGCGCCCGCCAACAAGACGCAGGCCCCCGCGAGCGGCGAGGTCGCGCTCGACGTCCGGCTCGACGCGGACCTGAACGTGTCCTCGCTGCGGGTCTGGATCGTCACCGGATGGCCCGACGAGAAGGGCAGCACCGAGATCACCGGCCGCCTGACGCGCGACGCGCACGGCGCAACCGCCCAGCTGCACGCTGCGGACCTGAAGCCCGGTCTGCTGACGATCAAGGCGAGCGCGTCGAAGCCGGACGCCTCCGAGCCGGAGCTCGGCTACGCGAGCTTCTCGTGGGAGCCCAAGGTCGACACCGCGAGCGCCAAGCGCTGCGATCCCATCGCGGCCCGCAAGTGCCTCATGCCGTTCCCGAACGACTTCTTCACCGTCGCCGACCCGACGAGCGGCACCGGCCGCCGCGTGCACTTCGACCCGAAGGCCATGCCGGTGAACTCGAAGGGCGCGCCGATCGACCCCACCGAGTGGAACCGCAACGACGGCTTCAGTCCCGGGGCGATGATCGTCACGTACGTCCCCGGCCTCGACCTCGGCACCACCGGCGCCGCGCCGATCACCGACATCGGGCGATCGCTGCGACGGGACCAGCCGATCCTGCTCTTCGACGCCCGGACCGGTGAGCAGTGGCCGATCTGGTCCGAGCTCGACAGCCAGGCCGACCCGGTCGACCAGAAGACGCTGATCGTGCGGGTCGCGAAGAACCTGCCCGAGGGTCACCGGTTCATCGTCGCGATGCGGAACCTGCGCGACGGGAGCGGCAAGGCGATCCCGGTCGAGCGCGGCTTCCAGCTCTACCGGGACACCATCCCGACGTTCACGCCGGCGATCGAGCTGCGCCGGGGCCACTTCGAGGAGATCTTCGACCGGCTCGGTCAGCTCGGTGTCGCCCGGAGCAGCCTGAACCTCGCGTGGGACTTCACGGTCGCGAGCGAGAGCAACCTCGCCGGACGGATGCTGCACATCCGGGACGACGCGCTGGCGACGCTCCACGGGGGCGCGCCGGCGTTCACGGTCACGAGCGTGCAGGACAACGTCGACGACCAGATCTTCCGGCGCGTGACGGGCACGTTCACCGTGCCGAACTACCTCACCGGCGACGGCTCGCCCGGGAACCGCTTCAACTACGGCGGCAACACCGCGACCGACGCGTTGCCGGTGCGCAACGGCAACTTCACGGCCGGGTTCATCTGCAACATCCCCCGATCGGTCAGCGCCCAGGGCAACGACCCGGTCGCGCCCGGCCGCGGGATCATCTACGGGCACGGTCTCCTCGGCAACCCGGGCGAGGTGAACTCGGGCGCCCAACGCGACTTCTCGAACCAGTACCGGATGGTGTACTGCGCCACGAAGTGGAGCGGCTTCGCCGACGAGGACATCGGCGTCGCGGCGAGCGCCCTGGTCGACGTGTCGAACTTCCCGAAGGTCGCCGACCGCACGCAGCAGGGCTTCCTCAACCAGCTGTTCCTGGCCCGATTGGTGAAGAGCCCGCAGGGCTTCGCGTCGAACCCGGCCTTCCGGATGGGGAGCGCGTCGACCCCGGTGCTCGACGGCACCGTCAACTACGACGGGAACAGCCAGGGCGGCATCCTCGGTGGCGCGCTCACTGCGCTCGCGACCGACTGGACGCACTCCGTCCTCGGCGTGACCGGCATGAACTACTCGACGTTGCTGCAGCGCAGCAGCGACTTCGACACCTACTCCGCGATCCTCGAGCCGTCGTACCCGGACGAGCTCGACCGCATGGTGTGGTTCTCGGTCGTGCAGATGCTGTGGGACCGTTCCGAGGCGAACGGCTACGCGGAACACATGACCGACGACCCGTACCCGAACACGCCGCGCCACCAGGTCCTGATGCACGTGGCGTTCGGTGACCACCAGGTGGCCAACGCGACCGCCGACGTCGAGGCCCGCACGATCGGGGCGCGCATCCTCCTTCCCGGGCTCGCGCCGGGCCGCAGCACCGATGCGACGCCGTTCTGGGGCATCACCCCGATCTCGTTCCTGCCGTGGAACGGCTCGGCGATCGTCTATTGGGACAGCGGCACGCCGGCGCCGCCGACGGGGAACGTTCCGCCCCGCGAGCCCGAGTACGGGATCGACCCCCACGAGTCGCCGCGGCGGGCGCCCGCCGCCCGCGCGATGAAGTCGACGTTCCTGCAGACGGGCGGGACCGTGACCGACACCTGCAGTGGGGCGCCGTGCCTGGCGCCCCTGGTGCCGTAGTCCCGATCGACGGGGTCCGCCGGAAGGGCTCGCCTAAGGTCGCACGCCGTGCGGGTGGCAGCGGTCCAGATGTGCTCGACGCCCGACGTCGCGCACAACGTCGCGACGGCGGTGGAGCTGGTCGAGGAGGCCGCGCGCCGCGGTGCGACCTTCGTGGCGCTGCCCGAGCTCTTCAACCGGTGGGGGAGCGCAGCCGAGCTGCGCGACGGCGCCGAGCCGCTCGACGGTCCGACCCTCACGCGGTTCCGCGACCTCGCGCGCATGCTCGGGATCGCGCTGCTCGCGGGCAGCATCGTCGAGCAGGGTGACGGAGGTGCGCTGCACAACGCGTCGTGTCTCGTCGGCGCCGACGGCCGGATGCACGCCGTCTACCGCAAGATCCACCTGTTCGACGTCGACGTGCCCGGTGCGGCGCACCGCGAGTCGGCCACGATCACGCCCGGCGCCGACGTCGTGGTGACCGAGGTCGACGGCGTCGGGTTCGGGCAGGCGACCTGCTACGACCTGCGCTTCCCGGAGCTGTTCCGCGCCCTGCTCGATCGTGGCGCCCACGCGGTGGTGCTGCCGTCGGCGTTCACCGCGGCGACGGGCAAGGACCACTGGGAGCCGCTGTTGCGGGCCCGTGCGATCGAGAACCAGGTCTACGTCATCGCGCCGAACCAGCGGGGGAGCAGCAACGAGAAGCTCCACTGGCACGGGCGCTCGATGATCGTGGACCCGTGGGGCGTCGTGCTGGCGCAGGCGCCCGACCGTGACTGCGTGATCACGGCGGATCTCGATCTCGACGCGCTCGGCCGCATCCGCACCACCCTCCCGAGCGGCGACCACCGGCGACCGGAGCTCTTCTGATGCAGATCTCGTGCGCGTTCCCGCCCGGCCCCGACGTCGTCGCGCACGCGCAGCTCGCCGAGGCGCTCGGATACGAGCGCGTGTGGCTCTACGACTCGCCGGTGCTGTACGGCGACGTGTGGGTCCACCTCGCCCGGATCGCGACCGCGACGAGCCGCATCGGCCTCGGTCCCGCGGTGCTCGTGCCCAACCTGCGCCATCCGGTGACCCAGGCGGCCGCGATCGCGACCGTGGCCGACCTCGCACCCGATCGCCTCGCGGTGGCGATCGGGACCGGCTTCACCGCGCGCATGGCGCTGGGCCAGCGGCCGCTTACCTGGGCCGAGACCCGCACCTACATCGCCCAGGTGCGGGGGCTGCTCGACGGCGAGTCGATGGTCGTCGACGGCAAGGTCGTGAAGCTGCTGCCCGGCTTCGGCCCGCTGCCGCCCCGCCCGCCGATCCTCGTCGCGGCGAACGGGCCCAAGGGCCTCGAGGTCGCCCATGAGCTCGGCGACGGGGTGATGTGCATCTTCGGCGGCCATCCCGAGTTCGGGTGGTGCGCGCTGCTCGCGTTCGGCACCGTCCTCGATCCCGGTGAGCCGGCCGACTCGGCCCGGGCGTTCGCGGCGGCGGGTCCGGCGCTGACCGTCGTGTACCACGGGATGTACGAGGCGGATCCGGCCCAGGTCGAGCTCCTGCCGGGTGGCGCCGAGTGGCGGGCGGAGCTGGAGCGGGAGCCGGTCCACCTCCGGCACCTCGCCATCCACGAGGATCACCTGGTGCGTGTGACCGAGCGGGACCGCCCGCTGCTCTCCGGCGACGGTCTGCGGAGCTTCACCTGGACGGGCGAGGCCCCGGAGCTGCGGGCCCGGCTCGCCTCGGCGGCCGCCGCCGGGACGAGCGAGATCCTGTTCCAACCGGGCGGCGACGACATCGAGCGGGAGCTGCGGGCGTTCATGGCGATGGCCGAGGGGGTGGAGACGTGAGGCCGGCGACGGTGTGGACCATCGCCTTCGTGCTGCTGCTCGTCGGTGCGGGTGGCGGCGTCGCGGTCGCGAAGGTCGTGGACGACTCGTCGAGCTCGAGCACCGCGACGACCACCTCGTCGTCCTCGTCGACCAGCTCGTCGTCGAGCACCTCGTCGAGCAGCACGACGGTGCCGCGCTCGACGACGTCGACCGCGCCGACCACGACCACGACGACGACCACCACGACCACGACGACGACCACCACCACGACGGTCCCGCCGACCTCGTCGACGACGTAGCCCGGGTCAGGCGAGGGCGACGAGCTCCAGCACGTCCTCGCTGAAGTAGTCGAGCTCACCCTCGGGCATCATCAGCACGCGCTGGGGTTCGAGGCTCGCGACGAAGTCGGTGTCGTGGCTCACCAGCACGATGGCGCCCGGCCATGCCGACAGCGCGTCGCCGACGGCGTCGCGCGACGGCGGGTCGAGGTTGTTGGTCGGCTCGTCGAGCAGGAGGAGATTGTGCCGACCGGTCACGAGCTGCGCGAGGGCGAGCTTCGTCTTCTCGCCGCCCGAGAGGGTGCCGGCATCCTGGTGGGCGACGTCGCCGGTCAGCCCGAACGTGCCGAGCAGCGTGCGCAGCTGCGCCTCGGGCAGGCCGGTGGTCTTCAGGTGGTCCATCACGGTCCGCCCGCCGACGATCCCCTCGTGCTCCTGGGCGTAGTACCCGGCGGACACGCCGTGGCCGAACGACCACGTGCCGGAGTCGGCCTCGGTCTGTCCGGCGAGGATGCGCATGAGGCTGGTCTTGCCCGCGCCGTTGAGGCCCAGCACGAGCATGCGCTCGCCGCGCTCGACGGCGAAGGTGACGTCCTCGAACACGTTGGGGCCGCCGTAGCCCTTCGTGAGCGCGTCCGCCTCGAGCACGACCCGACCGGGCCGGGGCGGGTCGGGAAAGCGCACGGCCACGCGCCGGGCGCGCTGCGGTCCGGTGACGCGCTCGCGCTCGAGGCGCGCGACGCGGGTGTCGAAGGCCTTCGCGGTCTTCGCCCGCTTCTCGGTCTGGCCGCGCATGGAGTCCGCGAGGCGCGACAGGCGCGTGATCTCCGCCTCTTGGCGCTTGGCGAGCCGGGCGCGCCGTTCCTCGTCGGCCTCGCGCGCCACCTGGTACTGGGAGTACGTGCCCTTGTATTCGATGAGCTCACCCTCGTCGAGGTGCAGCACGCGCGTGATCGCGCTGTCGAGGAGGTCGAGGTCGTGGCTGATCACGAGCAGCGCGCCCCGGTACGAGCGCAGGAAGCCCATCAGCCAGTCCTTGGCGTCGAGGTCGAGGTGGTTGGTCGGCTCGTCGAGGAGCAGCGCCTCGGAGCCGGCGAAGAGGATGCGGGCGAGCTCGACCCGCCGCCGCTCACCACCCGACAGCGCCGTGAGCGGCAGGTCGAGCCGGTCGCTCCCGAGCCCGAGTCCGGCGGCGATCGTGCGGACCTCCGACTCGGCGCGGTACCCGCCGGCGTCGCGGAACTCCTCCTCGGCGCGCGCGAACTTCGCGACGGCCCGCTCGTCGGGCTGCTCCTCCACCTGCAGTCGCAGCTTCTCGATCCGCAGCATCGCCGCGTCGAACCCTCGCCCGGACAGGACATGGGAGAGTCCGGTGGAGTCCACGCCCGAGCCGCGCGGGCGCGGGTTCTGGGGCAGGTAGCCGAGCGCCGGCGGGCGCAGCACGGTGCCACCGGAGGCGGGCGCCTCCCCGGCGAGAACCTTCAGCATCGACGTCTTCCCGGCGCCGTTGCGCCCCACGAGTCCGACCGTGTCGCCGGCGTGCAGGGTGAACGACGCGCGGTCGACGCGCACCTTTCCTCCGACCTCGACGGTGAGGTCCCGCACCTGCAGCATCCGACCATGGTGGCACGCGCCGGTGCCGACCGGACCCCGATTCGTGGGCGACCCCCGATAGCGTCGGCGGCAGTGACCGTGGCTGCCCGACCCTCCGAGATGCGGCGCGCGCTGGCCGATCTCCACCGTCGGCGGCGGGTGCAGCGCCTCCGGCACCTCGACTGGATCGATGCGCTGTACCGCGCGTACGTCGTCGGGATCGGACTGTTCGGGGTCCTGATCCTGCTCGCGTTCGTGGTCGGCGACCGACGGTTGGCGCCCGCGACCGTCGCCGACGTCGTCACGCGGGGTCCGGCGGCGGTCGGCCTCGTCGCCGCGCTGCTCGTCGCCTTCGGTCTGCGCTCCGGCTCGCACGGCGGACCCCTCGCGTTCGAACCGCCCGACGTGCAGCACGTGCTCCTCTCGCCGGTGGACCGTGGGACGGTGTTGCGCGCGGCGGCGCTCCGGCAGGCACGCGGCGTGATCGCGATCGGCGCGGTCGCCGGTGCGATGGTCGGCGCGGTGACCGGGCCCCGGTTCTCCGGGCAGGGGAGCGAGACCGCGCAATGGGTGCTCACCTGCGGCGCCTTCGGGGTGCTCACCGCGGTCGCCACGTGGGGGAGCGCGCTCCTCGTGTGCTCGCGGCGCTGGACCCAGGGCGTCGCCCTGCTCGTCGGCGCGCTGGTCGTCGCGTGGTCCGTCGTCGATCTGGTCACCGGGTCCGTCACGTCGCCGCTGTCCATGCTCGGCTCGCTCGCGGTGGCGCCGGTCGCGCCGGCGACGCTCGCCGGGGTGGGCACCGGCGTCGTGTGCCTGCTCGTCGGGTTCGGGATCGCCGACCTGGGACGGGCGTCGCTGGAGCCGGTGCTCCGCCGCTCCCAGCTGGTCCGCGCCCTGCGCTTCGCGGCCACGGTGCAGGACCTGCGAGCGGTCATCACGCTGCGCCGCCAGCTCGCCAGCGAACAGGCCCGGGCCCGACCGTGGTACCGGCTCCGGCCGGCGCCCCCGACCGGACGGGCGGTGTGGCGGAGGGACTGGCACGGGGTGCTGCGGTGGCCGGGCGTGCGCGTCGCGCGCGTGGGCCTGCTCGCCGTCGTCACCGGCGTCGCGTGCGCAGGCGCGCTGCGGGGCACGACGCCGCTGCTCGTGATCGGGCCGATCGCGGCCTCCGTCGTCGCGCTCGACGTCGTGGAGGGGCTCGCCCAGGACGTCGACCACCCCGACCGCAGCAGCGGCGGCCCGATGCCGACGGGCCGGCGCTACCTGGCGCACCTCGCCGTGCCCTACGTGCTCATGGGGGCGGCGGGCCTGCTCGCGCTCGGCGCCGGGATGCTCACCGTCGCCCTGGTCCCCGCCGGCGGCGGGCCCAGCGTCCCGGCGGTCGTCGCGCTCGCGGTCGTGGTGTCGGTCACGGTGCTCGGCCCGACGTCCGCCGCGCTGTCGGTGCACCTCGGCCGGCCCGAGCGAGACCTCACGATGCTCGTCGTCCACCCGGGCGTCGTCGCCGCGCAGCAGTTCGCACCGGTCGTCCTGCTCGCGGTCGCCTTCGCCCCGCTCCTGGTCGCGCACGAGGCCGGCAGGAAGGCGGATCCGGTGGGGATCGCCGTGGTCTTCGCAGGGGTCGCGTTCGCGATCGCGTTGGGCATCCGTACCTTCCTCGGCTCGCGCCGGAGCGATCCGGCATGAGCGCGCTGGTGGCCTTCGGGCTCTCGAAGACCTACGACGACCTCGACGCGCTCGTCGACTTCGACGCCGAGTGCTCCGCCGGTGAGCTGATCGCGCTCGTGGGTCACAACGGCTCGGGCAAGTCCACGCTGCTGCGGCTCGCGGCCGGCCTGCTCGAGCCGAGCGAGGGAACGATCACCGTGCAGGGTGCGGCGGCGGGCAGTCCCGACGCGCGGGCCGAGCTCTCGTTCATCCCGGACGAGCCCGTCCTCTACGAGGACCTGAGCGTGAACGAGCACATCGAGTACGTCGGGCGGCTCCACGGTCGGGAGGAGTGGCCGGAGCGGGCCGGGGAGCTGCTCGAGCGGCTCGAGCTCACCGACCGGGCCGACGACCTGCCGGTGCGGTTCAGCCGCGGGCTCCGTCAGAAGACCGCGCTGGTCCTCGGGCTCGTGCGGCCGTTCTCGGTGCTCGTCGTGGACGAGCCCTTCGTCGGGCTGGACCCGGCGGGGCAGCGGACGCTCACCGAGCTGCTCGTCGAGATCGCCGGTTCCGGCGCGTGCGTGCTCGTCGCCACCCACCAGCTCGAGCTGCTCGACCACGCCGACCGCTGCATCGGGCTCCGCGACGGCGTCACGGTCCTCGACGGCCCGGTGGACCACGCCGCCGTCCGCACCCTGCTCGGCTGAGCGGCCTGGGTCACACGCCGGCCGGTCCGGCTGGCGCAGCGGCCGCTCGCGGCGGGTACGCTTCCGGTTACCGATCGGTAACTTCCGGGGCCCGCCAGCGGCGCGGGCGGAGTGAGGAGCACCACGCCATGGGCGATTTCACCCTCGACCTCAACGAGGACCAGCTGCAGATGCAGCAGTGGGTCCACGACTTCGCGGCCAACGTCATCCGACCCGTCGCCGCCGAGTACGACGAGAAGGAGGAGACCCCCTGGGACGTCATCCAGGAGGCGGCCAACATCGGCCTCTACTCCTGGGAGGCGGTCTCCAACTGGTTCGCGGATCCGACCGGGCTCACGTTCGCGCTCGTGAGCGAGGAGCTCGCGTGGGGCTGCGCCGGCATCGCGCTCTCGCTCATGGGCACCACGCTCGGCGTCTCGGGCATCGTCGGCAACGGCACGCCCGAGCAGATCGCGGAGTGGGTCCCGCAGTGCTTCGGCACCGCCGACGACGTCCACCTCGCCGCCTTCGCGGTGTCCGAGCCCGACGCCGGGTCCGACGTGTCGAACCTGCGCACCCGCGCGGTCTACGACGAGGCGAAGGACGAGTGGGTGATCAACGGCACCAAGACGTGGATCACCAACGGCGGCATCGACAAGGTGCCGAACGTCCACGTGGTCGTCGCATCGGTCGACCCCGCGCTCAAGGGCCGCGGCCAGGCGAGCTTCGTCGTCCCGCCGGGCACCCCGGGCCTGTCGATGGGGCAGAAGTTCAAGAAGATGGGCATCAAGGCGAGCCACACCGCCGAGGTCGTCCTCGACGATGTGCGGGTTCCCGGTCACTGCCTGCTCGGCGGCAAGGAGAAGCTCGACTCCCGCATGGCGCGCGCACGCGAGGGTCAGTCCTCGCGCGTGCAGGCCGCGATGAGCACCTTCGAGGCCAGCCGGCCGCTCGTCGGCGCGCAGGCCCTCGGCATCGCCCGCGCCGCCTACGAGTACTCGCTCGAGTACGCGAAGGAGCGCAAGGCGTTCGGCCGGGCGATCATCGAGAACCAGGGAATCGCGTTCAAGCTCGCCGACATGAAGATGGAGATCGACTCCGCGCGCCTCCTCGTGCACCGCGCCTGCTGGATGGGTCGCAACGGCAAGGAGTTCACGGCCGGCGAGGGCTCGATGTCCAAGCTCAAGGCCGGCGAGGTCGCGGTGTGGGTCACCGAGCAGGCGATCCAGATCCTCGGCGGTTACGGCTACGTCCGCGAGTACCCGGTCGAGAAGTGGCACCGCGACTCGAAGATCTACACGATCTTCGAGGGCACCTCGGAGATCCAGCGGCTCGTGATCGCCCGCGCGATCTCGGGCATCCGCATCCCGTAGCCGGAGCAGCAAACAGAGGCGTTTTCGACGCCCGCGGCCGACCTCGCGCAGGGCACGCCGCGGGCGTCGTCGCGCCGGCGTGGACTGCCTGTGTGTTTTGTGTGTTCCTGCCACGGGATCGGTGGGCGGCTGGCGCGTCTGCGTGGCTGGTGATGTGGCGGGGCGGCCCCGTGAGGAGCGGCGCAACGGGCAAGCGTCGCGGCCCGCGCCGCGGTCCCGCCAGATGTCCCTGCACGGTGCGAAGCGTCACCGGCGGCGCATTCACAGCACTGGCGAGGTGCGGTCGTGTGCCGTCGGCGCCCGTCTAGCCGCGTTCGAGCTGTTCAGCGCGGCAGGCACGAGACCCCGACCATCTTCAAGGGGACCCTGCCGATCCCCCGACGCGTGATCGCCCGAACGCTCCGGGACAGTCCGAGCCGACCGTCACCCGCACGGAGCGTTCCGTCGCGGATGAGCGGGGCGCGTCCTGCAGCCCGATCGAAAGCCTCTGGCGACGTGACGCCTGGGTGGCGCTGGGTGATGCGATGCGCTCGCGTCCCTCGTCTCCAGAGCGGCAAACTGGTCCCATGCGGTTTGGCAGGGAGGCACCTGTCGCAGCACTGGTGGCGTTGGCGCTATCCGCATGTGGCAGTGGCACGAGCGTCTCGAAGCCTGGGTCGGGCAGGCACGAAGAGACCTTCGACGATGGTGCGTTGTACGACGTGAGCGCGCAGAAATGGGTCGCGGTGCCGAAGGCCCCCTTCGCCGAGCCGCTCTGGTCGCGCGGTGCAGTGTGGGACGGGCGCGACTTCGTGGTCCTGGGAACACCGTGCGCTCAAGCCCACACCAACGATGAGAACCCTGACGGGATCCAGTGCGGGCACACCCAACCCGTCGCCGCCGCGTTCGATCCGACGACGAAGCGATGGCAACCGGTGGCTGTCCCGCCGCTCCATGACATGACCCCGTCGGGGTACGTGCTGTTCCCGGACCCACTTGGTGCCGCGGACGGTCGTTCAACGTTCCTTCTCACGCCGCCCGACATCGCCACGCCGACCCAGATCGTCGCCGTCGCGCCCGGGGCTGAGCCCCGACGGATCACACCACCGCCCGAGGCGAAGCAGCACTGCACCCTGGGTGGTCACCTGTTCGCGTTCGGGACCGGTGATGAGTCGGTGGTACCGACCCCGGCGGGTCGTGTCGACCGACCCACACTTGGCGCTACCGCGCCGGGATGTGGATCGAAGGGGGTGGGGTGGGGCCGTCCACGAGCCCGACCTATGGTCCGATGGGTGGGCGGACCCAGTGCACACCTTCCGCGATCGGGTACGTCGGACTTGCCAGCACCGATGGTCTTCGGTCTGGGGGTCCGTCGGTCTCGGTCGCGGGCGGCACGCTGCCGAGCATCGTGGCGCCACCGGCGCTTGCGGCTGTCGACCGCTACCTCGTCGGCAGGCCGCAGGTGCGTTCCGAGCAGGTGATGCTGGTGTTCCTCGACCCGGATCAGCTACCACCCGCGACCGGGACACCGGTTCGATGACCCGATCGGGCGCACGCGGCCGGGTGGTAGCCGTCGCAGTCGTGCTGGTCGTGGTTGCTGTCGCGTGTTCGAGTTCGAGCGGGTCGAACACCTCGACGCCGGGTCCGGCAGTGTCCCGGCCTTCGCAGCCGTTCACGGTCGGGTCGGTCCCGACGCGGTACACGCTGATGAGTCAGGCGAAGGGCCGGCAGTACAACGCGTGGGGTGACGACAGCCTGGGGACGTCGGAGCCGTTCATGGTCCTCGACTCGACGGGATCGAACCGTCCGGCCCGGGTGGTCGTGTCCGTCACCGGGTTCCAGGGCTACGAAGGCGGCCTGATGCAGGCGTCGCCGGCGGGTGGCCCGAAGGTGAAGTACCGCCGTCTGCGAGTCGACGGCCATCCGGCGATCTTCGTGCCGGCGCAGACGGTGAACGAGCCGGCGCCGGCTCGGAGGTTCGCGTGGTCGGACCTGCTCGTGCGACGGGGACCTGACCTCGCAGTGCGGGTCCGGGCGCGTGGCGCGATGCTGCAGCAACTCGAGCCGATCGCACGCGACGTGGACCCGCACGGCAAGACGTTCGCTCCGACGGTGCGTCCGGTGCCGGGCGGATACCGGTCGTTGGGCGGTGTCGACGTCGCGGCGGTCGCAGCGGCGTTCCCGTTCGAGTACCCGGTGTCGGCTGATCCTCATCGGGTGGGGCCGGGGAATCCGTCAGTCCACCACGCAGAATGGAATGGGCCCGCCGATGCGATCCTCTCGGTCGTGACGGTGCCGTCGCGGACAGCGTCGGTCCCGGCGCTCGTCGGGTCGTCGGCGTTCGGCAACCCGTCGTCTCGTACGAAGCGCGTTCGCGTCGGTGACCATGCCGGGGTCCTGGTTGAGGAACGCCGTGACCATCCGTTGCGTGGCGTCTGGCGTCGGGTCGTCTATGCCGACATGGGCAACGGCAACGTCGTCGTCGTGGCCGCGTGGCGGTCCCCGCCGCGCGTGCAGGAGATGATCGCAATCGCCAAGTCGGTGAAGCCCACGACCGCGGCTACGTGGGACCGGAACACTCCGGATACGCCGGTCCCGTTCTCGGACCCGACACGGTTCCAGCCCGAGAGGTAACCGCCGATGACACACGGGCGTGCTCGTTCATGGATCGGACTGCGGCTCAGCGCGCTGCTGATGGTTGTCGCCGTCGTGTTGGCGGCATGTTCGTCGTCCGCGGCGACCGCGCCGCGGCCGGCTCGCCCGAAGCGTGGAGGACTCGCGACTCTGGCCGCGCGAACTGGCCGGCTCGTGTGGACTCGTGGTCCGTCCGGCGAGTTGGTCACCCGGGTCGAGGGCGGCGGCTCGGGTCTGGTCCTCACCATCGACGACGCCTGCGACGAACACCAGACGGGCGCAGCGCGACTCGTCGCGCTCGATGCTCGTTCGGGTGCACGGCGCTGGTCGCGAGGCGTCACCGAGCGGGGCGTGGCGACCAGCACCGAGATCTGGTCAGGGGTCGCGAACGCACCGGCCGTCGCCGGCGGGATCGTGGTCACGACCAACGGCCGGTTCGGCGATGAGACCATCGGACTCTCGGCCCGTACCGGGAAGCAGGTCTGGGTGGCCGGCGACCGGTTCCTCGGCGTGTCAGCCCGTCAGGTGTTCGCAGCGTCGGCCACTGCGCCGGGTGTGCTCGTCGTCCGTGACCGCCGGTCCGGCCGTCAACTGTGGGTGTTCCAAGTCGCATCGACGCCCGGCGTACCGGACGCATTCGATGTCGTCGCCGTCGACCACAACCGTCTCGTCGTCGCGAGCGGCGACTATCTGTCGCGCTCCGGTGCCGGGCCCGGCAGCATCACGACGTTCCACGTCCTCGAAGCCCGCACCGGACGCGAGCTGTCGTCGTTCACCTCTCCCGATCCCACCATCACCCACAGCAGCTTCGTGATCTCCGGCGACGCGCTGGTCTACGCGGAAGGGCCCGCGGTCGTCGCGCGTGACCTGTCCGATGGTGCGGTCCGCTGGACGCAACGGTTCAGTGACGTGTCCCCCTGGTTGGGTGAAGGCGGCGTGTTCCTGCGCAGCGCGAACGGCGGCGGTGTGCTCCTGTCCGAAGTCGTCCTGAACAACGTCCAGCAGGTCGTTGCCCTCGACGCACGCACCGGCGCACAACGATGGTCGAAGCCCGGGACGGTCGGGATCACAGACGCCACCTTCACGGTCATCCAGCCGACGCGGGGACCACTGCTCGGCGTCGCGACCCGCAGCGGCCGGACCCTCTGGCACACGTCGGTCGCCGCCGCGGTCGCCAAGCCCTACGACATGGTCGGCTACGCCCTCGCCGACGGCCGCCTCACGTTGAGCGCCGTCTGTTTCGACGGGTGACGCACTCGGTGCTGGGGGCACGGATGGCCCCGTTGTGTGCGGCTGCGTGTTTCCAGCGCTGTCAGAACGCATCACCGCAGGTCACAGCGTTGCCTCGAAGATCTACACGATCTTCGAGGGCACCTCGGAGATCCAGCGCCTCGTGATCGCCCGCGCGATCTCGGGCATCCGCATCCCGTAGTCGACGCGTCTCCGCAGCAACTCGGAGGGCACCTCGCCCGGTCAGCGCGCACGCGACGGACCTGCGGTGCGCGGTGCGGTGATGGAGTTACATGTGCCCATGCGCGACGCGCCGAGCGATTTCTATGTCGTCGTCTCGGGCCCTCCGGGAAGCGGGAAGTCAACGCTCGCGAGCCGTCTCGCTCCGTCACTCGGTCTGCCGCTGTTCGCCAAGGACACGATCAAGGAAGCGCTCTATGAATCCCTCGGGGCGGGTTCTCTCGAGGAGTCACACCGCGTGAGCGGAGCGGCGTTCGCCGCGCTCGTTGCGATGGCTCGTGAGAACCGGCGCGGCGTCGTGGAGGGTGCGTGGACCCCCAGTCTCGCTCGGGACGAGTTGAGGGCGCTTCCGAGCCCCGTGGTCGAAGTGTTCTGCGCGATCGATCCCGAGGTCGCTCGTGCTCGATATCGGGCGCGGGGTTCGACGCGCCATGCCGGCCATTTCGATGAGTTCCACGGCGCGCGCATGGACCTGTGGACGGGCGAACGCATCGAGCCCGTCGCCGGCGGATGGCCCGTTCTCCATGTCGACACGACGCGACCGGTGGCCCTTGCTCTCGTCCGGGAACGAATCCGCGACGCGATCGGTCGTGAGTGAACCAGCCGCTGCGGCGGCGGGTCGATCAGGCGGGGTCGGCGTGGAAGAACGGGCTCCGCGGTCCGACGAGGTAGGACGCGGCGACGACCGCGAATCCGGCGATCGCACCGGCGGTCTCGAGGACGCCGGCGACCACGAGCACGAGGACGGCGACGGCCACGACGAAGAGGACCACGGTCGCCGTCCGGCGCCACGGGGCGATACCGGACATCTGCTGGGTGAAGGACTGCACGCCGGGTCTTCCTTTCCGGGACGTTCGAAGTGTGCACTGGATCGGCACGCTCGAGCGCGAGCTTGACCCGTCGCCGTCCGATGGGTTCAGCCCTGGGGGCGGACCAGCTTCGGGCGGGTGAAGCGGGCGCGGGTGGCGGCGAACAGCGCGAGGTTGACCGCCACGAACACGACCGCCGCGACAGCGACCAGTGCCCACGGGCTCAGGTGGCCGGCGTCGACCGCGACGTCGCTCAGGTCGCTCCGGGCGCCGGCGGGCAGCGCATGGAGGCCGAAGCTCACGCCCATGGCGAGGCCGGCGAGACCGAGGCCGAGGACCCGCATGGCGACCATGGCCGAGGGCGCGCGGAGCGCGACGAGGATGCCCACGTTGGCGAGGGCGAAGGCGACGAGCACCGCCAGCACCATGCCGAGGCCGATGTGCAGCCACGGCGCCGAGAGCGCGTCACCCGGTGTGCCGTGTACGACGGTCCCGACGTCGCTCGCGACCACGCTGAGCACGATGGCGACGCTGCCGAGCGCGGCGGCGACCACGACGGAGGCGAGCAGCTTGCCGGCGAGGATCGCGTCGGCGGGCAGGCGCGTCGCGAGGAGCGTCTCGAGCGTCCGGTGGTCGCGTTCGCCGGCGAACGCGTCGGGGACCGAGGTGAACACCCACATCGCCGCGACGACCATGCCGATGCTCATCACCCCCATGCCCCCGAACTGCTCGGTGCCCGCCGAGAACGGGATCACCACCGAGACGAACAACAGGAGCAGAACGAGTGGGGCGGTGCTGCGCAGGCCCTTGCCGCCGGGACCCGCGCGCACCTCGCTCAGTTCCTTCCACGCGACGGTGGCGATGTCGTCCTTCATTCGTTCTCTCCCGTCGTCGGCGCGCCGATGAGCTCGACGAACGCGTCCTCCAGGCTGTCGTCGGTGCGGATGACCTCTTCGACCTCGGCGCCGGACTCGATCGCGGCGCGTACGACCGCCGCGCCGCTCGCGCCCTGCTCGGCGAGCTGGACCTCGATCCGCTCGCCGCCCCCTGTGACCGCGTCGACCTCGGGCAGCGCACGGAGCGCGTCCACCGCGCCGTCGAGCGCCGCGCCGCGGAGTGAGAGGTGCGACGAGCCGGTCCGCTGCCGGAGCTCGTCGGGGCTCGCGCTGACGATCAGACGGCCCTCGACCATCACGCCGACCTCGTCGCACAGTCGCTGGGCGTCGTCGAGGTCGTGGGTGGTGACGAACACCGTCGTGCCCTGCGTGCGGGCGAGGCCGAGGATGTCGTCCCGCAGCGCGCGGCGCGCGAGCGGATCGAGACCGTTGGTGGGCTCGTCGAGGAACACCACCGGCGGCTCGGCCAGCATGGCGCGGGCCACCGCCAGCTTCTTGCGCATCCCGAGGCTCCAGCCCGCGATCCGCTCGTGCGCCCGGTCGGCCAGGCCGATGTGCTCCAGGAGCACCTCCGACCTTGCGCGGCGCCGGTCGCGTGACATGCCGGCGATCCGGCCGAACAGCTCGAGGTTCTGCGCGGCGCTCAGGCGGTCGTAGAGGCCGTCGTCGTCGAGCAGGACCCCGCACGCCGCGCGCGCTTCGTCGCCTGCGGTGTTCACGTCGTGCCCGGCGATCGACGCGGTACCCGCGCTGGGGGCGAGGAGCCCGAGCAGGAGCCGGATCGTGGTCGACTTGCCGGCGCCGTTCGGCCCGAGGAAGCCGTAGACGGTTCCCGCGGTGACCTCCAGATCGAGCCGATCGACGGCCACGAGGTCACCGAACGCGACCGACAGACCCTCGGCCACGATCGCCGGCGCACCCGCGTTCCGGGCGCCGGCGGTCGGCCCGAGCGTCACCCCGGTGCCCGGTGCGAGGCCGGCGCGGGGTCGGGTCGCGGTCGCGGACTCGACGTCCACTTCGGATGGCATGGTCGGGCTCCTGGAGTGCGGGCGGGGAACGCGGCGGGTCAGAGGTTGTGGATCGTGCGCTCGATCTCGGCGACCTGCTGCTCGAGCTTGGCGATGCGCTCGCCGAGGCCGGCCGACGAGTTGTGCAGCGCGTCGTCGAGGCGGCGGCCGTCCTCGCGCAGAGACGCTTCGAGGCGCGCGAGGTCCTGGCGCTCCGTGGTGCTGAGCCGGCCCTCGACGTCGGCGAGCTTGCGGGTCAGCTCGTCGAGCGACCCGTTGTTGCGCTTCTCGAGTTGGTCGAGGTCGTCGCGGTTCTGGCGCTCGAGGCGGCGCAGGTCACGGCCGAACTGACGGTCGATGCGGTCGACGTCGGCCTGCAGCCCGCGGTTCATCGTCCGGACGTTGTGGTTGACGTCGTCCTGGAACGTCGCGAAGAAGCGGTCGACGCGGTGGATCGCGTTCGGCACCAGGATCGCCGCGCTCACCCCGAGCACGATCGCGATCACGCCGAGCATCGTGCCGATGGTCGCCCGCGCCCGGTTGCGGTGGTCGGCCTCGCCGCGGACGCGCCGGATCGCGACGATCCCGACGACGATCGCCGCGACGCCGATGACGATGGCGCCGATGTACCAGATGACCGCGAGGCCGAGCGCGACGCCGGCGATGCCGAGCACGAGCGCCACGAGGGCGAGGGTCGATCCGCGGCCGGTCGGGCCGGTCGAAGCGTCGGGACCGTCGCCCGGAGAATCCCCGCCGAGGCGCACCGGGTCGCCGTCACGGACCGCGGGTGCGCTGGGGTCAGCGTCCGTCGCGGTCAGCTCGTCGATCCCCGGATCGGAGGCGGGCATCGCCGTCTATCGGCTGCCCGTTGCGCCGACTTCACGGGCGCTGTGTGCTGTTCGGCCGGTTTGCCCGGGTCTCAGACGTCGTGGTGGTCGAGTTGGTCGCTGTCCGGGATCACGACCCACAGGCGACGACCTTCGAGGGCGAGCGCGCCGGGGCCGTCCTCACCCCGGCCGTCGCCCACGCCGATGGTGCGGGTGACCGAGTTGGTGCGCGGGTTCACTGCGACGATGCGCTGATCGCCGTCCTGGCTGACCCACACGCGGCCGCGGCCGTAGGTCAGATCGGTGTTGCCGTGACGCGCGATGCGTAGGCGCCACTGCCTGCCCGTGGTTGCGTCGAGACGGGTCAGGTACCGGCCGTCCGTCGGGATGAGCCACAAGGAACCGGCGCCGAACGTGCTGAACGCAGGCTCGACCCGTACATGGACCCGATCGACGACGGTGTCCGTCGTCGGGTCGATGCGCTCGATCGTGCTGTCGAACTGCTCCGACACCCAGATCGAGCCTGCCCCCCAGGAGACCGTCGTCGGATCAGCCGTGGTCGGGATCTCGGCCGTCACGGTGTTCGTCGCCGGGTCGATGCGACTGACGCGGCTCGCCCAGTCGTTCGTGATCCAGATGCTGCCCGCTCCGTAGGTGATGCCGCCGATCACGCGATGGAGCCTGATGGTCGCGATCACGCGATTCGTCGCGGGGTCGATGCGGGAGATGCTGTGGCTGTCGTTGTTGGTGACCCAGACGCTGCCGGCTCCGAGCGCCACGAGGCGCGGTCCCTCGCCGACCCGGATCGTCGCGACGACGCGGTTCCGGCGCGGGTCGACGTGCGAGACGGTGTTCTCCTCGGAGTTGGCCACCCAGACGCCGCGCCGGTCGGCGGCGATGCCCTCGGCGAAGAAGCCGACCTCGATCGGCTGGTTCAGGCCGGGCGGGCCGGTCCCGAACCACGACTGGACCGTTGGCCATGCCGACCACGCCCAGAGCGCCGTCACCGGCGCCACGACGATCACGAGAGGGATCAGGCCGGCGATCCAGTTTGCCCGGGACCTCCGATGGGCGTGACGCGCGCGGACCGCCACGACGACGTTGGCGACCGACACCACCAGGAGGCCGATCACGTCGATCCAGAGCAGCGCGACGAGCGGGACCGAGGCGGTCCCGCCCTCCTCGAAGGTCGCGGCGAACGCCTGCATCAGCAGGAGGATCACGACCGGGAACAGGATCGCGAGTCCGACGGTGGTCCGGACGAGCCACCGTGCGGTCCGGGTCGCGGGCGCGAGTTCGGGGCCGTCCGTGCGACCGCCGGGATGCGGGTCCGGTGCCGGCGGAGTCTCGACCTGCCCGTCGGTGGCCATGGGTCGACACTGGACCGGGCCGGATGCCGTCGGCAGGGCCGATCGGCACGGTTCCGTCGGGACCCTGCCGCCATGTCACGGACGGTGTCATCCTGAGGGGATGGCGCCCGGAGGTGATCCCGTGTGGGCGCGGCGAACCCGCGACGGCTGGCACCTGGCGCTCACGGTCCAGCCGGGCGCCAAGCGCACCGGCGTGATGGGTGAGCACGGCGACACGCTGAAGGTGCGCGTCGCCGCACCGGCCGACGCGGGCCGGGCCAACCGGGCGCTCTGCGAGTTCCTCGCCAGCGAGCTGGGGGTTCCGGTCCGCGCCGTCGAGGTGATCCGGGGCGCGTCGAGCCGGGTGAAGACCGTCGCGGTGGACGGCGAGGTCGACCCGGACGTGCTGCGCGCCTGAGCGCTACTTGGGGTCGAAGCGGATCGCGCCGTCGAGGCGGACCACCTGCCCGTTGACGTAGCGGTTCGTGATGAGGTGCTCCGCGAGCGCCGCGAACTCCTCGGGGTGGCCGAAGCGCGACGGGAACGGCACCTTCGACTCGAACTTCTCGCGCATCTCGGCGGGGGCGAGGTCCCACGCTGCGGTCCCCATCGTGCCCGGCGCGATGCAGTTGGTCCGCACGCCGATCGCTGCGAGGTCGCGAGCGAGGATGATGGTCATGCCGATGATCCCGGCCTTCGCCGCGCCGTACGCGACCTGACCGATCTGGCCCTCGTACCCGGCGATCGACGCGGTGGTCACGATCACGCCGCGCTCGCCGTCGTCGTTCAGGGGCTTCTGCGCGGCCATCGCCGCCCCCGCCAGACGCGCGGTGTTGAACGTGCCGACGAGGTTGAGGTCGACGATGTCCTGGAACAGTGCGAGGTCGTGCGGGCTGCCGTCGCGGTTGACGGTGCGGCCGCCGCCTCGAGCCCCACCCGCGCACGCGACGACGATCCCGAGCGGCGCACCGGTCGCGGCGGTCTCGACCGCGGCCTGGGTGTCGGCCTCGCTGGTGACGTCACCGGCCGCAGCCCGCGCGCCGCCACCGAGGTCGGCGGCGATCGCCTCGGCCTTGGCGCCGTCGCGGTCGAAGATCGTCACGACCGCGCCGCGCGCCGCCAGGTGGTGGGCCGTGGCCTCGCCGAGTCCGCCCGCGCCGCCCGTGACCAGTGCGCCGATGCCGTCGATGTCCATGGATGCTCCTCCGGATGCGAAGCGGGCATGGTAGGAGTCCGGGGAACAACGGGAGGGGAAGCCGTGGGAATCGCCGGGGAACGGGACGTCGAGGCGCTGCGCGCCGGGCTCGAGGCGTGGGCGCGTGCGTCGGTCGCCCCGGACGCGTCGCTGCCGCGGCTCGAGGTTCCCGGTGCCGGGCTCTCGGCCGACACGTACTTCGCGACCGTGGAGTCGGCGACCGGCGCACGCGCGGTGGTGGTGAGGCTCGCGGCGACCGGGGAGGGGCTGTTCCCCGTGGACGACCTCGCGGCGCAGGCCGCGGTGCAGAACGAGGTCGCCGGCCTCGGCCTCCCGGCGGTCCCGGCCGCGTGGGTCGACGATCCGCGTTGGGTCGGAGAGCCGTTCGTGGTGATGGACCGCGTCGCCGGCCACACGCTGCCGCGCCCGTGGCCGGTCAGCGGCTGGCTCGCCGGGGCGCCGGCGCCGACCCGGGCGCGTGCGATCGACGGCGTCGTCACGACCCTCGCCGCCCTGCACGGCCGGACCGACGGCCGGCGGGACGGCGAGGCGCTCGGCGTCACCATCGCGCGGTGGTGGGACCACCTCGACTGGGCCGCCGGCGACCGGCCCGCGCCCGACTTCCTGCTCGACGCCCGCGACTGGTGCGACACCCACCGACCGGGAGCGTCCGCGTCGGCGTCGCGGCTGTGGGGCGACGTGCAGCTGACCAACGCGGTCTTCACGGACTCGGGCGACGTCGCCGCGCTGCTCGACTGGGAGATGGCCGGGGTCGGGACCCCCGAGCTCGACGTCGGCTGGTTCCTCGCGCTGTACGAGATGACGCTCGCCCAGAGCGCCGACGTGCCCGACGGTGTCCCGCGGCGGGCCCAGCTCGTCGACCGCTACGAGGACGCAGCGGGACGGTCGCTCGTCGACCTGCCGTGGTTCGAGGTCTTCGCGCTCGTGCGCAGTGGCTCCATCATGGTGCGCATCGCGCGGTTGCTCGCCGCGCGCGGGGTCGACGACGGCTGGCTCACCACCGGGAACCCGACCGAGCCCGCGCTCGCCGCCGCGATCGCCCGGGCCGAGGGCGCCTGATCGCGACGCGTCAGCCGGTGGGGCGGTCCGGCCAGAGGACGTCCACGACGAGCCCGGCGTGGTCGCTCGCCTGGATCCCGGTCAGCGGCTCGTGGAACGCGAGTTCTGCGGCGACCACCCGACCCGCGCCGCCGGTGCGGAGGAACGGATCGCCGACGAACACGTAGTCGATGCGCTTGCGGTGGACGTTGAGGCCGGCCGCGAGCGGGTGCGTGGTCCAGTCGTTCGTGAAGCCCGGTGCCGGGTTGCCGGCGACGCGCCACGCGTCCTGGAAGAACGTCGTGCGGCCCTCGATCGAGGTGAGCGACGTCAGGAAGCGGATCTCGTCGCTGTCGGGCTCGGCGTTGAAGTCGCCGCACAGGATCGGCGGCATGGACGCAGTCGACCCGGCGGTCGCCGCACGGACGATCTCGTCGATCGCGAGCACCTGAACGACCCGGTGCGGCGCGTGCACCGGCGCCGGCGCGAGGTGGCACGCGAACACGTCGACGCCGGCGGTGCGCGCGTGCACGACCTCCCACGGCACCTTCACCACGAACTCGTCGGGGTCGGGTGCGAGCGGGAGCGGGTGGTACCGGAACTCGTCGATCGGGAAGCGGGAGAGGACCGCGGAGCCGAAGCGCAGCTCGGGGTCACTGGCCATGCCCGGACCGAAGCGTCCGCCGCCGAACATCGCGCGCCAGGGTGGACCGAGCTCGTCGGCGATCCAGTGCGCGGTGCTCGGCCCGCTCCCGGACGCCTGGATCTCCTCGAGGCACACGACGTCGGGTCCGAGCCGCCGGATCCACGCCACGACCTCGTGGCGACGCCGGTCCCACTCCGGTTCGAGGACGGTCCCGGCGTTGAGCTGGACGATCCGCAGGCGCGGGTCGCTCACAGGAACGACGCGTCGCCGGTCAACGCCATGGCGTCGTCCGCGCCGAGGACGATCGACTGCAGGTTGCCGATGCCGACCCCGCCGCCGACCGGGTCCTCGACCCGGATCACGCAGTCGCGGTGCTGGTGCACCCGGCGCGCCGTCGCCGGATCCGAGCAGTCGGGGATGAACTCCCCCTCGGTGTGGAGCGGACCGCGCCACTGGCCGTGGCTCTGCCCGTCGAACCCGTGGTACAGGCCGGTGCCGAGGTGGAAGCCGGTGTCGGACACCACCGAGAGCGTCAGGGGCCGCGTGCTGCCGTCGGCCGTCGTCATCGTGACCGTCCCGCCGAGGAACCGCCGGTTGTCGTCGCGGAATGCGAGATCCGGCACCAGCGCGACGAACGGCTCGCGGCGACCGTCGGGGTGCTCGACCCCGCCCTGCATCTCGATGCGGGCCCAGTCGCCGAGCGCGTGGCGCTGGTAGTACCAGTGCAGCGCGTAGCGCGAGCCGTCGGGCCGGGCGCACAGGACCGGGCACCACATGATGAGCATGCGGACGCCCTCGGGCACCGGGGCCGGCGCGACGTCCTCCGGCGGCGTGCCCACCTGGTACCGCACGCCCCACGAGTGGTCGCGCGTGGAGATCCAGTCGGTGAACTCGGTGCGCACGCCGTCGACCTCGACCCAGCCGTGTGCAGTGCCGGTGTGGTGGTAGCGGACGATGTCGGCGTCGAGTCGGAAGCCGTCGCGCGAGCGGTGGTGCTCCCGGTTCTCGAGCGCGGGCGGGACCGCGCCCTCGAACGTCCACTCGAATGCGATCGGCTGCACGTCGGTCGCGGCGAGCGAGAACCGGATCACGCGCAGGGGCTCGAGCACGTCGTAGGTGACCGGTCCGACCGCGGTGACCTCGGGGGTGGGGCCGAGCTCGCGGCTCGCACGCACCGTCCACTGCGCGACGCCGCGCGAGACCCCCGCGTACGCGTCCATCACGTTGCGGTTCGTGTACTTGCCGATGCCGAACCCGAGCTGCAGCGACCCGTCGGGGGCGCACGCCATCGCGCACACCTTCTCGGTCCACGAGCGGTCGGACTGCGAGACGGTGGCGAAGGTGTCGGTGATCTGGTGGAGGAACGACTCGTCGGCGGTGGTCAACGGTCCGATGGTGGGCATCGGGTCAGTGTGCCTCGCCCACCGGCTCGTCCGCACGGACACCACGTAGACCGAACCACGCCATCTCGGCGAGCCAGCGGGCGAGCCGCTCGGGATCGTCCTCGCCCTCCTCGTTCGCGACGCGCCGGCTGGTGGCCTCGGCCATACCGACCATCGCGTGGGCGAGCGTGCGTCGGTGCTCGGGCCCGGCGTCGATGTCGATCAGCTGGGCGATGAGATCGGCGATGCGATCGATCGTCGACTCCGCGACGCTCGCGAACTCCGCGTCGTTGCGGACCGACGCGCCGAACAGCAGCCGGAAGGCGTCCCGGTGCGACGCGACGTACCGGAAGTAGGCGGCGAAGCCGTCCTGGACCCGCTCGCGACCGGACGTCGCGTGGCTCGTGGCGTCGACGAGCCGGTCCGTGAGCTGGCGGTCGACGTCGTCGAGCAGCTCCCGGTAGAGGGCACGCTTCGACGGAAAGTGCTGGTACAGGACGGGCTTGGTGACCCCGGCCGCCTCGGCGATGTCGTCCATCGACGTCGCGTGGAAGCCGTGCTCGGCGAACAGGCCGATCGCGACCTCGAGCAGCTGGCTCCGCCGCTGCCGTGCGGGGAGCCGCACGGTCAGCGGCTCGCCTTCAGCGGCATCACGAAGCGGTCCTCGTGGTCGAAGTTCCGCTCGAACAGGTCGTTCAGGCGCAGCGTCTCGTCGGCGGTCAGCGGGAGATCCGACGCCGCCGCGTACTCGCGCACCTCGTCGACGGTGACGCACGTCGGGAGCACCGTGGTGAACGCCGGATTGGCGAGGATGCCCGCGATGGCCGCCTGACCGATCGTGCGTCCGGTGCCCTCCCAGAGAAAGGACAGCGTCTCGGCCTTCTCGAAGTTGTCGAGCATGTTGTCGCGGTTGCGGTGGGCGCGGTGGTCGCCGGCGGGGAACTTGTCGCCGATCTTCACCTTGCCCGACAGTGAGTCCGAGGCGTGCGGCACGCGCGAGATCATGCCGATCCTGCCGTCCTGGACGTTCGCCTCACGCGCGAACGTGAGGCCCGGCTCCTGCTCGATGACGTTGAAGACCGTCTGCAGCGACGCGATCGGGCGTCGGCGGATCGCCTCGACGCCCTCCTCGATCCAGCCGATGGCCGGGCCGAGCGCGACGCCGATCTCACGGACCTTGCCCTGGGCCCGCAGGTCCTCGAGCGTCTCCCACAGCGCGTCGTCCTCGATGTGGTCGATGCGGCAGTTGTGGAGCTGGTAGAGGTCGATGTAGTCGGTGCCGAGGCGGGTCAGGGAGTCCTCGAGCTGCTTGCGGACCGACTCGGGCCGGAAGTCGTGCGGTCGCTCGCGCTGCGTGCCGTTGCGGCGCTCGGCGGCGATGTCGTAGCCGCACTTGGTCGTGAGCACGATGTCGCCGCGGTTCACGGCGAGCACGTCGGCGAGGAGGGTCTCCCCGACACCGTCGGCGCCGTAGACGGGCGCGGTGTCGATGAAGTTGATCCCGGCGTCGAGCGCGGCGCGCAGCATCGCCTGCTTGTCCGGGACCTCACCCCACCAGTCGCTCGCCAACGTCCAGACGCCGAACCCGACCTCGCTGACGTCGAAGTCGCTCTGACCGAACCGGCGGTACCGCATTGGGGGGCCTCCCTGGGGTGAGACGAAGGCGAGGGACGCAGGCTATGCCCACGCCCCTCGCACCTCCGGAAATCAGAACCGAGTCCGAGCCGCCGCAGTCCGGGTCCGAACCAGGAGTCCTGGTACCGGGCGATCAGTCCGGCAGCGGACGCCCGGGCGGTTCGGGATTTGTCAGTAGACGATGACCGAGCGGGCGATCTCGCCCGAGCCCATGTTGTCGAGGGCGTCGTTCACCTGGTCGAGGGTGATCTGGCGCGACATCAGCTCGTCGAGCATCACCTCGCCCTTGCGGTACAGGTCGCTCAGCATCGGCACGTCGCGGTGGACGTTCGAGCCGCCGTACCAGCAGCCGCGAATCTGCTTCTCGTTGACGAGCAGGTCCATCGCGGGCGAGAGGGTGAGCATCACGTCGAACTTCGGCACGCCGACGATCACGGCCTGGCCGCCGCGGCGGGTCATCTGCAGGGCCTGCTCGATGGTCGGGCCGAGGCCGATGACCTCGAACGCGACGTCGGCGCCCCGACCCCCGGAGAGCTCCATGACCTTGGCGACCGCGTCGCCGTCGGTGCTGGGGTTCACGACGTCGGTCGCACCGAACTTCTGCGCCGTCGACAGCTTCCCGTCGACCATGTCGACCGCAATGATCCGCTCCGCGCCGGCGTGCTTCGCGCCCTGGATCACGTTCAGGCCGACGCCGCCGCATCCGACGACCGCGACGGTGTCACCCTTGCGGATGCTCGCGGTGTTGACCGCGGCGCCGAAGCCGGTGAGCACCCCGCAGCCGATGAGCGCGCCCGCGGTGATCGGGATGTCCTTCTCGATCTTCACCGCACCGATGGCCGGAATCACGATCTCCTCGGCGAAGGTGCCGGAGGCGGCCATGACCGAGACGGGGCTGCCGTCGCGGGACACCCGCGACGTCATGTCGAGCAGGCCGCCGCTCATCGACGCGAGCGAGCCGACCTCGCACAGCTCACCCTGGTCGTGCTGGCACATGTAGCACTCGCCGCACTGCGGTACCCACGACACGACGACGTTGTCGCCGACGCTCAGCCCGGTGACGCCCTCGCCGACGGCGGTGATCGTGCCGGCGCCCTCGTGACCGAGCACTGCGGGCAGCGCGATCGGCAGCGTGCCGTTGACGACCGAGAGGTCGGAGTGGCAGACGCCCGAGGCGCCCATCTGGAGGCGGACCTCTCCGGCCTGCGGATCGGCGACGTCGACGTCGGCGATCTCGAGCGGGGATCCAACCGCGGTGGCGATGGCGGCCTTGGTCATGGCGGGCTCCTTCGAGAGCGGGGGGTGAGCGGCGGGGAATCTAGTGGAACGGCTTCTCTCCGCGTTCCTCCCGTTCGGCGGCACGCACGCCGTAGCCGAGGACGATCGGGAGCGGCAGGACGCAGAACGCCACGACGAGGCCGATGACGGCGACGGTGACGGCGGGACCCGAGAAGCCGGTGGCGGCGGCGACGACGAACGCCAGGATCGCGACGAGCAGGGCGCCGTAGCCGATCCGCTTGGCCAGCTTCACCCGGCGGGCGATGCGGGCGCGCTTCTCGAGCACCGGATCCGGACCCATCGGCGGGGACTCTACGTAGGATGCGCGCCGTGGCGGCAGCTGGAAACCGCGTCGACGCGCTCGAGTTCGGGCCGCGCATCACGCACGTGATGGCGGTGGTGAACCTCTCGCCGGAGTCGCGGGTGAAGGCGTCGGTCGTCGACGGGCCCGAGGCGGCGCTGAACCGGGCCCGCGGGTACCGGGATCTCGGCGCCTCGATCATCGATCTCGGCGCGCAGTCGAGCCACTTCGAGAACCGGCCGCTCACGCCCGACGAGGAGATCGAGCGGATGCTCCCGGCGCTGGAGCTGCTCGTGGCCGACGGGTTCGTCGTGTCGGTCGACACCTGGAAGCCGGAGGTGGCGCGTGCCGCCGTGGCGGCGGGCGCTGCGATCGTCAACGACACCGGAGGGCTGCGGGACCCGCGGATGCTCGCGCTCGTCCGGGACCACGCCGTCGGCGCGGTGGCGATGCACATCGAGGGTGAGAACCCGCTGGCGGTGGGGGACCGCAACCTCGAGGCGGGCCGGCCCGAGGTGGTGGCGGAGCTGCTCGGGCGCCGGGTGCGTGAGCTGCGTGCCGCGGGGCTGACCGGTCCGCTGCTCGTCGACCCGGGGCTCTCCATCAACTACCGCAGCGACTACGAGGCGTACGGGCAGCTGCAGCTCGCCACGATCCGGGCGATGGACCAGCTCCGGGCGATCGGCGAGCCGGTGCTCCTGCCGGTGCCCCGGAAGGCGGCGACGCACCGGATGCTCGCCTACCTCACGCTCTCGATCGAGTACGGCGCCGACGTCCTGCGCGTCCACGACGTCGAGGCCGCGTGCGACCTGGTGAAGCTGCTCGGGCACCACCTCGGGGGCTCCGCCCCGGCCTGAGCCGACCGGACACCGGTTCGGCTCCGCGCACTGCCCGGACCCGGGACTCCGGCTCGTGGCGCGGAGCGGCTCGGCTCAGATGACCCAGGACCGAGGGACCTCGGTTGCTCTCAGAACGAAGAAAGCCGGCGGTTGGTGGCGTCGAGGACGGCGCGCACCACGGCGTCGGACTCCTGGTGCTCCCGGACGATCGCCGAGCCCGAGACCATCTGCTCGGTGGGTGGGACCACGAACACCACGGTGACGATCGCGACGTCGTGGACGCCGACGCGCACGATCTGCGCGCTGTCGACGTCGATGCACTCGGCCGCCGAGTGGATCTGACGCAGGGCGTCGACCGTCGCGGCCGCCACCAGGCGGTGCCGGGCGCTCGCCGCGACCGAGCCCTCGGCGAACCCCACGGCGCGCTCCTCGCCCCGGCCGAGCGTGACCCGCACCAGGTTGCGCAGGCCGTTGATCTCGGAGGTGACGTGCACGAGCACGAGGCGGTCCGGGACGTCCGTGGCGGTGGGCGCGGCGGCGGCCGTCGGCTCGTCACCGTCGTGGAGCCGTACGACCGACACGATCCGGCGGTCGAGCTCGATGCCGAAGCTGGCGAGCGCCACCGACTGGACGTCGCGCACCACCTGCTTGGGGTGCTTCGGGCCGTTGGCGAGGATGTGCACCTCGGTCGGGCGGCCGATGTCGTCGGTGACCACCCGCGCCGCCGAGACGTCGGGCAGGCGGCACAGCTCGCGCTCGAGCTCGAGGACCTCGTCGGCGGCGGCCGGGTCGATGGCGTCGTCCACTTGTGGCTCCATGGTCGGGATCGAGCCTACGGCCGCGACCACCACGGATCGTGGCAATCCGTCCGGGGTTCGCCACTCCGCGCCACGGACCGCGGAGCGCCCGGTGGGAGAGTGCCTGGTCCGCTTGTGACGCATGGGACTAGTGTGGCCGATGTTGCCAATGAGCAACTCGGGCGGAATGCCCAGGGGCGTTGCCGGGGTGGCGTTCCTACAGTCGGGGCCGTGCACGGTCGAAGGGTTCGACATCGCCACCAGTGGGCCGATCGGGCGGCGACGTAAATGCACACACGAGTCGAGGGAGGTGGCGTTTCGGTCGGACGCGGACGGCAAGGCCTCGGAGCGCGGGACTGAGGAGTCCCGGAGCGGAGCGTTGCCCTCTGGAGCATCAGCGGACAGCCAGAGAGGACACATCAAAGGAAGTGATCTCTCATGAAGAAGACCTACGTCCGTCTCGCCATGCTCATGTCCAGCACGGCCGCACTGCTGCTCGCCGGCGGTGCCCTCAAGTGGAAGTAGTCACGGCGTGACCTTGCACCGAGGCCTTGCCGCCCGCGGCCGACCGCACCGCAGCTCATGAACACACAGCGTCTGACGAGGGTGACGTGGTACTGCGTCACGCTGGCGGTGCTCGCCGTCGGCGTCGGCGTGGCCCTGGGCGTCCGCGGCCCGTTGCCGCTCGCCTCGGCCGTCCTCGCGCTCGCGCTGCTCCACGTGTTCGCCGAGAACCAGATCACCGACCTCACCCCCGAGCTCGGATCCAGCGCCGGCGTCATGCTCTGCACCGCGGCCATGGTCGTGTTCCGGTCCGACCAGGCCGCGCTCGGCGTGGTGCTCGTCGGGGCCGCCGGCGGGCTCTACTGGCCGCACCTGCGTCACTGGGAGTGGCGCAAGCTGCTCTTCAACTGCGCGATGTTCTCGCTCTCCGCGGCGGCGTCGGTCGCGGTGTTCTGGGCGATCGCCGGCCCCGGCGACGCGTCGCCCGCACGGTTGCTGCTGGCGGCCCTGCCCACGGCGCTCGTCTACTCGGTCGTCAACGTGATGCTCACCTGCGGGGTCGTCGCGCTGTCGACGGGCCAGCCGTTCCGGGACGTCATCCGAGTGGGCGCCCGCGAGTACCTCGTCTTCTATCCCTTCGCGCTGCTCGGGGTGTTCCTCGGACTCCTCTACCTCGACTACCAGCTGGTGCTCCTGCCGCTGTTCCTGGTGCCGATCCTCGTCGCCCGCCAGGCGTTCTCCTCGTACCTCGCGCTCAAGCGGTCGCACGAGGCGACGGTGCGGATCCTCGTCGGCGCGCTGGAGGCCAAGGACCCGTACACCGCCGGTCACGCCGAACGGGTCGCGGAGTACGCGCAGTACATCGGGCTCGAGCTGGGCATCCCGCCGAGCCGGCTCGAGCGGTTGCGGCTCGCGGCGCTGATGCACGACGTCGGCAAGCTCGTCGTGCCGAACCACCTCCTCAACAAGCCGGGCAAGCTCACGGCCGAGGAGTTCGAGATCGTCCGGCGGCACGAGGCCGTCTCGGTCGAGATCCTCACCGGTATCGACTTCCTCGCGCCGGTCGCGCCGAGCGCGACGAGCGAGGCGGCCCAGTTCTCGCCGGTGGCCGACGACCGCGGTCAGCCGATCGAGCCGCACATCGTCGCGGTGGCCGATGCCTACGACGCGATGACGTCGACCCGGTCGTACCGGCGCGCGCTCAGCCAGGACGTCGCCTTTGCCGAGCTGCGCAAGAACTCGGGGCGGCAGTTCCACCCGCGGGTGGTCGACGCGCTCATCGCCGCGTTGCGCCGCCGGGGCGCGGTCCACGGCGAGGGCCACGAGCTGTACGTCCATCACATCAACGCGCCCCAGGGCCGGGTCGGGTCGGCGGGCCTCGGCGACCTGCTGCCCGACCGTGACGGCGCGGCGGACGAGTCGACGGTCCGGTCGTGAGGATCGGTCTCCGGCTCGCGCTCGTCGTGGCGCTGACGGCCGCCGCCGTGGCCGCCGCGCAGGTCGCCGACCCCGGTGGCCCGTTCGGCGGGCTGCTCGCGCTCGTCGGGGCGATCGCGCTGGGTGAGTTCCTCGTGCTGCGGCCGCGGTACCGCTCGGCGGTCCCGCTTGCGTACGCGTACATGCTCGTGGTCATCCGTGCGTTCCCGGCGGACCAGGTGCTCGCCGCGCTGATCGCCGCCGAGCTGCTGGCGTTGCTCGTGCGCGAGGCCCCCCTCCGTCGCAACCTGATCACGAGCGGCAGCCACCTCGTCGTGGGCCTGCTCGGGCTGGCCGTCTACGCGGCCCTGTGGCCGCTCGGTCTGCTGAACGACACCGCCTGGCTGCTCACCGTGCTCGCGGCGGCGGGGGTCACGATGATCGCGGGGCACGAGCTGGTCGAGTGGTTCGACGCCCGTCGGTTCCCGCAGGTCGGTGGCGCCGACCTCGCGCTCGTGGCGTCGGGGATGCTGATGGCCATCGGCTACCGCGGGGTGGACGGGCACGAGAGCGTCGGTCTCTGGGGCGTCGCGCTCTTCTCGGTCCCGTTGCTCGCCGCCTGGTTCTCCTACGAGCGGCTCGCGGTGATCAGCCGCACCTCGGAGCAGACCATCCTCGCCCTCTCGGTCGTCCCGGAGATGGCCGGGCTGGCCCGGACCGGTCACGCGTCGCGGGTCTCGGACCTGGCGCTCGCCGTCGGCGCCGACCGGGGCATGTCGCCGGCCGAGCTCGACGACCTGCGGGCCGCGGCGCTGCTCCACCACCTCGGGCACCTGTGCCTCGACGCGCCCGAGGTGCGGGGGGCACCCGTGGAGCCGTACGAGGTCGCCGACAAGGGCGCCGAGATCCTGCGTCAGACCGATCTCGCGGCGGCCGGCGACCTGCTCGCGACCGACGAGGTGTCGCTCGGGGGCCAGATCCTGCGCCTCTGCAGCGCGTACGACGATCTCACGGCCGCGTGCGCGCCCGCCGACGCGCTCGACCGGCTCGCCGCCGGTCCCGGTTTCCTCTACGACCCGCGGGTCCTCGACGCGCTCGAGCGCGTGGTCGGCGTGCCCGCGGCTGCGTCGGCCTGATCCTCCGCAACCTCGGCCGCGCGGAGGTCGATCTCCCCGGTGGTCGTCAGGTCGACGATCGTCCGCTCGCCGGTCGTCTCGAACGGTGGCACGCCGCGGGGACGGGTGCGCTCGACGCGGCGACGACGGCGGGAGCCCGCGTAGGCGAGTTCCACGATCCCGAGGGCCAGGACGATGTCGCCGACGGAGATCGCCGCGCTGACCGGCGCACCCACGGTGATGCGGTCGGCGAGGACGGTCGCGACGTCACCGGGCCGCAGTGGGCGGTGTTTGACCGTCGTCTCGCGCGTGAGGCCGTCGGCGACGCGGTACGGCATCCCGACGTTGAGCGCGATGACCAGTGCGTTCAACGCGATCCCGATCGCGATCAGCTCCATGCCGCGCATGCGGATGTTGGAGATGCAGAACGCCAGGAGCGCGACGTACGACGCGAGCAGGAGCGCGACACCGAGGTCCTCGAAGCGGTCGCGGGAGATCGGCACGAACTCGAGGGCGATCTGGATCCCGACGCCGGCGACGAAGAGCCAGGGGCGGGCGAAGCGGAGCCGGGCGAGCCGGTCGAACCGGCCGTGGGTGAGGGGCACGATCACGACCGCGATCAGGATCGCGACGAGGTAGGCCAGCACGCCCGGCACCGTACCGTCGCCGTCGCGGAGGCGCGCGGCACGCATCGTGATCGCCGCGCGGACCGCCGCCGTCGGTGGTCGTTAGGCTCCGCGGCCATGACGGGGACGACGGAATCCGAGGTGCTCTACGCGGTCGACGGCGGGATCGCCCGGGTCACGATCAACCGGCCCGCCCAGCGCAACTCGATGTCGTACGGGGTGATGCAGGGACTCCGGGACGCCTTCGCCGCGGCCAGGGCCGACGACGCGGTCCGCGTCGTGGTCCTCACCGGCGCCGGGGAGAAGGCGTTCTGCGCGGGTGCGGATCTCGGCGGCATCGCCGACAACGCGGGGGCGGCCGCGGCCCACGACGGGCGCGGGTTCCTGGCGAACCTGTTCCGCGAGATGTGGGATCTCGGCAAGCCGATCATCGCCCGGGTGCGGGGCTTCGCCCTCGCCGGTGGCTTCGGCCTCGCGCTCGCGTGCGACGTCGTCATCGCGTCGGACGACGCGCAGTTCGGCACGCCCGAGGTCAACGTCGGGCTGTGGCCGTACATGATCACGGTGCCGATGCTGCGCTCGATGCCGCCGAAGACGGTGCTGGAGCTCCAGATGACCGGGCGGCGGGTCGGCGCCGAGGAGGCGCTGCGCATCGGGTTCGTGAACCGGGTCGTCCCGGTGGCCGAGCTCGAAGTCGCGGTCGACGAGTTCGCGACCGCGCTCGCGGCGAAGTCGCCGCTCGTGCTGCGCTGGGGTCGGGACGCGTTCTACCGGGTGCTCGAGATGGACGCCGACGACGCGCTCGACTACCTGCAGGGGATGCTGACGGTGCACACGCAGTCGGAGGACGCGGCCGAGGGTGTCGCCGCCTTCGCCGAGAAGCGCGATCCGGTCTGGAAGGGCCGCTAGTCGCCGGGCGCGATCCGGTCGAGCAGCTCGCGGCTCGCGTCGGCCGCGGCCTGTCGCTCGCCGTCGGAGGTCGCGGACGCGAGCCGCTCGACGATCCGGACCAGCTCCTCGAGGAATCCCCGCAGCTCCGTGTCCGTGTTCACCACGTTGGAGAAGGGGAACGCCACCGTCACGGTCGGGCTGCCGTAGCGCCCGCCGATGTTCGTGTGGGCCGGTTCCGCCGGCCCGACCGGCTCGTCGCTCATGGTCGCCTCCCCGGGGTGCTCGGTCGTCACCCTACGGCCGGGCCCGGCGGGTCGCGCGTGACCCGGCTGCGCCGGAAGCCACCCTCGGAGTCGATCACCTGACCGGTGACCCAGCCGCCGGGCCCGGAGACGAGGAAGGCCACCAGGTTCGCGGCGTCGTCGGGGGTGCCCCAGCGGCCGAAGGGCATCGCCGACGCGACCGTGGCGTCCAGCGCCGGGGTGGCCCAGCCCGTGTCCGTGGGGCCGGGGTTCAGGCAGTTCACGGTGATGCGCCGGTCGGCGAGCGCGTCCGCCAGGCTGCGGGTCATCTGGTGGATCGCCCCCTTCGAGACCGCGTAGGGCAGCTCGTCGGGCATTCCGTCGCCGAGGTGCTGGCCCGAGGTGAACAGCACGACACGACCGTCGGGGCGGGTGTCGTCGTGGCGGGCGGCGAACGCCTGCACGAGGAGCAGGGAGGCGCGCGCGTTCACCGCCCACGACGCGTCGAGCTCGGCGGCGGTGACGTCGGCGAGGGACGCAGGTGAGCTGCGAGCGTGGTTCGCGATCACCACGTCGAGCGCACCGAACCGCGCGATCGCCGCGTCGACCAGCGCGGCCGGCGCGTCGGGATCGGCGAGGTCGGACGCGAGACGGCCGATGCGGTCGGCCGGTGCGCCGAGCGCGGCCAGGACGCCGTCGCTCCCGGCCGGGTCCGCGCCCCACGGTTGGGTCTCGTCGTGCGACGGGAAGCCGTGCACGAACACCTGCAGGCCGTCGGCCAGGAGCCGGCGCGCGATCGCGAACCCGATCCCGGCCCGGCGGCTGACACCGGTGACGAGCGCGACGCGCGGTGGGGGCGGCGGGTGCACGGGATCGGAGCGTAGGGTCCGTCCCCGCATCGAGCGCCGAGATTTGGAGGCACCGTGGCCGAGCAGCCGAAGTCGACCGGCGGTGGGGACGTCCACGACTGGGGTCCGCTGGTCGGCGACCTCGCGGCGCGTCGCGAGCGGGCCGCGGGCATGGGCGGCGAGCAGTTCGTCGAGCGTCAGCGGTCGCTCGGCAAGCTCACCGTACGCGAGCGCCTCGACCTGCTGCTCGATCCCGGGACGTTCGTCGAGTACGGCATGCTCGCCGACCACATGGACCCCGGCCTCGGCGACCGGTTCCTCGCCGCCGACGGTGCGGTCACCGGCATCGGGGAGATCGACGGCCGGCAGGTGGCGATCGCCGCATACGACTTCACCGTGATGGCGGGGTCGATGGGCGGTGTCGGCGAGAACAAGATCCGCCGGATGCGCCACCACGCGATCAGCCAGCGCATCCCGATGGTCTGGTTGCTCGACTCGGCGGGCGCACGCATCCAGTCGACGAGCGGCTCCACCTTCGCCGGCGCCGGCGACCTGTTCCGCGAGCAGGTCGCGATGAGCGGCGTCGTTCCGATGGTCGCGGCGATGCTCGGCCACTGCGCGGCCGGGACCGCGTACATCCCCGCGCTCGCGGACTTCGTGCCGATGGTGAAGGGCACGTCGTCGATGGCGCTCGGCGGCCGGCACCTCGTGAAGGCGGCGGTCGGCGAGGATGTCACCGAGGAGGAGATGGGCGGCTCGGCGGTGCACACCAAGGTGAGCGGGGTCGCGGACCTCGAGGTCGCCGACGACGCCGAGTGTCTCCGGACCGTGCGTGAGTACCTCTCGTTCTTCCCGCAGCACAACCAGGAGCCGCCGCCCGAGCGTCGGACCGCAGATCCCGTCGACCGGCGGGTCGAGGAGCTCTACGGCATCGTGCCGACGGCGCCGCGGCGCGCGTACGACGTGCGGAAGGTGATCGCGGCGATCGTCGACGACGGCGAGTTCTTCCCGATGAAGCCCGAGTGGGCGAAGAACATCGTCACCGGCCTCGCGCGCATCGGTGGGCAGTCGGTCGGGATCGTCGCCAACCAGCCGATGGTGCTCGGCGGCGCGCTCGACGTGAACGCAGCCGACAAGGCGGCGCGCTTCGTGTGGCTGTGCGACGCGTTCGGCATCCCGCTCGTCTTCCTCCACGACGTCCCCGGCTTCATCGTCGGCAGCGCGGTGGAGAAGCAGGGGATCATCCGGCACGGCGCCAAGATGCTCTTCGCGGTCAGCGAGGCGACGGTGCCGAAGGTCAGCGTCATCCTGCGCAAGAGCTACGGCGCCGGGTACTTCGTGATGAACGGGCTCGCGTACGAGGCCGACTACATCGTCGCGTGGCCGACCGCCGAGATCGCGGTGATGGGGCCCGACGGCGCGGTGAACATCATCCACCGCAAGACGCTCGAAGCGGTGCCCGAGGAGGAGCGGGCCGCGAAGCGGCTCGAGCTCGCCGAGGAGATCCGGGCGAACATCGACCCGTACATCGCGGCGGGCCACGCGCAGCTCGACGACGTGATCGACCCGGCCGACACGCGCGCCGCGATCGCACGTGGGCTGCGGATCTCGGCGGCCAAGCGCGTCGACCGGCCGTGGCGCAAGCACGGCGTGCTGCCGGTCTGAGCCGGGGATGAGTCCCAGCCGCCGCGAGTTCCTCGGTGTCGCCGCGCTCGCCGGCGCCGGACTCGCGCTGCGACCGCTCCGGGTCCGGGCGCGTCCGGACCGCTCGACCCCTCACCGGATCGTGGTGGTCGGCGCCGGTCTCGCCGGGCTGACCGCGGCCCGCGACCTGCGATCCGCCGGCTGGGAGGTCGTGGTGCTCGAGGCACGATCTCGGGTCGGCGGCCGGGTGCTCACCGAGCGGACCGCCTTCACCGGAGGTCAGTTCGCCGAGCTCGGCGGCGAGTCGATCGACGACAACCACCACGCGATCCGTGCGCTCGTCGCGGAGCTCGGGCTGCACACCGCGGCCCGCCCGCCGGGCCGGGACGAGCGGGCGACGATCCACCGGCGCGGGCGGCGGCGCAGTGCGGCGCAGTTCGTCGCGCAGCGGGGCGGGCGGGTCCTCGAGGACTACGACCGCTACTACGCGTCGATCGACCGCCTCGGCGCCCGGGTGGGCGACCCGGCCCGTCCGCAGGACACCGCCCACGCGGCGCGGTACGACCGGCGCAGCCTCGCCGAGCACCTCGACGCCCTCGATCTCGTCCCCGAGGCGCGGTGGCTGGTCGAGCGGGAGGAGACGGCCGAGTACGCGATCGACCCGCAGCGGCTGTCGCTCCTCTTCGTGATGCAGCAGGCGGCCGTCGTCGAGGACGTCCCCGACTCGGCGGTCGAGACGATGCGCATCGCCGAGGGGAACGACGCGCTGCCGCGCGCGATGGCCGCCGACCTCGGTGACGTCGTGCGGCCGGGGTCACCCGTCGTCCGCATCGACCGCAGCCCCGGCTCGGTACGCGTGCACACGCGCGACGGGTCCGTCACCGGCGCGCACGTCGTGCTCGCGGTGCCGCCGCCGGTCGCGCGGCGGATCGAGTTCCGCCCGGAGCTGCCGGCCACCGTGCGGCGCGCGCTCGACGAGACGGATCTCGGGCCCGCGGTGAAGGTGCTCCAGCAGTACCCGGAACGGTTCTGGCGGGCGGACGGCGCCTCCGGGGTGATCGTCACCGACCTGCCGTTCGCGATCGGCTGGGACGCGACCGATTCCGTGCCGGGTACCGAGGGGATCCTCACGACGTTCACGACCGGCCGGCGCGCCACCGCGCTCGCACGGCTCGACGCCCGGACGCGCACCCGTGCCGTCAACCGTCAGCTCGGGCGGATGTTCGGTCCGGTCGCGGCGTCGCCGGTCGCGACCGCCACCGAGGCGTGGCCCGACGAGCGGTACACGCGCGGCGGCTACGCGTACTTCGCGCCGGGCCGGTTCCTCTCCACCTGGCCGGTGCTCCACGCCGCGCACGGGCGCCTCCACTTCGCGGGCGAGCACACCGAGACGCTCGCGGGCTACATGGAGAGCGCCGTGCGCAGCGGCCACCGCGTCGCCCGCCGCATCGGGCGCGCGCCCGCGTAGTCAGAGGAAGCGCCGCAGCTCCGGGTTGCGGTTCTCGCGGAAGCCCATCGCCCGGTAGAGCGACTCGCCGTCGACCGACGCGTGGAGATCGACGCTGCCGGCACCCCGATCGCGGGCCCAGCCGGTCACCGCCTCCATCAGTGCGCGCGCATGACCGCGCCGGCGGTGTCCCGGGTCGGTCGCGACCCACTGCACGTAGGCGACGAGACCTCCGGGGTTCGCCGGCGTCGGCAGGCGCGACTGCAGGCTCACGCACGCGGAAGCGACACAGTGGCCCGGCGCCGCCGGATCGTCGGCGACGAACGCGGCCACGGATCCGTCGGCGAGCCCGCGCGCGAGGCGCTCCCGGCCCGCGATGCGCCAGTCGGTTCCGGACGCGTCGAGGCCGACCGACTCGAACATGAGCGCGGCCAGGCGCAGCAGGTCCTCGGTGTCGGCGGCGGTCGCGGGACGCACGGTCACCGGCGCAGTCTCGTCACGACGACGCCCGTCGGACCAGCGGATTCGTCAACAGCTGCGGCACCACCGATCCGCCCCGGGCCGCGACTTCGGCGAGCAAAGTGTCCCCAGGGGGTCGGGTTCCTCGCCGAAGTCGCGAACGGACGGGCGCGCCGACGGACCGCGAGTGGCGTGAGAGGGAGCGATTAGGGTGCGCCGCCATGGCCGAGATCCGTGCGGAGATCACCGCGAACGTGTGGCAGGTGGTGGTCGAGGAGGGGCAGATGGTCGCCGAGGGCGACGAGCTCTGCATCCTGGAGTCGATGAAGATGGAGATCCCCGTGATCACCGAGGTGCCGGGCGTGGTGCGTGAGCTGCACGTCAAGCCCGAGGACGTGGTGCACGAGGGCGATCTCATCGCCGTCATCGACGAGTCGTGATCCCGTAGTGCGCCTGGAGAACCAGTGATTCATTGGCAGGAGCCGGCCCCGCACGTCGGGCTGGCGATCATCGACCGGCCCGAGCGACGCAACGCGCTGAACGCCGAGCTCTGCGACGAGCTGCGTGGCCACCTCGAGGCGAACCACCATCTCCGCGCCATCGTCTTCGCGGGCGAGGGGAGCGCGTTCTGCGCCGGCGCCGACATCGTGCGGCGCACCGAGGAACACACCGGGCTCGCGCACGGCAGCGAGGACTCGTTCCGGCCGCGGTTCGAGCTGCTCTGCGACGAGATCGAGCACCACCCGGCGCCGATCATCGCCGCGGTGCACGGGCCCGCGATCGGCGCGGGCACGCAGCTGACCGTCGCGTGCGACTTCCGCGTCGCCGGGCCGGACGCGGTGTTCGGCGTCCCGGCGTCGAAGCTCGGCATCGTGCTCAGCCCGGCGAACGTCCGGAGGCTCGTCCAGCTGGTCGGCCCGCACAACGCGAAGGACCTGCTCGTCACGAGCCGCTACGTCGACCGCGACGAGGCGAACCGCCTCGGGCTCGTGACGCGCTGCGTCGAGGACACCCGCGCGGACGCCATCGCGTTCGCGTCGGAGATCGCGGCGCTCGCGCCGATCACGGTGCAGTCGCACAAGCGCGCGGTCACGCTCTGCAACGATGTCGGTGTGCTGCGGGGAGGCGCGGCCGACGAGGTCCGCGCGATGGAGCAACGGGCGTTCCTCTCCGACGACCTGCAGGAGGGCCTCGCGGCCTTCGCCGAGAAGCGCAGCCCCGACTTCCAGGGGCGCTGAGCCGCTACACCGCGGCGTACGCGTCGGCGAGCACGCGCGCGAGCGGCCACGCGCCGTCGGTCGTGTTGGCCATCACGGTCCAGACCCGGCCGGTCGTAGGGTCGTACGCAGAGCGGAACGAGATCCCCGCGTCGCAGCCCTCCATGACGAGGTCCGGTCCGGTAGGCGGGAGCCAGACGCCGAGCCCGTACCGGTTGCCCGAGTCGGGGTCCGTCGAGGGCGCGCCCGTCATCGCGGTGCGGAGATCCGCCGTCACGAGCCGGCCGTCGCCCAGCGCGGTCCAGAACCGGTCGACGTCGGTCACCGTGGTGGACAGCCCGCCGTCACCGCAGCCGTAGCGCGGCATCATCGAGACGTTGCTGCGACCGTCGTCGAGGTACCCGGTCGCGAAGTCGGGACCCGACTCGTCGTTCGGGTGGAAGCGCGTGTCGGTCATCCCGGCGTCGGCGCCGAGGTCGCCGATCAGGTCGCGGTACGGACGGCCCGACGCGCGCTCGGCGACGAGCGCGAGCACCACGAAGCCACCGTTGTTGTACGCGAACCCGGCGCCGGGCTCCGCGACCATCGGGTGGCCGGCGAGCACCGGCAGCCAGTCCTCGGGATCGACGAGATCCTCGGCCGGCACCGGCAACGCGAACTCCTCGTGGTCGATCTCCGACTCGTCGAAGTAGTCGCCGATGCCGGACCGGTGCGCGAGCAGCTGGCGGACCGTGACGGCGTCGGCGATCTCGGGGAGGTCGGCGCCGAGCCAGGGGCGGACCGGCCCGTCGAGATCGAGCCCGCCGGTCCCGACCAGGCGCAGCACCGCCAGCGCGGTGAACGTCTTGGTGCCGCTCGCGATCGCGAGGCGCGTCTCGGCGGTCATCGGGCGGCCCGACGCCCGGTCCGCCGTCCCGTACGCCCGGGTGAGCTGCGGCCCCTCGGGGTCACTGACGCGTACGACCCCGGAGAAGTCCTCGGCCGCGGCGGTCGCGTCGAGCCGATCGGCGAGGGAGGGGTCCGGGGTCACGCGGGGAGGCTACGACGGGTCGGGACCGCCGCGGCCCGGGATATCGGGTGACCGGTGTGCGCCACCGGCACCGACGCGCTCAGAACCCGGGGGGCAGGACCCGCTCGAGGTAGAAGCAGAACAACGCGTACGCCGCGAGGAACGGGATCACGCCGAGTACCCACACCCACCAGGTCCGCTTGCGGTGGAACAGGTACCACCACGCGCCGCCGACCGCCGCGACCACGAACGCGGCCCAGATCGCCGGGAGCCGGGACTGCTGGGAGCCCGAGAGGTCGTCGGGCTGTGCCGTCGCCCCGGTCAGCAGCGGTGGCGCCGGTTTCGTCGGCTCCGGGCTCTTGGCCTCCTCGAGCGACGCCTTGATGACCAGTCGCTCGCGCGCGGAGTACTTCGGGTTGCACGTCGTGAGGGTCAGGGTGGCCGTGGGGGTCTGGTCGAGCACCTCGACCTGCTTCGGGGTGACGACCTGCTGGCCGGTCACCGAGTACCGCCACGTCGACGTCAGGGTCTGGATGATGATCTCGTCGCCCGGTGCGAGCTCGTCGAGGCGGTTGAACGGGGCGCCGTAGGTGGTCCGGTGCCCGGCGATGGCCGCGTTGCCGAGCTGGCCCGGCATCGGGGAGTCGGGGTAGTGGCCCGGGCCCTTGCGCAGGTCGGGGACCCCCGTCCCCTGCACCACCGTCTGGTCGACGCCGATCTTCGGGATGTGGATCACCGCCACGGGGTCACCCTCGGGCGGGACGGCGATCGGCACCGTGGTCGTGGTGGTCCCGGCGACCGGTTTCGCGGCCTTCGCGTGGTCCGCGCGGGCACGCTCGAAGTCGCTGCGGAGCGCGTGCTGCTGGGCCGACTCGTAGAGCCCGGTGCCCCAGAGCTGCCACGCCACGAACAGCAGCATCAGGATGCCGATCGTGACGAGGGCCCGGCCGAGCCAGTTGACCGTGCGCCGCATACACCGACGGTAGCGGCTCGCAGGGGCGGTCGGAGCCGCAGGGTTCGACCGTTTTCCCGGGTCCTCCGTACACTTTCACGGCTCGATCCGCCCCACCCGATGGGGCTCCGGAGGCTCGGTGTGTCCCTCGTCGTCAGGCTGCGCTCGCTGGTCTGCCTGCTCGGTCGCTTCCCCGCACTCGCAGGGGCGGATCTCGACGTCACCCCGGGGGAGGTCGTCCTCGTCACCGGGCCCAACGGCGCCGGGAAGACCACGCTCGTCCGCGTGCTCGCCGGGCTGCTCGCCCCGTACTCCGGCGAGGGCGAGGTGCACGGGCACAGCCTCTTCACGGACCGGCGCGCGGCCCGGTCCGGCACTGCGCTCGTCGGGCACGAGACGTACTGCTACGACGACCTCACCGCGGCCGAGAACGTCCGCTTCTTCGCCCGGGCCGGAGGCCTGCGCGACGACGGGCCGGTGCGCGACGCGCTCGACCGGGTGGCCCTCGGCGGTGCGGCCGAGGTCGTGCACCGCGGCCTGTCGGCCGGCCAGCGCCGGCGTCTCGCGCTGGCGGTCGCCCTCGTCCGTGATCCGACGCTGCTCCTGCTCGACGAGCCCCATGCCGGTCTCGACGCCACCGGCCGGACCGTGCTCGACGAGGTCGTGCGGGCCGCCCCCGCCGAGGGGAGGACCGTGGTGATGGTGTCCCACGAGCTCGATGTCGCCCGCGCCCTCGCGACGCGCGAGGTACGGGTCGACGGCGGTCTCGTCGTCGACGACCGGCCGCTCACGACCCCCGCCGGCGACGCCGCGCCGGGCACCGGGGTGGCACCGTGATCTGGCAGGAGGCGACGCTCGTCGCCCGCAAGGACCTCCGCATCGAGGCCCGGTCGCGGGTGGCGCTGGGCCAGATCCTCCCGTTCGGGCTCATCGTGATCCTGCTGTTCGCGTTCGCGCTGGACCCGGACCGGGGGGTCCTGGCGCGGGTCGCCCCCGGGCTGTTCTGGGTCGCCGTCCTCCTGGCGATGCTCCTGGCCGTGGGCCGGGCGTTCGCGATCGAGACGCACCACGGCGCCCGGGACGGGCTCCGCCTCGCCGGCCTCGACGGCGCCGCCATCTTCCTGGGCAAGGCCGCTGCGATCGGGCTGCAGCTGCTCCTGCTCGAGATCGTCCTCGGGGCCGGGGTCGTGATCCTCTACGGGGTCGACGTCCACGGCTGGTACGTGGTGCTGCTGACCGGGCTGGCCGCGACCATCGGGATTGCGGCCACCGGTACCCTCTACGGCGTCCTCGCGGCCGGCCTCCGGGCGCGGGAGACGCTGTTGCCCTTGCTGTTGTTGCCGGTGCTCGCACCGGTGATGCTGGGTGCGACCCGGGCCTTCGAGGACGGGCTCGCGGGCGCTCCCGGCGACGCCTGGCCCTGGGTGGCGATGCTGGCGCTGTTCGCGGCGCTGTACACCGCGATCGGCATGCTCGCCTTCGGTGCGCTGTGGGAGGAAGGTACGTGACGACGACGACCGAGCGGGACCGTGATCAGCTGCTCAGCCCGGTGGTCCGCCGGGTCGTCGGGTGGCTCTCGATCGCCTCGCTCGTCGCGCTCACGCTCTTCGGGCTGTGGGGCGCGCCGACCGATGCCGTGCAGGGGGACGCGCAGCGCGTGATGTACGTCCACGTCCCGTCGGCCTGGCTGGCCTACGTGTCGTTCTTCGTGACCGCGCTCGCCTCGGTGCTGTTCCTCGTCCGCCGGACGCGCTCGATGGTGTGGGACCGCATCGCCGGGGCGTCGGCGGAGCTCGGAGTGATGTTCACCGGGCTCGCGCTGGTCCTCGGCTCGATCTGGGGCAAGCCGGTCTGGGGCTTCTGGTGGGCGTGGGACGCCCGCCTCGTGAGCACCGCGCTGCTGTTCTTCCTCTTCCTCGGCTACCTCGCCCTGCGTCGCATCCCCGGGAGCGACAAGGTCGGCGCGGCGAAGCGCAACGCGATCGCGGCGCTGATCGCGTTCGCCGACGTGCCGATCGTGCACTTCTCGGTCGAGTGGTGGCGGACGCTGCACCAGAAGGCGACCGTGTTCAACCCGCAGCTGAACCCGCAGATCGAAGGGGTCATGGGCCTCACGCTCTGGATCGGGACGATCTCGTTCACGCTCGTCTACGTGTACCTGCTCGACCGGCGGTACCGGCTGGCGGTGCTCGAGGACGGTCGCGAGGAGCGGGCGCTCGCTCGTGCCATCGCCGAACGCACCGGGGTCGCGCTGAGCGCGGGGCAGGGCTCGTGACCGACACGGGCTACGTCGTCGCCGGCTGGGTGATCGCGGGCGGGGTGCTCGGCGCCTACACGGTCGTCCTCGCGCGCCGGCTGCGCCGGGCCGAGTCCGAGCAGTCGGCGGAGGACTCGTGACCGGCACGGGCACGCTCACGCCGAGCCCGGCGGCCCCGACCCCGCCGCCGGGGAACCGCCGGAAGGGCCGCTACATCGTGGCGGCGTCGATCTGCGGCCTCGTGGTCGTCGTCGCGATCGTCCTGCTCGTGGTCCTCGCCGACAACGTGGTCTTCTACCGCACGGTCTCCGAGGCGGTGCGGGACCGCACCAACCAGGGTCAGTCCCGCTTCCGCCTCGCGGGTGCGGTGGTGCCGGGCAGCGTCACGGAGACGAAGTCGGGTGTCGACTTCGCGGTGACCGACGGCAAGAAGACGGTGCGGGTGGTGCACCTGGGCGACCCGCCGGAGCTGTTCAAGGCCAGGGCGCCGGTCGTGTGCGAGGGCCACTGGGGTACGGGTCTCGTCTTCGACTCGGACCGGATCCTCATCCGGCACGGGTCCACCTACAAGCCGCCGAAGGTCGACGCGAACAAGGCGCCCGAGGTGAGCAAGCAGTGAGAGCGGCCCTCGGGGTCCTCGGCATCGCGATCGGGGTGGGGGCCGCGGCGGTCGGCATCGTCCTGCTGCTGCGCGGACTGCTGCGCGACGATCCGCGGGCCCGCCGCTCGGGGATGGCGTGCGTCTACGTCGTGCTCGCCGGCGCGGTGGTCTCGGTCATCGCGATGGAGTGGGCGCTGGTCACCCACGACTTCACGATCAAGTACGTCGCGGACAACAACGCGCGTTCGACGCCGCTGCTGTTCACCGTCACCGGCCTGTGGGCCGCGCTGGAGGGCTCCATCCTGCTGTGGGTGCTGCTCCTCGGCGGCTACCTGTCGTGGGTCGCGTTCCGCTTCCGGCGTCGCGCCGACGACCCGATGGTGGCGTGGGCGCTGGTCGTCGGGCTCGCGGTCGCGCTGTTCTTCTTCGTGTTCATGGCGGTGGCCGCGAACCCGTTCCAGCTCGTCGCGGGGCGGACCCCGATCGACGGCAACGGCCCGAACCCGTTGCTGCAGAACCATCCGCTCATGGCGTTCCACCCGCCGATGCTCTACCTCGGCTACGTCGGGTTCACGGTCCCGTTCATGTTCGCGATGGCCGCGCTGATCACCGGCCGGTTCGGCGAGGGCTGGCTCGCGGACACCCGGCGCACCACGCTCGTCGCCTGGGGGTTCCTCACCGTCGGGATCGTGCTCGGGGCGTGGTGGAGCTACGAGGTGCTCGGCTGGGGCGGCTACTGGGGATGGGACCCGGTCGAGAACGCGTCGCTGCTGCCGTGGCTCACTGCGACCGCCTTCATCCACTCCGTGATGGTGCAGGAGCGGCGCGGGATGCTGCGGGTCTGGAACCTCTCGCTCGTCATCGCGACGTTCGCGCTCACGATCCTCGGCACGTTCCTCACGCGCTCCGGGATCATCACCTCGGTCCACGCGTTCTCGCAGTCCTCGATCGGACCGTGGCTGCTGACGTTCCTCGTCGTGGTGATGGTCGCAGGGGTCGCGCTCGTCGCCTGGCGGGCGGACGCGTTGCACGCACCCGGTCGCATCGACTCGCCCGTGTCGCGCGAAGCGGCCTTCCTCGCCAACAACCTCCTGTTCGCCGGCCTCGCGTTCGTCGTGCTGCTCGGGACGGTCTTCCCGCTGCTCGCCGAGGCCGTGCGGGGCACGACGCTCTCGGTGGGGGAGCCGTACTTCGACCGCATGGGCGCGCCGCTCGGGCTCCTGCTCCTGTTCCTCATGGCGGTCGCGCCGGCGCTGCCGTGGCGCGCCACGAGCGGCGAGGTCCTCCAGAAGCGGCTCCTGGTTCCCGCGATCGTCGGCGTCGTGACGATGCTGCTGACCGTCGTCGTCTGGACGCGCGACTGGACGACGGTCCTCGGGTTCGGGCTCGCCGCGTTCGCCGTGGTCGCGATCGCGCACGAGACCTTCGTCGCGGTCCGGGCCCGCCGCCGGGCCGACGCCGTCGGGTGGGGCCGGGCCTCGGCACGCACCGTGAGCGGCAACCCGCGCCGGTACGGCGGGCTGATCGTGCATCTCGGGGTGGTCGCCATCGCGGTCGTGCTGTGCGCGAGCGGATCGTTCGGCACGAAGCGGGAGGTGCGCCTGGCCAAGGGCGGGTCCGCCACGGTCGGGCGCTACACGGTCACCTACCTGGGGCAGCACCGCACGGTGTCGGACCAGAAGGACTCGGTGTCGGTCGACGTCCGGGTGGCGCGCGGCGGCGACGTGATCGGCGTCTACGCGCCGGCGATCTCCACGTTCTCCAACGCGAGCGAGGGCATCGGCACGCCGTCGGTGCACACGGGGGTCGTCGACGACGTCTACCTGACCCTCGTGTCGTCGCCGAACGACAAGGGTCGCATCACCCTCGGCGTGCAGATCCAGCCGCTCACCGCGTGGCTCTGGATCGGCGGGCTGCTGATGGCGCTCGGCACGGTCGTGGCGTTGCTCCCGCGGGCCAGGCGGGTGATCACGGTGCGGCGCCCGGCGGTGCCCGCGCCGGCGTCCGGCTCCGACGACGGACACGACGAGCCCGAGCCCGACGCCGACGTGGTGGGGGCGGGCGCGCCCGTATGAAGCACCCGCTCCGGTGGATCGCGCTCGGCGTCGGTGTGGTGATCGCGGTGTTCGCCGTGGTCCTCGCGGTCAACGTCGGGACCGACCCGCGCGCAGCGCTCAACACGAGCACCCTCGTGGGCAAGCCGGCGCCGGACCTGCGGCTCAGGACGTTCGACGGCGCGAAGGTCACCTCGGCCGACCTCGCGGGCAAGACCGTCCTGGTCAACTTCTGGAACACCTGGTGCCGGCCGTGCTCGCAGGAGCTCCCGGCACTGCAGCAGTGGTACGCGAAGCACAAGGACGACCCCGACGTCGTGCTGGTCGGCGTGCCACGTGACGAGCCGTCGAGCGCCGCGCTACGGGAGGCGGTCGAGCGCGACGGCATGGGCTGGGCCGTGACCGACGACGGCGGCGCCGAGGCCGCGACCCTCGACTTCGGCACCCGTGGCCAGCCCGAGACCTACGTCATCTCGCCGAGCGGGGTGGTGGCGGGCTCCTACTTCGGTCCCGCGACGGTGAGGATCCTCGACCAGATGGTCGCGGGCGGGCAGCGGGTCGGATGAGCGGACCGCGCAAGGTCCTCTGGACCATCGTCGGCGTCACCGCGGTCGTCGTCCTCGCCGTCGCGCTCTGGCCGCGGTCGGACTCGTCGATCGAGTCGCGCACCCGCAGCCTCGCGAGTGAGCTGCGTTGCGTCGACTGCGAGGGCCTCTCGGTCGCGGAGAGCTCCACCGCCTCGGCGCGGATCGCCCGCCGTGACATCGAGCGGCGGCTGCGGAAGGGGGAGTCGGCCGACGACATCCGCCAGTCCTACGTCGACCGCTACGGCGAGTCGATCCTGCTCAAGCCGGCCGGCGACGGCGTGAGCACGATCGTGTGGGCGCTCCCCGTCGTGATCCTCGTGCTCGGCGCGGGTGGGCTGGTGATCGCGCTGCGCCGCTGGGCGCGCCAGCCCCGGCTCGAGGCGACGGCGGCCGACGAGGCGTTCGTCGCGGCCCACCGTGGTCGACCGGACGACGCACCCACCGGGACCGAGACGCCGGACCCCGCCGATGGCTGAGACCACGAAGACCGCGGGCTCGCTCGAGGAGGAGCGGGACTTCCTCCTGCGCTCGCTCGACGACCTCGAGGCGGAGCGGGACGAGGGCAACATCGACGAGGCCACCTACGAGCGCCTGCACGCCGACTACACCGCGCGCGCGGCGCGGGTGCTCCACCGGATCGAGGGGGACCGGGTCACGCCGGTCGAGACCGGACCGGCCGTCAGCGCGAAGCGGCGCGTGCTCACGGTCACCGGGCTGCTCGTGTTCGCGCTGATCGTGGGGGTCGCGCTCGCCTACGGGCTCGGCGCCCGTCTGCCGGGCCAGACGATCACCGGCCGGCAGTCGCCGAGCGCCGCACCGGCGCAGGCCGCGATCGCCGCCGCCCGCGCCGACGTGAAGGCCCGGCCCGACGATCTGGACGCCCGCCTCGCGCTCGCGCGTGCGCTCACCGCGTCGGATCCCGCCGGCGCGCTCGACCAGTACCGCGCCGCCGCGAAGCTCGATCCCACCAAGGCCGAGCCGTTCGCCTACTCGGGCTGGCTGATCCGCCTGCAGGGCTTCCCCGATCAGGGACTGACCCTGATCGACCGGGCGATCGCGAACGACGCGGCGTACCCGGACGCCCACTTCTTCCGGGGCATCATCCTGTTGCGGGACAAGAGCGACTCCGAGGCCGCGGCGGCCGAGTTCCGCAGGTACCTTGAGCTGTCCCCGAACAGCCCGCTCGCCCCCCAGGTCCGCCAGCTGCTCGACCAGGCCACCAACCCCTCGTCGACCACGTCGACGTCCACCCCCTGAGAGGACCCGCCGTGCCCGAGATGCCCGAGTACCAGATCGACGGAACGAAGATGTACCGCGTCACGATCACCACCGACCGCGGGGTCATCGTGATGGACCTCGACCCGCAGCTCGCGGCGAACACGGTGAACAACTTCGTCGGGCTCGCGCGGCAGGGCTACTACGACGGGCTCACGTTCCACCGGGTGGTGCCCGAGTTCGTGATCCAGGGCGGCTGCCCCGAGGGCACCGGCCGCGGTGGCCCCGGCTACCAGTTCCGTGACGAGCCGGTGCAGGGGGAGTACACGCTCGGCGCCGTCGCGATGGCGAACGCCGGCCCGAACACCAATGGCTCCCAGTTCTTCATCACGATCGACGACTGCCGGCGCAAGCTGTCGAAGGACTACAACCTCTTCGGCTACGTGGTCGAGGGCATCGACGTCGCCCAGGCGACGGAGGTCGGCGACACGATGCAGTCGGTGGTGGTGGAGGAGCGCGACCGCTGACGGTCGCGCTCTCGCACGGTTCCGATCAGGCGGCCGCGTCCACGAGGCCGTAGCGCTTGCGGATGCGGCGTTCGACGGACCCGAAGATCGCGTCCACCCCGATGCCGATGATCAGGATCACGATCATCGTCGCGTACATCCCGACGTAGTCCGCATTCGTGCTCGTGATGTTGAGCTCGCGGCCGAGCGACGTCTTGCCGGCGATCTGCACGAGCAGCTCACCCGCGAGGAGCGACCGCCACGCGAACGCCCAGCCCTGCTTGAGCCCGCCGACGTAGGTGGGCAGCGCGGCCGGGAGCACCACGTGGCGGAAGGCGTTGAAGCCCTTCGCGCCGAGCACCCGTGCGGCCCGCAGCAGGATTGGCGGCGTGTTGTCGATGCCGGCGATGAAGCCGTTGGCGATCGACGGCGCCGCGCCGATCACGATCACGAACCGGATCGCCGACTCGTTCAGACCGAACAGCACGATCGCGGCGGGGAACCACGCGATCGACGGCATGGTCATCAGGCTCGTGACCATCGCGCCGATCGCCGAGCGCATGATGCGGCTCCGACCGATGACCGCGCCGAGCGCGGTGCCGACGACCACCGCGATCGCGAAGCCGACGACCGCCCGCAACAGCGTCACCTTCGACGCGTCCCAGAACGTGCTGAGGTTGTTCCAGAGGTAGTCGAGCACCGTGAACGGGCTCGGCAGGATGTACTCGGGCTTCCAGCCCGACCACACCACGCACTGCCAGGCGAGGAGCGCAATAGCGATGGCGCCGAGCTTCGGCCAGGCGACCGACCAGATCTTCGCCGGGAGCGACGGACCCGGATCGACCGCCAGCTCCAGCGCGTCGAGGCCCGCGAGCTCGGTGTTGATCGTCGCGGTCATGGGGCCACCTCCCCGTCCGGGGTCGCCGCATCCACGGCGTGGCGGCGGACCTCGGCGCGGAGCCGGTCGGTGATCTCGGCGGCGAGCGTGGCGACCTCGGGGGAGTCGATGCGCCGGGGCCGGGGGTACCCGATCGTGTACTCCGTGGCGATCCGTCCGGGCCGGCTCGAGAGCAGGACCACCCGGTCGCCGAGGCGGACGGCCTCGCGCACGTTGTGCGTCACGAACAGCACCGTGAGGTCGGTGGTGGTCCACAGCGCCTCGAGCTCGTCGTGGAGCAGGTCGCGTGTCATCGCGTCGAGCGCTCCGAACGGCTCGTCCATGAGGAGCAGCTCTGAGCGCTGCGCGAGCGCGCGGGCGAGGGCCACGCGCTGGCGCATCCCGCCGGACAGCTCGTGCGGACGCCGGTCGGCGAACTCGTCGAGGTTGACGAGTGCCAGCAGCTCGTGGACGCGCGACCGCCGTTCGGCCTTCGGGACCTTGGCGAGCTTCAGTGCGAGCTCGACGTTGCCCCGGACCGTGAGCCAGGGGAACAACGCCGCCTCCTGGAACATCAGCGCCGGCTTTGCGTCGCCGATGTCGACGGTGCCGGCCGTCGGGCGCTCGAGGCCGGCGACCAGGTTGAGCATCGTGCTCTTGCCGCAGCCCGAGGCGCCGAGCACGCAGACGAACTCACCGCGACGGACGTCGAGTGAGACGCGGTCGAGCGCAGGTGTGGCGTTCGCCGCGGTGCCGAAGACCTTGGAGACCGCAGCGAGGGAGACGGCTGGGGATCCGTCTCCCCCGCCTCGTGCGGTTTCGACGACGGACAAGGACCGGTCGCCGTCGAGCTGTGTGCTGATGGATGCGTTGACCATGTCGACTCCCCAGTCGGTCAGCGGTGGGTGGAAGGAGCTGCGGCCGGCCCCGCCCGGAGGCGGGACCGGCCGGGTGGATCGGTGCGCTAGAAGCCCGCGACCGCGGCCTGGCCGTCGGCCTTCAGGACCTCGTTCAGCAGCGTGAGGTCGTAGATGCCCTTCACGTCGGAGGAGGTCGTGAAGCCGAGCTCCTTGGACTCGATCGCGTTCTTCTGCAGCGAGGTGGCGATCGGGTCGACCGTGAAGTCGATCGAGTCGAACGAGGCGGTCACGAGGTTGGCCGGGATGGCCTTGCCGGAGGCCTTCTGGATGCCGCTCGCCACGTAGGCCTCGGCCTGCTTGCGGTTCGTCTTCGCGAACTTGATCGACTCGAGCTCACCCTGGAGCAGCTGCTTGACGACGTCCGGGTGCTCGTCGAGGAACTTCTTGGCCACGATCAGGTCGGTGGTGACATAGCGGCCCTTGGGCCACAGGTCGGCTTCGTTCACGAGGACCTTGCCGCCGCCCTCCTGGACGAGACGGGTCGCCCACGGCTCGGGAACCCAGGCGCCGTCGATCTGACCCTGCTCGAACGCCGTGAGGGTCACCGCGTTGTCCTGGGGGACGATCGAGACGTCGCCGCCGCCCGAGGTGTCGGTGGTGAAGCCCTGCTTCTTCAGGTACGAGCGGAGCGCGATGTCCTGCGTGTTGCCGAGCTGGGGCGTCGCGATCTTCTTGCCCTCGAGGTCCGCCGGCTTCGTGATCGACGGCTTCGTCACGAGGAACGCGCCGCCCGAGGCCGCGCCCGACACGATGCGGATCGCGTCGCCGTTGGACTTCTGGTAGGCGCTGATCGAAGGCCCGGGACCGATGAACGACGCGTCGAGCGCGCCCGAGAAGATCGCGGTGGTGACGTCGGGACCGGCATTGAACACCTGCGGCTTCAGTGTGACGTTCTTCCCGAGGCTCTTCTGGAACAGCCCGCTCTCGAGGCCGATGAGCGCGGCGCCGTGCGTGACGTTCGGGAAGTAGCCGAGGCGCAGGTCCACCGGCGCGGTCGACGCGGTGGAGGAGGAGGAGGTCTTCGAGTCCGAGCCGGACGCGTCCGACGAGCTGCTGCCGCAGGCGGCGAGGAGGCCGACGGCGAGGACGCCGGCGAGCGTGGCGAGGATTCTGCGGGAGGTATGTGGGTGTCTGGACATGGGGAGGCACTCTAAATCAATTATCCCGACTAATCCAGTAGAGATAATTGAAATGAGCCGTCGGGCCCGGGAGCTGCCCCGGTCGCGGGGGGATCGCCCTGCAACGATCGGGAGCCCGGCGAGACGGAGGGGTCATGGGATTCTTCGAGCGCAACCGCGCGGCACTGGCCGAGCGGGGGATCGATCCGGCCCGCCTGCCGCCGGGGCAGTACTCCACCGAGCGGTTCCCGGTCCTGCACGTCGGTGACGTGCCGGTCTACGCGCCCGACCGCTCCGACTGGTCGCTCACGGTCGCCGGACTCGTGGCCGAGCCCCGCACCTTCTCGTGGGAGGAGCTGCTCGCGCTGCCGGCCACCGACGTCGTGACCGACATCCACTGCGTGACCAAGTGGTCGAAGTTCGACACGCAGTGGCGCGGGGTGCGGTTCCGCGACCTGCTCGCTGCGTGCGGCGGCGCGATGCCGGGAGCGAGCCACGTGCTCGAGACCGCGGAGTACGGCTACACCACGAACGTGCCGCTGCCGGACCTGCTCGGCGACGACGTGCTCGTGGCGCACGAGTACGGCGGGGCCCCGATCGAACCGGACCACGGCGGCCCGGTCCGCCTGGTCGTCCCGCACCTCTACTTCTGGAAGTCGGCGAAGTGGCTCCGGCGCATCGACGTGCTCGACCACGACGAGCTCGGCTTCTGGGAGCGCAACGGCTACCACGCCTACGGCGACCCGTTCCTGGAGCAGCGCTTCAGCTGAGCGGGTGCGAGCGGGGTGGGTGCCCTCCCGTTCCTCGGCGCGTCCGTCCAGATCGGTCGCTGAGCGACCGGATCGCAACGAACCGGCCGGGAAGGAGGGGTGTCTCGGGGCGCGTCGAGGTCCTAGGACCAAGGTCCGATCGACGGCGACGTCTGCGCGGCGGACCATGGAGGTCCCGACGCTTCTGGAGGCATCCCATGGTCCGACGGGCAATCGCAACGACGTTCCTGGCCGCGGGCACGCTCGCCGTGGCCGCGTGCGGATCCTCGGGCGGCTCGTCCTCGTCCGGCGGCGGCGCCTACGGCGGCGGCGGCCGGTCGTCGTCGACGACCGGCGCGAAGGCGGCCGCGTCCACGGCGAAGGGCGGACCGGTCACGAACCTCACGGCCGAGGACTTCTCCTACTCACCGACCGCGCCGAACCTCGCCGCCGACGGCGCGACCATCCACGTCGTCAACGACGGCGCGGTGAAGCACAACCTCACCGTCGACGGGCTGAAGGTGGACAAGGACCTGCCGCCCGGCAGCAAGGTCGACATCAACGTCGACGCGAAGCCGGGCACCTACCAGTTCCACTGCGAGTACCACCCGACGACGATGAAGGGCACCATCACCGTCCCCTGATATCGGTCGCTCCGATCGCCCTCGCGCTGCGGGGTTGCTGGCATGTGGGCTCACTGCGCGACCGGCGAGGCCACCACCCGCAGGTGCGATGGTGGGCCGCCGGCGCGAGGAACGCGCTAGATCCGCTCGAGCACCACGACCGGGATGAGCCGGTCGGTGAGCTTCTCGTACTCGTCGAAGTTCGGCATCAGGTCGGCCTGGGCGCGGTAGAGACGGTCGCGCTCGGGTCCCTCGGTGATGGCGGTCGCACGCGCCCGGAAGGTCTCGCCCGGCAGCTCGACGGTGACCTCGGGGTTGGCGAGGATGTTGAGGTACCAGTGCGGGTGGGCCGGCGCGCCCGCCTTCGAGGCGATGATCACGACCTTGTCGCCGTCGGTGGTGTGCACCAGGGGAGTGGTGCGCTCCTTGCCCGACTTGGCACCGGTGGTGGTGATGAGCACCAGCGGGGCCTCGGCGAACGGTCCGGTGGTCTTCCCGCCGTTCGCGCGGAACTCGGCGATCAGGTTGCTGTTGAACTCGTTCCAGTCCATCTCTTCGGTCATGCGCACGAGGATAATCCGCACCGCAAGGGATGGACGGATCGGGTTGACTTCAACGATCTAATACAAGTACCATACAAGTCGTGAGGTACCTGGATGTCGCCGCCGACCTGCGGTCCGAGATCGGATCGGGACGGGTCGGTGCGCTGCCGAGCGAGGCGGAACTGGGGGAGCGTCACGGCGTCTCCCGCGTCACCGTGCGCCGGGCGCTGGAGATCCTGCGCGACGAGGGCCTCGTCGACAGTCGCCGCGGCTCGGGCTGGTTCGTCCGGTCCGATCCGATCCGCCAGTCCCTCGGCCGGGTCACCACGATCGAGGCCGCCCTCGAGGCGGCCGGCGCCCGGCCCGACCGGCACGTGCTCGAGTTCGCGTTCGAGTCCGCGCCCGAGGCGGTGGCGAAGGATCTCGGGCTGGCGGTGGACGCCGAGGTCCTGCGCGTCGTGCGGCTCAACCTCGCCGACGACGAGCCGTTCGCACTCGTCACGGTCTGGCTCCCGGCCGCGCTCGGCGCCTCGGTCAGCCGCGCCGACGTCGAGCGTGCCACGTTCTCCGACCTGCTCCCGCTCCACGGCGTGGAGCCGGGCCGGATCGTCCAGACCATCGCCGCGACCGCGGCCGACCGCGCCGAGGCGCGCCGGCTGCACGGGCACGTGGGGGACCCCCTCCTGGCCTGTCGGAGGGTCACCTACGATCGCTCCGGCGCCGCGGTCATGGTCTCCGAGCACCGCTATCCCGCCCGATCGACCGCACTCGAAGTCGAATTCCCCCTGAGCACGCCTGGAGGCACGCATGGCTGAGACCGCCACCGAACCCGTCGGACCGAACACCCCCATCGAGCTGGTGCGCGCCGTGTACGAGCGCTTCCCCGGTCGCACCGAGATCGCGCGCCGTCGCCTCGGACGATCACTCACGTTCGGGGAGAAGATCCTGATCGCCCACGCCGACGACCCCGAGACCGTCGGCTTCGACCGCGGGGTCGACTACGGCGACTACCGCCCGGACCGCGTCGCGATGCAGGACGCCACCGCGCAGATGGCGTTGCTGCAGTTCACGCTCGCCGGATTGCCGCGCGTCGCGGTGCCGAGCACCGTGCACTGCGACCACCTGATCCAGGCGCGCGTCGGCGCGGACGTCGACATGAAGAGCGCGCTCGACGTGAACTCGGAGGTCTACGAGTTCCTCCGCACCGTCAGCGCCAAGTACGGCATCGGCTTCTGGAAGCCGGGCTCCGGGATCATCCACCAGGTCGTGCTCGAGCAGTACGCGTTCCCCGGCGGGATGATGGTCGGCACCGACAGCCACACACCGAACGCGGGTGGGCTCGGCATGGTCGCGATCGGGGTCGGCGGCGCCGACGCGGTCGACGTCATGGCGGGGTGGCCGTACAACACGCGCGTGCCGAAGCTCATCGGCGTGAAGCTCACCGGCGAGCTCTCCGGCTGGGCGGCGCCGAAGGACGTGATCCTGAAGGTCGCCGGCATCCTCACCGTCAAGGGCGGCACCGGCGCCATCGTCGAGTACTTCGGTCCGGGCGCGGAGTCGATCTCGGCCACGGGCAAGGCCACGATCTGCAACATGGGCGCCGAGATCGGCGCCACCTGCTCGATCTTCCACTACGACGCGGCGATGGCCCGCTACCTCAAGGCGACGGGGCGCGAGGAGCTCGCGGACCTCGCCGACCACTACGCCGAGCACCTCCGGAACGATCCCGAGGTCGACGCCGATCCCGAGCGCTACTACGACCGCGTGATCGAGATCGACCTGTCCGAGCTCGAGCCGCACCTCGTGGGGCCGCACACCCCCGACCTCGACCGGCCGGTCTCGGAGGTCCGGGCCGCCGTCGAGGCCGAGGGCTACCCGGCCGAGATCTCCGCCGCGCTCGTGGGCTCGTGCACCAACTCGAGCTACGAGGACATCGGTCGGGCCGCGAACATCGCGCGTCAGGCCGCCGCCGCCGGGCTGCGGGTGCGGACGCCGCTGCTCATCACACCCGGCTCCGAGCAGGTGCGCGCCACCATCGAGCGCGACGGCTACCTCGCCGACCTCGAGGCGATCGGCGCCACCGTGCTGGCCAACGCGTGCGGGCCGTGCATCGGCCAGTGGCAGCGCGACGACATCACGCCCGGCGAGGTGAACACGATCGTCTCGTCGTTCAACCGGAACTTCCCGGCCCGCAACGACGGCAACGCGTCGACGCTGTCGTTCATCGGCTCGCCGGAGACGGTGACGGCGATGGCGCTCACCGGCCGGCTCGACGTCGACTTCGTGAACGAGGGGATCGCCGGTCCCGACGAGGCCGAGGTGCGGCTCGCGGCGCCGGTCGCCGACGAGCTGCCGACGCGTGGCTTCGACCCGGGCGAGTCCGGGTTCGTCGGCCCGTCCGCCGACCCGGCGAGCGTCGACGTCGCGGTCGACCCGAACAGCGAGCGCCTCGAGCTGCTCACCCCGTTCGCGCCGTGGGACGGCAACGACTACACCGGCCTGCGCGTGCTCATGAAGGCCCAGGGCAAGTGCACGACCGACCACATCTCGCCGGCCGGGAAGTGGCTGCGGTTCCGTGGCCACCTCACCAACATCAGCGGCAACCTCTTCATCGGCGCGAACAACGCGTTCACGCCGGGGGAGTCGGGGACGGGGGTCGACGCCCGGGACGGCAGTCACGTGCCGCTGCCCGACCTGGCGAAGCGGTACAAGGAGGCGGGCATCACCTGGGTCGCGATCGGCGACGAGAACTACGGCGAGGGCTCGTCCCGCGAGCACGCGGCGATGGAGCCCCGGTACATGGGGGGCAAAGCGGTCATCGTCCGCTCCTTCGCCCGGATCCACGAGGCGAACCTCAAGAAGCAGGGCGTGCTCGCGCTGACCTTCGCGGACCCCGCCGACTACGACCTCGTGCGGGTCGACGACACGGTCGACGTCACCGGGCTCGCCGAGCTGGCGCCGGGACGGCCCGTCAAGGTGGTCCTCCACCATGCCGATGGCAGCTCGGACGAGATCGAGACTCGTCACACGATGTCGGAGGAGCACATCGCGTGGTTCCAGGCGGGCTCGGCCCTCAACCTTCTGGCGGCACAGCAGCGGTAGCGGGCGACGGCGCGGACGCGCCGCGTCCGCGCGGCCTCGACCGCTGGGGTCGCTTCGTCGCCCGTCGCCGGTGGTGGGTCGTCGGCACCTGGCTGCTGCTCGCGGTCGTCCTCGCCGTCCCTGCGTCGTCGTTGCACGACGTCTACCGCGACGTCTTCACCGTCCCCGGCACGAACTCGCAGGAGTCGACGAACCTCCTCGAGCAGCGGTTCCCGTCGCAGCAGGAGCCGACCGCGTCGATCGTGTTCGCAGCGCCCGCGGGCGCGACGTTGCGGACGACGGCCGACCAGGCCGCGGTCGAGTCGGTGCTCGCGGCCGTGAAGCGCCAGCCCGGGGTCGCGACCGTCACCGATCCGTTCGGCTCGGTCCCACGCGTGTCGGCCGACGGTCGCATCGCCGTCGCGACCGTCAACTATCAGGGGAGCTTCGCCGACCTCCCGAAGACTGCGTTCGCCTCGCTCGAGTCGGCGGGCGCCGCCGCCCGCGCCGCCGGCCTCGAGGTGCAGTACGGCGGTCCGGTCGTCGACATCCAGAACGCCGACTCCTCCGACAGCGCCGACCTGATCGGCATCGGGGTCGCGGTGGTGATCCTGTTCCTGCTGTTCGGCACGCTCCTCGCCGCGATCCTGCCGATCGGCATCGCGCTGCTCGCCGCCGGGGTCTCGTCCCTGATCCTCATGCTGCTCGCCTCCGACGTGACCATCGGGACGGTCGCCCCCGTGCTCGGGTTGATGATCGGGCTCGGCGTCGGGATCGACTACTCGCTGCTCGTGCTCAGTCGCTACCTGCAGAACCGCGACTCCGGTCAGGACCACGCGGACGCCATCGGCCACTCGGTCGCGACGGCGGGCGCAGCTTCGTTGTTCGCCGGGTGCTGCGTCGCCATGGCGCTGGCCGGTCTCGCCGTCGCCGGGATCCCGTACGTCGCCACGCTCGGGTTCTCGGCCGCGTTGTACGTGGGGGTCATGGTCGTCGCCGCGCTCACGCTGCTCCCGGCCACGCTCACGTTCGCCGGAGAGCGCATCACCCGCAAGCACCGCAACGTCGAGAAGTCCGAGGCCGTCGGTGGCGTCTGGTACCGCTTCGCCCACCTCGTGGCCCGCCGCGCGGCGGTGTGCATCACCGTCGCTCTCGTCCTGCTCGCGCTGCTCGCCGCCCCGGTCCTGAAGATGACGCTGGGATTCACCGACGACGGCAACGTGCCGACCTCGTTCACCCAGCGGCGCGCCTACGACCTCATCACGACCGGCTTCGGCCCCGGCGCGAACGCACCGCTGCTCGTCGCGATGGCACTGCCGGACCCGAAGGCGACCAACGTCGCCGCGGAGGTCGCCGACGTCGAGAAGGTCGTGCGGGCGATCGGCGGGGAACCCGACGTCGCGTCGGTGTCGCCGCCGATCCCGAGTCCCTCCATGAACGCGGCGGTCGTGATCGTCACGCCGAGGCAGGCACCGAACGTCCCGTCCACCAAGCAGCTCGTCCGCACGCTCCGGTCCACGGTGATCCCGGCCGCGACGGCCGGCACGACCCTGGCGGGCAAGGTCTACGTCGGCGGCCAGACCGCGTCGCTCGTCGACGTGACCGACCGGATCGACCAGCGGCTGAAGCTCTGCATCGCGATCGTCGTCGCCGGCGCGTTCCTGCTCCTCATGATCGTGTTCCGCTCGCTCCTGGTGCCGCTCAAGGCCGCGATCATGAACCTGCTCTCGATCGCCGCGGCGTACGGCGTGATCGTGATGGTGTTCCAGTGGGGCTGGGGGCGCGAGCTGATCGGGGTCCACGACGCCATCCCGATCGTGGCGTTCATCCCGCTCATGATGTTCGCGATCCTCTTCGGCCTGTCGATGGACTACGAGGTCTTCCTGCTCTCGCGCATCCGGGAGGAGTACGTACGCCTCGGCGACGCGCGTGAGGCCGTCGCCGTCGGTGTCGCGAAGACCGCCCGGGTGATCACCGCCGCCGCCGGGATCATGATCGCGGTGTTCCTCGGCTTCGTCCTCAACCCGCAGCCGACGGTGAAGATGATGGGCGTCGGGATGGCGGCCGCCGTCTTCGTGGACGCGACCATCGTGCGGCTGCTCCTCGTGCCCGCGGTGATGCGCTACATGGGCGCCGCCGCCTGGTGGCTGCCCCGCTGGCTCGACCGGCTGCTCCCGCACCTGGACCTCGAGGGTCACGTCGGGACGGCCGCAGCGGGCCGGTCCGTGGTCGACCGCACACGCATGGTGGTCACCGAGGGCGGGACTGAATCGGGTATCAACGAAACCGGCGCGAGCGCTCGCACTCCGATCGACGCCTGAGTAGGGTCGAGTCCGAACCGCGGACCACCTGAACGAGGATCCGTCGTGCGCACCCTGCCCGCGCACACCGGACCGGAGTCGGGGCCACACCGGCGTACCCTGCCCACGCCGGCGGCCCGACCATCGGGTGTCCGCGGTTCGCTTTTCCGCTCCCCGGTCCGACGTGGTCGGGGGTCACAGCCGGGAATGATCGGGCGTTGCGGGTCGTAGAATGTCGGTATGACCGACACCGCTGCACCGCTCCTCCAGATCTCCGACGCCGCCCGGGCCCGTGTGCTCGAGGTGCGGGACGGGGAGACCGACCCGCAGGCGCTCGCGCTCTGGCTGGAGGTCACCGGCAGCACCGGCACCGCCTACACGTACGACATGTACTTCCGCCGCGTGGACGAGGCCGGCGACCTCGACGTCGTCCAGCACGGCGACGACCTGTCGGTCGTGGTGCCGTCGGAGCACGTCGACAAGATCCGGGGTTCCACGCTCGACGTGTCGGGCGGCGGCATGGTGCTGCAGAACCCGAACGCGCCGCAGCTCCCCCCGATGCCCGAACTGGACCTCGACGACCCGATCGTCGCGAAGATCGTGGAGGTGCTCGCCGTGCAGGTGAACCCTGCGATCGCCTCGCACGGTGGATTCGCCGAGCTCGTCGCGGTCGAGGAGACGCGTGCGTACCTGCGCATGGGCGGCGGCTGCCAGGGTTGCGGCATGGCCGCGGCCACCCTCTCCCAGGGCATCGAGGTCGCGATCCTCGACGCGGTGCCCGAGATCGAAGAGGTGGTCGACATCACCGACCACGCCGGCGGCACGAACCCGTACTACGCCGCGACCTGATCAGGCGCGCATCGCGCGGAAGCGTTCGAGTACCTCCGGGAGCGCCGCGAGCAGGGCGTCGACGTCGGCGTCGGTCGTCGACCAGCCGGTGCTGATGCGCAGCGCGTGATCGGCGTCGGCGCCCATCGCCTCGAGGACGGGTGACGGCTCCAGGCTCTCGGACGAGCACGCCGATCCGGAGTGGATCGCGATGCCGCGCTGGTCGAGGGCGAGCAGGATCGGTTCGGCCTCCACCCCCTCGACGGTCACGCACACCAGGTTCGCCAGGCCCTCGGTGGGATCGCTCTCGAACCGGACGCCGGCGATCTCGGCGAGGCCGCGGACCAGGCGGGTGCGATGCGCGTCGGCCGCCTGCCACTCCCGCGTCCCCGTGTCCGTGAGCTCGGCCGCCGCGGCGCCGAACCCGACGATCGCGGGCACGTTCTCGATGCCGCCGCGCCGGGCGCGCTCCTGCATCCCGCCCACGACGAACGGCGGGAGGCGCAGGCCGCGCCGGACGAGGAGCGCACCGGCGCCCTTCGGGCCGCCCCACGTGTGGGCGGTGACGCTCATCAGGTCCGCGCCGACGGCGGCGAAGTCGACCGGCGCGTACCCGATCGCCGCGCACGCGTCGATGTGCACGAGGACGCCACGCGCCCGGGCGCCGACGCAGACGTCGGCGACGGGTTGCAGGGTCCCGACCTCGTGATTGGCGAGCTGGACGGAGACGAGCGCGGTGCGGTCGTCGATCGCGTCGAGCACGTCGGACGCAGCGAACCGGCCCCGGCGGTCGACGCCGACGGTCACGACCTCGCCGGGCTCCCGCCGGCACGCGTCGAGCACGCTCGAGTGCTCGACGGCGCTCGTCACGATCCGGGCCGTGCCTCCGGCGCGGCGCGCCGCGCCGTAGACCGCCGCGTTCACCGCCTCGGTCCCGCCGCTCGTGAACACGACCTCGCGGGGGCGGGCGCCGACGATGCCGGCCACCTGTTCCCGTGCCTGCTCGACCGCGACGCGGGTGACCCGGCCGTCGGAGTGCACCCGCCCCGGATCGGCGACGTGCTCGGTCAGGTAGGGGACCATCGCCTCGAACGCGGCCGGGCGCAGCGGCGACGACGACGCGTGGTCGAGGTAGACCCGTCGGCTCATCACTCCCGCTCACGGGCCTGCGGCCCGGGCCGCTCGGGCCCCGCTCGGCGAGCTGGACGGCGGTGCATCGGGGCCGACGCCTCGCTCACGCTCACGCGTCTAGACGCGGGCGACGCAATGGTCGTCGCCGTCGGGCCGGCTCGACTCGAACCGCGGATCCGTCTCGCCGTAGAGGCCGGCCATCAGGCCCCGGATCATGCCCCGGTCGACGGCGCACACGACGTGCGGGAATTGCTTGGCGGCGTCGCCGAACGGGCAGTGGTCGTTCACGATGGTGAGCACCTTGCCCCGCGACTCCGCGTGGGCGGCGAAGCCGTGCGCGGTGAGTGCGTCGGCGACCGTCGCCAGGGCGGCCTTCACCGACCGCTGGGACTCGGCCGGCGCCATGCGACTCGCGAGGCTGCGGCCGTAGTCGAAGCCGACCTCCTCGGCGAGCGCCTCGGCCTGGGCGGCCGGCAGGATCTGGAGGGCGCGCGCGAGCAGCGTGCCGAGCAGGTCGTCGCGGCGGGGCGGGAAGTTGAGCGAGTGGTCGAGGTCCGAGACCCGGTACCGCTTCGACGGCCGGCCCGCGGCCCGTGCGCCGTCGGTCCGCCCGACCCCGACCACGAGGTACCCACCCGCGGTCAGCTTCTCGAGGTGGTGCCGGGCGACGTTGGGGTGGAGGTCGAAGTGCTCCGCCACCTCCGTTGCGGTGACGCCGTCGGGGGTGGCGCGGATGAGCAGGTAGATGTCGCGACGGGTCGGATCGCCGAAGGCGCTCGTGACCGCCGTGACCGCAGCGCTGAACTCGTCGGCGTCGAGCGGGGGCTGGCCGGGCATGGTCCGGTATTCTACCTACGCTCGTAGTGGAAATGTCGCCGTCCGGCGCGGAGCGCTCCGCCGCCGGGGGATGAGGAGTGGCGGTGCCCGGAGAGAACCCGTTCACGAACGCCCGCACCCGGGTGATCGCCGTCGCCTCGGGCAAGGGCGGCGTCGGCAAGTCCTCGGTCACCACGAACCTCGCCGTCGCCCTGGCCCGGATGGGCAAGGACGTCGCCGCGATCGACGCCGACGTGTGGGGCTTCTCGATGCCGCGGATGCTGGGCGTCGAGAACGGCCCCGAGCTCACCGAGGACAACCTCATGATCCCGCCCTCGGGCCACGGGGTGCGGCTGCTGTCGATGGGCTTCTTCGTCCCCGAGGACCAGGCGGTGATCTGGCGGGGCCCGATGCTCCACAAGGCGCTCGAGCAGTTCCTCACCGACGTCGCCTGGAACGAGCCCGACTACCTCATCATCGACATGCCCCCCGGCACCGGCGACGTGTCGCTCTCGATGAGCCAGTTCCTCCCGCGGGCCGAGGTCGTGATCGTCACGACGCCCCAGCCCGCCGCGCAGTCCGTCGCCCAGCGCGCCGCGGCGATGGCCGAGAAGGTGGAGCTCGACATCATCGGCGTGATCGAGAACATGAGCTGGTTCCGGGGCGACGACGGGGTCGCCTACGAGATCTTCGGCCACGGGGGCGGCGAGGCGCTGGCGCAGCGGATCGGTGTCCCGCTGCTCGGCCGCGTGCCGCTCGTGCCCGCGTTGCGCGAGGGCGGCGACGTCGGCACCCCGATCGTGGTGGCCGATCCCGAGTCGGAGGCGGCGCAGCAGTTCGTGGCGATCGCCGAGCAGGTCGACGCGGTGCAGCCGCGCCGGATCTACAAGTCCGAGCTCAAGATCTCCGGCTGAGCCGCTCCGGCGCTCGATCGACCGCGACGCTGGCGTGGCGGGCCCGGGCGCGTCAGGGTGGACCGTGCGCTCCCGCCGCTGGCTGGTCCTGCTCTACTCCCTCGGGGGCATCGTCGCGATCGTCCTGCTCGCCGTCGCGTCGTTCCTGGTGCTGCGCGAGACGAGCACCGACGAGGCGGTGCGCGACGCCCGGCACCAGAACCGGGTGCTCGCGACGAGTGTCGTGGAGCCGGCCCTGACGGACGAGGCGTCCACCGGGGACCGCGGATTCGTCGAGCGCTTCGACGAGATCGTCCATCGCCGCATCCTCCCGACGGGGGTGACGCGCGTGAAGATCTGGAACCGGGCCGGCCGCATCGTGTACTCCGACGAGGCGCGCCTCGACGGGCACGCGTTCCCGCTCGGCGCCGACGAGCGGGCGGTGCTCGCGCACGGGGGGAGCGACGCCGGGGTGAGCGACCTGACCGCGCCCGAGAACCGGTTCGAGGTCCCCGACCGGAAGCTGCTCGAGGTCTACGGCCAGGTCCGCACGCCCGACGGGACCCCGCTCCTGTTCGAGACGTACTTCCCCTACGCCGCGGTGACCGCGTCGCGCAACGAGCTGCTCGACAAGTACGCACCGATCGTGCTCACGACGCTCGGCATCCTCGCCGTCGTGCAGATCACGCTCGCGGTCCTGCTGTCGCGCCGGATCCGCCGCGAGGAGGAGGAGCGGGAGCGGCTGCACGCCGAGGCCCGCCGCGCGTCCGACGACGAACGGCGGCGGATCGCACGCGACCTGCACGACGGGGTCGTGCAGGACCTCGCCGGCGTCTCGTACGCCATCGCCGGTGCGCTCGACGAGCTCGGCCCCGAGGTGGACGTCGACGGGCGCGCCGCGCTGGAGGACGCGTCGGTCGCGACGCGACGGGGGATCAGCCAGCTCCGCACCCTGCTCGTCGACATCTATCCGCCGAATCTCGCGACCGAGGGGCTCGAGGCCGCATTGACCGACCTGCTGACACGCGCGCAGCGCGACGGGTTGACGACGGAGCTGGACTACGCCCCGGCCACCGCGCTGACCGACGACGAGCAGGAACTGGCGTTCCGGGTGGCGCAGGAGGCCATCCGCAACACGCTCGCGCACGCCGCCGCGACGCATCTCGCGGTGCGCGTGGGGCCCGAGGACGGGGCGACGGTGCTCGCCGTCGCCGACGACGGTCGCGGCATCGACGGCGCCGCCGAGACCCCCGACGGTCACTTCGGTCTCCGGTACCTGAGCGACGCGGCGGCCCGGGTCGGCGCCGGGCTCGACGTCGAGTCGGGAGCCGGTCGGGGCACGCAGGTCCGGCTCCGGTTGGGGAGGGCGTGATGGAGACCGACGCGAGGATCCGGGTGCTGCTCGTCGACGACCACGCCATCGTGCGGGCCGGCATCGAGCGGCTGCTCGTCGCCACCGGCAGGTTCGAGGTGGTCGGGGTCGCCGCCGACGGCGCGGAGGCGGTCGCCCGGGCGCACGCGCTGCGACCGGCGGTCGTCGTCATGGACCTCTCGATGCCGGTGCTGGACGGCGTCGCCGCGACCCGGGCGATCGTCGGCAGCCACCCGGACGTCCGGGTGGTGGTGCTCACGTCGTTCGCCGACCGCGATCGGGTCGCCGACGCGATCGACGCGGGCGCGGTGGGCTACGTGCTGAAGGACGCCGAGCCGGACGAGCTGGTGCGTGCGGTGCAGGCGGTGGTGCGGGGTGGGATGCCGATCGATCCGCGCGTGACCCGGGGCCTCCTCGCGCGGGACGGCGCGCCCGCCGCCCCGGGTGGTGAGCTCACGCACCGGGAGCGGGAGGTGCTGGCCGCGGTGGCGGAGGGCCTGCCGAACAAGCTCGTCGCCCGGCGCCTCGGGATCAGCGAGAAGACGGTGAAGGCCCACCTGACGCGCGTCTTCGAGCGGATCGGGGTCACCGACCGCACGCAGGCCGCGCTCTGGGCCCGTGACCACGGCATCGGACCGTGGCCGCGGCCTCCCGTCACTGGATAGGGTGGGCCCCTTTCGCGCAGTTCGAGGGGGGCCGGTGCGGAAGCTGGGAGTCGCGGCGCTGAGCGTCGCACTGGTCGTGGTGGGGCTGGTCGCCGGTCCCGGGGCGCAGGCGTCGACCGTCGCAGGTGGCGCGCTGGACTGCACGAACTGGCGCTACGGCGCCGCCGACGAGCCGGCGAGCCTGCCCGCCGAGTTCGATCGCAACGACTACAAGCGCACGAGCCTGCGCGATCCCGCGCTCGCCCGCTCGCCCCATCAGCTCTGTGGGCAGAAGGGCTCGGCGGTCGATCTCGCCTGGGGGATCACGAAGGGCCGCCCCGAGGTGCGGATCGCCGTGCTCGACTCGGGGATCGAGTGGCGCAACGCCGGCGAGATGCGGGACCTCGCCGATCGCGCCTACCTCAACCGGGGCGAGGTGACCCCGCCGTGCGCCACGCCGAGCGGCGACTGCAACGGCGACGGCCGGTTCTCCGTCGCGGACTTCGGCGCGATCCCGGATCTCAACGGCAACGGCCTGGCCGATCCCGAGGACCTGATCCTGAACCCGAAGTACAGCAACCACGTCGACGACGACCACGACGGCTACGTCGACGACATCTCGGGCTGGGACTTCCTCTTCGGCGACAACGACCCGCTCGACACCGTGAACTACGGCCACGGCACCGGGGAGGCGGGCGACTCGACCGCCGCCGACAACGGCACCGGTGGCGTCGGCACCTGCCCGCACTGCACGTTCATCCCGGTGCGGGTCGGCGACTCGTTCATCGCGGACTCGGGGCGCTTCGCCGCCGGGGTGCTGTTCGCCCTCGACTCGGACGCGGCGGTCGTCCAGGAGGCGCTCGGCACGATCAACAACCCGCGCCAGTCGCAGATGGCCATCGACGCGGCCTACCGCCGTGGCGTGCCCGTCATCGCGTCCATGGCCGACGAGGAGTCGAAGCACCCGAACCTGCCCGGAACCCTGGAGCACACGCTCGCGGTCAACTCGGTGCGGCCGGGTGCCGGTGGGAGCTACCTCGCGCTCAACGGCTGCACCAACTGGGGTGGGCACACGTTCGTGTCGATCCCGTCGTCGTCGTGCTCGTCGGAGGCGACCGGCATCATGGGCGGCGTCGCCGGGTTGATCGTCAGCGAGGCCCGTGACCGCGGCGTGCACCTCACGACCGACGAGATCTACCAGCTGGTCCGCAGCACCGCCGACGACGTCGACTTCGCGACGCCCAACGCGGTCGACCCGGCCAACGACCTGCTCTCCGGTTCCACCGTGCGCTACCCGACGTCACCCGGCTGGGACGCGACCACCGGCTTCGGTCGGCTCAACGCCTACGAGCTGATCAAGGCGGTGCGGGACGGCCGGGTCCCGCCCGAGGCCGACCTCACGTCGCCCCAGTGGTTCTCGGTGCTGCCGGCCAAGGGGTCGGTCGACGTGCGCGGACGCATCGCCGCGCCGCGGGCGTCGCACTACTCGTACCGGGTCGAGTGGACGACCGGACTCCAGCCGCCGGCCAGTCCGGGCGCCGACCAGTGGCACGTGATCGCGTCCGCCGCCCACCGCACGCGGACCCAGGACGGGCACCTCGCCACGCTCGACCTCGGGTCCGTCGCCGCCGCGCTCGGCGGCGCGTCCGGTCCGCCGGCCGACCCGAAGACGGGTCGCAGCGACGAGGAGCGCTTCACGGTGCGGCTGCGGGTCGTGGTGACGGCCGAGGACGGGCCGACCGCCGGGCTCGAGGGCGTGAGCCAGAAGCAGATCTTCGTGCACGACGACCCCGCGCTCGTGGCCGGCATGCCCCGGCGCATCGCCGGCGCGGGCACGGCGAGCCCGGTGTTCGCCGACGTCGAGCCGGGCGGCGGCAAGGAGATGGTGCTCGCGACCGACGACGGTCGGGTGCACGTCTACCGGTCGGACCTCTCGGAGGTCCCCGGGTTCCCGGTGCGCACCGACCGGGCGCCGTGGTGGGTCGAGGGGCGGACCGCCCGGGCCGACGACATCCCGTTCGCGCGCAGCGCGATCGGTGTGGGCGCGCCCGTCGTGACCGACCTCACCGGCGACGGCAGCCCCGAGATCGCGGTCGCGGATCTCGACGGGCACGTGCACGCGTGGGACGCCCACGGTCGGCTGCTGCCCGGATTCGCCGACGTGCACACGAACCCCTGGTTCTCGGCGGACAGCCCGCTCGCGCAGAACTCGGTGAACCGCACCAAGCGCGGCTTCGCGAACTCGCTCGCGGCGGGGGACCTCGACGGCGACGGTCGGCCCGAGCTCGTCGGCGCGGCCCTCGACCGCCACGTCTACGCGTGGCACGGCGACGGCACGCCCGTGTCCGGCTTCCCGGTGCTCGTCGTCGACCCCGCCAAGGTGCAGTCCGTGCAGCCCGGCCTCGACACCGTCACCTTCACGCCGGGCTCGGGCGTCGGTGACGGCGGCGAGCTGATCGCCACCCCGGCGCTCGCGGACCTGAACGGCGACCATCGCGACGAGATCGTCGTCGGCGCGCAGGAGGAGTACGACGAGCCGTTCAACGCACCCGAGTTCGGGGGACTTCCCGGCTCGGCCGGCAACTCGCGCGAGTACGTGATCTCGCCCGATGGCGTCAACGCGAACAACCCGAACCCGAACCCGGCGCAGCCGGCCGGGCGCGCCTACCTGCCGGGCTGGCCGGTCAAGGTGGGCATGTTCGAGCGGGAGGTGCTCCCCGTGATCGGCGACGGCGTGGCCGCCCAGGCCGCGGTCGGGGACCTCGTCCCGTCGCACCCCGGCCCCGAGATCGCGGTGGCGAGCGCGGTCGGCCCGCTCTACGTCTTCGGGACCGACGGTCGCTCCACGCTGGGGCAGGTCAACGGCAAGGACGTGCCCCAGCACTGGTACGGCGGTCTGTTCGCGAACGACCCGACCGGTGCCGGCGTCTGGCGCAACAGCAACGACGTCGGCGCCATGCTCGTCGCCTTCGGCGGTCCCAGCATCGGCAAGATCGGATCGCTCGACCATCCCGACGTCGCCGCGCCGGTCTCGGGGATCTCGCGTCTGCTCGACACGACGTCGCCGGACCTGCAGCTCCCGTCCGACGACCAGCTCGCCGCGTGGGACCCCACCAACGGCACGATGCGACCCGCGTTCCCCCGGGAGACGCCCGATCTCGCGTTCTTCGTCACGCCGGCCATCGTCGACGTGAGCGGTGACGGCGTGCCCGAGGTCGTCGCCGGCAACGGCGTGTACACGCTGAGCGCGGTCAACGTGTTCACCAGCGCACCCGGGTGGCCCAAGCTCACGGGCGGCTGGACCGTCGGGACGCCGGGCGCCGGCGACTGGGACGGTGACGGACGGCTCGAGGTCGCGATCGTCCGGCGCGACGGCGTGCTCATGGTGTGGCACACGCCCACGGGCGCGGGCCGTACCGGCCAGTGGCCGCGTTTCGGGCACGACGGCGCCAACACCGGGAGCCGCTGACCCGGGGAGCGGCGAGACCCGTTGCGGTGGACGCCGCGGGCCTGACCTACCATCGGCGGCCGCCCGCGCCCGACCCGATCCGCCGACCCCCGGAGGCCATCAGGCATGGAAGTCCACATCGGAGTCATCCACACGCCCAAGGAGATCTCCTTCGAGACCGAGGCCGACGCGGCCACGGTCGAGACGCTGATCGACGAGGCGATCAACGCGGGCAAGCCGCTCGTGTGGTTCGAGGACTCCAAGGGTCGCAAGGTGGGGGTGCCGGCCGACAAGATCGGCTACGTCGAGCTGCTCACCGAGGACGCGAACCGCAAGATGGGCTTCGGCCTCTAGGCGGATCGCCGCATGGCCGACGCCGACCTCCTCGAGCGGCGCCTGCTCGTCGTCACGGGAAAGGGCGGCGTCGGCAAGAGCACCGTCGCCGCCGCGCTGGCGCTCGTCGCGGCGCGGCGGGGCAAGCGCGTCCTCGTCGTCGACGTCGACGCGAAGGGCACCATCGCCGACCGCTTCGAGTGCGGTCCCATCGCGTTCGCGCCCCGTGAGGTGATGCCCGGGGTGTCGCTCATGGCGATGAACACCGAGGCGAGCCTGAAGGAGTACCTGCGGCTCAACCTCAAGGTCCCCGTCATCGGCCGTCTCGGGCCGCTCGCCGGGATGCTCGACTTCGTGGCGACCGCCGCCCCGGGCGTCAAGGAGATCCTCACCATCGGCAAGATCTGCTGGGAGGTGCGGGAGTCGATCGAGGGCCGCGCGGGCTGGGACCTCGTGATCGTCGACGCGGCGGCGACCGGTCACGTCATCGCGCAGCTCGGCGCGGCCGACGCCATCGGCGAGCTCGTGGCCGTCGGCCCGATCCGTGGCCAGACCCAGTGGATGAGCGATCTGCTCGCCGATCCGGCCGTCACCGCGTTGAACGTCGTGACCACTCCGGAGGAGATGCCGATCGAGGAGTCGATCGACCTCGTCGGTCGGGCGCGGCGCGAGCTGCAGGTGCCGCTCGGCGCCGTGTTCGTGAACCGCGTGCTCCCCGAGCTGTTCACGACCGCCGAGGAGTCGGTCTTCACCGAGCTGGCGCGCCCACCGGCGCTGGACCAGCTGACCGCGGCCGTCGGTCCCGGCGCCGAGGCGGTCGTCGGTGCGGCCGAGCTCGCGGTCTCGATGCGGCGCAGCCGGATGGAGGGGCTCACGCGGCTGCAGACCGAGATCGGCCTCCCCACGTACTTCCTGCCCTACGTGTTCGCCCGGTCGCAGGGCCGGCGCGAGACGGCGATGGTGGCCGACGCGCTCGCGGCGGAGCTGGGCCTGTGAGCGGGCTCGCGTCGCTGCTCGCGACGAAGGAGATCGTGGTCTTCTGCGGTTCCGGAGGCGTCGGCAAGACGTCGGTCGCCGCATCGGCCGGACTCGCCGCGGCGACCCAGCTCGGCGGGAAGGTGCTCGTCGTCACCGTCGACCCGGCGAAGCGACTCGCCGACGCGCTCGGCATCGAGGGGATCGGCAACGTCGAACGCCGGGTGCCCGAGGAGGCGTTCCGGCGGGCGGGCCTGACGCCACGCGGCGAGCTGTGGGCGGCGATGCTCGACACCAAGCAGAGCTGGGACGAGCTGGTGATGCGGCACGCGCCCGACGAGGAGACCGCGCACCGCATCCTCGACAACCGGCTCTACGACAACCTCACCGCCCGCTTCGTGCAGAGCCACGACTACGTGGCGATGGAGCGGCTGTTCGACATCCACCAGACCGGCGCGTACGACCTGATCGTGGTGGACACGCCCCCGACCCGCAACGCGCTCGACTTCCTCGATGCGCCCGCGCGGATGGCCGACTTCTTCGGCGGGCGGCTCCTGCGGTGGCTCACCGCGCCGTACCGGGTCGGCGGCAAGCGCGGCGCGCGCATGATCAACATCGCGAGCCGGCCCTTCTACCAGATGGCCGATCGCATCCTCGGCAGCCAGTTCCTCCAGGACATCGCCGAGTTCTTCCTCAACTTCCAGTCGATGTACGACGGATTCGTGGTGCGGTCACGGGCGGTCGAGGCGCTGCTGCACGACAAGCGCACCACCTTCGTCGTCGTCACCACGCTGGAAGACGCGCCGCTGCGCGAGGGCGAGCAGTTCTGCGCCGAGCTGGTGAAGCGCGAGTTCCACCTCGGCGCGCTCGTGCTCAACAAGACGCTGCCGAGGAGCCTGTTCTCGTCGGCCGGGGCCGACGCCGCCGCGCGGCTGCGGGCCGACGCCACGGAGGTCGCGGGCGAGATCCCGTCGATCGGGTCGGCACCGCCCGGCGCGCTCGCGCGCGTGCTCACGACGATCGGCACGTCGTTCCAGAACTTCGCAGTGGTCGCCCGGCGCGAGGACGAGCTCCGGCACGAGCTCGCGGTCCGGCCCGACGTCGTGGTCGACGTGCCGACGTTCGCGAACGAGATCGCCGACGTCGCCGGACTGGCCCGGATCGCCGGCTACCTCGCTCCCGAGGGTCGCTGATCGGCACTGCGGTCCCGATCCGGTTCCGGATCGCGGAGGTCGACGATCGGCACCGGCCCGGCCTCGAGGATCGTGAGGTCGATCACCGGCCCGGAGTCGGCGGCGACCTCCCCGTCGGTCCACCGGGCGCGGCGCCGGGCCCGTTCGATCGCCCGGGTGGTGATCGTCGTCGTGGTCCAGAGGGCGAGTGCCGCCGAGACGAGCCCGGCGACGAGGAACGGCGCCCGCAGCCCGAAGGCCTCGGCGAGGACACCCCCGAGCAACGCCCCGATCGGCATCGTGCCCCAGCCGATCATGCGGTAGGCGCTGTTGACCCGGCCGAGCAGCCGGTCGGGGACGAGCGTCTGGCGCAGTGACACCGTGATGATGTTCCACACGAGTCCGGCGCAGCCGCCGAGCGCGAGCGCACACGCGACCGCCACCGGCTGGGCCCACAGCGCGGGAACGAGGAACGACGCCGCGGCGCCGGTGACGGCGAGCGTGAGCGTCCGGCCGGCGCCGAGCCGGGCCGAGATCGCCGGGGCGACGACGGAGCCGAGCACCGCCCCCGCGGCCTCGGCGGTGAGGAGCAACCCGTACTCGAGGTCGCCGAGATGGAGCACCCGGCGGGCGTAGAGCACGAGGACCGCCATCGCGGCCATCCCGACCAGGTTCACGATCCCGAGCGCGACGGCGAGCGAGCGGAGCAGGCGGTGGGCGAACAGCCAGCGCAGGCCGTCCGCGATGTCGGCACGGACCGTGGTGGCCGACCCGTCCCGTTGCGGCCGGAAGGATCCGCGCACCAGCAGGACGAGGCCGGCCGCGGCGAGGAACGTCGCGGCGTCGAGTGCGAACGGCGCCGCCGCCGCCACGGCGAAGAGCCACGCGCCGAGCGGGGGTCCGACGAACTGGTTCGCCACGATCTGCGCGCCCTCGAGACGTCCGTTCGCGGTCTCGAGCGCGGCGTCGGTCACGACGCTCGGCAGGAGCGCCTGGGACGCGTTGTCGAAGACGGTCTCGGCCGTGCCGAGGGCGAACGAGACGATGATCAGCAGCGGGATCGTGGCGACGTCGGCCGCGAGGGCGATCGCGAGCAGCCCCATCGCCACGAACCGGAACGTGTCGACGACCGCCATCGTGCGCCGGCGGTCGGTGCGGTCGGCGATGGCCCCGCCGACGAGCGAGAACAGGAGCCAGGGGAGCGCGCCGGCGGCGGCGACGGCGGCGACGGTGGTGGGGGAGCCGGTCAGCGAGGCGGCGAGCAGCGGGAGGGCGGCGAGGGCGACGCCGTCGCCGAGGTTCGAGATCGCACCGGCCGCCCAGAGGCGGGTGAACCCGGGTCCCAAACGCTGCCGCGCCACCGGTCGAGCCTACGCGTACCCTTCGACCGTGGCCGCGTTCCCCGAGCTGGCGATCCTGCGGACCGAGCTGAGTCCCGAAGAGCTGGCGCACCTCGAGCGACTCGCCGTGTCCTGGCGGCTCCTGGCCGACCTCTCGTTCTCGGACCTGCTGCTCTTCGCGCCGGTGGCCCACGAGGACGGGCACCGGTTCGTGATCCTCGCGCAGGTGCGTCCGACGACGGGCCAGACGCTCTACGTGCACGACCTCGTCGGTGACGTCGTCGACGAGGTCGAGCGGCCCGCGCTCGTGCGTGCGTGGCGTCACGCCGAGGGTCACGACGGGGAGGCGCAGGTGCTGCGCGGCCGCGAGCGGGTCCACGTGCAGACCGTGCCGGTCCGGTACCGCGGCCGCGAGATCGCGGTGCTGACCCGCGAGGCCCCGACGACGTCGGGCCGCCGGCCCGGCGAGCTCGAGCGCTACTACCTCGAGGTGTACGACCGGCTCGCGTCGATGGTCGCCGAGGGCACGTTCCCGTTCGCGCGCGAGGAGGTCGAGATCGAGGGTGCGCCGCGGGCGGGGGACGGCGTCATCGTCATCGACGCGGACGGCGGCATGCGGTACGCGAGCCCGAACGCGGTCAGCTCGCTCCACCGGCTCGGGATCCACGCCTACACGTCGGGGGTCTCGCTCGGCGAGATCGGGTTCGACGAGACCGCGGTCGACACCGCGGTCCGGGGCCGCCTCCCCGTGATCGAGGAGGTGGAGCGCGAGGACGCGTCGGTCCTCGTCCGGGTGATCCCCCTGATCGACGGCTGGAAGCCCGCCGGTGCGCTGATCCTGCTGCGCGACGTGACCGACCTCCGGCGTCGGGACCGCATGCTCATGTCGAAGGACGCGACCATCCGGGAGATCCACCACCGGGTGAAGAACAACCTGCAGACGATCGCCTCGCTGCTGCGGCTGCAGGGCCGTCGGGTCGACTCACCCGAGGCGCGCACCGCGATCGCCGAGTCGGAGCGGCGCATCCGTTCGATCGCCATCGTCCACGAGACCCTCTCGCGCGAGGCGCGCGAGTTCGTCGACTTCGGTCAGATCGTGAAGCCGCTCGTGCGCGTCGTCGAGGAGTCGGTGTCCACGGGCGACGGCGGGCTGCGCTTCGAGGTGGTCGGCGACGCGGGGGAGCTGCCGGGCGAGCTGGCGACGCCGCTCGCCGTGGTGCTCAACGAGCTGATGCAGAACGCGGTCGACCACGCCTTCCCGCACGACGACGAGCCGGTCAGCGGCACCGTGCAGGTCCGGCTGCGCCGCTACGACGGCAACCTGGACGTCGACGTGGTGGACGACGGGGTGGGACTCGCGCCGGGGTTCGAACTCGACTCGGGGAAGGGCCTCGGTCTGTCGATCGTGCAGGCGCTGGTGCAGGGCGAGCTCGGCGGCGTGCTCGAGGTCGGCCCGGGCGACGGCGGCAACGGTGCGATGTTCCACGCCCGCATCCCCCTGGCGACCGCGTCGGCCACCCAGGTGCTGGAACCCTCCTGATCCTGAGGCGCCGATCTGAGGCGCAGCAGCGGGACTGGTCACCGGGAGTCCCGGTACCGGGCTTTCAGCCCGGCAGTGGACGCCCGGGCGCCTCAGGGTTTGAAGGCCTCAGAAATTGCTGGCCTTCTGGTCCACGAGCCAGCTCTTGCGGAGCTTGCGGCGCTCCTCCTCGGTGGTGCCGCCCCAGACGCCCGCCTCCTGGTTGGTGTGGAGCGCGAACTCGAGGCACTGCCGGTGCACCGGACAGACCTGGCAGATCTCCTTGGCGGCCTCGATCTGGTCGAGGGCGATGCCGGTGGCCCCGACGGGGAAGAACAGCTCGGAGTTCGAATCCCGGCACAGTGACTGGGACCTCCACTCGTCCGCGTCCCAGTCGTGCGTGCGAACCCAGGTGAGCGTCACGGCGTGCCTTTCGTCCGGGGGCCGGGGGCCGAGTGTCTCCGGGCGCGTCGCCTCGGAGCGAGGGTCAACCTACGGTCGCGCGAGAACGCGTTGCAAGGGCCATGACCTGCGGTTTTGCAGGCGGCATGCGAATACGCTGCCGCCATGACCTCGAACCCCCCACTGATCCTCGGTCACCGGGGCTCGCCCCGCCGGGCCCGCGAGAACACCGTCGAGGCCTTCGCGCTGGCCCGGGAGGACGGCGCCGACGGCGTGGAGCTCGACGTCCACGCCTCCGCCGACGGTGCCCTCGTCGTCCACCACGACGCCGGGATCGAGGGGTTCGGCGTGCTCGCCGAGCATCCGCTGGCGGCGATCCGGGAGCGGTTCCCGTGGCTGCCGACGCTCGCGGAGGTGCTCGACTGTTGCCGGGGACTGCTGGTCAACGTCGAGATCAAGAACTCGCCGGACGACGCCGACTTCGACCCCGACGAGGGGGTCGCCGACCGCGTCGTGGCCCTCCTCGGTGAGCGCGCCGGCGTCGACCGGGTCGTCGTCTCGTCGTTCCACCTGCCGTCGGTCGATCGGGTCCACGCCCTCGACCCCTCGATCCCGACCGGGTTCCTGGTCGGTGTCGTCGACCCGCTCGAGGCCCTGGGCGTGGCCCTCACCGGCGGCCACCGGGCGGTGCACCCGTTCTTCGGGATGCTGGCCGAGCGGGCCGCGGTCACGGTGGTGGAGGAGGCGCACACGCTCGGGATCGCGGTGAACACCTGGACCGTGAACGAGCCCGCGGAGATCCGCCGCCTCGCCGCCGCCGGGGTCGACGCCGTCATCACCGACGTCCCGGCCGAGGCCCGCGCCGCCCTCGCCTGAGCCGACCGGGGGCATCTCGCGTTCGTCGTGCCGCGAGAGGGGACGTCGCGAACGCACCGTGCGCCGGGTCAGACGGCGCGGGTCGCTCCGACCCAGCTCTCGTGGAGCCCGGCGTACACGCCGCCGGCGTCCACGAGCGCCGCGTGCGGTCCCGCCTCGACGATGCGGCCACCGTCGAAGACGAGCACGAGGTCGGCGGCCTCGGCGGTCGAGAGCCGGTGGGCGATGCTCACGGTGGTCGCGCCCTGCGCGACCCGGAGGAGCGCGGTGGTGAGGGCCCGCTCGGTCTCGGGGTCGACCGCGCTGGTGGCCTCGTCGAGGATCAGCAACCCGGGCCGGGCCAGGTGCGCGCGTGCGAGGGCGACCAGCTGCCGCTCGCCGACGGACAGCGCGTCGCCGCGCTCGCCGACCTCGGTGTCGAAGCCGTCGGGGAGCCGGTCCACCCAGTCGTCGAGACCGAGCTGCGCGAACACGTGCTCGATCTCCTCGTCGGTCGCGCCGAGGCGGCCGACGCGCACGTTCTCCCGGATCGTCGTGTCGAACAGGAAGCCGTCCTGGGGGACGAGCCGGACCGCCCGCCGGCGGGCCGTGCCCGCGACCTCCCGGAGGTCGACCCCGGCGACCTCGACGGCGCCGCCGGACGGATCGGCGAGGCGACAGAGCAGGGAGGCGAACGTGGTCTTGCCGGAGCCGGTCTCGCCGACGATCGCGACGTTCGTGCCGGCCGGGATCTCGATCGAGACGTCGCGCAGCACGAGCGGTCCCGTGCGGTACGCGAAGTCGACGTGCCGGGCCGCGACCGGCAGCGCGCCGGCGGGCAGGTCGGCGCCGGTCTCGGGATCGGTCACGTCGATCGGGATGTCGAGCACGTCGAGCACCTTGCGGAACCCCGCGACCGCGGTCTGGGTCTGGTCGATGATCTCGCTGATCTCGGCGATCGGGAAGAGCAACAGGTTGGTGAGGAACGCGAACGCCACGACCGTTCCGAGGTCGAGGCCCATCTCCACCCCGGCGAACGCCGCCACCGCGACGACGGCGGCGAGTGCCAGCGATCCGAACAGGTCGCCGACCGGGAACATGAGCGCGAAGTAGCGACCGGCCTCGCGGTGCGCGAGGTAGAGGTCGTGGACCCGCGCGTGGAGTCGGCCGCGCGCCCGTTCCTCGAGGCCGTAGGCGCGTACCGCCGCCGCGCCGGTGACCGACTCGGAGAACTCGGCCAGCATGTCGCCCGTCGCGGTCCGCACCCGGTCGTAGGCGACGAGCTGGCGACGTTGCAGGAATCGCAGGATCGGGAGGACCGGGAGGAACGCGACGACCGTGATGATCGTGAGCTGCCACGAGTAGATCGACATCACCACGACGGTGCCGAACACGAGCGCGGCGTTCACGATCCAGCTCATCGCACCCCAGTTGACGAAGCGTGCGAGGGTCTCGATGTCGCTCGTCACCCGGGAGACGAGCACGCCGCGCTTCGACTCGTTCTGCTCCGCGACGCTCAGCTGGTGGATGTGCTCGAACACCCGCACGCGCAGCGAGTAGAGCGCGGCTTCGGCCGCGCGGATCAGGCGCAGGTACGTGATGCGGGAGAGCACCATCAGCACGATCACGCCCACCGCGGTGAGCGCACAGGCGGTGAACACGAACGCCGCCTGGAAGCCGTCGGGGCCGAGGACCCCCTTGTCGAGCACCTGCTGGATGGCGATCGGGACGACGAGCTTGCCGGCGGCGACGGCCAGTGCGAAGACGACGCTGACCGCGATGCCGCGCCGCAGCTCCGGCATGACCGTGAGCCCCTTGCGCAGCACCGCCAGGCCACCCGACGGCTGCCGGACCTCGCCGACCTCGTCCCGGTCCGAGCCGTCCGGCTCCGGCGCGCGGTGCGCGTGGGACCGGTCGACGAGCTCGTCGAGCATCGCCTCGGGCGCCGCCTCGGCGAGGGCGTCGAGCGCGGCATCGTGCGTCGCGTCGGTGGTGGTGCGGCCCCGATCACTCATCGTCGTACTCACCGGGGGTGGCGCTGTCGTAGGCCGAGAGCATCGCCGCGTACTCGGCGTCGGACGCGAGCAGCTCCGCGTGGGTTCCCGCCGCGGCGATGCGACCGGCCTCCATGCGCACGACCCGGTCGGCGAGCTCGACCGTCGAGCGGCGGTGCGCGACGACCAGCGTGGTCATGTGCAGCTCGTCGCGCAGCGCGTGGAGGATGCGCGACTCCACACGCGGGTCGATCGCCGAGGTGGCGTCGTCGAGGACGAGGAACTGCGGCTGCCGGGCGAGGGCGCGGGCGAGCGCCAGCCGCTGCCGCTGGCCACCCGAGAGCGTCACGCCGCGCTCGCCGAGGACGGTGTCGATCCCGTCCGGGAGATGGTCGACGAAGCGGTCGGCCTGCGCGACCGCGAGCGCCCCTTCGAGCCGATCGGGCCCGTGGTCGGTCCCGACGAGGACGTTCTCGGCGACCGTGTCGGCGAACACGAACGACTCCTGGAACACGAGCGCGAGCAGGTCGCGCCGGGCGTCGCGCCGGAGCCGGTCGGGCGCGAGGCCGTGGACCCGGATGGTTCCACGGTCGGGTTCGCCGAGGCCCACGAGCAGCTCGCATAGCGTGCTCTTGCCGCAGCCGGTGGGGCCGACGAGCGCGACGATCTCACCGGGCGCGAGGTCGAGGTCGACGCCGGACAGCACCGGCTCGCCGCCCGGGTACGCGAAGTCGACGCCGTGCACCTCGACGAGGGCCGGCGTGTCCGGCGGGGGTGCGTGGTCGTCGGCCTCGGGCGCGTGGTCGGCCGCGAGCACGCGGTCGAGCCGCTCGGTCGCGACGACGGCGCGGGGCATCTCCTCGAGCAGGAATCCGACCACGCGCATGGGGAACGCGAGGAGCGTGAACAGCGCCATCGCCTGCACCACGTCACCCGCCGAGATCGCCCCCTCGGAGATCCGCCACGCGCCGACGGCGAGGATCGTCACGATGCCGAGGTTCGGCAGCGCGTCGAGCGCGGGCTCGAAGAACGCCCGCAGCCGGCCGACCTCGACCCGCTCGACCCGGAGGGACTCGGCCGCCCCGGAGAGGCGGGCCACCTCGTGCGCCTCGAGCCCGAGCGACTTGACCATCAGCGCGCCGTCGAAGCTCTCGTGCGCGATGCCCGAGACCTCGCCGACGTAGTGCTGCACCGCGGCGGCGGGCCGCTCGACCCGCCGCGTGTAGTAGCGGTTCAGGAAGAACATCGCCGGGAACAGGACGAGTCCGACGAGCGCCAGGATCGGGTCGACGGACACGAGCGCCGCCACCGAGAAGATGATCAGCACCACGAGCCCCGTGGAGAAGGGGAGCGGGTTGACCGCCTCGGTGGCCGCCAGCACGTCGGCGTCGGCGTGGGCGAGGAGCTCGCCGGTCGAGCGCTCGCGGTGGAAGTCGATCGGGACCGCGAGGAAGTGGTCGGCGATGCTCCGCCGCAGCCACGCCTGGCCGAGCCACGTGGTCTTGCCCGCGAAGTAGCGGCGGGTCACCGTGCCGATCGCGCGCATGATCGACGCACCGATGATGAGCGCGACCCAGAACCACGTGGTCGACTCGGACACGCCGCCCTTGCCGAACGCCGGGGTCAGCACCTCGTCGGTGACCCCGCCGAGCACGAGCGTGCCGAACACGGATGCGCCGGCGTAGACCACCGCGCCGACGATCGCGATGCTGAACGGGCCGGGGCTCAGCCGGACGAAGCGCCACAGGACCGCGAGGCCCCGGCGCACGAGTCCGGTTCCCTGGTCGGCGGCGGTCGGCTCGGGCCCGCCCCCGTCGGGCTCGACGGCCACCGCGGTCACGGGGTCACCAGGGTCAACGCGTCGGGGACGTACGCGAAGTCGAGGCGGCGGACGTCGCCGAGGTAGTCGCCGTCGACCTGGTACGGGAACGCCTCGTCGCTCGCGATCGTGGCCGCGGTGACGCCGTCGAACTCGGTGACGTCGCGCTGACGGTGCAGCGCCCGGGTCGACAGGAAGGCACGGGCGGCCACGCTCAGGATGCTCGGCACGTGACGGGACCGGACCACGGTCAGGCTGAGCGGGCTGTCGAGGGTGGCGGCCGGTGCGACCACGATCGGGCGGTGCCCGAGGTACGTGTACGGACTGGTCTTCGAGACGATGACGAACGTGGCGTCCGGGACGGTGCGGCCGTCGGGCAGCGTCACCGAGAACCGGCCGTGCGAGTGGTCGTAGGTGCGCAGCCAGGTGTCGAACGCGGCCGCCACGAACAGGGGATGGGCGGCGTAGCGCTTGAACGCCGCGCGCCGCTCGACGGACTCCACGACCGCGGCGTCGAAGCCGACCCCGCAGTGGAACAGGAAGTGCCGGTCGCCCACCCGGCCGAGACCGATGCGCTGGAACGAGCGGCGGTCGAGCGAGTCGAGGAGCGCGCCCGCAGCCTCGACCGGATCGTCCGGGATGCCCAGCGTCCGGGCGTACACGTTCGTGGACCCGCCGGGGAGCGGCGCGATCGCGGTCTCGGTGCCGACCAGGCCGTCGGCCGCCTCGTTGAGCGTGCCGTCGCCCGCGAGCACCACGACGACGTCGACCCCCTCGGCCGCGGCCCCGCGGGCGAGGCGCGCGGCATGGCCGCGCCGGGACGTCTCGGCCACCTCGAGATCGTGATCCGCGCCCAGCGCCTTCTGGATGATCACGCGGCGCCGGGCCGTCACCGACGACGCGGTCGCGTTGACGATGAGCAGGATCCGCACGATGGGGCAGGCTATCGGCCGTGTCCGGGGACTCCTTCAGCGTATTGACGCACGAGATCGAGACGTGCTCGGCGTGTCCCCGGCTCGTGGCGTGGCGCGAGGCGGTGGCCCGCGACCGGCGCGCGGCGTTCCGCGACCAGGAGTACTGGGGCCGCCCGGTCCCCGGGTTCGGCGACCCGCACGCCCGCGTGCTGGTGCTCGGGTTGGCCCCGGCCGCGCACGGCGGGAACCGCACCGGACGGGTGTTCACCGGCGACCGCTCGGGCGACTGGCTGTTCGCGGCGATGCACCGCGCGGGCTACGCGAGCCAACCCACCTCGACGGCCCGCGACGACGGACTCGAGCTCACGGACGCGTACGTCGCGGCTGCGGTCCGGTGCGCGCCGCCGGAGAACAAGCCGACGCGCGAGGAGCGCGACACGTGCCTGCCCTACCTGGTGCGCGAGCTGGCGCTGCTCCGCGACCTGCAGGTCGTCGTGACCCTGGGATCGTTCGCGTACGAGGCGCTGTGGACCGTGCTCAGGGCACGCGGCGACCCGCTGCCGCGGCCCCGCCCGAAGTTCGGCCACGGGGTGGAGGTGCCACTCGACCCGTTCACGGTCGTCGGCTGCTTCCACCCGAGTCAGCAGAACACGTTCACCGGCAAGCTCACCGAGCCGATGATCGACGCGGTCTTCGCCCGGGCCCGCGAGCTCAGCCTCAGCTGACCAGCGCGACGAGCTCGACCGCGCCGTAGACGAGCGCGATCGTCCCGAGGACGCTCGCGACCGTGATGCGCAGCACGCGCTCGGACGCCCGGATGGCCAGGTGGGCGCCGACGCGCGCTCCCGGGACGGCCGTGACCATCAGCGGCAGGGCGTAGAGCCAGTCGATGTCCCCGAGCAGCTGGTGGGTGATCATCCCGGGGATCGAGACCAGGCCGACGCAGACCAACGACGTCGCGATCGCCCGCTTGAGCGGCAGTCCGACCCAATTCGTGAACGCCGGCACCATGAGGATGCCGCCGCCGACCCCGAGGAAGCCCGAGAGCGCGCCCGCCATCGCGCCGATGACGACGAGGAGCCACAGGCTGCGGTTCAGCTCGTGGTCGGCCGGGTGGACCGCCGGATCCGAGCCGCGCGCGGTACGGAATGCGAACCACCCGAGCAGCGCGGCCGTCATGACCATCTGGACGTGGCCCTTGCCGGGGACGTGCTTCGACGCGACCGCTCCCAGCGCCGCGAACGTCATTCCGGCGATGCCGGTGCGCCACGCGACCCGGTGGTCGATCATCCCCTCGCGCTCGTAGCGGACGCTCCCCGACGCCGCGCCCGGGATGATCGACGGGAGGGTGCTGCCGACCGCCTGCAGCGGCGTCGCGCCGAGGGCGAGGATCGCGGGCGTCGAGATCACCGCGCCGCCGACGCCGAACATGCCGGACAGCACGCCGGTGAAGAACCCGGCGATCAGGACCAGGACGACCGTGACCAGGTCCGACATCCGGGCGACACTACGCCGCCTCCGTCGGTGGCCAGGTCCGACATTCGGGCGCCACTCACTCCGCCTCCGCCGGTACCCTGGGCCCATGCCCAGCGACCTCCGCCTGCGCGGTGTCTACCTCCCGGTCATCACGCCGTTCGCCGCCGACGGCAGCGTCGCGCTCGACGCCGTGACCGGGTTGTGTCACCGCTACCTCGACGCCGGCGCCACCGGCATCGTCCCCCTCGGCACCACCGGTGAGGCGTCCGCGCTCACCGCAGCGGAGAAGCGCGCGGTCGTCGACGCGTGCGCGGCGGTCTGCGGGGAGCGCGGCGCGCAGCTGATCGTCGGCATCGGCACCAACAGCACCCGGACCACGCTCGAGAACGTGGCCGCCTTCGCCGATGTGCCCGGTCTCTCGGGCTACCTCGTCGTCGTGCCGTACTACGTGCGCCCGTCGGAGGCCGGGATCGTCGCCCATTTCCGCGCCGTCGCCGACGCGTCGCCGGTGCCGCTCGTGCTCTACAACGTGGCCTTCCGTACCGGCCGCCACCTCTCCGCCGCCGGCGTGATCGAGGCGGCGCAGCACCCGAACATCGTCGGGATCAAGCAGGCGACCGGGCTCGAGGTCGACACGCTCGAGCTGCTCCGCGACGCGCCGGCCGACTTCGCGGTGCTCGGCGGTGAGGACGCCTACCTCTTCCCGATGATGCTCATGGGTGGCGCCGGCACGATCTGCGCGTCGGCCCACGTCTGCACCGAGCAGTTCGTCTCGATGATCGAGTGCGGCGCGGCCGGCAAGGTCGAGGAGGGCCGCGCGCTCGCCGAGATGCTGCTCGCCGTCGTGGAGTCGTGCTTCGTCGAGCCCAACCCCGCGGTGTTCAAGGGAGTGCTCCACGCCCAGGGCCTCATCCCGACCCCCGACGTCCGCATGCCGCTCACGCCCGCGTCGCCGGGTGCGGTCGACGCCGCCCTCGCCGCCATCGCGACGGTCAGGTAGCGCTACGGCCCCGTCGTCGGGACCGTCGTCGCCGTCTGCGGGACAGGCACCGTCGTGCTGGTGGGGGACACCTCCACCTTGGCCGAGCCGGACCCGCCCGACGCCTCCGACCGACCGAGGGTCGAGAGCATCCCGCAGTAGCTGAACTGCTTCGTCAGGTCGGTCCACTGCTCGCGGTTCAGCTGCTTCATCGACGTGACGAGGTCGGTGATCCTGCGCTCCCGGCCGCCTGCGTCCGCTCCCGACACCGTCGCGGTGAGGACCACGCCACTCGGCTCGGCCCAGCGCACCGTGGTGGAACCGGTCGCCGTCGAGTACTGGACGCTCGTGTCCCATTCGAGCACCGAGCGGCCGGCGATCGTGCGGATCGTCGGTTCGACGAGCTGCAGCCGGGCCGCGTCGACCTCCGGCTGACCTCCGACCGACCCGGACCAGATCCCGCCGGAGCCGATCGGTGTCACGGTCTCGGTGTCGGTGGCGGCCGTGACCGCGAAGGTGGTGTCGAGGCTGCCACCGAGCGGCGAGGTGACCACCGAGGGCAGATCACCGTCGAACAGCACGCTGGTGCCCGCCGGGGTGGAACCCAACCGGTAGCCGGAGGGTCCCCGGACGACGGTCGCGGCGACCGACTCGAGATCGGCCGACCCGCCGTTGCGGGCGAGCACGGCCACCGAGTCGCCACCCGTCGACTCGTCGGTCCAGGCGATGCCCCGACTGTCCGGAATCGGTTGCCGGGACGCGTCGGCGACCGGGCCGGTACGGGCATCGGCGATGCCGGGCACGCCGACCGCCTGCTCGTCGGTCAGCAGCTGGTCGGCGTCGTGTCCCACCACGAGCGCGAGCAGCGGGCCGGACCACGGGTCGGCGAGACGGGGGTCGCCGAAGACGGTCAGATGCGACGGTGCCTGCCGGGCCGATCCGCCCGCGATGGCGTTGCCGTTCGTCACGAAGCAGGGGCGCGTGCCGGCGGGGAACGGCACGGGCGCGAACCGTTGATCGGCCGGCGCGGCGCCGGGCTGCGCGGCGGCCGGGTAGCAGTTGGTCTCGATCCAGGCGAGGAACCGCCCTCCGCTCGTCTCGAGCGCCCGGTAGGCGGCCGCGTCCGAGTTCGGGGGAACGGTGTGATTGCGCGCCACGACCTCGGCATCGGCGCGGATCTCCTCGGGCGCGAGATCCACCACCCGCCGACTCAGGCCGGTGGTGTCGGTCATGGCAGTGGTCACCGCGTCGCAGAAGGCGCTCACCTCGGCGGCGGTCGGGCCGCCGTCCCGGTTGGTGACGATCACGCCGCCGACGATCGCGGCGACGACCACGACGGCCGCGGCCGCGAGCAGCGCGCGCATCGTGCCGCGGCGACGGGGTGGCACGGTGACCGTGTCGACCGCGAGCGTCGTGTCGGACGCGACCAGGTCGTGCACGGCGCGCGCGGCGGTGCGGGCGCGGGCGTCGAAGTCGTTCACGATGCCTCCTCGTCGTCGAGGCTCAGGGCGAGGGTGGTGGCGAGGTTGCGACGCGCGTCGGAGAGCGTCGACTTCACCGTGCCGGACGCGATGTCGAGCAGCACGGCGATGTCGGCGACCGGCAGGTCCTCCACGTAGTGCAGGGCGATCACCTGGCGCTGGCGGTCGGGGAGCGCGGCGACGGCGCGCCAGAACTCCGCGTCGGGCGCCTCCAGCTCGGCGAACGGCTCCGGCCGCGCCGCGACCCGGGCGAGGGCGCGGCGCTCGCGTCCGAGCCGGCGGATGTTCGAGGCCGAGACGTTGGCGACGGTCCGCCGCGCGTAGGCGAGCGGCTCGGTGATCGAGTCCCAGCCGCGGTGCACCGCGAGCAGCGCGTCCTGGGCGCTGTCCTCGGCCGCGCCCCGGTCACCGAGGAGGGAGTACGCCAACGCGACGAGTCGCGGCCGGGCGTGCCGGGCGAAATCGTCGAAGTTCCCCACCAGGGCCAGAGTCTCGTTGATGCCCTCCAGTCGCCGGAGGAGGTGTGGCGGTTGGGTCGGACGGGAACGCCGTCGAGACGTCGGTCACTTCCGATACGAAACGGTTGCGTTTCGTATTAGGGTGGGCCGGACCCGATGCCAGGAGAGCCCGCCATGCCCCACGACGCCACACTGCCCGACGAGATCGCCCATTCGAGGGTGTACCACCGGCGGTGGTGGATCCTGGTCGTGCTCTGCGTGAGCCTGCTCGTGATCGTGCTCGACAACTCCATCCTCAACGTCGCGATCCCGACGCTGATCAAGGACCTGAACGCCAGCAACAGCCAGGTCCAGTGGATGGTCGACTCGTACACGCTCGTGTTCGCCGGCCTGCTGCTCACGATGGGCGCGCTCGGCGACCGGTACGGTCGTCGGGGCGCGCTGATGGCCGGCTACGTGATCTTCGGTCTCGGCTCGCTCGCATCGGCGCTGGTGAACTCGGCCGACGCCCTGATCCTCACCCGCGGGTTCATGGGCATCGGCGGCGCGCTGATCATGCCGGCGACGCTGTCGATCATCACCAACGTGTTCCCGCCGCACGAGCGAGGTCGCGCGATCGGCGTGTGGGCCGGTACAGCGGGGGTCGGCGTCGCGCTCGGGCCGCTCACCGGCGGCTTCCTGCTCGAGCACTTCTACTGGGGCTCGATCTTCATGGTGAACCTGCCGATCGTGATCTTCGGCCTCATCGCCGGCGTGTTCCTGATCCCGACGAGCAAGGACCCGTCCGCACCGAAGCTCGACCCGATGGGCGCGGTGCTCTCCATCGTCGCCCTCGTCGCGATCGTCTACGCGCTGATCGAGGCGCCGACCGAGGGCTGGACCTCGCCGAAGACGCTCGGCATCCTCGCCGGCGGGCTCGTGGTGCTCGGTCTGTTCATCCTGTGGGAGCGCCACACCGACCACCCGATGCTCGACGTCGGGTTCTTCCGCAACCCGCGGTTCTCCGCGGCGAACGCCGCGATCACGCTGACGTTCTTCGCGATGTTCGGCTCCATCTTCATGCTCACGCAGTACATGCAGTTCACGCTCGGCTACACGCCGCTGGAGTCGGGGATCCGACTGCTGCCGTACGCGTTCACGATGATGATCGTGGCCCCGTCGAGCGCGCACATCGCCGAACGGATCGGCTCGAAGGTGACGGTCGCGACCGGACTCACGCTCACCGCGGTCGCCCTGTTCCTCATGATCGGCTTCCAGGTCGACACCGACTACTGGCAGGTCGCGTGGCGCCTGGTGATCATGGCCGCCGGCATGGGCCTGGTCATGGCCCCGGCCACCGACTCGGTCATGGGCTCGCTGCCGCTCGCCAAGGCGGGGGTCGGCTCGGCGGTGAACGACACGACCCGCCAGGTGGGTGGTGCGCTCGGCGTCGCGATCATCGGCTCCATCGTGTCGTCGGTGTACGGATCGAAGATCGCCGACTTCTTCACCGGCAAGCCCGCACCCGCCAGCGCGGTCGACGCGGCGAAGAACTCGCTCGGCGGCGCCTACGGCGTGGCCCAGAACCTGGCGAAGCAGCCGATCCCGGGGGCGAAGCAGATCGCGGCGTCGCTCGTGTCGACCGCGAACCAGAGCTTCGTCGAGGCGTTCCGCTGGGGTCTCGTGACCGGCGGGATCGTGCTGCTCCTCGGTGCGCTCATCGTGGTGCTGTTCCTGCCGGCCCGCGCGACACCGGCCCAGGTCATCGGCCAGACCGGCGAGCTGACCGACGAGGACGCACTCACCGCGCGGTGGCCGGAGTCGGCGGTCGCACCGCCGGCGGCGACCGCGGCCGAGCCGGCCACTGCGCCCCGGCCCGACCCCGAGTCGGAACCGGTCCGGTGACCGCGGGCCCCGCCGTACGGGGGCGGCCCCGCAGCGTCGAGGCGGACGACGCGATCCTCGACGCCGCGCTCGACCTCTTCTGCGACTTCGGCTACGACGGGCTGTCCGTCGAGCGGGTGGCCGCGTCCGCGGGCGTGGCGAAGACCACGATCTACCGCCGCTACCCGACGAAGCTCGACCTCGTGATGGCCGCGCTCGAGCGGGCCAAGGACAGCGCCCACGCGCCGGAGGCCTCGGGATCGCTGCGGGCCGACCTGCTGCACATGGCACAGAGCTATCTCGCGATGATGCAGAGTCCGAGCATCGGACGGGCCATCCCGATGCTGCTGGCGTCCAAGGCGCGCAGTGACGAGCTCGCCGGCGCGCACGCGGAGTTCGTGCGCGCCCGCCGGGCGCCGGGCTACGAGCTGATCCGCCAGGGCATCGAGCGGGGTGAGCTGGCCGCGGACGCCGACCCCTCCCAGATCGCCGACATGCTCTTCGGCGCGATCTTCACCCGCGTGTTCATCACGAGCCGACCCGTCGACGACGCGTACCTCGTCACCCTCGTCGACCAGATCCTGAAGGGCTGACGCCGTCTCTTGGGCGTCTCCGCTCGGTCACCGGACCGGGTGGTGCGCCGGGACGCTCCGACGCGGCTCGCCTCCGCTGCGCGACGACTCGGTTGCGCTCGAGTGCGACCGGGCCTCACAGTCCTTCGAACGCCTGGGTGAAGAGCTGCTCCTGCTCGCGATCGTGCACCGCGGAGCTGCCGCTCGCGGGCGACGGGGAGGGCGGCCGGGCGATGTGTCGGAGCTGGGCCCGGTCCCGCAGGATCCGGTGCAGCTTGCCGTGGACGTAGTTCCAGGCGCCCATGTTCGCCGGCTCCTCCTGCACCCACCACACCTGGTCGCAGCCGGGGTACCGCTCGGCGAGTGCCACGAGCTGACGCTCGGGCCACGGGTACAGCTGCTCGACCCGCACGACCGCGACCGGCGCGCCGAGCTGGTCGCGCCGGTCCATCAGCTCGTGGGCGATCTTCCCGGAGCAGAGCAGCACGCGCCGGACCGCGGCCGGGTCCCCGGTGTGGCGGTGGTCGTCGAGCACCTCGCGGAAGCTGCCGCGCTCGAAGTCGGCGACGGCCGAGCGGGTCGCGGGCACGCGCAGGTAGCGCTTCGGCGTGAAGCACACGAGCGGCTTGCGGGTCGGGGCGTGGCGCTGCCGCCGCAGCATGTGGAAGTACTGCGCCGCGGTCGTCGGGTAGCAGACACGCAGGTTGTTCTCCGCGCACAGTGCGAGGAAGCGCTCGATGCGGGCGCTCGAGTGCTCCGGCCCCTGCCCCTCGAAGCCATGGGGGAGCAGGAGCGCGAGGCGTGACTGCTGGCCCCACTTGTCCTCGGCGGCGACGATGAACTGGTCGACGATGATCTGGGCGCCGTTGATGAAGTCGCCGAACTGCGCCTCCCAGCCCACCCATGCGTCCGGGTCGGCGACGGAGTAGCCGTACTCGAACCCGAGCGCGGCGTACTCGGAGAGCACCGTGTCGTAGAGCATCACGGGTGCCTGGCCGGACGCGACGTGTCCGAGCGGGCAGTACTCGGCCTCGGTCTCGGCGTCGACGAGCACGCCGTGTCGCTGGCTGAACGTCCCTCGGCGCGTGTCCTGGCCGGCGAGGCGGACCGGGGTGCCCTCGAGCGCGAGCGACCCGAAGGCCAGCGCCTCGGCGAGGGCCCAGTCGACCTGGTCGGACGCGAAGTCGGTCTCCCGGGCCCGCAGGATCTTCTGCAGCTTCGGGCTGACGTGGAAGTCGTCCGGCCAGCGGACCAGGGCGCCGACGACGGCCTCGAGCGTGCTGCGTGCGACGCCGGTCTCGACCGCGGGCTCGACGTCGTCGGGCAGCACGATGTTCACCGGGATCGTGGGCGGTCCCGAGGAGTGGGTCTCCTCGAAGGCGTGGTCCAGGCGGGCGTGGAAGTCGTCGAGCGCCTCCTCCGCCTGCGCGAGCGTGAGGTCGCCGCGGTTGACGAGCGTCTCGGTGTAGAGCTTGCGGACCGAGCGGTGCGCGCGGATCAGCTCGTACATCCTCGGCTGGGTGAACGCGGGCTCGTCGCCCTCGTTGTGGCCGTACCGGCGGTAGCAGACCATGTCGACGACCACGTCCTTACGGAACGTCTGACGGAAATCGAACGCCATCTGCACGACGCGCACGCACGCCTCGGGGTCGTCGCCGTTCACGTGGAAGATCGGTGCCTGCACCATCTTCGCGACGTCGGTCGCGTACACGCCCGAACGCCCCAGCTCGGGCGCGGTGGTGAACCCGAGCTGGTTGTTCACCACGATGTGCACGGTGCCACCGACCTCGTAGCCGGGCACTTCGCTGAGGTTGAGCGTCTCGGCGACCACGCCCTGACCAGCGAACGCAGCGTCACCGTGCACGAGCACCGGCAGCACGTGCCCGCGCTCGCTGTCGTCGATGCGGTCGCCTTTCGCACGCGCCATGCCCTCGACGACCGGGTCGACCGCCTCGAGGTGACTGGGGTTGGAAGCGAGCGTCACGGTGCACGTGGCCCCTGACGGCGCCACGTGCCGGCCCGTCGCACCGACGTGGTACTTCACGTCGCCCGAGCCCTGCACCGACGACGGGTCGAGCGCGCCCTCGAACTCGCGGAAGATCTGGTTGTAGCTCTTGCCGACGGTGTTGACGAGCACGTTGAGCCGGCCCCGGTGCGCGGTGCCGAGCACGACCTCGGGCATCCCGCCGTCGGCGGCGGCCGAGAGCAGCGCGTCGAGCATCGGGATCAGCGCCTCCGCGCCCTCGAGGCTGAAGCGCTTCTGGCCGAGGTACTTCTTGCCGAGGAAGCTCTCGAACGCCTCGGCCGCGTTGAGCCGGTCGAGGATGCGGCGCTGCACCGCCGCGTCCGGGGGCGGCGAGGGGCACTCGACCCGGCGCTGGATCCACTCCTTGTGCTCCGGGTCCTGCATGTGCATGAACTCGACGCCGACGGTGCGCGCGTACGCGTCGCGGACCACGCCGAGGATGTCGCGCAGTGGCATCGTGCGGGCGCCGAGCGGACCGCTCCCGAGCTCTCCGGCGGCGAGCGATCCGACCGGGAACTCGCGCTCGAGGTCCCAGATCGACAGGCCGTAGTGGTTGATGTCGAGCTCGGGATGGGTGTCGGGCTCGCACCGGCCGAGCGGGTCGAGGTTCGCGAGCAGGTGACCGCGCACGCGGTACATGTTGATCAGCTGATGGACGTGCACGACCTTCTCGTGCGCGGCCGACTCGTCGTCGAGCGGGCTGATGTCGGTGCTCCAGCGGGCCGGCTCGTAGGGGACGCCGAAGCTCTGGAAGATGCGGTCGTAGAACTCCTGCTCCCCGAGCAGCAGGTCGTGGATCACCCGCAGGAACTCGCCGCTCTCGGCGCCCTGGATCACGCGGTGGTCGTACGTGCTGGTGAGGGTGATGACCTTCGAGATCCCGAGGCGGGCGATGGTCTGCGGGTCGGCGCCCTCGTAGGCGGCGGGGTAGCCGATCGCGCCGACGCCGAGGATGAAGCCCTGGCCGGGCATGAGGCGGGGCACCGAGTGGACGGTGCCGATCATCCCCGGGTTGGTGATCGTGCCCGTGGTGCCGGCGAAGTCCTCGGGAGTGATCGCGTTGGTGCGGACCTTGCGGATCAGCTCCTCGTACGCGGCGAAGAAGCTGCGGAAGTCCTGGGCGTCGGCCTGCTTCACGTTGGGCACGAGCAGCGTGTGGGTGCCGTCCGACTTGGTGACGTCGACCGCGAGGCCGAGGTTGACGTGGTCGTGGCGCACGACGACGGGCTGGTCGTCGACGAGGCCGAAGCCCGACCCCATCGCCGGGACCCGCGCGACCGCCTCGACCGCGGCGAACGCGATGAGGTGGGTGAAGCTGACCTTGCCCCGCCCCGTGCGGCTCAGGTGGTTGTTGAGGATCTGCCGGTTGACCTCGAGCAGCTTGGCGGGGACGTCGCGCACCGAGGTCGCGGTCGGCACGTGGAGGCTGGCCTCCATGTTCTCGACGATGCGGGCGGCGGCGCCGCGGATCGGCCGGGGCTGCTCGCCCTCGAGCACGAGGGGCGCGCCGGTGCCGTGGCCGTTGCCGCTCGGCGCCGCCGCGCTCGGGGCGGGGACCGTCGTCGGGGGCGGTGTGGGTGCGGTGACCGGGGCGGACGCCGCCGGGGACGCGCCGCCGCCGGGCACGTAGTCGGAGAAGAACTCCTGCCAGGACGGCGCGACGGAGCCGGGATCCGCCTGGTAGCGGCGGTACATCTCGTCGACGAGACCGGAGTTCGGGCCGAGCTCGGAGAAGGTGTCGCTCACACGCCCAGGGTACCCACGCGGCGGGAGGCGGCTTCCGCGTTCAGTGGCGCAGGAGCTCCACGGTCTGGAAGGCGAGATCGATCGACTGCCGCGCGTTGAGTCGCGGGTCGCACATCGTCTCGTACCGGGACTCGAGGTCGGCGTCGAGGACGCTCTCCGAGCCGCCCAGGCATTCGGTGACGTCGTCGCCGGTCAGCTCCACGTGGACCCCGCCGGGCCAGACCCCGGCGGCGTGGCAGACCGCCACGAAGTTGCGCACCTCGGCCATCACGTCGTCGAAGCGGCGGGTCTTGAGGCCGCTCGAGTGCGTGAACGTGTTGCCGTGCATCGGGTCGCACATCCACACGACGGGCTGACCGGAGTCCTTCACGGCGTCGACGATCGGCGGGAGCTTCTCCGCGACGGTGTCGCGGCCCATGCGGCTGATCAGGAGGAGGCGGCCGGGGGTGGCGTCGGGGTTGAGGCGCTTGCAGAGCGCCACCGCCTCGTCGGGGTCGACGTTCGGTCCGATCTTCACCCCGAGCGGGTTCTTCACGCCGGAGAGGAACTCGATGTGCGCGCCGTCGAGCTGCCGGGTGCGGTCACCCACCCACAGCAGGTGGGCCGAGCAGTCGTACCAGTCGCCCGACAGCGAGTCCTGCCGGGTGAGCGCCTCCTCGTAGTCGAGCAGGAGCGCCTCGTGGCTGGTGTGGACGTCGACCTGGTGCAGCTGCAGCTCCGCGTCGAGGTCGATGCCGCACGCCGCCATGAACCGCAGGGCGCGCTCGATCTCTCCGGCGAGGCTCTGGTAGCGACGACCCTCGGGGCTGGAGCCGACGAAGTCCTGGTTCCAGGCGTGGACCTGCGCGAGGTCCGCGTAGCCGCCCTTGGTGAACGCGCGGAGCAGGTTCAGGGTCGCGGCCGACTGGTGGTAGCCGCGTACCAGGCGCTGCGGGTCGGGGCGTCGGGCTCCCGCCGCGAACGCGAAGTCGTTGACCATGTCGCCGCGGAAGCTGGGGAGCTCGACGCCGTCCCGCGACTCGACGGGCGAGGAGCGGGGCTTGGCGAACTGGCCGGCGATGCGGCCGATCTTCACCGTCGGCACGCCGGTGCCGTACGTGAGGACCACCGACATCTGGAGGATCACCTTGAGCTTGTCGCGGATCGCGTTCGCCGAGAACGCGCTGAACGCCTCGGCGCAGTCGCCCGCCTGCAGGACGAACGCCTTCCCCTCCGTCGCGAGCGCGAGTGACTCGGTGAGCGAGCGGGCCTCGCCCGCGAACACGAGCGGCGGCACCGTGCGCAGCTCCGCCATCGCGTCGGCGAGCTCGCGTTCGGGCCACTCCGGCTGCTGCGCCGCGGGGCGGCCGCGCCAGGAGGCGGGATTCCAGGGGGATTCGCCGACGTTCGTCATCGGCTCAGAGGTAGGCGCCGGGCGCGTGGTCGCCGTCGGGCGGGCCCATCGGACCGCCCCCGCCCTGGCCGGGGATCTGGAGCGCCTGGCGGCGGCGCATCTCCTCGAACTGCTGCTGGGCCATCGCCTGCTGGGTGAAGAGCGTCGCCTGGATGCCGTGGAACAGGCCCTCGAGCCAACCGACGAGCTGGGCCTGCGCGACGCGCAGCTCGGACTCGCTCGGCGTCTCGCTGTCGAAGGGGATGGTCACGCCCTCGAGCTCGGCCTTGAGCTCGGGCGAGAGGATGTCCTCGAGCTCGTGGAGCGAGCGCTCGTGGATCTGGCGCAGCGCCCGGCGCCCGGCGTCGTCGAGCGGGGCCCGGCGCACCTCGTCGAGCATGGTCCGCACCATCGAGGCGATGCGGATCAGCTTCGTCGGCCGCAGGACCTGCTCGTCGGGGTCGGTGCCGTCCGTGCTCTCGGGGACCGGACCGACGAGACCGTCACCGGTCGGGACCTGGCCCACGACCTCGGGCACGACGGGCTGCGGCTCGGGACTGGACATCGCAGAGAGGTTACCGGCGGGCCCGGGTCCCGCTCCTAGCGAGTTGCCGGCCCCGGCGCGGTTCAGATCGCCGACGGGGGCCGCCGGCCCTGGGCGTTGGCGGACCGGGGCCCGGGCACGTCGTGGAACCGGTACGGCTCGGCGTCGCGGCCCGGCTGGCAGACCCAGCACTCGCCGGTCCGGCCCGACGTCACGATCGTCAGCACGGCCTCGGCGATCTGGCCCGCCGGCATCAGCGGGAAGTCGTTCGCCTCGAACATCGCCTTGGCGTCGGCGCTGATGATGTTGGTGTCGGTCATGCCGGGGTTCACCGTGTTGGCGGTGATGTTCTTCGCGTGCAGCGTGGGGGCGATGCTGCGGACGAACCCGACGACGGCGTGCTTGCTCAGGTCGTAGACCGGGTCGAGCGCGAACGGGATCAGCCCGGCCAGCGAGCTGGTGGCGACGATCGCCCCACCGCCGCGTCGCTCGAGCGCGGGGATCGCGGCCCGGGTTCCCCACACCACGCCGTCGACGTTGACGCGCATCAGGCGGTGGTACACGTCGTCGGTCAACTCGGTCATGTCACTGACGCCGATCGCGATGCCGGCGTTGAGGTACGCGATGTCGATCCCGCCGAGCTGCTCCTCGCACGCCGCGAAGGCCGCGTCGACCTCGCCGGGCTCGCCCGCGTCGGCGTGCACGAACACGCCGTCGACGGACGCGGCGACCGCGCGGCCACCGTCGTCGTCGAAGTCGACCGCGCAGATGCGGGCGCCCTCCGCCGCGAACCGCTCCGCCGTCGCCCGGCCGATTCCCGATGCCGCGCCGGTGATCAGCGCGACCTTGCCGTCGAGTGCTCCCATGCGGGCGACCGTAGGCGCGCCCTCCGCCCGCCGACCAGACGGTCGTAGCCCCGACGCACGACTTTGGCGAGCAACCGGTCCTCAGGGGGTCACGTTGCTCGCCAAAGTCGGTGCGGAGGCCAAATCGCGGTCACATCTGGATGACGACGAGGCGCTCCTGCGTCATCTCGCGCACCGCGTAGTGCGGGCCCTCCTTCGTGTTGCCGCTGTCCTTGACCCCGCCGTAGGGCATCTGGTCGGTGCGGAAGGTGGGCATCTCGTTGACGGTCACCCCGCCGAAGTCGAGGGCGTGCGCGGCCTTCAGCGCGGCGCGCAGGTCGGTGGTGAAGATCGCGGCCTGGAGCCCGTACCGGCTGTCGTTCGCGAGCGCCAGCGCCCGGTCGAGCTCCTGGTAGCCGGCGACGCCGACGAGGGGCCCGAAGACCTCCTGGGTGCACACCTTCATGTCGGGCAGCACGCCGGTGAGGACGGTGGGCCGGAGCACATCGTCCGCGACCGTGCCCCCGGTGGCGATCTTCGCCCCGCCGCCGGTGGCCTCCTCGATCCAGCCGACGATCCGGTCGCGCTCACCCGCGTCGATGAGCGCCGAGACGTCGGTGGCGTCGTCCATCGGGTCGCCGACGACGAGCGCCTCGACCGCGGCCACGACGCGGTCGGTCAGCTCGTCGCGGATCGAGTCGTGCGCGTACACGCGCTGGACCGAGATGCACGTCTGGCCCGAGTAGCCGAAGCCGCCGGCGACGATCTTGGTGGCGGCGAGGTCGAGGTCGGCGTCGGGCTCCACGATGACCGGCGCGTTGTTGCCGAGCTCGAGGCCGACCTTCTTGCGCGGCGCCCGGGCCTTGATGCCCCAGCCGACGTCGGGCGACCCGGTGAACGTGATGTACGCGACGTCGTCGTGGTCGACCAGCGCGTTGCCGACGCTGCCGCCACCTCCGGTCACGACGTTGAGCCAGCCGGGCGGCAGGCCGCAGTCGTCGAGGAGCAGGGACGCGAGCTTCAACGCGGTGAGCGGGGTCTGCGAGGCGGGCTTGAGCACGATCGGGCACCCTGCCGCGATCGCGGGCGCCACCTTGTGCGACACGAGGTTGAGCGGGAAGTTGAACGGGCTGATCGCGCCGACCACGCCGACGGGGACCCGCAGCGTGAAGCCGAACTTGCCGACACCGGCGTCGTTGCCCTCCATGTTGATCGTCTCGCCCGTGAGCGTGCGGGCCTCGACCGCGGCGAAGCGGAAGGTCCCGACGGCGCGGGCCGCCTCGACCCGTGCGGTCCTGATCGGCTTGGCGGCTTCGCCCGCGATCGACACCGCGAACTCCTCGTTGCGCGCCGCCAATGCGTCCGCGGCGGCGTCGAGGATCGCGGCGCGCTGGTGGGCGGGGAGTGGCTCGGCCCGTACGGCGCGCGCCGCGCCGACCGCGGCGTCGACCTGCTCGGGTCCGCCGGCCGGCACCCGGCCCAGCTCGCGGCCGTCGAAGGGCGAGCGCACGACGAACTCGTCCGGAGTGGTGGCCTGGTCGCTGCCGATCCGCATGGGTTCCATGCGGTGCGAGGTTACGTCGGGCTACTCCTCGACGAGCAGGGCGTCGATCAGGGTCTCGGACACGAATCCACCCTGCGGCTCGAACCGGAAGTTGGCGAGGTCCTTGAAGAACTCGAGGTTGAGGTCGGGTGCGCCCTCACGGTTCTTCTCGACGCTGAAGACCGTCCAGCGCTTGAACGTCTCGGCCCGCACCGGGTCGTAGGCGAGGTGGGCCTTGGACACCGCGGTCGCCTTCTCGTTGAGCAGGATCGCGAGGTCGCACTCGTGGGCGAGTGCCGTCGAGCCGCGCAGGTGCGCGAGCCGCATGCGGCGCGCGGTCAGTCCCTCGCGATCGGTCGCGGCGAGCGCGATCACCGGGACCTCGGCGACCATCGCCAGCTCCTTCAGGCGCTCCGCGAGGTGCCGGGTGCGCTCGTCGTCGCCGCGGATGTCGGACACGACGGGGACCTTCTGGAGGTAGTCGACGAACAGCGCGGTCGACCCCGACCGGTGCTGCGAGACGATGCGGGCGAGCTCGACGACTCCGGTGCGCAACGCGGAGCCCTGCACGAGCCGGAGGCGGGATCCGTACTGCCGGAGCCGGTGGTACGCCTCCTCGCCGAGCGGGTGGTCGGTGAGCGCGCGGGGCGGGACCGCGCCGAGCGCGACCTCCTCGGCGGTCCGGCGCAGGGCCGGCAGCGCCGAGCGCTCGTCGGCGCGAGCGAGGGACGCGAGCTCGAGCGCGAGCAGCCGGGCGAACAGCGCCGCCGGCGTGTGCTCGTACGACACGTAGAGCGCGGTGTGGCCCTGCATCGCCATGAACCGCGCCCACTGGAGCGAGGCGACGGTCTTGCCGATCCCGGGGCGGCCACCGACGAGCACGAGGTCGTTCGCGCGGAAGCCCCCGCCCACGACGTCGTCGAGCGGCTCGAAGCCGGTGGCGAGCGTCGTGGCGCGGGCGAGGGGCTCGGTCGTGACGCGCGCCATGAGCGCGGCCACGGTGGTCGACTGGACGAGGGCCTCGACGGAGGCGTCGGTGTCGGTCACGGCGGGCCTCAATGCGCGAGCGGCGGCAGGAGCGCGAGCGCGGTGAGCACCGCGCCGGCCATCAGCGCCAGCTCGATCAGGGTCGCGCCGGCCTCGGCACGACGGACGGGACGGGGACGGGTGCGGGAATCGGCCATCAGGGGATCCAGCATCCCGGACGTCCGCCGGTGCCGCTTCCCCAGATTGGGTGATTCGGGGGCGTGACCCCGGTTACTCGGGTGCGTCGGGCCGCGCGTGCGGCGACGCCCACCCGGCGCGGCGCGCCATGGCGACCGCGGCGAGCTGGCTGTTGACCCCGAGCTTGGCGAGGAGCGCCTTGATGTGCGAGCGGACCGTCGCGACGGACACGAAGCTCTCGTTGGCGATGCGCTCCGCGTTCTTGCCCTCCATGAGGTCCTGGAGGACCTCGCTCTCACGGACGGTCAGGCGCTCGAACGGGGCCATCCGGTCGTGCTCGCTCGCCCGGTGCTCGCGCAGCTCGGCGAGCATGCGCTCCCGCGCCCCGAGGCTGAGGATCGTCCGGCCGGTCACCACGTCGCTCACGTGGTACATGAGCTGCTCGAACGGCTCCTTCTTGCTGATCACGCCGATCGCACCGGCCTCGACGCACTGCGCGAGCACGATGGGGTCGGTCTCGCCCGTGAGCATCACCACGCGGAGCCCGAGCGCGCTGACCGGCCGGATCAGGTCGAGACCGACGCCGTCCTCGCCGAGGTCGTAGTCGAGCAGGACGAGGTCGTGCGGTGCCGCGGCCAGGGCGGCGAGCACGCCGTCACGACTCCGGTCGGCGACGGTGGTCACCTCGATCCCGAGGTTGCTCAGCGCGAACGCGAGCGACTGCGCGAGCAGGTCGTGGTCCTCCACGATCGCCACGCGCGAGCCGGCGGCGCTCTCGACGGACGCGGCGAAGCCCGCTCCCTGCTGCAGCACGGTCTCGGTCACCGGACCTCCTGGATCTCGATCGACGGCGCGGCCGGCGCCGGAGCCGCGTTCGGCCCACGGGGACCTTCGGCAGGTTGGGGCACGACCCTGAGCGCGGGTGCGGCCGGCAGCGAGATCACGAACGCGGCGCCGCCGCCGGTCCGGTCCTCGACCCAGAGGTCCCCGTCCTGGCTGCGGATCAGGTCCCGGGCCACGGTGAGGCCGAGCCCGCTGCCCGGCGCCGCATCGGGGTCGATCCGGAAACCGCGCTCGAACACGAGGTCCCAGTACTCGGGATCGATGCCGGGACCGTCGTCCTCCACCCGGACCGCCACCTCGTCGAGCTCGTGCCGGACGCTCACGTGCACCGGCGCGCCCGGGGCGTACTTCGCGGCGTTGGCGAGCAGGCCGTGCACGACCTGGGCGATCTCGTCGGCCCGTCCGATCGCGGTGCGGAACTCGTCGGTGGTGAAGGTGACGACCATCCCGTTGGACCGCTGGAGCTCGATGCACGGGCCGAGCGCGTCGGCGACGTCGAAGGCCTCGACGTTCGCTGCGGCCGGCGACTCGTTGACGAGCGCCCGCAGCCGGCGGATCTCGGCGATGAGCGCGGCACGCAGCGTGGACTCGCCCGGGTCGATCGCCTCGCCCGGCAGGGTGGCGACCCCGCCCTCGATCGCGACGACGGTCGAGCGCAGCTCGTGGAGCCGGTCGGCGAAGTTCGCCTCGACGCGCTCGCGGTTCGCGACCTCCTTGTCGTGCTCGATGCGCTCGCGCAGGGCGCGGGTGCGGTGGTGCACCGCCGCCCGCACGAGTCCTCCGAGCGCGGCGACGCAGGCCATGGCCATGGCCATGAGCTCGAAGCTGCGGTCGACGAAGGCGCCGATGCCGATGTGGTCGAGCCCGAGCGGGACGAGCTCGGCGAGGGCGAGCGCGACCGCGACCGGCACGATCCATCCCGCCTCCTCCTCGCGCCGGTCGCGCAGGGTGCGCAGGACCGCACCGATGGCGACGATCAACCAGAGGATCCCGATGACGGTGCGGGCCGCGTCGGCCCGACCGGGATCGGTAGCGAGCACGGCGGGCACGAACGCGATGAGCGAGCCGGCGAGCACCACGAGCGTCGTTCCGAGCGGTTGGATCGTCGCGTCGACCTCGGGGCCGTAGATCGCGCGCCCGAACAGCACCGCGCCGACCACGACCATGACCACCTCGACGCTCAGCGCCGCGTTGCCGTGCACCGGCTGGATCGCGAGCTGGCCGACGCCCATCACGAGCAGCGCCCAGCCGCACCACCACCCGCGCGCGATGCCGTCGAGGCGCCACCGGAGGATGCACGCCACCCCGCCGAGCAGCGCGAGCGTGGCCGCGACCGACTGCAGCTCGATGAGCGAGTCGGCGGTGGGGCGGAAGTCGAGCGCGTCACCGACGAGCAGGACCGCGATCGCGAGGCCGAGGAGGACCAGGGTGGGCGGACGCGCGGGGACGACGAAACGGGCCACGCCGCGCCGGTCCGGGCCGCGGTAGGGCGGCGGCGACGGTTCGGTTGTCGATTCGCCGTGGCCGGCCGGAGGCTCCACGCCAACTCCCAGGGATCGTTCCCCCTGGTCATCGGCCCTCCGGCCGGGTGACCTGAGGCCGCGGTGGGCGGCCCGGTGGTCGGGCCGGCTCAGTTGCCGCCGAGCGGAAGGCCGGCGATGCGGACGATCGCGGGGCCGACCAGGACGACGAACAGGGCCGGCAGGATGCAGAAGATCAACGGGAAGACCAGCTTCACCGACATCTTCTGCGCCCGCTCCTCGGCCTTGGCCCGGCGCCGCTCCCGGCCCTCGACGGCCTGGATGCGGAGGGCGTCGGCGATCGCCACGCCGTAGCGGCTCGCCTGACCGATGGCGGTCACGAAGTACCGGATGTCCCGCACGTCGGTCCGCTCGGCGAACGCCTCGAGCGCGGCCTGACGGGGCAGCCCGGCGCGGACGTCCTGGAGGACCCGCTCGAGCTCGTCCGAGAGCGGGCCGCTCCCGCTGCGGGCCGCGTGCGCGATCGCGGCGTCGACCCCGAGGCCGGCCTCGACGCAGATCGTGATCTGGTCGACGGTGTTGGGGAACGCGAGCTCGATCTGGCTGCGCCGCTCGCGTGCCCGGGCGTTCATCACCACGTCGACGGAGAAGAAGCCGGCCAGCGTGAGCAGGGCCGCGAGGAGGAACGTGAGCATCCCCGGGTCGGGGAGGAAGAACAGGAGCCCGAGGAGGAGGCCGGCCACGCCGAGTCCCGCCTTCGTGGCGAGCAGCCGCTCGAGCGTCCACTTGGCGTCGAGGCCGGCGTAGTCCCGGCGCTGCTCCAGCGCGTCGAGCAGACCCTGCGGCGTGAACTTGCGGGCGAGGCGCGCCGCCCGGTCCATCGTCGGCCCGCCGACCCGCTCCCACATCGGCTGCTCGAGCACGACCTGGCGGAGGTCCGGCGCGTCGGTCCCGGACGAGGGGCCGAGGTTCGCCCGCACCAGCTTCTGCTGACGGGCGGGCAGGTCCAGGTTGGCGCCCCGGAGCGACCAGACCGCGACGAGGACCGCGGTGACGACGAGGGCGGCGAAGAGGATGACCGAGATCGGCATCGTGGTCTCCTAGTAGACGAGGCGCGTGATGCGCTTGAGCCAGATGGCGCCGACGAGCATGAGCGCACCCGCGCTCGCGAGCACCGCCATGCCGACGGCGGTGTCGGTGAGGCTGCGCAGGTAGTCGGGGTTCATGAACATGAGGAAGAACAGGACGAAGAACGGGAGCGCGAGGAGCACCAGGGCCGAGAACCGGCCCTCGGCCGTGAGGCCCTGGATCTGACGCTTGACCCGGGTGCGGTCGCGGATGGTGGCCGCGACGTTGTCGAGCACCGCGGCCAGGTCGCCTCCGACCTCGCGCTGGATCTCGATCGCCTGGACGACCCAGTCGAAGTCCTCACTGCGGACACGGGTACCGACCGAGCGCAGCGCGTCACCGATCGAGTGGCCGAGCTGGATCTCGAAGAGCGCCCGGCGGAACTCCTCGTGGATCGGACCGTCGGTCTCCTGGACCAGTGCGTCCAGCGCCTGCGGCAGCGAGTGGCCGGCCCGCAGGCTGCCCGAGATCAGGGTGAGCGAGTCGGGCAGGAGCTCGGCGAACGCGGCCTGGCGGCGCTTCGACTTCACGGACACGAACATGGCGAAGCCGGCCGCCGTGCCACCACCGAAGAGCAGCGCCCCGAACGGACCCGCCATCAGCGCGCCGAGCAACAGCCCGAAGAGGCTCGCGACGGCGGCGATGAGCACGAACTCGCCGGCACTGAGGTCGATGCCGGCCCGCTCGAGCGCCCCGGCGACGACCTGCTCCCGGTCGTGCTTCGCGAGACCGCGCTGGGCGAGCTCGGTCGCCCGGGTGCCGAAGCTCGACATCTGCGCCCGGGTGGACTGCGACGCGGTGCCGTTCATCTCGGCCGCGAGCCGCCGCCGGCGCACCCTCGGCGCCATGAGCATGCCGAGACCGAGCGCCAGCGCCCCGAACAGCGCCACGGCGCCGAGCACGAGCATCCAGGACGAGCCGCTGCCGGCGGCCAGCACGGGGGTCATCGACGCGTCCCCGGACGGGCGAGGCTGGCGGCGTCGATGCCGAGCAGCCGGGCGGGGAGCTCGATGCCGGAGTCGCGCAGACGCTCGGCGAAGCGAGGCCGAAGGCCGGTCGGGGCGAGCTCGCCCCGGTGGCGGCCGTCCTCGTCGAGACCGGCCGAGAAGTCGAAGGCGAACAGGTCCGACATCGTGACGATGTCGCCCTCGGACCCTGCGACCTCGGCGATCTGGGTGACCCGGCGGGAACCGTCACGCAGCCGGCTGATGTGGACCACCAGGTCGATCGCCGAGGCGATCTGGTCCCGGATGGCCCGCAGCGGCAGGTCCATGCCCGCCATCAGCGTCATCGTCTCGAGTCGGAACAGCGCGTCCCGGGGCGAGTTGGCGTGGACCGTCGACAGCGACCCGTCGTGGCCGGTGTTCATCGCCTGGAGCATGTCGAGCGTCTCGCCGCCGCGGACCTCACCGACGATGATGCGGTCGGGCCGCATGCGCAGTGAGTTGCGGACCAGGTCGCGGATGGTCACCGCGCCCTTGCCCTCGAGGTTGGCCGGACGGGACTCGAGCCGGATCACGTGCGCCTGGTCGAGCTGGAGCTCGGCCGCGTCCTCGATCGTGACGATGCGCTCGTCCTCGGGGATGAGCGCCGACATCACGTTCAGGAGCGTGGTCTTGCCGGTGCCGGTACCGCCGCTGATGATGATGTTCAGGCGGCCGGCGACGCAGGCCTCGAGGAACTCGGTGGCGTCCGGGGTGATGGTCCCGAAGCTGACGAGGTCGTCGACACCGAGGCGGTGCTTCGCGAACTTCCGGATCGTCAGGCTCGGGCCGTCGATCGCGAGCGGCGGGATCACCGCGTTCACGCGGGAGCCGTCCGCGAGGCGGGCGTCGACCATCGGCGACGACTCGTCGACCCGCCGTCCGACCGCGGAGACGATCTTGTCGATCACCTGGCGGAGCCGGGCGTCCGAGTCGAAGTGCTCCGTGGTCCGGGTGAGCTTGCCCCGCCGCTCGACGTAGATCGCGTCGGTGCCGTTGACCATCACCTCGGTGACGGTCGGGTCGGCGAGGTAGCGCTCGATCGGTCCGTAGCCGAGGACGTCGTCGCACAGCTCGGCGACGAGCTGGTCGCGCTCGGTCGGGGTCAGCGGGACGCTGCCCTCCTCGAGCACCTTCCCGAGCTCCTCGACCACGTGCTGGTTGAGCTGCGCGGGCGACATCGACGGGTCGTACAGACGGGCCCCGAGCCGGCCGAGGAGCGCGTCCCGGGCCTGGGCCTTGAGCGCCGCGATCGGGTCGGCACCGGGGACGGGCGCCGCGACGGCGCTCGCCTCCTCGTCGGCCGGCTCGGTCGTGGCGGCGCGGAGGTGGTCGCTGAGCTTCACCGGGTCTCCTTGGTGCGGGTGAGCGTGCGGCGGAGGAAGCCGAGCTCGATGCTCGTGGTCGGCTCGAAGCGGCCGACGAGGCGGGTGAAGGCCTCGCCGACGTTCGAGCGGCGGTCGGTGGTGAGCACCGGGGTGCCCTGGTTCACCGAGATGGGGACGGACCGGGAGCTCGGGACGGTGACGTGCGCCGCCATCCCGACGGTCGCCTCGACCTCGCTCACCGGCAGCCCGACCCGGGCGTCGGCGCGGTTCACGACGAAGTGCCGGGTCTGGTCGGTCAGCCCGAGTCGGTCGAGCATCTCGACCTCCTTGCGGGTCGCCCGGACGCTCGGGACGTCGGTCGAGGTGACGAGCAGGACGTCGGTGCAGAGCTTGAGCACCGAGAGCGTCGCCTCGTCGAGACCGGAGCCGGTGTCGATGATGACGTAGCGGAACTCCGAGGCGAGCAGCGAGATCACGTGCTGCACGTGGTGCGGCGTGATCGCGTCGGCCTCGGCCGGCGACTCCGGTGCGCACAGCGCGTAGAGGCCGGTGTCCGCCTTGGTCAGGTACACCTTGACCGTCGTGACGTCGACGCTGGTCGTCGACTTCGTGATGTCGGCGAAGGTGTGCTCGGGCGTCATGTGCAGCGCGCTCGCGACGTCGCCGAACTGGAAGTCGAGGTCGACGATCACGACCTCACCCGGTGCCTCGAGGGCGAGGCCAGTGGCGAGGTTCGTCGACACCGTGGTCTTGCCGGTGCCGCCCTTGGGGGCAAGCGTGCAGATGACGTGCCGGGTCGGCGTGTCGAGGTCGGTTGCGGCGAGCGCTCCGCGACGCCGGTCCGCAGCCTCGAGCGCCTGGTCGAACGCGTCCCGGAGCTCGGCGTCGCTCGCATCCGGCGCGACCACGTCGCGGGCGCCGGAGCGCAGCGCCCGCTCGAGGAGCTGGAGCGAGGGCTCGGCGACGAGCATGACGAGCACGTCGGGGCGGTGGGCGTCGAACGCCTCGACGAGCGCCAGCCCGTCGTCGGGGTCGAGCCCGGGGCCGAGGGCGACGACGCTCGGGTCGGTCCGGGTGAGCTCGGCGACGATGGAGGCCGGGTTGGCGGCCAGGAGGCCGTCCCGCCAGTAGCGGCGGTGGCCACCGAGCGTGCCGTCGAAGACGGAGGCCAGCTTGGCGTCGAAGTCCTCCGCCGGACTGGCGACGAGCAGGCCGCTCATCACTTGGCTCCGAGCGTCGGGTCGGTCGCGAGCCAGATGCGACCACCGTTGGCGGCGGCGACGACCTTCTCGAGGCCGGCCTGGTCCAGGGCGACGGTGACGAAGAACTTGCCGGTCGGGGCGTCGGTGACCTGCTTGCGGTTCACGCTCTGCCCGTTGCTGCCGTCGATCTGCACGCTGGTGACGAGCACGTTGCCGGCGAGCATCACGGCCTGCTGGTCGGTCGAGGTGGGGTCCTGCACCATGCCGACGACGGCGACGTGGTCACCCGCTCGGACCTGGCCGCCGAGCGCCTGCTCGGGATCCAGTGAGAAGGTGGCGCCGAAGAGGCCGGCGGGCACGCCCTTGACGCTGCTGGTGTCGACCGCGGCGCTGAAGCGGCTCGTGACGAGCTGCTCGCCGGGGAGCAGGTCGATCGAGGTGACCTCGTTCTTCACCTGCGAGAGGTTGGTGACGGCGTCCTGCGCCTTCACCTTGGCCGGCACCTTCTGGGTCTCGACGCTGTTCGCGACGGACGCTGCGGGGGTGCCGGCGGCGATCTTGTCGGTCACGACGTAGACGGGCACCAGCTTCTCGCCGGCGACCGCGTTCTCCTTGGCGCCCTGGACGTAGCCGACGAGGCCGATCGTCCCTGCGGCGGCGAGCACCAGTGCGGCGACGACGCCGATGGTCCTGCGCTGGTTGGTCATCGTGTGCTCCTTCTTGGTCCGCCCGGAGCGGACGACGTGCAGTGGTGGTGCGCGCCGTCGGCCGGGTCACCTGGGTGACCCGGCCGACGATCGTGCGGAACTACTTGCCGTTCTTGATGTGGTCCGAGACGGTGTTGAACGCGCCCGACAGGCTGCCGCTCAGGGCCACGATGGCGCCGATGATGGCGATCGCGATCAGCGACACGAGCAGCGCGTACTCGACGGCCGCCGCGCCACGCTCGTCGCTCTCCATGCGAGCCTGGAGGTTGACCCAGTGGGCCTGCAGCGAGGTGTAGAGGTTCATCATTTCGGTTGGTCTCCCTGGTGGGTGGGTGCTGGTGGTGGTTGGGGTCCTGCGCTTCGAGGACAGGACGCATCCTGCGGGAGCCACCCCGAAATGCCATCACCACGATTGGTGAATGCGCGCTGAATCCTTTTCACCAATGTGGGGGAAGAGGATTCGTGAGTGCGTCGGCACAATCCAGTGCCTATGCAGCCCGCCCCGCGTCCCCATTCCCGCACGTTGCGTGCTCGGCTCGCGCGGCGCCTCTCGCGCTCCGAGCGCGGTGCCGCCGCCGTCGAGTTCGCCATCATCGTGCCGGTGCTCGTCCTGCTGACGTTCGGCATCATCGAGTTCTCGTCGGCGTACCACGACGAGTCGCTCACGGCCGACGCCGCCCGCGCGGGAGCGCGCGTCGGTTCGTCGATGGCGACGGACCCCGGCATGCCGGCGGCGGTCGCCTCGGCGGTGAACTCGGCGATCTCCACGATGCCGAGCGACCAGCCGCAGGAGCTCTGGATCTACAAGGCCAACAACGCGGGGTACCCGGGGACGGGAACGAGCTTCTCGTCGTGCTCGCCGGACTGCATCAAGTACACGTGGAGCTCGGGCGCCAAGGCGTTCACCGGCAGCAGCGGCAGCTGGTCGATGAGCAACAACCAGGTCTGCAAGCTGCCGTACGACCAGATCGGCGTGTACATCAAGGTCAAGCACGCGTTCGTCACCGGCATGTTCGGGTCCGACATGACCCTCACCGACCACGCGGTGTTCCGCTTCGAGCCGGTGGCCAGCACGGCCTGCTCGTCATGACCGTTCGTGCCCGTCTCCGTGACGCTTTCCGACTGCGCGACGAGCGTGGTGAGGACGGGGTCGTCGTCGTCTGGCTCGCGCTGCTCATCGTCCTGCTGCTCGCGTTCGCGGGCTGGGCGGTGGACTACGCCCACTGGAACGACGAGCGCACCAAGATGCAGAAGGCCGCCGACGCCGCGGCGCTGGCCGGCGCGGTCTACCTGCCCGACGACCCGGCGGGCGCGATCAGCGCGGCCAAGGCGGTCGCCTCGGAGAACGGCTACGCGAGCGGGGTGAACGTCGCGATCCTGCAGAACGCCAACCAGCTCCAGGTCACGGTGAGCGAGTCGGTGAAGAACTCCTTCGCGCAGGTGATCGGCATCGGCGACGCCAGCCTGACCAAGTCGGCCAAGGGCGAGTACGAGTCACCCCAGCCGGTCGACCTCGTCCTCATCCTCGACCGCACGGGCAGCATGAACGGAACGCCGCTCAGCAAGGTCCGGGCGGCGACCCAGGCGTTCCTCAAGTACCTGCAGCCGAAGAACGAGTCGATCGCCTTGGCCCTGCTCGGTCAGAGCTACAACACCCAGACCTGCACCGGCGCGAACGCGGGTGCGTACGGCGTGCCGATCACGGGCCAAGGTGGTGCGAGCGCCAACGGCACGTGGATGGCGGCGCCCTACCCGCTGAAGCCCCCGGTGAACGACTACCAGACGTCGACCGGGGCGCTGAACCCTGCGAGCCAGATCGTCAAGACGGTCAACTGCCTGTACGACGACAAGCAGACGACCGATCTCGGCGACCCGGTCGCCGCCGCGACCTCGTACCTCAAGAACTACGGCCGGCCGGGGGCGAAGCAGGGAATCGTGCTGATGACCGACGGCGCGGCGAACCAGCCCGACCCCGGGACGATGCCGTGCTCCTACGCGAACGACAAGGCGACCGCGGCGAAGGCGGCCGGGATCCAGGTGCTCACCATCGGGTTCTTCACCTCGGCCAATCAGCCGGAGACCTGCGTCAAGGACACGAGCGGCGCCTTCCGGAACGCGCCGGTGACCCAGGTGCTCGCCAGCATGGCGAGCCCGATCAAGGGCGTTCCGGCGAACAACAACGGATGCGTGCCGCTCGAGAACACCGACGGCGACAACTTCTTCTGCGAGCCGAAGGACGGGGACATCACAAGTGTGTTCCTCGCCGCCGCGGCGCAGATCACGGGACGGCATCCGCGCCTCGTCCCGTAGCGACACGAGATCGAACCCGCAGTCGCGCGGAGGGCGACCGCCGCGATAGCGGGCTCGTACGGGCCGGGGGCTTCCGCCGCCCCCGGCCCATCTTTCTTCTCGGTCGCCTTGCCGAGCGATGTGCGTTCGGCCGCCTCGGCGGTGGTGAGACGCACACGGCTCGGCCGGATCGGGTGGTGCCGATGCTCGTGGCGTCGGCCGGCGGAGAGCGCCCTCGGCAGGACTCGAACCTGCGCACACGGCTCGGCCGGATCGGGTGGTGCCGATGCTCGTGGCGTCGGCCGGCGGAGAGCGCCCTCGGCAGGACTCGAACCTGCGCACACGGCTCCGGAGGCCGATGCTCTATCCGCTGAGCTACGAGGGCGAGGCGGAGCAACCTACCAGGCGGTCCTCGGAGCGCCCGGGTCGCCGGTCAGGCGGGGGAGTGGAGCCGGTCCTCGAGCGACCGGTTGAGCGCGTGGAGCGTGGCGCGCGCCGCGGCCTCGATGCGGCTGCCGCCCGACGCGATGCCGAGCACGGTCTGCTCACCGACCCGGAGCCCGCACGCGACGACCGCGGCGCCGGTCCCGTCGTGGCCGGGAACGTCCTCGGCCCATCCGACCGACGCGCCGAGTCCGGGCGCGAACTCGGCGAGGCCCTCGAGGGTGGCCCTCACCGCGCCCGTGACCGTGGCGCTCGCCGTCGCGCGCCCGATGACCCGACGACCCGCGAACGTGAGGTGCACCTCGAGCTCGTCGGTGTCGGGGAAGGTCAGCACCGCGAGCAGCCGGACGCGCGGGAAGCGTCCCGGCGCCGCGAGGTCCTCGACGCCGACCGGGACCACGGGTGCAGGGGCGACGGGTGGCGGCGCGATCGGCTCGGGCGCGGGTGGTGGCAACGCGGGTGTGCGCCAGCGCACGATCTCGAGCGCGACGGGGCGGTCGGCGTGGCGGTACGCGATGCGCGCGGCCTGCTGCGCGAGCGAGGCCCCCGGTGCGGCGGAGGTGACCTGGACCTGCACGAGCAGCATCTCGTCGGTCTCGGTGAAGCCGGCGGCGCGCACGCCGGGCAGCTTGCGGAGCTCGAGCTCGAGGTCGTCGAGCTTCATCGTGTCCGACTTGGTGGTGTCCGCCATCTCAGCGGCCCCCCGGGCGCGCGGCCTTGGCGTCGTAGAGACGCTGGTCGGCGAGCGCCATGAGCTCGTGCATCGTCTGGGCCTCGGTCGGGCACTGGGCGATGCCGTAGGAGAACGGCGGGCAGGGCCGGTCGCCGACCTCGGCGGCGCCGATGCGCTCGAGCAGCGGCGGTACGTCGCCGGGGTCGGTGCTCGGCAGGATCAGGGCGAACTCGTCGCCGCCGATCCGGGCCGCGTTGTCACCGAAGCGCAGGACGTGGAGGAACCGGCCGGCGAGAGCCCGGATCGCGGCGTCGCCGCCGGGGTGGCCCTCGGAGTCGTTGATCTCCTTCAGGTTGTCCAGGTCGATCAGCACGAGGGTGAACGGCCACTGGTAGCGGACGCTGCGGGCCACCGACATCTCGAGCAGGCGGTCGAAGCTGCGGCGGTCGAACAGGCCCGTCAGCCCGTCGTGCCAGGAGTCGTAGCGCAGCATCTCCATGCGCAGGGCGACGGCGCAGAGGCTGGTGACGAGGGACGCGTCCACGCTGCCGGCGCGCAGCGGCGGGTCGGTGTAGAGGCCCGCCGGCGCATCGAGCAGGGCCTCGCCCCCCGGGTCGTCGAGCGGCTTGCGGCCGGCGCGGAAGACCTGCCGGCCCACGCCCGGCTCCTCGATCACGACCGCGGCGTCGGCGAGCCCGTGCTCGGCCACCAGGGCGTCGAGGGCGTGGTAGATGATCGCCAGGCCGCTCTGGTCGGTCGTCAGCTCGCCGACGATCGTGCTGCCGAGGTCGCTCACCTCGGTCACCGCGCCGGCGCCCGGCTGTTCCGGGGCGAGGAGATGCCCGACGGGGTGCGGCTCGGCGGAGTCCGGCAGCAGTGAGGCGAGGCCGCGCCCCAGTCCGCCCTGACGTGCCACAGCCTTCCTCCCGACCGGCGCCGTATCGCCATTCCTGCTGCCCCTCGACCGCCTCCGGACCCTTCGTCCCCGTCCGGAAGATTGTTCAGAATATCCACTCCCGCAACCGCGTTCCGACCCGAGATGTGACGGTGTCGCACCGTACCGGGCGCGCCGAGTCGTCCCCATTCACCGGGTTCGCGACGGACCGTGTGCGATGCTGCCACGCCCCGTTCCGCTGCCGACCGGACGAGTCCACGACGTGATCGCCGACGACCTGACCGCCTCCGTCGCCGCGGCCCTGAGCGCGGCCGGCCTGCCCGAGCCGCCGCGCGGGATCGAGGTCACCCCCGCGAAGTCGCGCGAGCACGGCGACTGGCAGACGAACGTGGCGCTCGTGCTCGCGAAGCAGGTCGGATCGTCGCCGCGCGACGTCGCGACGCGCATCGTCGCCGCGCTCGAGGCCGCGCTCCCGCGCCACGTGGAGCGCGTGGAGATCGCCGGGCCCGGCTTCGTCAACTTCTTCCTCGCGTCCACCTGGCTGCACGACGTGCTCACAGCCGCGGTCGAGCAGGGCGTCGGTGCGTTCGGCCACGGTGACCTCTACGCCGGCCGCCGCATCAACCTCGAGTTCGTGTCGGCGAACCCGACCGGCCCGCTGCACGCGGGCGGCGGTCGCTGGGTGGCGGTCGGCGACGCGATCGCCAACCTGCTGGCCGCGCAGGGCGCCGAGGTGCACCGCGAGTACTACCTGAACGACGCCGGCACGCAGCTCGCGACGTTCACCGCGTCGCTCATGGCCCGCTACCGGGGAGAGGACCCGCCCGAGGACGGCTACCACGGCCAGTACCTCGTCGAGATGGCCCGGGCGCTGCGCGCCGACCTGGGTGACGGGGTCACGCCCGAACAGGCCCAGGAATGGGGCTACCGGGCCGTCGTCGCCGGGCTGCAGGAGGACCTCGGCCGCATCGGCGTGCGGTTCGACACGTGGTTCTCCGAGCGCACGCTCCACGAACGCGGGGACGTGACCTCGGTGCTCGAGCAGCTGCGCGCGTCGGGTCACACCTACGCGAAGGACGAGGCCGAGTGGCTCGCCAGCGAGGCGATGGGGGACCAGCGCGACCGCGTGCTCGTGCGGGCCAATGGCACCACGACCTACCTGCTCAACGACCTCGCCTACCACCGCGACAAGCTCGCACGGGGGTGGGACCACCTCATCGACATCTGGGGCGCCGACCACCACGGCCAGGTGAAGTCCGTGCAGGTGGGGATGCGCTCGCTCGGGTACGGCACCGACGCGGAGCCCGAGCCGGAGATCATCCTCGGGCAGCTCGTGAAGCTCGAGCGCGGCGGTGAGCTCGTGCGGCTCTCGAAGCGCGCCGGGACGGTCATCACCCTCGCCGACATCCTCGACGAGGTCGATCCCGACGTCGCGCGCCTGACGTTCCTGCTCCAGGGCATCGACACCGCGCAGACCTTCGACCTCGACGTCGTCACGCAGCAGTCGATGGAGAACCCCGTGTACTACGTGCAGTACGCGCACGCGCGGGTCCGCTCGATCGCGCGGCGCGCCACGGAGGCGGGCGTCGCCCGCGCCCCGCTGGCGGAGACCGACCTCGCCGTGCTCACGCACGAGCGCGAGCTCGACCTGCTGCGCGGTCTCGCCGAGTACCCGGACGCGCTCCGCCAGGCCGCCGAGCTGCGGGCGCCCCACCGGGTCACCACGTGGGTGCGCGACTTCGCGTCGCGGTTCCACGGCTTCTACCGCGACTGTCGCGTCATCACCGACGACGCCGCCCTCACCCAGGGTCGCCTGTGGCTCGCCGAGGCGGCCCGGGTCGGGCTCGCGGACGCGCTCGCGGTCCTCGGCGTGAGCGCGCCGGAGGTGATGGAGCGGATCGCGGACGACGCCGACGGGCCGGAGCGGTCGTGAGCGACGACGCCCCCGTCGACCTCACCCTCGTCCCTCCGGCGCTGCGGGTCGCGGATCTCCCGGCGCTGGCCGCGGAGTTCGGCACGCCGCTGTTCGTCTACGACGAGGACCACCTCCGCGCCCGGGCCCGGGAGTACGTCGCCGCCTTCGGCGCAGGCAACGTCGCCTACGCGGGCAAGGCGTTCCTGTGCACGGCGATGGCGCAGCTCGTGGCGGAGGAGCGTCTCCATCTCGACGTCGCCACCGGTGGCGAGCTGCACGTGGCGCTGCACGCCGGCTTCCCGCCCGAGCGGCTCGTGATGCACGGCAACAACAAGAGCGATGCCGAGATCATCCGGGCGCGCGACGCCGGGATCGGACGCATCGTCGCGGACTCGTTCGACGAGCTGGCGCGGCTCGAGCGGATCGGGTTCGCGGGCGACGTGCTCGTGCGCGTGACCCCGGGCGTCGAGGCGCACACCCACGAGTACATCCAGACCGGGACCGACGACTCGAAGTTCGGCTTCACCGTCTCGACGGGCGCGGCGGCCGACGCGGTGGCGCGGGTCGCGTCGTCCGGCTCGCTGCGCTTCGGTGGCATCCACTCGCACATCGGCTCCCAGGTGTTCCGCATGGACTCGTACGCGGAGGCGGCCGGCGTCGTCGCACGGTTCGCCGACGAGTGCGAGCGCGCCACCGGGGTCACGATCCCGTTGGTGAACCTGGGCGGTGGCCTCGGTGCGCGTTACCTCGCGACGGATCCGGACCCGGTGGTCGCGGAGTACGCGGCGGCGCTGCGCACGGGGCTCGGCGACCGGCGCGTGATGGTCGAGCCGGGCCGGTCGATCGCGGCGGTCGCGGGACTCACGCTCTACCGCGTCGGGACGGTGAAGCGCATCCCCGGCGGTCGCACCTACGTCGCGGTCGACGGTGGGATGAGCGACAACCCGCGTCCCGTGCTCTACGGCGCCGGGTACGAGGCCTACCTCCCGGAACGGCCGGACGCCCGGCGCCCGCTTCGGTGCGCGGTCGCCGGCAAGCACTGCGAGCAGGGCGACGTGATCGTGGCCGACGCCCGGCTGCCCGAGGACGTGGCGGTGGGCGACCTCCTCGTCACGCCGGTCACCGGCGCGTACGGCTACTCCATGGCGTCCAACTACAACAAGGTCCCGCGTCCCGCGATCGTGTTCGTCCGGGACGGCACGGCGCGGGTGGTCGTGCGGCGGGAGACCGACGCCGACCTCGTGCGTCTGGACCTCTGACGGCGACCGGCGGCATGCGAGACTCCTGGTCATGAGCTCACGAACGGTGCGCGTGGGGCTGCTCGGTTGCGGCCACGTCGGGTCGGCGCTGGTGCGCCTCGTCACCCAGCACGGCGACGAGATCGAGACGCGCACGGGCATCCGCCTGGTGGTGACGCGGGTCGCGGTGCGCAACCTCGCGCGCGAACGCGACGTCGACCTCGACCCCGACATCTTCACCCACGACGGACTCGCGGTCGCCACGGCGGAGGACGTCGACGTCGTGGTGGAGGTCATCGGAGGCATCGAGCCGGCACGCGAGCACATCGTCGAGGCGCTCAAGGCGGGCAAGCCGGTCGTCACCGCCAACAAGGAGCTCCTCGCGAACGTGGGCCGCGAGCTGTTCGAGACCGCCGAGGGTGCGGGCCTCGACCTCCTGTTCGAGGCGGCGGTCGCCGGAGGGATCCCGATCATCCGCCCGCTGCGCGAGTCGCTCGCCGGCGATCGGATCCGGCGGGTGATGGGCATCGTCAACGGCACGACCAACTTCATCCTGAGCCGGATGGCGGAGTCGGGCGCGTCGTTCAGCGACGCGCTGGCCGAGGCGCAGACGCTCGGATTCGCGGAGCGCGACCCGACGGCCGACGTCGAGGGCTTCGACGCCGCGGCGAAGGCGGCGATCATCGCCTCGATCGCCTTCGGCGCCCGTGTGGTCGCCGGTGACGTCTACCGGGAGGGCATCAGCGAGCTCACCGACGCAGAGATCGCGTCGGCGGCGGAGCTCGGCTACGCGGTCAAGCTCCTCGCGGTCGCCGAGGAGACCGACGCCGGCATCGCGGTGCGCGTGCACCCGACGATGATCCCGCTGACCCACCCGCTGGCCTCGGTCCGCGAGTCGTTCAACGCGTTGTTCGTCGAGGCCGACGCGGTCGGTCAGCTGATGTTCTACGGCCGGGGCGCCGGTGGCGACCCGACCGCGAGTGCGGTGCTCGGCGACGTCATCGACGCCGCGAAGAACGTCGTGAGTGGAGCGCGCGGCGCGACGGTCGGGACGCTCGTCCGCAAGCCCATCCGGCCGATCGACGAGGTCGAGAGCCAGTTCTACCTGCAGCTCGAGGCGGCCGACCGGCCCGGCGTGCTCGCCGCGATCGCCGAGCGGTTCGGCGCGCGCGGCGTGTCGATCAAGTCGATGCAGCAGGAGGGCATCGGCAGCGAGGCGCGGCTGATCTTCATCACCCATGGGGCGCGTGAGGCCGACCTGCGGGCCACGGTCCACGACCTCCGCGAGGTCGGCGCGGTGCACCGGGTCGGCTCGATCCTGCGCGTGATGGGAGAGGCGTGAGCAGTCCGGACTGGGAGGGCACGGGCTCCGCGGCGCGGCCGTGGCCCGGCCTCATCGAGGCGTACCGCGACCACCTGCCCGTGACCGATGCGACGCCGGTGGTCACGCTGCTCGAGGGGAACACGCCGCTCATCAGTGCGCCGCGCCTGTCGGCGGAGCTCGGCCTCGACGTATGGCTGAAGGTCGAGGGCGCCAACCCGACGGGCTCGTTCAAGGACCGCGGCATGACGATGGCCATCACGAAGGCCGTGGAGGAGGGCGCGAAGGTCGTCGTCTGCGCATCGACGGGCAACACGTCGGCGAGTGCCGCGGCGTATGCCGCGCGTGCGGGCGTCACGTGCGGGGTCGTGATCCCCGAGGGGAAGATCGCGCTCGGCAAGCTGGCGCAGGCGCTGATCCACGGCGCCAAAGTGGTGCAGATCCGCGGCAACTTCGATCATGCGCTCGACGTCGTGCGCGCGCTCGGCGAGGTCGACGGTGTCGCGGTCGTGAACAGCATCAACCCGTACCGCATCGAGGGGCAGAAGACCGCGTCGTTCGAGATCGTCGAGGTGCTCGGCGACGCGCCCGACGTGCACTGCCTCCCCGTCGGCAACGCGGGGAACATCACCGCGTACTGGAAGGGCTACGTCGAGTACGAGGCGCAGGGCGTGGCCACCCGGACGCCCCGCATGCTCGGGTGGCAGGCGCAGGGCGCGGCGCCGCTCGTGCTCGGCGAGCCGGTGCCGCACCCCGAGACGATCGCCACCGCGATCCGCATCGGCAACCCGGCGAGCTGGGACGGCGCCATCGCGGCGCGCGACGAGTCGGGCGGCGCCATCGACATGGTGAGCGACGACGAGATCCTCGCGGCCTACCGGCGCCTCGCCGCGTCGGAGGGCGTCTTCGTCGAGCCCGCGTCCGCGTCGTCGGTGGCCGGGCTGCTCAAGGCGGCGGCCGCCGGGCTCGTGCAGCCGGGGGAGCGGGTGGTGTGCACCGTCACCGGCCACGGCCTGAAGGACCCCCAGCGGGCCATCGACGAGGTCGCCATCGGCGCGCCCGTCGACGCCGACCTCGTCGCGGTCACCGCCGAGCTGGGTCTCTAGCTCCCTCGGGCGCCTCCGCCCGCCGGCGCCGGACGACGCCGAGCCACAGCACGAGGCCGGTCCCGGCCGCGACCAGCTGCGCGGCCAGCTCCTCGACCGGCACGCCGGCGATGTGGGCGAGCATCAGCGGTAGCTGTGCTCGTAGGTGTCGTGGCGGCGGAACCACGAGAAGTCGCCCTCGTTGCGGCCACCCGGCGCGCGGTCGAGCCACTGCCACATGTTCCACAGCGCGTCGAGTCCGCGCGCGTAGGCGGAGTACGTGTGGAACACGACGCCGTCCTCCATCGCGAACGCGCTCATGCCCGGCCCTTCGTGCGGCAGGTTCTCCGGCTTCGTCTGCCACTCCTGCAGCGGACCGAAGTTGTTGGTCTGCGTGCCCGCCGCCACCGACTCCTCGGTGAACGACACGTTGAAGTCGAAGTTGAAGTCGGTCCGGCCCGACGACGCCCACGGGAAGCTCCAGCCCATGCGGTCCCGGTAGGCGAGCAGCTTCGGCAGCGGCGCGCGCGACACCGCGGTGAACGCGACGTCGTGGTTCTGGAGGTGCAGGTGCATCTCGTCGAATCCATCGGCGACGGACGAGCAGCTCGGGCAGCCCTCGTCCCACTCGGGTGCGTACATGAAGTGGTACACGACCAGCTGATCGCGTCCACGGAAGAGATCCGCGAGGGTCGCCTCACCGTCCTCGGCGTCGAAGCGGTAGTCCTTGTCCATCGCGACCCAGGGGAGCGCGCGGCGCTGCGCGGCGAGGGCGTCGCTCCGCCGGGTCAGCTCCTTCTCCGCAGTGAGCAGCTCGAGTCGGGCCGCACGGTGCTCGGCGGCGGTGCCGGTGGGGTGGGTGGTGGTCATGACGGGTCCTCTCGGTCGGGACGGAGATCGGGTCCGGGGTCGGTGCCGGTCGCCGCGAGGGCGAGCCGGCCCAGGTAGTGCTCCCAGCCGCGGCCGTGGTCGGCCCGGGCGTCGTCGGGGAGGTCGTGGTGGACGAGGCGCACGCGGGTCGCGTCGCCCTCGGGTTGCAGGAGGATCTCGACGCGGGTGGTGCCCGCCGGGATCGGGTGGCCCGGCAGGTCCCAGCCGAAGGTGAACACGACCCGCTCGTAGGGCGTCACGTCGAGGAACTCGCCGACCGACGGGTGCTCGCCCCCGACGAGGACGCGCCGCACGCCACCGGGCCGGGCGTCCATCTCCGCCTCGGTGCCCATCCACTCGACCTGGCGGAGCGGGTCGGTCAGGAACGGCCAGATGGTCTCCGGCTCGGCGGCGATCACGATCTCGCGTACCAGCTCGCTCATCGGCGGGCTCCCTTCCGGCGCGGTCGGGTCTGCTCGGCCTCGGCGACGCGCCGTAGCTCGTCGAGGCCCGTGGTCCAGTAGTCGTCGAGCCAGCTCCGGAGATCGGCCATCGTCGCGTGGTCGGCGCGGTAGAGCCGGCGGGTGCCCTCGCGTCGCTCGGTGACGAGACCGGCCTCGCGCAGCACGGTGAGGTGCTGTGACACCGCGGGCCGGGTGACGTCGGGGAACGACGCGGCGATGTCGCTGGCGGAGCGCTCCGCGCTCCAGACGAGGCGGAGGATCGCGCGCCGGCGGGGTTCGGCGATGGCCCGGAGCGCGGCGTCCATGCGAATAGGGTAAGTCAGAACTTACGTAAGTGTCAAGTGACGGATGCGGGACGGCGCCTCCGTCCGACCCTGGCGGGGGGACGACGCCCGTGGGAGCATGCCGGTCCACTCCCGGGAGGTCCCATGGCTCGTTCGATCGCGTTGGTGACGGGGGCGTCGGCCGGTATCGGTCGCGCGTTCGCCGAGCGTCTGGCCGCGCGGGGCGACGACCTGGTGGTCGTGGCGCGCGACACCGCCCGCCTCGAGGGTCTCGCCAAGGAGCTCGACTCGGGCTACGGGACCCAGGTCGAGGTGCTCACCGCCGACCTCGCCACCGGTCCGGGCATGGCGGCGGTCGAGGCCCGACTCGTCGACGACGCGCGTCCGGTCGACCTGCTGGTGAACAACGCGGGCTTCGGCACCATCGGGAAGTTCCACGAGCTGCCGGTGGCCGGTGAGATCACCGAGATCGGGCTCAACGTCGTCGCGGTGGCCCGTCTCACCCACGCAGCGCTCGAGGGCATGGTGCGACGCGGACGCGGGGGAGTGATCAACGTCGCGTCGATCGCGGCGTATCAACCGACGCCCGGGAACGCGACCTACGGCGCGACTAAGGCCTTCGTCAGCAGTCTCAGCCAGGCGGTGCACGAGGAGCTCAAGGGCTCGCCGGTGAACTGTATGGTGCTCTGCCCGGGCTTCACCCGCACCGAGTTCCAGCAGCGGGCCGGCATCGACTCGAGCGAGGTCCCCGACTTCCTCTGGCAGGACCCGACCGCGGTCGTCGACCACGCCCTCGCCGCGTTCGCGAAGGGTCGCGCGGTGTGCGTCCCGGGCCCGCTCAACCAGGCGACCGCCGGGCTTTCGTCGGTCGTCCCGGCGACGGTCGGGCGCAAGATCGCGAACCTCGTCATCCGCCGCGCCGAGAAGTAGCGCGCGGAGTCGCGGTCAGGACGCGGGGGTGAGCTTCAGCACGCCCCTGCCCTGGGAGAGGACGTAGAGCTCGCCGGCCGGATCCTGGCCGAAGGCGACGATCGCCGGCGCGGCGAGGCCGAAGTCGATCTCGGACGCGGTCGACTCCGGGCCGACGGCCGTGCCGCGCACCTTCCCGTCGCAGGAGTCCGAGTACAGGTAGGTGCCGACGAGATCCGGGATCGCGCGGCCGCGGTACACGTACCCGCCGCTGATCGCGCAGCGGCCGTCGGAGTGCGGGTAGTCGAGGATCGGCCCGATCAGCCCGGTCGTGTCGTCGCTGCGGAACTTGTGCGTGCCCTCACGCCGCGGCCATCCGTAGTTCCACGGCGGGGGCGTCGAGAGCGGGGTCCGGTCGATCTCCTCGTATGCGTTCTGTCCGACGTCGCCGATCACGATCGCCTTGCCGACCGGGTCGAAGCTGAACCGCCACGGGTTGCGCAGGCCGTACGCGTAGATCTCGGGGCGGGCACCACCGCGCGCGAACGGGTTGTCGGGCGGGATCGTGTACGGCGCGCCGCCGGACGGGGTCGGGTCGATGCGCAGCAGCTTGCCGAGCAGCGTGTCGAGCGACTGCCCGTTGCCCTGTGGGGCGTGCCCGGGCCCGGTGTCGTTCGCGGCGCCGCCGTCACCCGTGCCGATCCAGAGCATCTTGTCCGGGCCGATCACGACGTTGCCGCCGTTGTGGTTGGGCTGGGGCTGCGGGATCGCGAGCAGCTCGCGGCGACCGGCGCGGTCCGCGGTGCCGTCCGGTCGCATCGGGTACGCGTCGACGCGTGTGTCGCCGTCGCGGTTCGTGTAGTCGACGTAGAGCGTCTGCCCGTCGGGGGAGAACGTCAGCCCGAGGAGACCGCGCTCACCGCCGGCCGAGACGGTGTCGCGCAGGTCGAGGACCGGCGTCGGGTCGAGCGTGCCGTCGCGGATCGCGCGCACCCGGCCCTGTTGCTCGGTGACGTAGAGCGCGGTGTCGGTGGGCGCGGCGGTGACGCCGAGCGCCGTGCCGTCGGCGGAGTCGGGATCGGTCCCGCGCACCGCCATCGCGGTGGGGCCCTCGACGGCGGCGACGGGGGTGAGGCGGAAGCGCGCGCGGTGGGGATCGGGCACGGCGGTGGTCGACGACGTCGACGGTCGGGACGTCGTGCTGGTCGAGCGGGCCTTCGTCCCCGACGAGCGCGAGCCGCCCGAGCCCGACGAGCACGCGACGAGCGCGCTGACGGCGAGCACGGACGCGACGGCGACGCGGCGGGGAGTCATCCGACGACCGTACCCAGTGAGCCCGCTCCCGGACCCGGCAGCTCGGGAGGGTTCGCGTACGATCCGGGCGATGAAGTACGTCGTGCTCGTTCCCGACGGCTGTGCCGACGAGCCCGTGACCGCCCTGGACGGGCGCACGCCGCTCGAGGTCGCCCGCATGCCGCACCTGCAGGCGCTCGCCCGGCGCAGCGAGGTCGGGCGCGCCGAAGTGATCCCCGGCGACCTGCCGCCGGGCAGCGACGTCGGCAACCTCGCGATCCTCGGCTACGACCCGGAGATCTTCCACACCGGGCGCGCCCCGATCGAGGCGGCGGCGATGGGCATCGACCTCGGGCCCGACGACGTCGCGTACCGCTGCAACCTGGTCACCATCGGCGACGACGGCACGATGGTCGACTTCGCCGCGGGCCACATCTCGAGCGAGCAGAGTCACCCGATCGTCGCCGCGCTCGAGGCCGAGCTCGGGGGCGGGCGTGACGGCGTCCACTTCTTCCCGGGCGTCGAGTACCGCCACCTGGTCGTGACGCCGGGGGACTGGGTCGACGCCGACTGCACGCCGCCGCACGACCTCACCGGCACGCCGGCGGTGTGGCCGACCGGTCCCGCGTCGCCCAAGCTCCAGGCGCTGATGGACGCGTCTCGGCCCGTCGTCGCGAAGGCGGCCGCGGAGGTCGGGTCGATCGCCACCCAGATCTGGCTGTGGGGGCAGGGCCGCCGTCCGCAGCTGCCCGACTTCGCGAACCGCTACGGCGTCACCGGCCGGCTCACCTCGGCGGTCGACCTGGTGCGCGGCCTGGGCGTGCTCGCCGGGATCGAGATCGTCGACGTGCCCGGCGCGACCGCCGGGTTCGACAACGACTACGTCGCCCAGCGGGTCGCGTGCGTCGACTCGCTCGCGGACCGCGACTTCTTCCTGCTCCACGTCGAGGCCACGGACGAGGCCGGCCACCAGAAGGACGCGGCCGAGAAGGTGGCGTCGCTCGAGGCGTGGGACCGCGACATCATCGGTCCGCTGCTCGACGCGTTGCCGACCTTCGGCCCGTACCGGATCCTGCTGCTCCCCGACCACGCGACGCCGGTCGATCTCGGCACCCACACGTCCGAGCCGGTCCCGTACCTGCTCCACGACAGCGCGACCTCGGTGACGGGTCGGGCCTACACCGAGCCGGCCACGGCGGACGCCCCGGTGGTGCCCGCCCACACGCTCCTGGCCCGGATGGTCACATCGGCCTGAGATCGCGCCTATGATGTGACCCGGCGCTACCCCGCCGGTCCCAACCCCGCGGTCCTCCCGCCCGGTTGATCCCGGCGACGTGCGAGCGTCGGTTCCTCCCGGAAATCCCTCCGCGGTGCTCCATCCACGCGGACCCGGACTCCCGGTGCAGTCCTTTCCAACGCGCCCGTCCCGGCTTCCCCGGGCTCCGGAGCGCACTTCCGGTCGGCGTCCGCGAGGCGAACCCGACCCCTCCCGGTCCCCCCGACCCAAGGAGCGAGAATCTCATGGCCGAGCAGCAACTCGAACGCTCGATGCTCGACGGCAAAGACCGCGAGCAGCTCACCGCCATCGCCGGTGCGATGGGCATCAAAGGCATCACCCGCCTGAAGAAGGCCGACCTGGTCGACGCCATCCTCGGCGCCGCGGGTGGTGCCGAGGCCGCCGGCAACGGTGGCAACGGCAAGGCCAACGGCGCCGCCGCCAAGGCGACGAAGGCCCGCAAGACCACGAAGAAGACCGACGCCGAGGCGCCCCCGGCCGAAGCCGCGGCCGAGGCGCCCGCCGCGGCCGAGGCGGTGGCCGACGCGTCGGCGCCCCGCAAGGCGGTGCGCTCGAAGCGGGCGTCCGAGCTGGCCGGCGGCGACGACCTCGCGGCGCTCGCCGCCGAGGAGGACTCCCTCGTCGGCGGAGAGGAGCCGGAGATCGCGCCGCGGCCGATGCGCCGCTCGACGCCGGCCGACGGCGGCCAGGCCGCCGAGGCCCGGTCGGGTGACCAGGGCGGCGGCGACAAGGGCGGCGAGCGCGGCGGTGAGCGCAACGGCGGCAAGGGCGGCGACCGCAACGGCGGCCGGGCCGCCGAGGCCAAGGCCGCGCCGGGCGGCGGTGGCGGCAACGGTCCGGTGACCGACGAGGACGACCGTGCCTCCTTCGGCGAGGGCAACCGCAGCGGCCGCCGGCGGCGGCGCCGGGGCCGGGACCGCAACGAGCGCGGCGGCGGTCCGGGTGGCGGCGAGCGCGACCGCATCGCGGATTCCGAGAACCGGGACTTCTCCGGCGAGCCCATCGACGTCCAGGGTCTCCTCGACCTGCGCGACGAGGGGTACGGCTTCCTGCGGACCAGCG